>PPCM01000321.1_pt1 | contig 54762 bp, 57 predicted proteins | sample 1555541 | NCBI WGS metagenome assembly PPCM01 (sample SAMN05284479, study PRJNA326546) | Marine sediment metagenome, whole genome shotgun sequencing project. | isolation source: marine sediment | place: Germany: Wadden Sea | collected 2012-09-05
TTAGGTATTATATCCATATCATTTCCTCCACTAAATCTATTATATCGTTTATGAATACTATTTAAAATAAAAAAACCACTTTTCAGTGGCCTATTTATGTACTATTCGTTTGCTTCTTCTAATGCAGCACGTTCAGCTTCACGTTTTGCTTTTGCAGCAGCAACTTCTTCAGCTTTAGCTTTTTTAGCAGCAGCTTCTTCGAAACGTTTGTTGAACTTATCTACTCTACCGTCAGCTTGAATTGCGTTTTGTTTACCAGTGTAGAATGGATGACAGTTTGAACAAGTGTCCACCTTGATTCCGTCCATTACAGACCCTGTTTCAAATTCATTACCGCAAGTTGTACAAGTAACAGTAACTTTATTATAAGTTGGATGTGTATTTGCTTTCATATTATTTCTCCTTCCGCCATGGCGTAGGTGCCATAGTAAGTTTTCGCTTGATAATTATACCATATATAAGCATTAATACAAGTTTTTTTATTTCCTTAATTATAGAATTCCTACTCTAGAAAGAATCGTATCCACATTTCGAAGGAAATACTCAACCTCAAAACATTTTTCTACTTCTTCTATAGATAAATACTCCATAACTTTAGACTGTAACAACAACTCTTTATAGTCTAACTTTTCTGTCCAAGACTTCATTGAAAGAGGTTGAATTAAATCATATGCCTCTTCTCTAGCTAGGCCTTTATCAATTAGATTTGTCATCACTCTTTGTGAAAAGATTACACCATTTGTCGCATAGATGTTTTCCATCATTCTTTCTGGATAAACAAATAAATTATTTAATACTCTTGTATATCGATTTAACATATAATCTAAAAGAATAGTCGCATCTGGTAAGATAATTCTTTCTGTAGAAGAATGTGAAATATCTCTTTCATGCCATAAAGGATTGTTTTCATAAAACGTTACAGAATACCCTCTTAACACTCTAGCGCATCCGACGATGTTCTCACTAGAAATAGGATTTCTTTTATGCGGCATCGCACTAGAACCTTTTTGTCCTTTTCTAAACGCTTCTTCCGCTTCTCTTACTTCTGTTCTTTGTAAATGTCTAATCTCAGTCGCTATTTTTTCCATTGTTGTACCAATGATTGCGATCACACTCATAAAGTGAGCATGTCGGTCTCTTTGTAACGTTTGGGTAGAAATCGCAGCACTCGAAATCCCTAACTTATCACAAACATAATCTTGTACAAATGGAGGTGTATTGGCAAAGTTCCCAACAGCACCACTGATTTTCCCTGCTTCAACTTCACGTCTAACGTGTCTAAATCTTTTTAAATTACGCTTCATTTCTTCATACCATAAAGCCCACTTTAATCCGAATGATGTAATATCAGCATGGATCCCATGTGTTCTACCAATACAAGGTGTGTTTTTATACTCAATTGCTTTTGTTTTTAACATTTCCATAAAAGCAATAATATCTGCTTCTAATATTTCATTTGCTTGTTTTAATAAATACCCATTTGCTGTATCTACAACATCTGTAGAAGTTAAGCCATAATGAATCCACTTTTTCTCTTCTCCCAATGTTTCCGATACTGCTCTTGTAAACGCGACAATATCATGACGTGTTTCTTGTTCAATCTCATAAATACGTTCAATATCAAAACCAGCTTTATATAATTTTGGAATGTCCTCTTTTGGAACAATACCAAGCTCAGCATGTGCTTCACTCGCCAAAATTTCAACTTTTAAATACGCATCGAATTTATTTTGTTCTGTCCAAATATTTGACATCTCGTCTCTAGAATACCTTTTAATCATAATTTGCTCCTTATAATGAATTATTCCCAATGTCTGTTCTATAGAATAAAGCGTCACAATTGACAGACTCTACCTTTTTATAAGCATCCATTTGCGCTTCCTTAAGAGTTTTTCCACTCCCTAATACAAACAACACTCTACCACCATTGGTTTTCACGACCTCGTCTAACTTTGTCCCCATATGAATTCCAGTAGGATTTTTTATTTCAAACCCCTTTTCATATGCACCAGGATAGCCCTTAGACGCCATAACAACACCTAAAGTATAATCGCTATTCCATTCTAACACAACAGGCTTAGAGTCAATTATATTCTCAAATACATCTTTTAAATCAGATGTTAACCTAGGTAGAACTACCTCTGTCTCTGGATCCCCAAATCGAGCATTAAATTCAATTACCTTAACTCCGTCTTTCGTGCCAATAAATCCACCGTATAAAACACCTTTAAACGGTACACCTTCAGCTACCATTCCTTTGGCCATCTTGTTTAAAATATCTGTTGCTTCCTTAATATTTTCTTTCGTTACAATCGGTACAGGAGAGTAGGCACCCATACCTCCCGTATTAGGTCCTAAATCATTATCAAATGCACGTTTGTGATCTTGTGCTACTTGCATCGGGTAAACATCTTCTCCTGACACAAACGCCATTAAACTAAATTCATACCCCGTCAAGAACTCTTCGATTACAACCTTATCTCCAAATGAGGTAAACATTAATTCTATCGCTTCAACCGCTTCTGAGTGGTTCATACATACAACAACACCTTTACCAGCAGCTAAACCATCGTACTTTATAACAATTTCTTCTTTACCTTCTAAATACGTTAAAGCACTCTCTTTATCCGTAAAGGAAGCATAGGCTGCAGTTGAGACTGAATACTTATCCATAATCTCCTTAGCATATTCTTTACTCCACTCTAATTTAGATGCAGCCTTCGTTGGACCAAATATGCGCTTGTTGTTCGCTTCAAAATAGTCTACAACACCGTTTTTAAGTGGAACTTCAGGCCCTACAACTGTTAACTCAATATCTTGTTCCACAACAAATGATAACAACGCAGAATTATCTAATACGTCAATATCAACAGCAGTGGCAACTTCACTCATTCCAGCATTTGTACCGGTAAAATATAGTTCATGATTATTTAATTGTAAAGCGATAGCATGTTCTCTACCACCTGCACCAATAATTAATATCTTCATATATCCCTCTTAGTGTTTGAAGTGTCTTTTCGATGTAAATACCATCGAGATTCCTAATTTATTACAAGTATCAATACTTGCTTGATCTTTAATAGAACCACCTGGTTGAATAATAGCTTTTACATTATAGTTAGCTGCCATTTCTACTACATCTGGGAATGGGAAGAAGGCGTCACTCGCTAAACAAAGAGCTTCATCACCATGGTGTTTTTTACTCCATTCAAATGCAATCTTTGCAGCACCAACTCTATTCATCTGTCCAGCACCAACACCAGTCGTCTGAGAATCTCTTCCAACAACAATCGCATTAGATTTTACATGTTTGACTGCTTTATATAAAAACTTTAACTGTTCCATTTCTTCTTCTGTTGGTTCATTTTCTGTCACTACTTTGTATTCGTAATCTGTAATATCTTTATCTTGTACCAACAGTCCACCTGTAACTGAAACAAATTTATTTCCAGCTGGCATTTCATTCATATCAACAATTAAGATACGTACATTTTTCTTTTTCTTTAATATTTCCAATGCTTCTTCATCATAGGCTGGAGCCATTACAATCTCCACAAAGATTTTATTAATTTCTTCAGCTACATACTTTGTAACTGTTCTATTAATCGCAATAATTCCACCAAAGATACTAACAGGATCCGCCGTATAAGCTTTATCCCATGCTTTGTCAACATTATCAGCTGTACCGATACCACACGGATTCATGTGTTTTACTGCTACTACTGTAGGTTCAGAATATTCTGAAACAATTTCTAATGTTGCGTTTGCATCTTGAATGTTATTGTAAGACAATTGTTTTCCATGTAAAATCTCTGCACTAGCAATAGAATAAGAACAATCATCTGACTTATAAAACGCTGCATTTTGATGTGGGTTTTCTCCGTATCGAAGAGTATCCACTAAATCATATGTCATCGTAATACTTTCTTTTACGCCTTCTGTTAAATATCCAGCGATATAAGAATCGTACTGCGCTGTATGTCTGAACACTTTAGCTGCTAATTCTTTTCTTGTTTCATAATTATCTACTTTTAAAGCTTCAATCGCTTTTTCATAATCTGCTGGATCACAAACTGTAGTAACGAACTTATGATTTTTCGCTGCACTTCTTAACATTGAAGGTCCACCGATATCAATATTTTCAATTGCTTCTTCATATGTACAACCCCTTAAAATTGTTTGTTTAAATGGATAAAGGTTAACACAAACAATATCAATATAATCAATGTTTTGAGAGTTCATTTGTGCAATATGATTATCATTGTCTCTTAACGCCAGTAATCCTCCATGGATGTTTGGATGTAATGTTTTAACTCTTCCATCCATCATCTCCGGAAATCCTGTTACATCAGAAATGTCCACACTCTCTACTCCATGGCTAGATAAATGTTTTCTAGTCCCACCAGTTGAGATAATTTTATAACCCATTTTTACTAACTCAGCAGCAAATACTTCTACTCCAGTTTTATCACTTACACTTATTAATGCATACATTATTTTAATAATCCTTTCAGCGTTTTAACATATAATTTATGCTCTAAAGCATGTATTTTTTCTTCTAACTCTTCTAATGACTCACCGTTGTTTAAAATTGACTCTTGAGCGATTAATTTACCCGTATCAATCCCTTTATCCACATAATGAATCGTAATACCAACTTCAGAGTCCTTGTTCTCATACGCTCTTTCTAGAGCTTGTAGACCTCTATACTTCGGTAATAGAGACGGATGAATGTTTATAATTCTACCTTCATACGCATCTAACAATGTAGCCCCAATGATATTCATATATCCCGCAAGAGCAATGAAGTCTACTTTATAATCCCTTAATACTTCTAATACATCTTGTTCATACTCTTTTCTTTTTTTCGTCTTATCTAAGACAAAACTAGGAATACCCAAACTCTTCGCTCTTGAGAGTGCATAACACTCTTTGTCACAAATTAACACAACCAACTCAGCGTACTGTTCGGTTTGAACAGATTCCGCAATCGCTTGGAAGTTTGACCCATTTCCTGAAGCAAATACAGCTAACCTCATTTGATGACAACTCCTTCTTCTGAAGTAACTGTACCAATGATATGTGCATTTAACTCTTTTTGAACCGTTTTGGCATCTTCTGGTTTTACAATTAAAACCATCCCGATACCCATATTAAATACGTTATACATCTCTCTATGGGGGATGTTTCCAACGCTTTCCAATAACGTAAATATTGGTAATTTAGGTAAGGAATCTTCTTGAATCAATACTCCTTGCCCCTTTTTTAAAACTCTAGGTATGTTTTCGTCAAAACCACCACCAGTAACATGGATTGCTCCTTTTACTTCTACCTTTTTCATAATGTCTAAAACTTCTTTTACATAAATCTTTGTTGGACGTAGCAATGCTTCACCTAATGTTTCCCCTAAAGCATCAATATGATCCGTTACTTTATAGTCATTGTCCTTAAAGAATATCTTTCTAACAAGTGAGTACCCATTAGAATGAATTCCACTAGAAGGTAAACCTACTAAAACATCACCAATTTCAACAGTAGACCCATCAATGATTTCACTTTTTTCAACAGCACTTACACTAAATCCTGCGATATCAAAATCATCATGCGAGTACATATCAGGCATCTCTGCAGTTTCTCCACCAATTAAACCACATTCAGCTATCTCACAGCCATCAGCTACACCTTTAACAATTTGCTCAATAACTGTTGGGTCATTTTTACCAACAGCGATATAGTCTAAGAAAAATAATGGTTTTGCTCCTTGTGCTAAACAATCGTTCACACACATCGCCACTACGTCTTGACCGATTGTGTCATACTTCTTCATTTCAATCGCGATCAATAACTTGGTTCCAACACCATCTGTACCAGAAACCAGTACAGGTTCTTTCATATTCAATTTAGATAAGTCAAACATTCCACCAAATCCACCAATAGAACCCATAACACCTAGTACATTCGTTCTAGCGACATGTGATTTGATTCGGCGTACACTCTCGTAGCCTGCTTCTAGACTGACTCCTGCTTTTTCATATTCCATTAAAACTTACCTTCCTTATTTGCATCTTCTAATGCCTGGTATGTATTTGTTGGATATTTTCCATTAAAACAAGCCAAACATAATGAATCTCTATTAAAAGCTTTTTTCATTCCATCAATAGTTATAAAGTGTAGGCTATCTGCTCCAATAGCATCTTTTAGTTTATCCACACTTAATCGCGATGAGATTAACTCATCAAATGTTGATGTATCCACTCCGTATAAACACGGATGTGTTATCGCTGGAGCCGCAATACGTACATGTACATTTTTTGCTCCTGCTTCTTTTAAAATTTTGATAATTCTTTTTACCGTTGTACCGCGTACAATCGAATCATCAATAAGACATACATTTTTATTTTTTACCAAACTAGTAACGGCACTCAGTTTCATTCGAACTCCCTTTTCACGAAGTTCTTGTGTCGGTTGAATAAACGTTCTAGCAATATATTTGTTTTTAATTAATCCCATCTCATAAGGGATACCAGATTGTTCACTAAATCCAATCGCCGCACTAATACTTGAGTCCGGCACACCTACAACCAAGTCTGCTTCTGCTGGAGCTTCAATTGCTAATTGTTTTCCACTCGTTTTTCTCGCGCTATGGACATTTAATCCTTCTATATCACTATCTGGACGAGAGAAATAAATATATTCCATTGCACACATTTTGTTGCTGGTTTCATTGGCATAAAAATGCGATTCCATACCATCTTCCGAAATAATTAAAATCTCTCCCGGTTCCACATCTCTAATAAACTCGGCACCCACTACATTAAATGCACATGTTTCAGAACTAACTGCTAACCCTCCGTTAATCTTTCCGATACTTAATGGACGTAAACCATGTCGATCTCTGATGACATATAATTTATCCTTTGTGATAATTAAAAATGCAAATGCACCTTCTAAAAGACGTAAAGCATCTTTTAATACTTCTAAACGGTTCTTGTTTCTGTCTTTTTTAATTAAATGCGCTAAAATCTCTGTATCCGATGTAGATTGGAAGATACTACCTTGTTTTTCTAAATATACTTTTAACTCTTTAGAATTTACGATATTTCCGTTATGACATAAAGCGAATTCACCTGTATGATGATGGAACATAAATGGTTGTACATTTTCAATTCCTCCACCACCAGCGGTAGAATAACGAACATGACCAATCGCCGCGTTTCCTTCTAAACCATTGATGATATTTTCGTTAAACACCCTAGTTACTAATCCTTCACCTTTATGTCTATTTAGTTTTCCATTTCTCGTTACGATTCCGCATCCTTCTTGGCCACGGTGTTGTAACGCATGAAGACCATAGTATGTAAGTTCCGCAGCTGCTTTATGATTAAATACCGCGAACACACCACACTCTTCATTTAGTTTTCTGTCGAACATATTCTTTACCCTCTTATACGGTTATATATTTCAATATATGCTTCTTCTACTGAACCTAAATCTCTTCTAAAACGATCCTTATCTAATTTTTCCATTGTTGTTGATTCCCATAATCTACATGTATCAGGACTAATTTCATCTGCTAATACAATTTCACCAGATGCTAATCGACCAAACTCAATTTTAAAATCTACTAAGATTATTCCTTTTTCTAATAGAAAACGTCTAATTACTTCATTAATTTTTTTGGTAATGGAGTAGATAACATCTAACTCTTCATAGGTACAAGCTTCTAACGCCACTGCATGATGATCATTGATTAATGGATCCCCAAGCTCATCATCTTTGTAACTCAACTCCATAATTGTGTTATGTGGTTTTGTACCCTCTTTGATATTTAAACGTTTTGCCATTGATCCAGCGATATAGTTTCTTGTGATTACTTCTAATGGCACGATTGATACTTTCTTACAAAGTTGTTCTCGATCATTTAATCGTTTAATAAAATGCGTTGGTACGCCTTCAGTGTGTAACATCTCAAAAATGATTTCTGTAATTTTATTATTCAAAATTCCTTTGTTTGAAATTGATGCTTTTTTAACTCCGTTAAACGCAGTTGCATCATCTTTATATTCAATAATAATTTTTTCAGGATGTTCTGTTTGGAAAATCCTTTTTGCTTTTCCTTCGTATAAAAACTCTCTCATTGTTATTCTCCTTTTAAATAGCGAACTGCATTTTTAAATATATCTTGATGTTTGTTCCCAGGAATATTTTTATACACACCATATCCCGTTCTTTCACTATGAGCCATCTTTCCTAAGATTCTTCCACACTTTGATGTGATTCCTTCAACCGAGTACGTTGACCCATTTGGATTTCCTGTGTCTTCAGCATATTGGAAGGCAATTTGTCCATTTTGTAATAACTCTTGAACTTGTTTTTCTGTAGCTACAAATTTCCCTTCTCCATGAGAGATTGCTACAACATGTTCTTCACCTGGCTTAAATCCTCTTAACCATGGTGATTTATTTGCGATAACTCTTGTCGTCGTCATCGAGGAGATATGTCTGTTGCAATCATTTTTAAATAACGTTGCTGAATCTGTAGAAACTGTTCCATCACTTAATAAACCAGACTTAATCAACGCTTGGAATCCATTACAAATTCCTAAAATCAATCCTTTTCTAGCTATAAACTCGTCCAACGCCGCTTTGATTGTTTCATTTGCTAAAACATTCGCAATAAATTTACCACTTCCGTCTGGTTCATCCCCAGCACTAAATCCACCGGAGATAGCGAAGATGTCTGTATTTTTAATCTCGCGCGCTAACTCCAGAATAGAATCTTCGATATCTCCTTTGGCAACATTTCTAAACGGTAACATTGTTACAATACTCCCTGCTTCTTCAAACGACTTCTGCATGTCATATTCTGAGTTCATACCAGGGAATACCGGGATTAATGTACGTACTTCTTTTAACTCTTCTGGTACTACTGTAAAATTTTCTGTTGGTAATTCCAAAAAGCTTCTATGTTTTGTCTCTGGATACAACTCTGTAAACACATTTGTAAATTCACCAAATCCAAACACTTCACCGTTGATACGAATATCTCCATTCGTTCTACCTAAATACGTTGCATTTTGATACGTAAACGGTTCGGAAACTTCTACGATAATTGCTCCATAGTTATAATCAAATAAATGGTCATACATAACATCACAACCAATTTTATTTCCTAAACTTGATTTTACAAGTGATTCTAATACTCCACCGTATCCAACAGCACTCATACTGACTGGATCTAAATGTTCAATAAAGTCATAGTTTTCTTTTAGCGTATTTATATTCGGTAATCCGTCTTCGTATTCTGAATCAATTAAGTATAAATAACTGCCTGGTTCCTTAAACTCATTTGTGTAAATGTTATCCACATTCCCTTTTGCTACAGCGAAACTGATTAATGTTGGAGGTACTGATATGTCCTTAAATGTACCACTCATGGAATCTTTACCACCAATAGCTGCTAATTCAAACTCTTCTAAACAGTTTATCGCTCCTAATAAAGCACTAAATGGTTTACCATATGCCTTATCATCAATCATTCTTTCAAAGTACTCTTGGAATGAAAATCTTATATCTGAATATTTCCCTCCAACCGCTACTACTTTTGAGATTGACTCAATTATCGCCGTTTGTGCTCCATGGAAAGGACTCCATTCGCTTATATATGGATTAAATCCAAACGACATAATACTACAGCTTTTTGTATTTCCATTCATAACAGGAAACTTATGTACACTAGCTTGCGCTTCCGTTAATTGATACTTTCCACCTAACGGACTAATTACAGTCCCCGCACCAACAGATGCGTCAAACATTTCAATTAGACCTTTGTTTGTTGAGATGTTAATGTCATGCATATGAGCAAGCACTGCTTCTCTTATATTGTTTGAATGTTTTGGTTGTTCAAACTCTTCTACTCTTTCGACAAATACATTTGTTCTTTGGCGTACTCCATTTGTATCTAAGAAGACTCTTTCTAAATCTACAATTGTTTTACCACGCCATTTCATTACCAATCTTCCAGTATCGGTAATATCCGCAATTTTATATGCTTCTAGGTTTTCTTTTTTACAATACTCTAAAAACGTCCCGACGTCTTTTGCTTCGATCACAACACTCATACGTTCCTGTGATTCTGAAATCGCAAGTTCTGTCCCGTTTAAACCAGCGTATTTTGTTCTTACTTGGTCTAAGTCAATTTCTAAACTATCTGATAACTCACCGATTGCTACACTTACTCCACCAGCACCAAAGTCATTCGATTTTTTAATCAACTTTGTTACTTCTGGGTTTCTAAATAATCGTTGAATCTTTCGTTCTTCTGGTGCATTTCCTTTTTGCACTTCAGCAGAAGCTGTTTCAATAGACTCTTCATTGTGCTCTTTACTAGAACCAGTCGCTCCACCAATACCATCTCGACCTGTTCTCCCACCAAACATAATCACAATATCTCCCGCTTCAGGAGACTTTCTTACAACGGAATCTGCTTTAGCCGCACCTACGACTGCACCAACCTCCATATGTTTCGCCATATAGCCTGGATGATATAACTCTTTTATATGTGTTGTAGCTAACCCAATTTGATTTCCATATGATGAATATCCTTCAGCCGCTACTTTTGAGATAACACTTTGTGGTAGTTTCCCCTCTAACGTTTCTTCAATTGGAGTTAATGGATTTGCTCCACCAGTAACACGCATCGCTTGATAGACGTAACTTCTTCCCGACAGTGGATCGCGAATTGCTCCACCAACACATGTAGACGCTCCCCCAAATGGTTCTATTTCAGTTGGATGATTATGAGTTTCGTTTTTAAACATCAACAACCACTTTTCATCAACACCATCTACATCAATATCAACATAAACACTACAAGCATTGATCTCCTCTGAAATTTCTAAGTCATCCAAGTTCCCACGTGACTTTTCATATCTAGCACTTACTGTCGCCATATCCATTAGAGTCATTGGTTTATGTGAAGAAACCTTTTTTTTAAGACGTAAGTACTTTTGGAACGCATCTTCAATCTTTTCTTTATAAGGACCATTGGCAATTCTTACATGCTTAATTTCTGTTTCAAATGTTGTATGGCGACAATGATCACTCCAGTATGTATCTAACACTCTTATTTCTGTTTCACTTGGATCACGGTTTATACCTCTAAAGTATTCTTGGATAAACATTAGATCATCAATCGTCATCGCTAATCCGCATTTGCTTAATAACTCTTTTAAGCCATGGAGTTGTAACATCCTAAATCCAGCAAACACTTCAACATCATCAGGTGTGTTTGCTTCTTCCAAAGTTAAAACAGACATATCCTTTTCTCTTGCCTCCACTGGATTGATTAAGTGTTTTTTTATCTTTTGTAAATCACTTACTGAAACACCTTCAAATAGATACAGTTTTCCTGTTCTTACTACAGGAGATCCTGTAGGGTCAATTAACCCAATACATTCCATCGCTGAATTTGCTCTTTGATCAAATTGACCTGGTAAATATTCTACCGCAACATATGACTTATCTAATTCAACTGTGTCTAGAACGGTATCTGTAACCACTTCACTAAACACACCATCAACTGCCTTTTTTAATAGTGATTCACTTATGTGAAAACAATCATATATGTTAATTAATCTCAAATTCGTAATATTCAAATGCAGTTTGTGATTCAATTCATTTTGTAAGTTCACGGCTTCTACTCTGAATTGATCTTTCTTTTCGACAAATATTCTTTTCATTATTCGTGTTCTCCCGTTAGTTCTTCCCAAATTTTTGTTACTTCTTGTTCTGTTTTATTAATAAAAGTAATGTGGCCCATCTTACGGTTGTTTCTTGCGTCTTCTTTTCCGTAATCATGAATAACACCTTCATTCAAATTTCTAATAACTTCAACATGTTGACCTAAGTAGTTCACCATGATTGTTGGTTGTAACAAGGTTGGGTTTGGCAGTTCCTCTTTTAATAGAGCTTTAAGAGCTAAATCAAACTGTGAATAATCACAACCTTCAATGGAATAATGACCTGAGTTATGTGGTCTTGGAGCCATTTCGTTAAAATATACTTTATCTCCCTTTACGAAAAATTCGATTGCACAAATCCCATATATATCGGAATTTTCAAGTAACTGTTTTGCATAGTTTTTAGCAGATGTATTAATAAACTCATCTTCATTCGGTACAACACTCATATGTAATATATTGTTCTTGTGGATGTTTCTAGGCACTGGTAATGTTACAACTTTGCCATCAAAACCTCTGACTGCAATCACTGAGATTTCATAGTCAAAATTAATTACTTCTTCTGCGATACATTCAACCGATAAAACATCGAATGGTTTTACTTCACTCACCCAGACTTGTCCTTTACCGTCATAGCCACCAGATGCAGTTTTTAAAAGCAGTGGCAATCCAATTTCTTTTGCAGCAATTTCCAAATCTTCTAAACGCTGAATCATATAGGTCTTATTAACAAGTAATCCAGCGTTTCTTGCGTTTTGCTTTTCTACATTTCTGTTTTGAGAAAGAGCCAGTGGTCTAAATCCTTGAGGAATCTTTTCTCTTTCTACAACGGAAGCTGGTACATTCTCAAATTCATATGTCACCACGTCACATGCATCACATAATTCTTGAACCTTCATTTCATCCTTATATTCCCCAACGATGACTTCAGCATATAAAGATGCTGAACATTTTGGGTTTGGATCTAATACCATAACTGTGTGACCCATTTTTAACGCAGAAATGGCAAGCATCTGTCCAAGTTGCCCGCCACCTATTATTCCGATTTTCATAAAGAGACCTCGCTTTCTAAAACAGTTTCAGTCATCTTATTTCGATAATCTTGTATTCTATTTTCTATTTCTTTATCAAAAGTGCTTAAAATGGATGCAGCTAATAAGCCTGCATTCTTCGCTCCATTAATCGCAACTGTTGCGACAGGAATGCCTCCCGGCATCTGTACAATTGATAATAAGGAATCTAGTCCTTTTAAGTTTCTTGATTTAACTGGTACACCAATCACTGGTAGAGTTGTCATACTTGCCACCATTCCTGGTAAGTGAGCAGCTCCTCCTGCACCAGCGATAATTACTTTTACCCCTCTATCTCTAGCAGACTTTGCGTACTCATACATCTTGTCTGGAGTTCGGTGTGCAGAAACAACCTCCATTTCATACTGGATGTTTAATTCCTCACAAATTTTTGCAGCTTCCTTCATCACTTCTAAATCTGAAGTAGAACCCATAATAATTCCGATTTTCATATTCCCTCCGGATGTTTGAAAATAAAAAAGAGACCAGGTATACACTAGTCTCCACTCAAAACAAATAATAATCCTTCAAACAAAAAAAGGACTAAATTTATTCGTAGTCTTGTCATTTACGGTAACAAGGTAGAGACTTTTTGGCCATATCCCAAACATTATACAAATTTAATATTTAATTTACACACACATTATAACATAGGCTCTCTAAATCGAAACAAGCAAATTAATCTTTCTTTATGAAATCGCTTTTACATAATTCAAAACATTCGTTGTTTTTAGTCTTTCCAAAAAGATTTAAAAGGTTATAATGAAGTGGGTGATAATATGAAGACAATTGAAAGAAGAGAATTTATAGAAGCAATTGAACAACTTTGCTTAGATGCCAACTTCGATTTATCCACTTCTGTTCTTCGCATTTTAGATGATGCTAAGGACACAGAAGAGAGTCCTGTTGGAAAGCAAATTTTAAATCAGATTACAGAAAACGCCAAACTAGCAACCAAAGAAAAACTACCAATGTGCCAAGATACTGGTATTGTTGTAGTATTCTTAGAAGTTGGTAAAGTAGACTTTGACTTTGATTTATATGAGGCGACAAACGAAGGCATTTCAAGAGCATACGAAAAAGGATACTTAAGAAAAAGTGTTGTAGCGCATCCAATTGATCGTGAAAACACAGGAGACAACACTCCAGCCATTATTCACACAAAACTAGTGGATACAAACACTATCAAAATTACACTTGCTCCAAAAGGTGGAGGAAGCGAAAATATGAGTAAACTTAAAATCTTAACACCAGCAGAAGGTAGAGATGGAATCATTCAATTTGTACTAGATACAATCGAAGAAGCTGGTGGAAAAACATGCCCTCCAATTATTATCGGAGTAGGTATTGGTGGAAACTTAGAAAAAGCTGCGTTAATCTCTAAAGAAGCATTAATGCGTGATATCAATGATTCCGCAACAAACGAAACAGATAAAGCTTTAGAAACTGAGTTATTAGAAAAAGTTAACAACTTAGGTATTGGACCAATGGGATTTGGTGGAACAACAACAGCATTAGCAGTAAAGGTGAATTCTTACCCTTGTCACATCGCAAGTTTACCAGTAGCTGTAAATTTACAATGTCACGCTGCAAGACATAAGAGTGTGATTTTATGAGACTAGAAACTCCATTTACAAAAGAAAAGTTAAAAGAATTTAAGTCTGGTGACTTAGTTTTATTAACAGGTACAATCTATACCGCAAGAGATGCTGCTCATAAAAAACTAATCGACCTTCTAAAAGAAGGCAAAGAATTACCAATCCCACTAGAAAACTCTATTATTTATTATGTAGGACCAACACCAAACAAGCCGAACCGTGCAATCGGATCATGTGGGCCAACCACTTCTTATAGAATGGACCCATTTATGGAACCATTATTACTAAGAGGTTTATCTGCTTGTATTGGTAAAGGACCTAGAACTAAAGATGTTAAACAATTAATGAACGACTATGATGCAGTATACTTCTCAGCAATCGGTGGTACTGCTGCATATTTATCAAACTTTGTACTAGAATCAGAACTAATCGCCTTCCCTGAATTAAGAAGTGAAGCGATTCGAAAACTAACTGTTAAAGATTTTCCTGTATTTGTTACATACGACGCTCACGGAAATGACTTAATCGAACAAGGAATCAAACAGTACAAAAAGTAAAAATTTCACTATGGTATAATAAAATATGAGTAAATCACAAGCGGAACAATTAAGGTTCCGCTTTTTTCTTTTTGAAGGGAGAACAATATGAAAAAAGTTGTTGTGAATGAATATATCACAATGTATCAATTTCCAACGGAGGTACCTGATTTTTCACTTAACATAACTGCAGTATTTGATGGAGATGAATTTTTCTTAATCAACACAGGTTATCAACCTCACTTGGAAAAACTGCAAAAAGAGTTAGATTTTTCGAAATGTAAAATGGTTCTATTTACACACCAGCATCCGGATCATACATTCGGTGCAAAACTACTTCAAGATATTGAACTAGTTGGACATGAAAGCTATCAATCTGGATTCCAAGAAGTAATTGAATATTTTGGTGTTACCGATTGGGTAATTGACGGCACAGAACCAACCAAATTCATGAAGGACAAAGAAACAATAACATTTGGACCACATACTTTTACCTTTATTCATTATCCAGTACACACAGCAAGTTCCATGTTAATAGACTTAAACAGAATGTATTTATTTACAGGTGATGAGTTGTTGGCACAAACAAACGATGTGGATATTGTTTCCATCTTTTTCTTAAAAGAATTAAAAGACAACGCCTATGATGCGTTACTCTCATATTCTAAAGGAAGAACATTAATTCCCGGTCACGGAAACATAAGAACGGAAAACTTACAGGAATTTATTCAGAAAAGAAACCAGTATATCTCATTGGTTAAACAAGGAGTAGCATTCGAAGATTTAGAAAAGAATGGATACAAATCAGTCATTTTTGAACATTTACACAACATGAACTTAAACTTACATTCGAATATAAAAGAGTAAAAAGGGGTTGAGCCTCTTTTTCTTTCGTGTATAATAGGAATACACTTTAAAAGCAAAATAAATAAGGAGGTCCTTATATGACTAAATTTTATTATAAAGATAAAAATGCACCTACGCCAACTGGAATTAGAGAAGGTGCAGCAACAATCATTAGATGTGGTGCGGAGTACCTATTTGAAAAAAGAGCAGATTCAAATTTATGGAGTCTTGTTGGTGGTGGATTAAAACCTAACGAAACAATAGAAACTTGTGCTCTACGCGAGATAAAAGAGGAAACGGGTATCACAGTACTCCCAAGTGAGTTACAACTACTCGACAAAATCGATGACCCAACAAGAATCGTAGAATACGATGATGAAAACATCGTTCAACTTGTAACATCTTTATACTATGCTGAGTTAACGGAAAAACCAGAGATTACAATAAGTAGTGAATCTGATGCAATGGTATGGGTTACAAAAGGTGAACTGAAAAGCATTCAAATCGCAGCAACACATAAACACATTGTTGAACAGTACATATTAAACAAGGAATCTGAATAATCAGATTCTTTTTTATTTGACAAAATCGACGATATGTAATATATTACTCATATAAATAAGTAATATATTACATATTCTGGAGGTTGTTATGAACAGACAAAACATGGAGCGAGAAATAACAGTTCGTTTATTTCAAACATCAAATGCACTTCAAACATATCTTGATAATGTTTTAAAACAAGACGGACTAACATCAAAGCAATTTTTTATGATGATTATTATAGGTACATTTGAATACAATCCAAAGATAAACGAAATTGCGGAACGATTTGCCACTTCAAGACAAAATGTTAAACAAGTGTTGATAAAACTAGAACAAAGAGGCTTTTTAAAGTTATATAAAGATGAAAATGATTCACGTATCACAAGAACAAAATTTACAAAAAAGGCACACTCTTACTGGAATAATCGAAATGAGTCAGATGATCAGACTATGACAACTTTGTTCTCTACTATTACAAATACAGAGATGGAAACATATGTACATTCTTTATTAAAAACTATGGAAATGATTCAAGTTCTGTCGGGGAGTGATTCTCTATGAAAAAGACTCTAATGATTGTAATTACAGTTCTTCTAATCGGTGGAGTCATCGGTACAATCATGATTCAAAAGTTGAATCGTGATGTTGAGCAAATACTAAACGAGGAGATTACTGAGTTTAATTTAAATATTATCGCCGATGGAACCTATGAAGGAACCTATGACGATGTTCTTACAGTGAGCGCAACCTTAAGAGTCACTGTAGAAAATAATAGTATAACGAATATTGAAATTATTGAACACCAAAATGGACAAGGACAAGCAGCAGAGGGAATTATCACACATATCATCGCTCAACAGTCTATAATGGTTGATGACATTGCTGGAGCTACCTACTCTTCTCGAGTATTAAAACTTGCAATCTACAATGCATTAAAGGAGGAATAATATGAAATCAGTTATTCTGTTTGAAACAAAAACAGGCACATCTAGAAAGTGTGTTGAAATTATCCAAAACAACAATAACATATCAGAAGTGTATAAAGTTTCTTCTTTCACTGGTGATTTAAAAAACTACAAAAATATCATTTTGGTGTCTCCAATCTATATGGGACAGATCAACAAGCAAATAGTGAAACATATTCAGTCAGGCAATCAAAATATGCAGTTAGTGCTTGTAGGTACTAACACAAAACCCTATAATGAAACCATTCATAACACCTTTGATAAGAGTACATTAGAAAGAATAAAGATTACTCATGTAGGTGGAGCGTATAATTTTGATAAATTGAACTTTTTACAAAAGTTTATCATCAAAAAGATGACGGGAATTTCGGAAACAACCGACTTACTCAAATATGATGTACTAAAAAGTATAACTTGTTAAAGGTTATGTTTTTTGTAATTCACCACACTTATTATGTATCTTACCTCATAATAATTGATAATAACTAAAAAAGGGAATACACTAAACTTGTCACTAAGATTAATAGTGATTTCATAAGAACTCCCTAAATTTTTATAAAAAGGTCGTCTTTACCAAAAAGACGATCTTTTATATTAAAAAAGCCAACAAATGTTGGCTTTACTATTATTCATCTTTTTGCTCTTCTTTTTTTCTTTGAATATCAGCTCTATAAACATTATTTTTCTTCACAAAATATCTAATTGGGAAGAACAAGATAGTTCCAATTGCTAGAACAGGTATCATTCTGATTAAGAATAAAATAAATCCTTGTATACCTCTTACTGTACCAAACCATGTATCTTCAAATGTATTGATAATACGGTCTCCGTAACTTTCAGACGTTTGGAATGTATCTACTAACACTTTTGAATCATTGTGTTCATCCCTACTAGCAATTAACTCAATACGGTATGTTGTATCTGATTTTAAATCTCCCACTTTAACGGTTTCATCATACAATGGTAAAATCGTGTGAGATTCTTCATAGATTAACTCGTCTTGGTCATACACCTTCATCAAAACAGTTAAATCTAAATCCTCATCAAAGTTCGGAATTCTAAACTCAGCATAATTTTTTTCTCTTGTGATGATATTAATACTAGGGACTTGTGCATCTGGTAATTTGTTTAAGTCTTCTATATCAACATAATCTACATTTAATGTTATTGTGCTGTAATCCACTAAACTATCAAAGTTTGTTAAACGAATTCCAATTTCTGTTAATTCTGCTTCAACTTCACTACGTTCTTTTTCTAACTCAATAATGTCTTCAACAGTTTCTGCTACTTCAATTAACTCAATTAAACGTTGATGTCTTGCTTCCAATGCTAGTCTTCTAGCTTCATACGTTGTGTATGTGTTTGTAATATCCTCTGATGTTTTTGTGAAGTACGTAACTTCTCCACCTTCTTTTAATGCTGTTAAAAAATCATCTAGGTTTTCAGAAGGTACTCTAAGAGTCATATTTAACTCTTCTTCTCTAGAAGTTTCATTTTCTATATACCCAAAGTGAATAAACAGTTGATTAACAACAAGTTCACGATACGCTTCTAAATCAAATGAGTTTACATTAAGTAAAGCTCTATAAACAATTTTGCGATTTTCTAAACCAGGTAAATCTGGTGTATCTAAATCGATACCTGCGGTATGTTCCATACCCACTTCGGTTTCTACTTCTACGTATACAGTAGTTGGAACCTCTTTTATTACTTCTACTTCTTTTACCACTTCAACATACTCTGCATCTGCAGACTTTGCACAACCTGCTAACAGCAGTACTACTAAAACACTTAAAAACTTCTTCATCAATTCTTCCTCCTAACGTGTAAACATCAATAACTCTTCATTGCTTAGGTCTGGATTATATGTATAACCCATCTCATGAAACGCTTTAATACCCTCTACATCTTCTACTTGGTTTAAAATCAAGTAGTTAAGAAGAACTCCCCTTGCTTGTTTTGCATATGTTGCTTTGTTGAGATATTTCCCATCCTGAAACTCTCTAAACCCAACGGTAATCATTGGTGTTTGTACTGCTTTGTTAAATTCATCAGATGCTAAATTGATTACAGTTTCATCAAAAGAGAATGTTCGGTACTTGTATAAATCCATATCGAACTTTGTTTTAAAATCCAGCCTGTAGGCTTTGATCATTGTTCGAGGTGTAATCGCACCATAATATGCAGATAAGATTCTTAGATTCTTTTCTGCATATTCCCACTCTTTATCTGTATACTCTTCTAATGTTAACCCCTTAAACACTAAACCTGTATAGGTTTTTAAAGCAGCGTTTTCTTCTAGAGTATCGAATGAGCGGATATTTTTAAAAACACCTTCTAACATATCTCCCTTTATGTTGTAGGCTTTCCCTACATTTTCTTTACTTAGTTTTTTCAGTTTGTAATGAATTCGTTTGTACGATTCATCAGGATACGTATCTGTTAATAACTTATCCTTAAACTGCATCGTTTTACTTGGTGATATTATGATTTTCATATAACCCCATCAAGCGTAAATAATGATCTTTGTTTTCGTGAATGGATTTGATTCCTTCATCTGACAATTCTTTTACAACTTTCATTGGATTTCCAACTGCTAAGTGTCTAGCTGGTACTTCTTTACCAGGTGGTACGACACATCCTGCAGCAACTAAAGCATTTTCTCCAACTTTAGCTCCATCAAGCACGATTGACCCCATACCAATCAATGCTCCATTTCCAATTGTTGCCCCATGAATTATTGCATTATGACCTACTGTTACATCATCCCCAATGACTGTTTTAAATCCTAAGGAATCATGAATCACAGTTAAATCCTGAATATTTGTTCTCTCACCAATAACCACTTCTGCCATATCAGAACGGATTACTGTATTAAACCAAACTGATGCATCCTTTTTAATTGTTACATTTCCAACAACTTTTGCACCTTCGGCAATAAACACACTTTTGTCTATTAACATAAGCATAACCTCCAACTTTTAAGCAGTTTATTCCTTTGTAAAATTATCTATCCTTTATATAAGGGAAGTAAAGGAAATTTAGACAACTTACATCAATAACTTAATAAACTACAATTTATTTCAATTCATTATAACACTTCCTTGTGGTAAACTATATTGTGTTTGTGGATTATTATCCAATTAAACAAACTATAGAAATGAGAAACAATATGAAAAAGATAGAACTAATCGCAACAACAACATTTGGACTTGAAGCAGTTGCTAAAAGAGAACTGATAAACTTAGGTTTTGACATCATTAAAGTAGAAGATGGAAAAATCACATTTTCTTCTACTATAGAAGGAATCGCTATCGCCAATCTTTGGGTAAGAACGGCTGACAGAATCTTTTTAAAAATCGGAGAATTTGAAGCACTAACATTCGATGAGTTATTTGAACAAACAAAAGCGCTTGATTGGACGGACTGGTTAACAGAGGACGCTAAATTTACTGTAAATGGTAAAAGCGTCAAATCAAAGTTATTCAGTATTTCAGACTCACAAGCTATTGTTAAAAAAGCAGTTGTTGAAAAAATGAAAACGAAATATGATCGTGAGATGTTTGAAGAAGATGGACCTGAATATACAATTTTGGTTTCTATTCTAAGAGATGTAGCTACATTAAGCATCGATACATCAGGAATCGGTCTACATAAAAGAGGATATAGAAAAGAAACGGTTGAAGCCCCAATTAAAGAAACGTTGGCTGCTGCTTTAGTGCTGCTAAGTTTCTGGCACGAAAACAGAGTATTGTATGACCCATTCTGTGGATCAGGTACAATCCCTATTGAAGCTGCTATGATTGGTAGGAATATCGCACCTGGATTAAATAGATCATTTGCATCACAAGATTGGCCACAAGTACCAAGAAGTATTTGGGATAAAGAAATCGCGAGAGCGAAAAAGGAAATAGATCCAAATCATCTAAAAATTTATGCTTCAGATATTTCTAAAAAGAACTTAGAAGCTGCCAAAGTTAACGCTGAAGCTGCCTCAGTATTAGAAGACATTACATTTACAAAATCTGATTTTAGAGATATTGAATATCCAAATAACTATGAAGTTATTATTACAAACCCTCCTTATGGAGAACGACTAGGAAATAGACAAGACTTTGAAATCAAGCAAATTTATAGGAACTTTGGGAATCTAGCATCACAATTAGATACTGTAAGTAAATATATCATTACTTCATTCGAAGGATTCGAAAACTTATTTGAAAAGAAAGCAGATAGAGTAAGAGTTTTATACAACGGTAAAATCAAAGCTAGATATTATCAATACCAAGGTCCAAGACCACCTAAAAAATAAGAGGTCATTATGAACATTTTCAAGGCTACATTACAAGACTTAGAAACAGCAGTTGAATTTGCTTTACCATTTCAAAAAAATATCAATACAAGATGTAGACCTCTTTTAATAGATGCTACAGCGGAACAATTATCCAACACATTTAAACGTTATATCAAAGGAGAGGAACATGCTCTTCTTCTTGTACAAGATGGAGACATTATAAAGGGAGTTTGTCCCATCTACTGGATGGAAGAGGACCTATACGTTTCTTATTCTCAAGGGCCGTATGGAATAGAGTATGATGAGGTTTCTTCCGTATTATTAGAATATGTAGAAAACAACTTTATGGGGTATTCATTTTATATTAATACTTCACCAGACCATACAAATTCTTTTAGATTTTTCCATTCAAACGGGTTTACTCAAATTGAAGATGCATCCTTAATGAAGTTGAATGATTTTTCAAACGGAGTTTGGTCTAAAAACACTTCCCTTTTACATGATGAAAACAAAAAAGAATTATTTCAAATGATTGATCAACATATAGATGAGGATACCTACTGGAATACAACTAGGTTATCTGAAAATTTAAAGAGATTTATCATTGTCGGACACTTCACAAAAAAATTAAATGGTTATATTATCGGTAGAATCGGTGGTGGTTCTATTGAAATCATCGGATTTGAGGGTACTAACATAGTCAAAAAGGAATTATTATGTTCACTTATACATGAAGTGAACAAAACTAATATTCACCAAATAGACTTATACACAGAACTAGAAGATGAAATAGCATTAGGTACAACATTTCAGTTTCAAACATATGATAAAAACATTTGTTTTATCAAGCATATATAAAAGACTACTTCAAAAGTAGTCTTCTTTTATTTCTATAATAAATAACAATATCAGTAATAACCAACAGTGCGTTAAACACATACATGTAAAATACACTGTCCCATGCATAAAAGATTTTATGCATCATTCCTAATATGTATCCAGTCAAAATGATATAAGAAAATCTAATTGATTTTCCTTCAATAGATTTAGATGTTAATCCTTTATATATACTTACCGGCCAAGCTGATGCAAAGCAGGCTAACATTAATATCTCAAATATACTCATTAGAATGCATTAATGATTAAGTTGATACTCATTGCGACCATAATCACAAGAACAATCTTCTTAAACACCCTTTCGTCAAATCTTTCTCCTAATTGGATTCCTACCCATGTACCACCTACTAAAGCGATAACATAATAAACAATTAATTGCAGTACTTCAACATTTAATAAACCTTGGATTATAAACATTATAATCGCGATTATATTCATGACTAGAAAATAACTAGTCAGCGTCGAACGGAACACTTTCTTGGGTACATCGATGTTTGATAGAAAAAGTAATACCGGTGGCCCACTCATTCCAGTAGCACCATTCAACGCTCCACTAACTATTCCAACCGGAATATAATAGTTTTCAGGTCTTTTAAATTTCACTCTTAAACCAAACAGATTACTCACTGAAGTAATAAATAATAAAATCCCAACAGTTAATTTAATCGGCCCAGCTTCTAGATTCTTTAATAAGAAGGAACCAATGATTGTAAATATCATTGCTGAAATCAACAGTGGTAAAATAGATTTTAAATCTGCATCTTTCCCTACTTTTCTAAAGATCATAGAGTTCATTATTAAGTTGTAAACCGCCAACAACGGTACAATTTCTTTGATATCTAAGAAGAACAGCAATAATGGTAATGCAAATAAACTAGATCCAAAGCTTGTCATCCCCTGTATAATGGATGCGATAAATATTATTAAAAATATCCAAATAAAATTTTCCATATGATATACCTCTTCAATAATATATCACATCACCTATAGTTTTACATAATATATACTACAGTCTATGTAAGTATCTTTCTAATTCCCATTGTGACACTGCTAATCTAAACTCATCCCATTCCTTTTTCTTTAAGGTACGGAACTTCTTCACTAAGTTTTTACCAAGCGCTTCATTCATGACATCTGAATGTTTAATTTCTTTTAAAGCATCTTTTAAGTTTTCAGGTAAGTTTAAAATGCCCATTTCTTCACGCTCATCTCGACTCATTGTATAAAGGTTTAAGTAAGTTGGATCGATCGGTGTAATTTTATTTTCAACACCATCAAGTCCTGCAGCTAAAATAGCGCTAAATGCTAAATAAGGATTTGCACTTGGATCTACTGAACGCAACTCCGTTCTTGTCGCTTTTCCTCTTGCTGCTGGAATTCTTATTAAGGCAGATCTATTTGCATCACTCCATGAAATATAACAAGGAGCTTCATAACCAGGTACAAGACGTTTGTATGAGTTAACTGTGGGATTTGTAACAGCTGTAAATGCTCTAGCATGTTCCATTAAACCACCAATCCAATAACGACACGTTTCACTTAACTGCAAGGGCATGTCTTTATCAAAGAAGACATTGTTTCCTTTAGAATCCATCAAGGAACAATTGGCATGCATCCCTGAACCATTGATACCAGCAACTGGTTTCGGCATAAACGTTGCATGTAAGTTATGGCGTTTTGCCACATTTTTAACAACTAGTTTAAATGTCTGTAAGTTATCACTAGCTTGTACAGCATCACTGAATGTAAAGTTGATTTCATTTTGTCCAACTGCTACTTCATGGTGTGCTGCTTCAATATTAAATCCTAAACGTTCTAACTCTAATACGATATCTCTTCTACAGTCTTCTGCTTCATCTACTGGGGCTAAGTCAAAGTAACCACCATTATCACTTGGATTTAACGTAACAACACCATCTTCAATTTTAAACAAGAAGAACTCTGGCTCAACACCAATGTTAAATGATTCAAATCCCATTTCCTTCATTTTTTCTACATTTCTTTTTAATACTCCACGAGGGTCCTCTTCAAATGGAGTTCCATCTGTTTTATATACATCACAGATTAAACGTGCAACTTTACCGTACTTTGTATTTTCATAACTTAAAATTAACCACGTGTCTAAATCCGGCACCAAAAACATATCTGCTTCTTGGATACGTACGAAACCTTCAATACTAGATCCATCAAACATCGTGTTTCCATCTAATGCATCTTTAAGACCACTTCTCGTAATTTCAACATTTTTTAATGTTCCTTGTAAATCAGTAAACTGCAAACGAATGTATCTAACATTCTCCTCTTCGGCAATTCGTAAAACATCTTCTTTTCTCATTTTCAAACCCTCCCAAAAATATACGTCAATTTTATATGTTGAGAACAGTTAATTCAATGACTTTTTTTGTAAAAATGCTTACATAAATAAAAAACTATATGTTTTTAACATATAGTTTTACAGTTTTGAAGCCAATCCTTTATACGTTTCCGTAAATATCGTTATATTATAAAGATCATTTCTATAAACCTCATACAGTTCATTTAATCTTTCTAATCCGCTTGGAAGTATTTCATATACCTTCTTTGCTGGCCCCCTGTCACCAGATACTTCTTTATAAGTAATCTGATTATTTTCTACCAATTTATCCAGTGCTCTATATACACCAGCTGTATCGATCTTCACACCTTTTAAGGCTCTATCTAATTTTTTATGTAAATCAAATCCATGATATGGCTGTTGCAACAGATACAACAACACAAAAGGCTCTATTCTTCTATCTAGTTTCATTTTAAAAATCCCATCCTTATATTGGAATATGTAAATGTCCTTTTTACACTTTGTTCAGCAAACTCTCTCAAGTTATCCACAAACACCAACTTTGTATGCATGAACTCTAACTCAGCGACTACATCATTCACAATTCTAGCACTTATTGGTTTTTCTATTCTATGAGAAATATAGTATCCAGCAGATTCATCTATTAAATAAAACGCTTCTGGTTCGAACTCATAAATCATCAACTGTACATTTCTTACCTCTTCTTCATAACTTCTTTCAACAAAGATAATCGTTTTTGGATTGTGGTGTTCGTCCATCAATGCTTTATCCACATCGTTTAACTCTGCATTTACTGTCCAACACACTCTAGGGCAATCCCTAGGTAATAAATAGTTTTGAAGTTTATAGTTATCCACGCTCCATACTGCGGGTTCTAGATCCCCCCAAACATCTTTTCTTACTTCTCGAGGTTCAAACTCAGCAATCTTGAAGTCGTCACTAACATGAAATAGTCTAATCATAGTAATCCCTCTTTCTTTTATTAAGTATAACAAAGCCACAAAAGAAAAACACGGTTTCCCGTGTTTCTATGTCATTTCAATCTCTTGAACTATTTCTGTTATTCTACCCCATTCATCTTCAACTGTAAATATCAGTACTCTAGTTTCACCTGGTACATACGTTGTTTCTACATAAAAATCATAAAATGAGTGGTTATTATTTGTATCCGAATGAATGTCATCTGACTCCTCTAGTAAATTTATTCTCTCTAAAACTGTATTTCCGTCTTTTAATACAACTTCACAAGCAACAACAGCTGTTCCATCACTATAAAAATCAGTCGTAAGATTTAACTTAACTTGTTCTGAGTTTTTATCGTAATCGGCAAAGTGTATGAGTACATCTGACTGAACTTTTGTATGATCAATCACGTAGAAGTTCGGCATTTTTTCTTGGTACACAATTCCGTCATATTCAATCAAAGCGTACACTTCATAGTCATGGTTATACAACACATCAAACGTTGCTGAATAAACACCTGTATCTACACTTTCCATTTCCACTTTAAATGTACCTAGTGTTTGTTGTTCTGTACCTGTAATCTCCATCATATCAAAATCAATTTCGCCGTCTTTCAAGACATAACGAATATAATTGTTTTTTTGTACTCTTTCCTTTTCAGTTAAGACTAGTGTAACTGAACTGTCTTTATGAACGTTATTAACATGTAATTGAACAGATGTCTCTGCTGCTCCAGCCATTAAATCTACTGGTTCAATTTCATAATCATATGCTACAATAATATCTTCTTGAGATAGGACCCCATCCATCTCAAAAACACTTTGATTTAAATGATTAACCTTATCATCTAATCTTTCAATACGATTTGTTAAACCACCAATCATATTATAAGCGTTCGTTAGTTCACTTTTTATGTTTAACACCATCACTAGTAAAACCAGTGAAGCAATACTTAAAAAAATTAATAAATAGTCTTTTTTCATCTTCCCCCCATATATAAATAATCTGAATTCTTCTTTTCAATTATACTCTTCGTAAAGGCCAAAATAAAGTAATTATAATATATATAAAAAAAGTAACCATTCATTTAGAATGATTACTTTTGTATTATAGTTTGATATTGATTGTATCCCCTTCAGGACCTGGTGTATTTTTAAGATATTCTTGAATTTGAGCTAAACCATCACCTTTAGATCCAGGTTTACAGTTTGTCAGTTTTTCAACTTCTCCAGCTAAAATACCTTCAGCAAATCCACCACAACCAGGATATCCGCATGCTCCGCAGTTAACACCTGGTAATAATTCTATAACTTTTTCTAATCTGTTATCTTCTTCAACATAAAATGCTTCATCTGCAATTGCTAATCCAAGTCCTAATACAAGACCGATTGCACCTAAAATTATAAACGCCCACATATTAGATTAACCCTTGAAGTCCAAAGAATGCTAATGACATGATTCCTGCCACTACTAATGAGATTGGAACACCTTTGTATTCTGATGGTACGTTTTGAGCATCTAAACGTACTCTGATTGTACTGAACGCGAACATGATTAATCCGAACCCAGCTGCAGTTCCTAATGCATTTGTTAAAGAAACCCATAAACCATTCCAGAATCCATACATTTCATAATAGTTTGTTAAGATGTTACCTTCCGCAACACCTAGAATTGCACAGTTTGTTGTGATTAATGGTAAATAAATCCCTAAAGATTTATATAGTGAAGTAGAATAACGTTTAATAAACATTTCTACAAATTGTACTAATGAAGCAATTACTAAGATAAACGCAATTGTTCTTAAATACTCAATACCGAAGTTCACTAATAAAGTATAGTAGATGATGTATGTAAACAATGTAGCAACTAACATAACGAACGCTACCGCGAAACTCATCCCAATACTTGATTCAATTTTTTTCGATACACCTAAGAAAGGACAGATACCTAAGAAACGCATTAATACAACATTGTTAATTAACATCGCAGTTACTAGTGCGGTAAAAAATACAGTTACACTCATTTAGTTAGGCTCCCTTCTTTTGTAATACGTTTCTCATTGCTAGTAAGAATCCTAATGAGATAAACGCACCAGCAGGTAACGCAAATACTCCAATTCCATATTCAGCAATATTGAAACCATTGTTAAATAAATTAATAATCCAGTTCAAATTGAATAAATATCCACTCGTTGGGAATGGTAAATAAACACCATATGCAATTTGACCAGTTGCTAATAACTCTCTTGTAATACCAATAATTGATAAACCAATTGTAAATCCAACACCCATACCGAATCCATCGATTGCTGAATCTAAAACACCATTTTTAGAAGCAAACGCTTCTGCTCTACCTAAGATTAAACAGTTTACTACGATTAACGGAATAAACACACCTAAACTTAAATACAGATCAAATAAATACGCTTCTGAAATCATTGCTACAATCGTTACGAATGTCGCGATAACAACAATGTAAGAAGGGATTTTTGCTTGTGCAGGAACAAACCCTTTAATTAACGAGATTACAATGTTACTCATTGTTAATACGAAGATTACTAACAACCCCATACCCAATGAAGTTTCAAATGTAGTCGTAACCGCTAACGACGGACACATCCCTAATAAATAAACAAATATAGGATTTTCTTTAAAGAATCCTCTTGTTAAGATTTCTTTTCTCTTCATTAATTCGCACCTCCATGATATTCGCTAATCTCAGCGACAAGATCACGAGATGTAGTTGCTGAATACGTAGCACCAACTTTTACATCAAATTCTGTATAATCATGGTCTGCACTGTTTCCAATGAAACGACCTAAGAAATCAGGATTATTAACTTTACTAGCGTATGACGGAGTTTGATTTAATAAAGAATACTCTACTTTACTAACATTACCTTCACCATCAATACCAACTAAAATTGATACTGAACCGTAATCATTTGGAGCTGACGCAGCATAAATTGTACCAATTACTGTTCCGTCTTCATCCATAATTGTTATTTTTGAATTGATATTTCCTGAATCAACTTCTTCTTTTTCATAAAAATCCATATCCGGGAAAATTAATGCATACTTTTCTTCTTCACGTCTAATACGATTTTCTATAATTGTGTCTTCCGTTAAATTATTCACTAAGAATAATACACCACCACTTAAGGCAGCAACTAAGAACAATTTGATAGCTACAATAATTTTTTCTTTCATATTAAGCTACCCCCGCAACTAGTAAGGCAATTGTTAAAACAATCACAATACTGAATACAATAATAGACTTCTTCGTAAACTTAGAATTTGACCATTTGTAATAATCAAATGCTGGTACAAACATATTCATAATTAAAATTGCGAATACAACACCTTCTGGCAATGCACCGAATACACGAATGAAATATGTTAATACTGCTAAACCAAACGCGAAATATATTCTACCTGGTTTTGTAACTGGTGCAGTGATTGGGTCGGTTGCCATGAAAATCGCCCCAAAGATAACACCACCAGACAATAACTGAATAATTGCGTAATCAATACCAGCTCCAGTAATCATTCCTGCGATTAAAGTTAAACCGAAGAATAAACCTAAATAAACTACTGGAATACGCCAATCAAATGATTTTCTAAAGAACAGATAAGCTCCACCTAATAGGATTAGAATCACATTACCTTCTCCTAAAGAACCTGGTTCTCCAACACCCCATAACATTTCCCAAAGCGAAATGTCTGAGATAGCCATCATATCAAATGATTGATTCGCTACACTTAATACTGTTGCTCCAGCAACACCATCAATTGTATCTACTTGGTACGTTAACAACGAACCAAAACTTAATACTACAAATACCCTAGCGAAACCAGCAACATTAAAGATGTTTGCTCCTAATCCACCAAAGGCTACTTTACCAAAATAAGCACCGAATATACCACCGATTGCTACAATCCAAAGTGGAGTTTGATCTGGTAAGATCAATGTATAAATAATAGCGCTTATTAGAATCGAACCATTTTTTAAAGTGAATGGTTCTTTTTTCACTCTATAATAAAGATACTCAGTACCAGCCATTGAAATAACAGCCACTACAAGAATCCAAACTGCAGTCCATCCAAATCTCCATAATGTGAAGATTGTAATTGGTGCTAATGCAATTAGCACATCAAACATCATACGTTGTACAGATGGTTTAGGATCTCTAACGTATGGAGCAGTTTGTCTTAAAAAACCTGTTTTACTAGCCATAACGTCCTCCTATACCAATTTCTTCGCTTTACGCATAAAGTCTGTTAAATGGATTTTAGATGTACATACGTAACTACATAATCCACATTCAATACAACTTAAAACATTTAATGCCTTCGCTGCATCTTTGTCCTTATTTTTTACAGCATGCATAATATTTACAGGCTGCAATCCAGCTGGACAGCTATATACACAAGACCCACATCTTACACATGGTTCTTCAATATGTTCTTCTGGTTTAAATACTAATAATGAGTCAACTGTAATAGATAAAACAGCATCATCCATCATTAAGTTTACACCCATCATTGGTCCACCCATTACCAATACTTTGTCACCTTCAATAGAATATCCACCACATGCTTCAATAACATGAGGAACAGGCGTACCAACACGTACAGTCATTTGAGAAGGATTGTTTACCGCATCCCCATTAACTGATAAGTATCTTTCGATAATTGGTTTGTTATATTTAATCGCGTCATAACAAGCTTGTACTGTTGTTACATTCAACTCGATTAAACCGTAATCACTTAACAACGTTCTTGGTGGAATATCAATTCCTAACGTGTTTCTGATTAATTCTAATTCCCATCCTTGAGGGTAATAACTTGGAACTTTTGCGATTTCCACATTCAAGTCAGCGAATTGTTCTCTCTTTATTTCTTCCAATGCAGCTAATAATTCCACTTTAGTTTCCTTAACACCTAGAAGTGATTTTGGAATATCTAACCCTTTCATTAAATACTCTAGTCCCTTAAAGATTTCATATGCATTGTTTTTCATTGCCATGTAGTCCGGTGTAATATAAGGTTCACATTCAACCCCATTGATTACCAAACAATCAATCTTAGCATCAGTCGCCAGTTTGATATATGTTGGGAATCCTGCTCCACCTAAACCTTTAATTCCGTTTTCTTTAATGATTTCTACAATCTCATCTTTAGAAAAGGCAGCAACTTCTTCTTCCGTTCTTTCTTTGATACGTCCATCATACGTATCTTTAAAATCATTTGTTATTTCAAGAACTTCTGTTTTTTTACCAGAATACGTGAACTTCTTCACAACCTTACCAACTGTACCACTTACAGTTGAAAAGATTGGTTGAGTAAAGTATCCACCATTTCTTTCACCTATCATTTGGCCTACTTTTACAGTATCTCCTTCAGACACTGTTAACTCGTAGCTTTTAGTACGCATTTCCATCAAAGTAATATACACTTTTTCCGGAACTGTGATCTCAATGGTAGGAAGTGGGTTCAGCAACTCATGTTTGGTTGCTACTTGATTTTGTTTCTTAATCATCCATCAATCCGTAGTCCTAAAACTACTTTCCTCCAATCTCCATAATTCATCCCGTATATTATAACATTTTTCCAATATAATTCTATATTTTATCTAATATAATAGACGAATTTCCAATCAAAAAACACATTAGTTCATAATCTAACTATTCCTCGTCCAAACCGACAAAAACCAGAGTATATTCAGTCATAATTTTTGGTAAAATAACCTAGTGTTTTCGTGAAAAACATCAAAATCTCACTTCTAATTATTAAATGCGTGATAAAATGTTTAGAGGTGTAAAAATGAACAATGTAAAAAGAATAAATTATCAAGGAAAAGAAATCATTTTAGTAGGTACAGCACATGTATCTCCTGAAAGTGCAAAAGAGGTACAAGAAACCATTTTAGCAGAGCAACCAGATACTGTTTGTATAGAGTTGGATGATGCTAGATATAAATCTTTAAATGAGCAAAAGTCTTGGAGTGATACAGATATCGTCCAAGTTATAAAAAATAAAAAAGCAGGTTATATGATTGCCAATCTTTTATTGAGTAACTATCAACGAAAGATTGCTGAAAAATTTGACATTCAACCAGGTCAAGAGATGCGTGAAGCAATCACTGCTGCAAACGAGATAGACGCTAGATTAGTAATGGCTGATAGAAACATTCAAACTACATTTAGACGTATATGGCAAAACCATAACTTTTTTGAGAAGTTAAAATTCATTTATTCCATTATGGGTGAGATGTTTGATGATAATGATATCGAAGAAGAAGACTTAAAAGAGTTAATGCAAAAAGACATGTTAAGTGCTGCTTTAGAAGATGTCGCAAAGGAGCTGCCAAAAGTAGCAGAACCATTAATTTTTGAACGAGATAGATACCTAGCTCAAAAGATTAAAACCGCTCCAGGAAGTAAAATTGTTGCAGTAGTCGGAGCTGCTCATTTAGATGGAATTGTTTCTGAGTTTGAAAACGAACATGATCTAACTCAATTAAACTACATTAAACCAAGAGGTATTACAGGGAAACTAATCGGTTGGATTATTCCAGTTATAATAGTAGTGTTAATAGCATTAACATTCAGTGTGGATTCTTCAGCTGGAGTATCGCAAGTAGTTAGTTGGATCTTATGGAATGGGTCTTTATCAGCAATTGGCGCCTTAATTGCATTTGGACACCCCCTAACAATTCTAACCGCATTCTTAGTAGCACCAATAAGTTCCTTAAACCCACTGTTGGCTGCTGGATGGTTTGCAGGGTTAACAGAAACATTTATTCGTAAACCAAAAGTAAAAGACTTTGAATCTTTAAACGAAGATTTAAATACCGTTAAGGGATGGTGGACAAATAGACTGACAAAAGTATTATTGGTTGTACTGTTAGCCAACATCGGTAGTGTAGTCGGTACGATGATTGGTGGAGCAGATGTTATCAGTACTTTTATAGAATCTTTCATGAAATAAAAAAATAAGATACCCACTTAAAGTAGGTATCTTTTCTTATTCCTTATTCCATTCTGTACTAGCATCATTTGGGTATTCTATTTTACGTCCTTCCCACGTTCTGATAACGTATTTATCTCCTTTTTTCTCATAATAGTTTGGTAATAATGGCACTTTACCATAACCATGTGGAGCATTTACGATATAAGTAGGAATTGCTAGACCTGATGTTCTACCTCTTAGGTACTCCATAATTTCTAATCCTTCATCTATTGAAGTCTTAAAATGAGCTGTTCCTTTAACTTCTTTTGCATGGAAAAGATAATACGGTCGGACTCTTGCTTGTAACAACAGATGATTTAATCGTTCCATTACATATTTATTATTGTTGATTCCATTTAATAACACGGATTGATTCCCTAAAGGAATTCCCTCATTTGCTAATAAAGTACAAGCCTCTTTTGCTTCAGGTGTCATTTCTAAAGGATGATTATACTGCGTATTCACAAACAGAGGATGATATTTGCTAAGCATAGATGCAAATTCTTTCGTAACTCTTTGCGGTAAACTCACTAGTGTTCTTGTACCTAAACGTATCATTTCAACATGTTTGATTTGATGAATTTCTTTTAGCAACCACTCTAACTTTTCATCTGATAGTAAAAATGCATCTCCACCAGTAATCAATACATCACGTATTTCAGGATTTGAACGAATATATTTAATAGACTCTCTTAAACTTTCCTGTGATTGATGTACATCTGTTTCTCCTATTGCTCTTTTTCTTTGGCAATGTCTACAATACATTGCGCACATATTTGTTACGTTGATAATCAACCTGTCCGGGTATCTTCTAGTAATACTTCCTGCAGGATTTGTGTGTTCTTCATCCATCGGGTCTAAAAACCCTGATTCATCTGTTTCTAAGATAGTAGGGATGGATTGTAACCTGATTGGATCAAACTTATCTTCTCCCATAATAGATAGATAATAAGGGTTTATACTCCAACGATACGTCTTCTCTATTTCTTTAATTTCTTGTATTTCTTCTTCTGTTAATTCAATAAACTCCTGCAAATCATCGACAGTTGAAATTGAGTGTCTTAGATGCCATTTATAATTACTCCAATCTTCTTCGGTAGCATTGTAATGTTTTAACAGTTTTAGCTTCAAAGTTAACTTTCTTTTGATAACTTTTTCATCGAGACCAGTTGGTATACTTCTTTTTGCATCAATAAAAACTTGAACTTGATCTTTTAACTCGGTCTCACGTTTTTTCGTCTTCTTGGTCATGATCTTCGCCTTCTTTCGATAAAAAAAGAGTTCTCTTTCCCTTCTGAACTCCCCTTTAAGTATAGCAAATATACTCATTACCTTCAAATCTGACCCATTTTTGAGCATTTTTAGAATGGACTTTCGCTATCAATATAAATAAGTATAATTAGAATAAGGAGTTGAGTTTATGACCTACACAAGAATAAAATATTTACTTTCAACAATACTTTTACTATTTGCTTATATTGTCTTTTTCTTCTTTAATGATTTCATTAAAAGCATACCTGAGTGGGTGTATACAGCTATGTGGGCAATCTTTGTGATTGATATACTAGTTGTAATGATTCCGAGATTTGCAAGACATACACCAAGCGGAAAACATTTAGGGAAGTATTTTAAAGAACGAGAATACAATCCACAAGCATTATTAAACTATGTAAAAAAGATGAATGTACGAGCTCTTTTAACATTCGCTTTATATATCGTATTACTAATGGTAGTTGGATATTTATACTTTACCAGAGTGATTAATAGAAACCATATCTTCTTACTTGTTATTACACTGAACTTCATCGACTATTTCAGTATTAACACATGGTGTATCTTCCATAAAGTATTTATCCGAAATAGATGTTGTAACACATGTAGAATATACAACTGGGATCACTTCTTAAAATTTGGTCCATTCATCTTTATTTGGGAATTTAGAACATTATCATTATTCTTTTTAGGAGTATTAGCGTTAATCCAATGGGAAGTCAGTTATGCTCTGTATCCGGAAAGATTTATTGATATATCCAATGAAAACTTAACTTGTACTCAATGCGATATTGAATGCAGATTTAACATAAAATAAAAACCTCCAAAATGGAGGTTTATTTATTATTTATAGATCGGGAACTTAGACGTTAATGCTACTACTCTTTGTCTAACTTCTTCTTTTACTGCTTCGTCTTCATGGTTTTTAAGAGCCAATGCGATTAAAGCAGCCACTTCTTTAATTTCTTCTTCTTTAAATCCTCTTGTTGTTACCGCTGGAGTTCCTAGACGGATACCACTTGCAATAAATGGCTTTTCAGTATCAAACGGAATTGTGTTTTTATTTGATGTAATTTTCACTTCATCTAATACATGTTCAGCTGCTTTACCAGTCATCCCAATAGAACCTTTAATATCTACTAATACTAAATGATTATCAGTCCCACCAGATACGATTCTAAATCCTTCTTTTTGTAATTCCTCTGCTAAAACGTGTGCATTTTTAACAACTTGTTTTTGATATTCTTTAAATTCAGGAGTTAATGCTTCTAAGAATGAAACAGCTTTTGCTGCGATTACATGCATTAATGGTCCACCTTGAATACCAGGGAAGATTACACTATTAATCTTTTTATAAATTTCAAAGTTGTTCGTCATAATAATTCCACCACGTGGTCCACGTAATGTTTTATGTGTAGTTGATGTAACAATATCAGCATACTCACATGGATTCATATGTTCACCTGCTGCTACTAAACCAGCAATATGAGCCATATCTACCATTAGTTTTGCCCCAACTTCATCTGCAATTTCTCTAAACTTTTTAAAGTCGATTGATCTTGAATACGCACTTGCACCAGCAACGATTAATTGTGGTTTATGTTCTAATGCTAATTCTCTGATGATTGAATAGTCTAAACTTTCAGTTTCCTTGTTTAGTTGATAAGGTACAATTTTATAATCCTTACCAGAAAAGTTTAATGGATGACCATGTGTTAAATGCCCACCATGATCTAAGCTCATACCTAATACAGTATCACCAGGTTCAACAACAGCTCTGTATGCACCCATGTTAGCGGTAGATCCAGAATGTGCTTGAACGTTTACATATTTAACATTGAATAATTCTTTTAAAGCATTTCTAGCTACATCTTCTACTTGGTCCACAACTTCACAACCACCGTAGTATCTTCTACCAGGATATCCTTCAGCGTACTTATTTGTTAAGACACTTCCCTGCGCTTCTAATACAGCTTTAGATACGAAGTTTTCTGATGCAATTAATTCTATATTTGATTCTTGTCTTTGATGTTCTTCTTCTAATAATCCGAATAAATCTTGTAGGTTTTTTTCCATAATATCCCCCTTATAAATTTTACTACCCACATTATAACACCCAATAAAAAAAATTCTACTACAATCGCTTACATATTTTCTTTTTTCGCATATCAAAATAGAGTTATTCAAACCCTTACAATTCACAAGTTCAAAATAAAATATAGTCAAAACCATTGACATATACGTTGTCCATAACTATACTAAAGACAGTACTATACAATTTATAGTACCAGACAATGTGTAAAGGAGTCGAGAAAATGAGCGCACAGTTAAAAAAAGGAGTTCTTGATTTGTGTGTATTGAACATCGTTATGACAGAAGATAGTTACGGTTACGATATCTATCAGAATATAAATGAAGATTTATCAATCAGCGAAAGTACAATATATCCAATATTAAGAAAACTAGTAAAAGAAGGTTACTGCAAAACATATTTAGCAGAATCTAACGAAGGACCACCTAGAAAATATTTTAAGATTACCGAACTAGGTGAAACCAAATTAAAAACCCTAAGAAGTGAATGGAATGGGTTCTATAACACGGTAAATAGAATGTTAGGAAGTGAGAAACAATGACTAAAAGACAATTTTTAAATCAATTGAGTTATCATTTAACTCAATTAAACAATGAAGAACGAAAAGAAATTATGTCGTTCTATGAGGATAGATTCAACAATGCAGTCTATGAAGGCAAAACAGAAGAGGATATTATTGCCGAATTAGAAACACCTGAGCAAATTGCTCAAAATGTATTAACGGAATACGGAATCGAAAAAAGAGTTAAAGAAAAAAGAGTGGAACCTGCATCAGTAATTGGGTTAATCTTCTTTGATTTATTTGTTTCAAGTTGGTTAATTCCTGTATTATCTGCAGTATCAGGTTCGTTAGTCATTAGTTGGTTCTCATACTTCACAGTATTTGGAACATTCTTCAGATATGGTTTTGGAACTGGATTAGCATCATTCATCATCGCAACAGGTGGATATGCACTATTCTTAGTATTCATCATCTATTTCGTAACTATGAGTATTAAGTTAGTCTTATCAATCTTTACATGGCATGTCAGAGTGTTCTCTGGAGATCACAATGCACCTTTAGCATTAAAAATAGATGCATTTAACATCTTTGATTATTTAAAACAAATCAAAATCACACATGCTGTATTAGGTATAGTAGCACTAGCTGGATTAGTGATCTCTATAGGTGGAGGAGCAATCTGGAGAGCAACTGCAAAGCCTGCTGAACAAGTAGAAGGTGTATTAGAAGTGTATGAATATGATGTAGATAGTCTAGATAACTACACATTAGAAACATACTTAGCAAACGCAGCTATTACAGTTGAATACGGTGAAACTGATCAATTAGTGATTAGACATCAAAACAATTCAGATGCAGATGTAGAATATACTGAGTTAACAAACGGATTAGAAATTAAAGATGTTACACAGTATAACGCATGGAACAACCTCAATGGATTTGATTTCTTTGTTCAGTTCCTAAGTAAAGATTTGGATTTCACAACATCTGATACAATGACAATTTTAGTACCAGTTGGAATGAACTTCGCAGACTTATCTATTACTACTACAAATGGTACATTAGATATTAGCGGTATGGATGCAGCAATCTTTGATGCCGCTACAGTAAACGGTACTGTAACAATAACAGAATCAATTGCTGATTCGTTAAAAGTTACTTCAACGAATGGTGAAATTAGTATTACCGATGTATTTGCATCAAACGTGTTTATTGAAGGTGTAAATGGCGAAATCAAGATTACCGATTTAAATGACGGTACTAATGATGGTGAGTCACTAACTATAGATCTAGTAAATGGTGAAGTGAACATCGATGATGCATACTTCAAAGAAGTATCCGTGGACAATGTAAATGGTGATGTAAATTATTACAATACAGATTTAACATATATCGCAGATACAGTATCTCTAGATACAGTTAATGGTGATGAGAACAGTAATGTTCCACACTAAACAATAGATTTTTTTCATTAGAATTTCCTTAAAAAAACCACTCCATTGGGTAGGAGTGGTTTTCTTTTAGATAAAAAGGCTACCATGAAGAGGAGCCTTTCTATAAAGGATTGTTCGATAATCAACCTGTTATTGATTATCTTCGATATGAAAAAATTATCATTAGTATATCAACTTAAAGGGATAACCCCTTTACGTAAACTCCATACTTCTTTGTTAGATAGTGTCTCATTCGGATAAATCGATTGCTCAATAGAATATGTTTCCATTTCACCCATAAAGTTATTTTCTCCTACGAAAACAGCCATATTACAACCTCCGTTGTGATAATTCCCATCTCTAGTAGGTTCTATAACTTTTGTAAAGTTCAAATCGAAATCATAATTATTCATTGTAATGATACCTGTTGAAGAATAGGCACATCTTTTCGATGTTTTCCCCATCGGTTTAACTACCAAATACTTATCTGTAAATCGAACTTGATCATCATTTAATGGAATTGTGTTACCCGCAAACACTCTTGGGATTACTACTTTTACTAAATCCCATGTCGCATCTTCTTTATAAAGATGAATCGCCATTTCAGTGTTATCTGGGATAATACATGTCGGAGACCATACCCCAGCTGAATAAATCAATGGCCCTTCATTAGTGATGAAGTTTTCTACCGAAAACTGTTCTTCAGTTAATACTCTAATCTCCATCCCTCTTGAGATGTTATTTTTGTTTTTTGGTGCGGTAACTCTCACACCATTTTCTAACATCACTACCTCACATGGTTCATTATCCGGTTGATACGTATCCTCTGATTCATCAGCAAATGGTCTTGTTAACCATACTCTGTGTCCTCCATATAATACATACTCATCACGAATAAATCCCTGTTTGTCCCAATACAGTATATTTTCTTCTTTTCCAAAGAAACAGATTCTTGGTCCTACTGAAGTTGTAACAACCAGTTTATTTGTTCCATTTATTAACTCGATCGCTTCTAGTCCATCAAACGTAACTTTTTTCATTTCCATAGTTGGCCTCATTATAAAGCGAGCTTATAAATTTCAATAACTTGTTCTTTGTTTAGTGGAGGGTTACTAGCTAATAATCCATCCTCTCCAAAACTAATAGTAACAACATCACTCGCTAATGTTTCGATATCTTCTTCTTTTGCACCGAACTCACTCATACGAACTTGTACACCGTTTGCTTTGATTGTCTCTTCAAATATTTCAACAGCTTCGTCCAGAGTTGTTCCAAACATGTCAAAAGCAAATTTATTGAATCTTGGATTGTCTCCTTTTTGAGCATAATAACGCATAAATGCTAACATCATTACAGCTAATGTAGCACCATGAGTTGCATGATATCTAGCACCTAAAACGTGCGCTAATTGATGCATCGGAGCCCAACCATATGTACCTGCTAATACCCATCCATTTAATGCGATTGCACTCGACCATTGCATCACACCACGTAATTGTACGTTCGTTGGATCCGCGATTACTTTTGGTAATGTTTCATACACTGCTTTACAGACAGCGATTTGCATATTATCTTGAAGAACTAACTCAGCATCTAAATCTCCATTGAAGTATCCTTCAATGATATGTGCCATTGTATCGAATGCAGCACAAGCTGTTTGGTACGCTGGTAATGTAGTAGATAAACTTGGATCTACTAATGCATATTTAGCATATAGACAATCTGGTGCCCATAAGTATGATTTTTTAACGTTTACTTCATCAGTTACTACAGCAGTAGGATTCATTTCACTACCCGTTGCAGGTAATGTTGGAATCATAATCGTTGGCAATGCTTCTGATGGAGGTACTTGTGATCCATCACTGTGTGAGAAACTCACCATTTTTCTGATGTCTCCTTTATACAGTGCACCTGCAGCAATCATTTTTACTGCATCCATAACACTTCCGCCACCTACAGCGATTACTACATCACAGTTGTTTTCTTTTGCTACCTGAATACCAGCTTCGCATTGTGCAATAGTTGGATTTGCCTCAATATTGTAAAACTCTGTAACTAAAACTTTCGCTTCTTTTAATGCTTTTTTAATATTTTCTAACAAGTCTCCGTAAAAACTTGTGTTTGTATAAGATACGATTAATGCATTTTTACCTAATTCAGCAGTATACCCACCAACATTATCTAATGCATTGTCTCCAAATACGACATTTACTGGATTAAAATATTCAAAGTTATTCATACTTTAATAATCCTACCTTTCCGCGTTTTCTTCTTTGAGCAATACTTACTACAACAACACCAAGAACTAATAATAATCCTTTGATGATTTGACTAACAGCAAATGATGCGTTCATCATTGTTAATCCGTTAACTAACATTGCTAGTAAGAATGAACCTAAGAATGTACCTACTACATTCGTTTTTCCTACCTTCATAACCATAGCACCTAAGAAGACAGTTGTAAATCCGTCAAGGAAGAAAGCAGAACCCATTTTAGGTTGCCCAGAACCATATACGATAAACACCATCAAGACACCACCTAAAGCAGCAAATAATCCAGATGTAATGAAAATTCCTGATAGAACTTTCCCTTCTTTGATTCCTGCTTCTTTTACGGCTTGTCTATTTTCAGCTAACGCATAAATGTATTGTCCGTATTTCGTTTTTTCTTGAATCAAGAAGAACACTACATAAATTACAATTGCGATTACGACAATCATTGGTACAACCCCACCAATTTTAGTATTGATAAAGTTAAAGAACCATGATGAACGAATACTTGGAATCGGTAGAGGCATCCCTGCATTAAATGCAGCAGCCACTGATTTTGCGATTGTAGCAACGGCGATTGTTGTAATCAACGAGTGAAATTTAAACTTCACAATAAAGAAACTTGAAATTCCACCTAAAATAACACCTGATGCTAATGCAGCCAAAATGCTAACGGGAACACTAGTTCCTCTATGCACTAAAATTGCAAACACCATACTACCACAAGCAGCAATTTCTGGAAACGATGCATCCATTTCATCAGCACCAATTACCCATGTAACTCCTAAAACTAAAATTGCCATGATACTAGCTTGTTCTAGAATAGTCATAATGTTCGAAATTTGTCCAAAGTATGATCCTACTCTTAAAAGGAAGAATACAAAGATTAAAATTATGATGAAGACCAATGATAATTCTGGTCTAAAAATTTTCTTCAGTTTATCCATTTGACTTCACCTTCTCTCTCTTATGGAATAGATCATCTAAATCAACTTTAGAAATTAAGATTGAGATTATTAATACAGCTGCGATAATTAAATCTCCTACATAATATGGTACATTGACAACAATGAAACCATTTGTCATAACTGTTGTTAATAATGCTCCTAATAAAGTACCAATTACACAAGGTTTTTTGAATACACTCCATCCAATGTAAATAGATGTAAATGAAGGCATTAATAAGTTTAATCCGATTTTTACATTTCCGTTTCCTTGTGCTGCGGTTGAAATCATTGTAGATACTGAAGCAAGTACTGAACAGACAATGAATGTAAATATAATGTATTTGACGATATTTACACCAGATAAATATGTCGCTTTTTTATTTGCACCAATGGCATATAAATTTCTACCAACTTCCGATTTTTCTAATAATATGTATGCTACTCCAAATATAAACAGCATAATATAAACAGGTAATGGAACTCCAATAATTCTAAACTCACTTAAATTTGAAATTCCTGAATTCAAAAAGTTTTCATAAATGAATGTACCATTCGAGAAGATATATGCTGCTCCAAACGCAATTGAACCAATCGCAATTGTTGAAATTAAATCAGGTAATCTAAACTTACCTACAGCAACACCTGAAATACTACCCCAGAATACACCTGCTAATAATCCACCTAGTATTGCTAACACTGGATGTACACCTTTACTGATCAACCATGCCATAAACATCGCTGAGAAACAACTACTCATATAAAATGAGATATCCGAATAACCAACGATGACCACAAACGTTAATCCTAACGCTGCAATCGCGATTGGAGATACAGTTTTCATCATATTAATAATACTTCCCGCACTTAGAAAAGAACTATTTGATAATTGGAATGCAGCTACTACGATAAAAAAGATTAACGCAAACCCCGCAATAGTATAATGTTCTTTTATTTTATTCCACATCTTTTACTTCCTCCTCATGTAATTCTTTTGAGGAAACAGCATGTACTAACATTTCCTTAAGTGAAGTGTCTTCTGCAGCCACTTCTAAAGTAGATTCACCTTTTTGCATAACCATAACACGATCTGCATTTCCTAAGATTTCTTCTGGATCAGATGAAATCATCAATACAGCTGCATCTTTTGATAAATCTCTCATTGTTTGATAAATCGCAAATTTAGCACCGACATCTACACCTACAGTTGGTTCCGCGAAGATATATAAATCAGCTTGCGTAAATAACCCCTTTGCGATAACTACCTTTTGCTGGTTACCACCTGATAATTGTTCTACATCTTTATGAATGCTCGTTGTTGCAATTTCTAAGTGTTTTACCATCTCATTCGCGTGTTGATCTTCTTCAGCGAACTTGATTAGTCTTGATTTCCCTAAAACTCTACTAAGTTTTGCTAACGTGATATTATTCGCGACAGAAAGACCACCGATGTTTCCCTCTTTCTTTCTATCACCAGGCACTAGAAATACTCCGTCGTTAACCACTGTTTTTGGACTTCTATCATCCAATGTTTTTCCATTCATTAAGATAGTTCCACTATCTTTTTTCATGGCACCAAAGATAATTTTTGATAACTCATCAATACCGGAACCTACAAGGCCAAACACTCCAAAGATTTCATTTTTCTTCACTTGTAAACTAATGTTCTTAAGTTTGCTTTCTAATTGGATGTTTTGAGCATCTAATACTACTTCACCCGCTGTAGCATTTCCTTTTTCTGGGTAAAGAGAGTCCATCTTTTTACCAAGCATTAATTCAGCAATATAATCGGGATCTACATAATTATTCTCTATTTGAACTTCTGCTACTTCTTTTCCATTTCTAAAGACAGTAAATGAATCGCAAATTTGACTTACCTCATCTAAGTGATGGGTAATATAGATAATAGATACACCATTATTTTTTAATAATCGAACTACATCAAATAATATTTCTTTTTCTTTTTCTGTAAGAATTGAAGTTGGTTCATCCAAAATCAATATGTTACACTCGTTTGATAAAGCTCTTAAGATCGCAATGATTTCTCTTTCAATTGCACTCAATAAATACACTGGCTTATTGATGTCGATATCTAGAGGATATCGTTCCAACAACTCCAATGCCATATTTTTTAATTTTTTTCTACTTACTGATGCAAATAACCCGTCTGCATCATTTTCACGACCTAAATAAATGTTCTCATATCCTGTAAACGACTCTATCATTTGAGGATCTTGATACACTGTTGAAATACCAGCTCTCATCGCATCCTCAGGACGATTTATTTCTGTCTCTTCACCATTAATTAAAATGGTACCACCGTTTTTATTGTATATTCCTGAGAGAATTTTTATCAACGTAGATTTCCCTGCACCATTAATCCCTAACAACGCATGAACTTCACCTGTTCTTAATCTAAAATTAGCTCCATCAAGAGCTTTTAGTGAAACAAATCTCTTTTGAATATTTTTCATTTCTAAACAATAACCACTCAAAATATTCACTCCTAACCTTTATTCAATATTTGATGGGGGTGCCATAGGACACCCCTCATCATTTTTTATAACTTATAAATTTGTGATTTTTAAACTTCTGGAATCCAGCGAGTTTCCAAATCATTTTCTTCTAACGCTTGGTTGATTTTGTCGATGTAACCTGGTAAATCGTAATCTAATACTAATTGCCATACACTAATTCCATCAACTTCATAATCTCTAATCGAATCTGCTTCAACGATCATTTCACTTGTAATCATGAATCCAGGAGCCATAACGATTCTTGGGACACGGTCACCAGCTAAGTAATCAATTGCGTATCCTACTAATTGTGTAGGCATTGCATATACTGATTCACCAACTGTAGCTACGAATTGATCTGGGTAAGCTAACATTTTTTCGAAACATTGCTCTCCACCGTCAGAACCTGTATACATTATTTCAGGTCTTAAAGCACCAGTAGCTTCTAATCCTTCAAATACTGCTCCGTCCCATGCAGCCCAGATTGCTTTTAACTTGTTATCAGGATCTGATGCTAAGAATGAATCGATAGCATTTCTTGGAGTTACAGCTCCAGTTGAATCCCACGACCAAGTTTTAGTAACTACTATTCTTGAATATTTTTCCTGAGATAATACCCATTTAGCACCATGACCACGTGCATCCCAACCTTCATTTGAAGGTAAGTCAATCATCGCGATTTCGATATCTTCAGTACCAGGATATTTTTCTAACAATGCGTCTGCTAAAGCAGTCATTGTTGCTACACCACCAGCGTAGTTATCAAACGCAACTGTAGATGCTACATCAGCACCCGGTACGAATCCGTCTGATGAAAATACAGCGATCCCTGCATCAGCAGCTTCTTTTACAGCTTCTGCGATTCCTACAGGATCAGAAGGAGTAATGAATAATGCATCCGGATTAGTGGCGATAATTGCTTTGATTTGTTCTGATTGTTTCTTAGCATCATAGTTTGCATCTACGATCGTATAATCAGTTACACCATATTTTGCAAATTGTTCTTCAAATGCGAATTTTTGTCTTTGACCAGATGCATTTTCCATCCAACCTAAAGATACGGCAAATTTTAATTCACCATCATTAGCTTTGTCAGTTTCTCCACCAGTACATCCAGCTAGAGAGAAAGCTAATACTAAAGTAAAAATAATTGATAATAATCTTTTCATTGTTAATCTCCTATTATTTTTTTTAGGATCTGGCTAGTTTAAACAAGTCAGATTCCTTTTTCAGTACTTATCTGTTTTACTGCTAAATTCTTTATCTAGAGTTGGCATTTTCTTGCCTTCTCTGTCATATGCTTCTTTTAAGATGTTTAATGCAGAATTAAGTCCAATTCCGAATCTACTACATCCTGCGTCAATCATATCTAATACTACATCTAGTGTTCTTGCACCACCTGCAGCTTTAATCAACGCTCTGTCACCAATTGTTTCTTTGATGACTTCAATTGTATGTACTGTTGTTGGTTTTGGTCCCCAACCAGTACCCGTTTTTACATACGTAACACCTGCATCAACTGCAATTTTACTTCCCATTTCTATTTCTTCATCTGATAGATATGCAATTTCTAGAATCGCCTTTACAGGTGTTCCATCTGCTGCATCAACTATGGCCTTGATATCGTTATATACATAACCGTAATCACCAGACTTTAATGCCGTTACATTAATTACCATATCCAATTCATCAACACCAACTGATTTCAACTCCATTGCTTGTTCAACCTTGATGTTCGTTGTATCAGCTCCAGAAGGGAAACCTACTACTCCTCCAACCATAATCTCAGGATAATCTTTTAATTGCTCCACTGCATACTTTGTAAATGCTGGCATTGTGAACACACACACAAAGTTGTGTAACTTCGCAATCTCAATCATATAATTGATTTCATCCATCGTTACATCAGTACGAACTGCACTGATATCAATCATTCGAGGAAGTTTCATTAAATCAAATTCCATCTAACCCTCCTTCATTCATATTAAAGCGCTTTACTTAAGTTAATCGGATTATAACATCACTATCTTTTCTTTGTAAATAGAAAAATAGACTAAACATCATTATCTTTAGTCTTTTTGTTACCTTTTTTAATAATGTTCACAAAAAAGGTTACTAAAATATTATTAATCTAGTAACCTTTAAGAAAATGCTTACATTTTCTTGTTCGAGTGAATTTTATACAACTTTAGAATCAAAAACCATTGCTTTCAATCCAAATAAAAAAAACCGTCCAGGGAACGGCTTCTTACATGAATATGAAATTATAGCAACTAAATAATCTAGATAATTAACTCACTCATCTTCGCTAAGTAACTAGAGATTTTTCTAAATACTTTTCTTTTTTCATTGTAAAATTCTACATCGTCGATGTTTTGTACAAACTCTTTTTCCACTTTGTGTACATCTTTGATTGGTGAAAAATCATCCCAGATTCCCAATCCAACTAAGGCTAAGGCTGCTGCTCCTAAAGAACCGGCATCTTGACCGACATTACTTTTAATAATTTTCTTATTATAAATATTTGCAAACAAGCTCATCCAGAAATCACTATTTGCTCCTCCTCCAACGATTAACATCTCATCAGCTAACGGAACATAACTTTCCAATGCTTCTAACGCAATGCTTAAATTCAATGTGATTCCCTCTAACGCGGCTCTGATTAAATCTGCTTGTGTATGTCCTAACGTTAACCCAACAAAACCGCCTTTCATGTTAATTGTTTCATCAATGCTTGAACCCCCAGCTAAACTTGGGTTAAAGAATAAATTGTTAGCACCTCTTTTTGAGGTAGCTGCTAATTCATTCATTTGTTCAAACGGATCATCCGTTAAATTTAAACAGATGTTATTTTTAATCCATCTATATGAATTTCCTGCAGAAAAAATAGCAGTTGCCGATACATATTTACCTGTGTCAGCATGTGCAAATACATACGGTTTGTTTTTCATATCTACGATAGGATCACTACTTGTTACCGCAATCCAAGAAGATGTTCCTAAAGATGTATAACTTTCACCATCTTCATTCGCGCCTGCACCGATGGCCATACATGTGTTATCCACTCCACCTGCAACAACTTTAGTCTCAACACTTAATCCTAATTGCTCTGCTATTTCAGGTAATACTGTTCCAACTACATCGGTAGATGCAAGAATGTGTGGAAACTTATCTCCAGAAATTCCTGATGCATCAATAAATGATTGCTCATATCTTGATTCTTTTAAATTATATGCACCACAGCCCGAAGCGTAAGAATAGTCCGTCACTAACTCTCCTGTCAGTTTATAGTTCACATAGTCTTTTGTCCCAATAAATTTCTTTGCTTGATTGTATACGGTAAAGTTGTGTTCCTTTAACCACATTAGTTTAAAGATTGAATATAACCCTGCAGGAAAACCATTTCCTGTTGTCATATACCATTCTTCTTCGGGAATTGATTTAAAAAACTCTTCAGCATATGCTGTTCCTCTGGAGTCAGACCAAATTGGTACACGGTCTAAAAGAAGTCCTTCCTCCCCTACTGGTACAATACCTAAGCTGTGTCCTGAGACACTTATTGCGGCTATATCATTTTTGTCTACGTTTACTTTCTTTAATAATTCCTTCGTAGAGTCTACAACGCTACTCCACCACTCATCTGGGTTTTGTTCATGGAACCCATCTTCAGGAAAATATGTTTGGCATGATACAAAATGGTTCTGTAATGATTGACCCTTTGTATCAAACAACGATGCTTTTGTTCCACCTGTTCCCAAATCAAAAGCTAATATGTACTTCATCATTTATACCTCCTAATTATCAATAACAGTCAATTATTTATTTTAATTACCTTTATTCACTTTTTTTGTTTTTACTGGATGTTTTTGTGAATGATTATTACAAAACACAAAAAAAGCACCAGCAGAAAACTCTTAAATTAAAGCGAGGTTACCACTCTTAACAGAGTTTCTTGGTTTAGTTAGTTGGATTATAACATCATTATCTTTTTAAAGTAAACAAAAACATAACTATCTTTATAAAAACTATATTTCTCATCACTACCATTCACAAAAAAGATTACTAAATAAATTCAATTTAGTAATCTATCTTCATTCGTTATTGTTTTTGTCTTCCGTCTAAATACATCTCAAGTTCATATTTTTTACCAACCAGGCTTAGTTTATCCAAACAAACGATTTCACCGTTTTGATAACAAATACGCTTCATCCCTAATATCGCGTCCCCTACATCAATTCCAAGCATCTGACTCTCAGTGAAATTCGCCGTTTTCGCTAAAACTTTGTCCGAAGATGAATCGATCATTATGCCATATGTATCTTCTAGAAACTGATACAAAGATGTAAAAGTGTTCAAATATTGGTTAATTTCAGGAACCATTTCTTCTAACAAAAAGTTTTTCATTATAGCAATTGGTTCCCCGTCAGCTAACTGTATTCTTTGTATTCTAATTAGTGGAGTTCCTTCATTTACGCCGAAATCAAGGGCATTTCCGGCACTAGCTGGTACTGAATCTATATACATGCTTTTTGATTCAACTGTATATCCTTTGTTCGTTAATGTTTCTGAGATTGACGTAACGCGGTTTAAACTTTGTTTTGTTTTATAATCTAAAACTCTTGTTCCTCTACCTTGTTTTACTTCAATCAATTTATCTTTTACCAATAGATCAATCGCATTACGAATTGTTGTTCTACTAACACCAAACTGTTCTTCCAGTTCTTGTTCCTTTGGTAATAGATCTCCAATACGATATTCTCCATCGATGATTTCAGTTCTTAATTTTTGATAGACTCTTTCATACATAGGTATTTTACTCATGTAGCCACCTCTCTTCCCCCCTATCATACATCAATAATAACCTCATTTCAATAAACATCACTAAAAGATATCTAATTTATTACATACATCATACTCATTAAAAAAGATGCGCAGAATCTCTACACATCATTTTGTCATTATATTTAATTTGTTTTTTTCTACTCTGAAACGCATTGGTAAGAAACCTGCCAAGTCTCCATCTACATCCACCTCAACGTGATCTCTTGACTGTAAAACGATGTTTTTTGTTTTAAAGTAAATTACATCCTTATGATCAATATGTTTCCCAGAACTTAAATTTAGGAAAATTTGAGCTACATTTGTAATATCTGTTTTTTTAATAATTAATACATCTAACAGTCCATCTTCAATTTCGGCTAAAGGAGCTAACTTTCTAAATCCTCCAATTGAAGATGTATTCGAAATTAGGAATAAGATACAATCGTCTTCACTCTCATATTCATCACATTTAAAATGAATCTTTTTTGCTTTTATTCCATCGACAATTACTTCTCGCAATCCATGGATATAATAAGCAGTTCTCCCCAAAGCGGTTTTTCTTCCACTACTCACTTGATGGGCTACACCTGTCAAAAATCCGCCAGCTGCTACATTTACAAAATATTGATCTCCATAAATCCCTAAATCCACTGACCGCGTTTTACCTTCAGTAATCATTTTGACATAGCCTTTAACTGTGTTCGGCATATCCACAATAGTAGAAAAATCGTTCATTGTTCCTGCTGGGATAATCGCTAAGGGTGTTTTACTGTCTTGTAGCGCTATTCCATTCGCTACTTCATTAACTGTACCATCCCCACCACAGGCAACAATACAATTATAGTCAGCATTCCGTAATACTTCATCTAACGCATCCTTTGCCTTTTCGGTATAAAATCTACTCACTTCTACTCCTTCATCTAACAACCCTAATGTAATGTCGTTGATGAAGTGTTGAAACGCTTGTCTACCGGATGATGGATTGATTATAAATTTTACTTTCATAGATTACTCCTTAAATTCAATTTGAATAATGTTATCAAATCTTATCTGAATATCTGGTAATACCAATAACTTGTTGTTTACGTCAATACGCATTATTTTTCCTTCTGCCAATAACACGTATCCTTTGTCATAAAATGCCACTTCTAGTTCTCTATTATCTTCTATAGCTACTTGTAGTTTTAAGTTTATATCTTCAATTTGATCAGATGATAAGATTGGTTTTTCAATTCTTGTTCTTTCTATCATCATTTTTTTTACATTACTACCATGTGCTAATAACGCATTAAAGGCATTCCATTTCATCATACCGCGATCCTTACTCACGCTTTATGCCCTCCAATCAATTTATTTCTATCACGCATCGTTGCGTCCTCTTTATAATTTGAAGCTCTTAGAATAGCATTTTTTCCATACCACTCATGGATAGAATCCATCGCATCTAATAAACTTCTTTCTTTGTCTAACTCTTCTTGTTTTCCAAATATATCCATTTGCGTAACGTCAGTTGTTTGAAGATGTCCTACCGACACCGATACTCTTCTAATCGGTTCTCCTTTGTAATGTTCATCAAATAAATTTTCACATACTTGATACATTTCCTTTGGTGAATCCGTTGGGTGTGTTACTGACATCTGACGACCAAATCCACCTCCACCCATTGATTTTGAATAACCAATACTTAGGTGAATCACATTCCCAACACGGTTCTTTTTACGCATTCTTTTGGCAACCCGATCACAAAGTTCTAACATAACCTGTTTCGCTTGTTCACCGTTGTAGTCATAATACAAAGTCTGACCATGACCTATTGATTCACTTTTTGGAATATATTCTTTTTCTCCTTGCATACTTGATGTATCAATACCATGTGCATGGTTATACAGTTGTTCTCCGTACACACCAAACTCTTTTTTTAATTCATATACATCAGCGTGTGCTAGGTCATACATCTTATAAATCCCCATTTTATTTAAACGGCGTTCTAAGCGAGGTCCAATTCCCCATACTTTACTTAATGGTTCTACTGGCCAAAGTCTTGTAGGAAGATCCTCATATCTCCATCTAGCAATCCCATCTTTACTTAGTTTAGAGTCCAAATCTAAAGCAAACTTAGCCAACAACATATTTGGACCAATTCCACATGTAGAGTAAATTTTAGTCTTTTCTAAAATTGTTGCTTGAATATCTCTAGCTAACTCATCTACTGTCATATTGTAGTATTTTAAATAGTTCGTAACGTCTAAAAAAGCCTCATCAATAGAATATATATGTAAATCCTCTTCTGAAACATAGTCTAAATATATTGAAATAATCTCTGTAGATACTTCCACATATCGTTTCATACGTGGTTTCGCGAAAATAATATCTACATCTTTTGGCAACTCATAGATTCTACATCTACTTGTAGCTCCTCTCTCTTTCAAATAAGGTGTCACCGCTAGCGTAATACCACCTTTTCCTCGACTTCGATCCGCTACTACCAAAGGCACTTCATATATATTTAAACCTGCATCAGCACATTCAACAGACGCAAAAAAACTTCTTAAATCTATACACATTACATATCTGTCTTCCATACAAAGCACCTCCTTCACTTTAATTATACTCTTCTCTTAAAACAAAATAAAAGTATTGACAATTTAGCCAATACTTAAAAATCGCACAGTAATCACAAAACAAGAACAAAAGTTTTTTTATTCAATTTTAATTTAACAAGGATGAACTTTTATAGTTAAATTTTAATTTTCTATGGTAACTAAGGGAAATTACGATATCTAAGGACTTTTTGGAAGGATAAATTATTGATCGCACTACCTCCCCTAATATCGAAGTGTTATGTTCCCTTAGTCTAATCCTCATTAATATTAATGCAGCTTAATTAAATAAAATCTTCAAAAAAGTTGTACCCTAAATACTCTCCACAACTAGTGCAAGTATCTCACCTACTCATCTAAACAATTTCTTATAGACAGCAAAAAGCTCTTTTGATGAAGGGCTTACATCCAAAGAAACTAAAAACCTTATCCATTCCTCGTCATTGTAAACTAAATCATACAAGTTTTTCCTAGGACTCAAATTAAGATTATTTGACCAAACATCCAAACTTCCCAGTTGCAACTCTGCGAACAACTTCTTTGCGTAAGATAACACATCTAATTCAATAAGAGCATAGAGTAAATCATAACCTACTATGTATCTAAGTTTCATACTCAATTCCAAATATTCTTCTTGAGTTCTTGTTGCCCTAAACTTGTCTAAGTCTCTTTCGTACATTTCCTTTATTACATCTGTTGACTGATAATCAACTAAAGTAATCCATTGACTTTCAGATAATTCATGGATTTTCTTTTCTTTGAATTTTTCAATCCTTGGAACTACTACTTCTTGAACATACTCATCATAATCATTGTACTGAATTCCAGTTATTTCGTCCTCGATATAATCATATTCATCAAAAATATCTCTTGAAGAAGAATATGCAGAATTATTTGGATTCAGTTGGTTTGAATGATTGTCCATAGCAGCTTTATAATGTGAACTATTTGAATTCAACGACATACTTCTCATATCGTTAGGACTATATTTCTTACTCATATAATTACCTCTCCTTATTAATAAGTTATTAAGTTTGAGTTAAATTTTCCAGGTTGTTTAAAATATCCTAAAGGAAATACTTCTTTATTTTTACTCTTGCTCCATTTCAGTGCTAAATCTTTCAATTCCTTCGCAGTAATCAATGTTATAACTGTATCATTAAGCAACTGGTATTTCATCGCTTCTTCTACTGAGTTATCTGTGAACGAAGGGCCTATCACCAAGAATGAAGCTACATTTTTCTCACTCGATCTAATATATCGATCAAACTGTTTAATATGGTCTTTTAGATCCACCGAAGTTTCCTTTGATTTATTATCCCACATAATCAACTTATCGTTAAATGTCAAAATTCCATCTGGATGCTCAGAACCTATCAAGTCTAAAGGTTCATTGTTAAGTAGACTTTGGAATATATAATCTGTTGCCTTTTCAAACTTTTTCTCACATTCAAGGTCTTTTTCTATTAGTTGAGCCTTTCTCAACTCCTCTAGGTTTCTATTTGCAAAACTCTCATAGTTATTGAACCAAACGATTCTCTCATCACTAGCTTCGATCTCTACTTTTTCCTTGTAGCTATCATAGAACTCAATAATTCTAAAGATTCTAGCTTCCTTTGAACCGCTTACTCCTAAGTTAATATCTTTCAACCAGTCATATACTATATCACTCGATAGCCCATCTCTAGCTGAAAAACCACCCAGCAAGTTAGATGGTTTTATATTGTTAACAACAATTTCTTTTAACTCGGACATTTTCAAACTGGCAGATACATTAATGCCACTTTTTCTGATAATATCTAGCAAATAATCTTTTGACCTTAATCTTTTATAATCAAGTAACTTTCTGTATCCTTGAACCTTTATCTCGATACCCCAGATTTCTCTAAGGGTTGTGACTAACTCATCCGGAATTATATCCAGATCAATTCCATCGTCATTACGTACTCTAAATAAAATTCCCATTCTTTGAAGTTCTCTTTTTACTTCTTTAATTTCTTCTAAACTATGGATAATGTTCTTCTTCTTAGGAAACTTCCCCAATTGAGACTCGAGAACCATATATTCATCCTCAGATATTCCTAATTTTTTTTGAATTTTGACGATTAAATTTTTTTCATCTCTAGAAATCTGATCCTCGCTATCCCAAGCTGTATTCAATACAAACGAGAATAAATCTAACTCTTGTTTTCTTGGATGATTCTTAGATATTACAAACTCATTCGATCTTTTAACAATTTGTTGTTCGAACCTTACTACTTCTTCATCAACTTTTTTCCCTGACAACTTAAAGTCATCTTTGTTTAGTAAAATGTGTTTCAAGATAATAGGAGTAATTGTTCTTAAATTCCTATTATCATGGTACAGACATTTTTCTAGTGTAGCTAATACATTTTCTTTATGCCAATACTGGGGAGCTGTTTTAATTAATGCATCACTTAATTCAGACTTACTTAATGACCTAGAATCAATAACGTAAGCACTTGAAATTCGCTTTAACTCATTACTTGTAGATATATTTTTTACAACTGTAATAAAATCCATAATCTCCTCCTTAGCTTTTTCTTATTATAACATTTAGAATTCTTCCAAAAAGTAACAATTCATTCACTTTTGAGTCTTTTGTCGATTTCCAAAATTAAAAGGATGTCCTAAGACATCCCACATTTTAGAACACTCCGAAGTCCTTTACCCATATATAGGCAGGTACTTCTTGCTCAAATTCAAAACCACATTTTTCAGCTAGTCTTTGTGATCCTGTTTTGTTGGCCCATGTATTCCAACGCGGGTTTGAGTTATTGTTTAGAATATGTTCTATCAACCTTAAAGAACATTCAAAGGCCATTTGTTTATTTCTATGCTCTTTTTCTGTATAGACATCAATTTCCACATTGTTGTCACCAGTCATAAATCCTTTACAATAACTCACTACTTCTCCGTTTATAACTACTTCCGCAACAGGGTATGGAACTGCAGATGCTTCATCCTGCATAAGTTTTACATTCACTTCATTTTTAAATACATGACTATTTAATACATCATAAAACTTCTCTTTGTTTAGTTGGAAAGAGTGCCTTTTATCCACAACACCATTTATTTTAGTAAATACATCTTCTAGATATAGTTCCCATTCTTTGTTTTCTGCAAATAGAATTAATTCATCACTATCATACTCCACTACATATCCTCTGATAACATCAATAAATTGATCTACATCAGCTGGTGGATTTCCTACTACATAATGATAATCAAACCTTGTAAACAATATAGAAAACATATCTGTACTTCTTATTTCACTCTTATATTGATTATTTAAATGTGACATTACAATAGCTCTACTATGTGGGTATTCTTTGAATCTTTTCATATTCATCCCCCTCTATTATTGTAACATTAAAAGATGCCTCTTAAGAAGCATCTCAGTTTGCTGTGTTATTTACAGGTGGTTTAGATTGAATTTTTTTGGTGTATTGTGAAGCTGTCTCCTTACATAAAAACAACAACAAATT
>PPCM01000322.1_pt1 | contig 54734 bp, 52 predicted proteins | sample 1555541 | NCBI WGS metagenome assembly PPCM01 (sample SAMN05284479, study PRJNA326546) | Marine sediment metagenome, whole genome shotgun sequencing project. | isolation source: marine sediment | place: Germany: Wadden Sea | collected 2012-09-05
GCTGAGACAAAAAGAACGAGCGAAAAAATACCAAGCCCGGACGTTATAAGAGAGGTTGTATCAATAGGCGCTCCAGAACCACCACTTGCTAAAAGAGGAGATGCTATAGATAGAAACAGGCCGGTAAAACAAGCTATTTTCTTCATAAAACTTCGTTCCATTGCTTAATGTTAAGGGGAAGACTTGTATTAAGGTGTAACAGGTTACAGGTGAAACAATTTAGCAAAGATGGGCAGGAAAAACAAGCGGAACTCCCATTGCTATGCGTGTTTTGCAAAGCAATGGGAGTAAAAACTACTAAATCGGGTGCTTATTCAGCAGATGGGAGGAACTTGGTAAGAGGACACTCACCACAGCCCTTTGCAGGGAGATCTGTGTTGGTGTGAACCTTCTTGATAATTGCTTGAACAGCCTGTTGGCTGTCAGCATAAATATCATCCTGACCAATCTTGTCGTAAAGACCGGTGCGCTCCATAACGGAGATAACCTGACCTTTAAGACCACACATTGCAAAACCAAGATCAGCACTTTTTATACGCTTATAAAGCATCTCAAGTGCTTCCTCACCGGATGCATCCATGTCATTGATACCACGAGCATCAATAAGGATGTAACGAAGATCTGGCATCTCTGTACGGAATTTAGCAACCTGCTCATCAAGGTAACTAGCGTTTGCAAAGAAAAGTGCACCATCAAAACGTACTACAGCGATATGCTTGCAACCACGAAGACGGTAGTAATCTGCACTCTTGAGTACATTCTCTTTGGAAAGAGAAAGTTTTGCAACTACAGGTCTCATGGACTTGTAGAGGAATACTGCCATGGAAAGTGCAACACCTACCATAATACCTTTATCAAGGTGTGGAGCAAAGTAGAGGGTTACAGCGAAACTGAGAATGGAAATTGCACCATCGTACCACTGAGCCTTCCAAGCATGAACAAAACCCTTAACGTTTACAAGCCCGATAACAGCCATCATAATAACCGCAGCAAGTACAGCCTGTGGGAGATGATAGAGAAGCGGAGTGAAAAACAGTAGGGTGATAATAACCATTATAGAGGTTACAACAGAACTGATACCGGAAACCGCACCAGCGCCGAGGTTAACAGCAGAACGAGAGAAAGAACCTGAAACAGAGTAACTGGAACCGAAAGAACCGCAAACATTAGCAAGACCCTGACCTACAAGCTCCTGGTTTGGATCAAGTTTCTGACCAGTCTGAGCAGCCATGGCTTTAGCAATTGCAATCGCCTCCATGAAACCAAGCAGAGAAATAATAATTGCAGTAGGTAACAGCTTGAAGAAAGTCTTTGGAGTTAAATCAGGCATTGCAATTGTTGGTAGACCTTCTGGGATTGTACCTACAACAGCACCACCACCCATCATCTTCAGATTGTTAGCATCAAGTACAGAGTTGCCAACTTTGATGCGCCAGGTTTTGCCATCAGTTTCTACACCACCCGGGAGATTTGCCTTTGGATAGAAAACCATAGAGTCGCCTTCACCTACAGCTTCAAACTTCATCATACGTAGATCATAGCGAACTTCACTTGCATGGGCTTTAAAAGCTGCTATTTGGCTTGTCATAATAGCTACTTCGCTCTTGAGCTTAATCAGCTCAATAGACTCGCCGTGTCCTTCACCTTTGGCAATTTCATCATCAACCTTAATACCAAGTGCAGCACGTGCATCACCGGTTTTTTTGATGTTTGAAACAGCGTTGTTGAACTCAGCAATTTTCTCGCTAACAATAGGCTGTTGGATTGCTTGAACACTAACGTGAGTGTCATTGCTGAAACTGGTGAAGTAGGAGATTACTGTTGTAATTGCAACAGCTACCAGAACGTTTGGAATACGCGGGTTAACTTTTTTCAGACCAGCCATGATCACTACAGCTGCAACACCATACGCCAAAGTAGGCAGATGGGTGTAGTCGAGTGCCGCCTGAAAAACACGGATAATTGTTTCGTAATGATGCTCTGCCTTATCAACATATACACCAAAGAACTTGGAGAACTGTGAGGTAGCAATGATGATCGCAGCAGCGTTGGTGAAACCGTTAACAACCGGGTGAGAAAGGAAGTTAACCACCAGGCCGAGACGAAGTACACCAAGGGAGAGCTGGAAGATGCCGACTGTAAGTGCCAGTACAATAGAGTATGCGATAAACTCAGGGGAACCAGCTGTTGCGAGTGGCTCAAGTGATGCTGCAGACATCAGAGATACAACAGCAACAGGACCTGTTGCCAGCTGTCTACTCGAACCGAACAGAGCTGCAACCATAGGCGGCAGGAATGCTGCATACAATCCATAGTAAGCTGGAAGTCCAGCTAACTGGGCGTAAGCCATAGATTGTGGGATCAAGACAAGGGCAACGGTAATACCAGCTAGTAAGTCGATCCTGAACTTACCGGTGTCGTAGCCCTTAAACCAACTCAAAAAGGGTAAAAATTTTAATAAAATCTGCATAACTCTTTCCTCTTCTCCTTAATTAAAAAAAATAAAAACTTAAAAACATTAAAAAATGTTGTAATTTCTATATGATACCTTAATTATGGTACTTCTCCGGTATTTTATCATGGGGTGTAAATCAAACCTATTTTCTTTGAAAGTCAAGTAAAAATATTTACAAATTAATTGAGAATATAAGCTTATAGGCTGTGGAGCCCCGTAATTCCACACTTTTATCCATCTGGTAACATTTCGTTGTTAAATATCTCAATGTGTCACAAAATGGTAAATGAAGTAATTAAATAAAAAAGGGGAAATTGCCAATGCAATTTCCCCTTTTTGTGATGTTATGTGATGGTAAATTTTAAATCTTGGCTGACTTCACCCTGAACATCCAAATAGCAGCCCCAAGAATAATCATGGCCGATGATAGAATTTGTCCCATTGTAATTGATGCAAAGATAAAACCAATATGAGCATCCGGTTGGCGAAAATTTTCGACAATGATTCTAAATAACCCGTAAAAGGCGAGAAATAGTGCAAGGATAGATCCATGAGGGAACCATTTGTGTTTTTGCCAAGGTTTGTTGCGACAAGACCAGAGAATAATAAAGAGCAATACACCCTCGAGTAGTGCTTCATAAATTTGTGATGGGTGACGTGGAAGTTGATCAATTTGAGGAAAGACAAAAGCCCATGGCACATCTGTGACACGACCATAAAGTTCACTGTTGATGAGATTGCCAATTCTACCAAAGCCTAAGCCTACTGGAATTGTTGCTACATAGAAATCAGCAGCCTTCCAGAAGTCTATCTTTTTTATATAACAGAAGAGAAAACCACCTACAATTAGTGTTAAGCATGCTCCATGAAAAGACATGCCACCGTGCCAAGTTGATAGTATTTGGCTTGGATGTTGTAAATAGTAGGAGAGGTTGTAGAACAGCACGTAACCAAGTCTTCCACCTAAAACAACGCAGATAATCAGAACAGTGTTGAGATTATCAAAGTTGTCACCAAGTCTTGTATAGTTGTGTTGCTTTATTTGGTGTCGAACTAGAACGTAACAGGCGATAAAGCCAATGACATACATAAGACCGTACCACCGGACAGCAAGCGGGCCAATAGAAAATATGATTGGGTCTATTTGTGGCAGAATTATATATTCCATTATTGTTCCTTTGTTCCAGCTTTATGCTGAATCTTACGTAAATGAACTTGTAAAACAGAGATTGCAGCAGGGGTAATACCAGAAATACGCGAGGCCTGGCCCAATGAAAGCGGGCGAATTGTACTGAGCTTTTCCATTGCTTCATTTGAGAGGCCCGATAGAGCAGAGTAGTCCATGTCTTCCGGTAAGCGCATAGATTCCATTTTTTTGTATCTCTGCACCTGTTCTTCTTGGCGATCAATATATCCCTTGAACTTGATCTGTAATTGCACCTCTGCACTACTGCCTGCATTAATAACTTCATTTAAAGAAGTTGCTTCTTCTTTGCTAAGCGGCAGGCTGGTGAGCTTGTCTATTGATATTTCAGGTCTACGAAGAAGAGTTGCAAGGGAGGATTTCTGTTTCAAGGCCGTGGACTCAAGGTCCTCAAGCGCTTTGTTTACTTCTTTGTTGGGTTTTACCTGAATAGACTCTAGCGTTGTAATTCCGATGGCGATACTTTTTTCTTTTTGAACAAATGAATTGTAGTCCTGTTCGTTGAGAAGGCCGATGTCTCGGCCTATCTGACTGAGCCTGCTGTCGGCATTATCTTCACGAAGCAGTAATCGGTATTCCGCTCTTGAGGTGAAGAGTCTGTATGGTTCTTTAGTGCCACAGGTAACAAGGTCATCGATTAATACGCCAATGTATGCTTGTGATCTATCGAGGATGAGTGGGGCGCTTTGGTCGATATAGCGACAGGCGTTAATTCCGGCCATAAGCCCTTGTGCTGCGGCTTCTTCATAACCAGAAGTTCCATTGATTTGCCCAGCAAGAAAGAGGTTCTCTATCTTTTTTGTGGCAAGAGAGGGCTTTAAACCAAGTGGGTCGATGTAGTCATATTCAATTGCATAACCAGGTCGCACAACCTGAGCATTTTCAAGCCCTTTGATCGAGTGAAGCATTTCAATTTGAACATCAAGTGGTAGGCTTGTCGGCAGTCCGTTTGGATAAACCTCTACTGTATCAAGGCCTTCTGGTTCCAGAAATATCTGATGGCGATTCTTTTCTGGAAAACGCATAATCTTGTCTTCAATAGATGGGCAGTATCGTGCTCCTATCCCTTGAATAATTCCCGTATACATAGGTGATCTGTCAACACCACCTCTGATTATCTCGTGAGTCTTCTCATTGGTGTAGGTTATATGGCAGGGCAGCTGGGGAAGTGTATATTCCCTGCCGAAAGAGCTAAAAGAAAAATGTGCCGGTGGTGTATCGCTATGCTGGGGTTCAAGCTCACTGTAGTCTATGGAGTTTGCAGCGAGTCTTGGCACAGTACCGGTTTTCATCCGACCAACAACAAAATCATTTTCGTAAAACCATGTAGCAAGCCCGGTTGCAGCAGCATCTCCAAGTCTTCCTGCAGGGAAATTTTTAAGGCCAATATGTACTAATCCATTTAAGAAAGTGCCTGTTGCTACCACCACAGCCTTTGCGAAAATCTTTTCATCAATGGTTGTGGTTACCCCTACGATCCTATCGTCTTCAGTGATAAAGCCATCTACTTCAGTTTGGCTGACTGTCAGGTTCTCCTGGTGTTCGATGACAGATTTCATGCGAAGTCTGTAGAGCAGGCGATCTGCCTGAGCGCGAGAGGATTGCACTGCTGGCCCTTTGGAGGTGTTAAGGCGCCGGAATTGAATGGATGTGGCATCAATGTTTTTACCCATCTCACCACCAAGGGCGTCTATTTCACGTACTAGATGTCCTTTTGCAAGCCCACCGATGGCAGGATTACAAGACATCGCACCTATGGTATCGACATTGATTACTGTAAGAAGTGTTTTTTTGCCAAGTCTTGCAGAGGCAAGCGCTGCTTCACATCCTGCGTGACCTGCACCAACTATAATTACATCAAAATTATTATTCATATTTATATTAAACTACTTTTTTAGACTTCTGGAAGGTTTTCTGACTTTGCCCACCATATTAATGCCCAGCGGACAGGCAGGCGTGGCTCAACAAGGACTTCGTCAGCTGTGTCCTTCGTTATCAGGCTATCGACGTAAAGTTTGAGTTTTTCTTTTTCGTTAACTGTTAATTCATTGAACATCCAAAAAAAAGAACTGTAAGCAGTTTCACGATCCTTGAATTTTTTTGTTTTGTCAAATTCGAGTACTGTAATATTAGGATGAATGTTCATTGAGTAAAGCATGTTGACCGTAAAAATATAATCTGGGCCAGGATGAAAAGGTCTGCCTATTGCATTAAAGGCATCCTCATCAAAAGGTGTCGGATTGATTCGATCGGCAATAAAAACATATTTTTTAGCAAAATTATTCGTTTTTATCAGGGCTTTTTTTAAGTGAGCAACATTCATGGAGCGTGAGGCGATAACAATATCATGGGGGGCGATACCAAGATCATGCCAGTTGTCTTCCCATGCACAGCGAACTGTCTTTATATTATTGATATTTGCTTTTGCTGCACTATTATGTAGATAATCAAGCATCCCCTGAGAATAATCTATAGCCGTAACTGAATGAACGAGCTTTGAAATCGGTATTGCTAATGTGCCGGGGCCAGCTCCTATATCAAGTACGGAGTAGTCTTTTTTTAGAGGAAGGTGGCTTGTAAAGATATTGGCATACTCACTATGTTTACTGCTAGTTGAAAACGATGGCGCTTTTTTATCCCAGTCTTCGGCTTTTTTGCTTTTCCAGCCTTTTTGACGACGACTGTTGGCATGTAATTCTTCCCAGTCTATATTTTCAAAATATTTGGGAGGGCTATTTTTGTTCATGGAAGCTCCGGGATTACTGTCGATACAGCTAGTCGATGAAATATTGAAAAAGAAATACAAGTTGATGAAAATAGCATAGCATCAATTCTTTATCAAGAAGATGAGGAGTAAGGTGAGTTAAAATGTTTGACAGTAGTCCTGATTTATGTTTAATATTCTCCGTTTTCGTATGAGAAAAATGGTTGCTGTCCTGTTTTGTTTTTGCTGAGAAAACTTACATTAGGTAAAAATCTATTTATTATAGTGAGTTACATTGTTTTGGCGGCGCCTTTAGTGTAGTTATTGATTTGTTAATCTAAAAATAGAAGGAAGATAGTAATGAGCAAGAGAACTTTTCAACCAAGTAATATTAAGCGCAGTCGTACCCATGGTTTTCGTTCACGTATGAGCACCCGTGCTGGTCGTGCAATTATCAACGCTCGTAGAGCTAAAGGGCGCAAGAGACTTTCTGCATAATTGAAACGATATCCGCTTTCCAAGGCCGCCCAAGTAAGAAAAGGGTGGGAGTACGATGCGGTGTACCGACATGGACGCCGCTTGTATGGTGATAATTTTACTCTTATCCACCGACCTAATGGGACTAAACAAAATAGGTTGGGGATTAGTATCCACCGGAAGGTTAAAGGTGCAGTAAAACGGAATCGCCTCAAAAGAATTATACGGGAATGTTTTAGGTTACATCGTGAAATATTCCCACAGGAAGCTGATATAGTGTTTGCAGTTCGTCCCGGTTTTTCACTGAATTCGCCGGAAATGATTCGGCGAATAGTAGAGTCACTCCAAAGCGCCTCTCCTGGTAAAGGTAAATGAGTAAAAGCACCCTGAAACATTTGCCCCAAGATATTATCCTTGGTCTTGTCAAGGCGTACCGGTATTGCATTTCTCCATTGTTCCCACCAGTTTGTCGTTTTACACCAAGTTGTTCCAACTATATGATTGATGCTGTTAAGAAACATGGCGTTTTTCGTGGTGTTGGTCTTGGTGTCTGGCGTATACTGCGTTGTCATCCATTTTCACGAGGCGGTTATGATCCAGTTAAATAAGCTGCCTGAAATTAATCTATCACTATTGAATTTGTACGCATAGGCGTTATTAATCACATTATGGAAACAAAAAGAGCACTACTTGCGATTGTTATTTCATTTGCCATTTTATTTGGCTACCAATACTTATTTGTCGGTTTTGAAGAGTCGACTCCGACGGAACAGGGGCAAACAGCAGTTACTCAGAGTGAAACTGCCCAGAATGTTACAACTCCTACTCAACAAGCCCCAGCGGCGGTTCAGTTACCAGCTACTCCTGTAACAACCTACGATCGTGAACCACGTGAGATAAAGATTGATACCGATCTGTATACTGCTGTTATTAGTGAAGCAGGTGGTGTGATTAAAAGTTTTGTTCTCAAGGATCAGAAAGAGACTAATAAATCTGATTCCCTTGGAATGGAACTCATCAAAAATACCGCACAGCAAGGTTACCCTCTTGCTTTTAACTGGGGAAGTGCACTTGCTGGCAATTTGTTGTTTGAAGCTAAAGATAGTGGCTTTCAGTTTGATGGTAGTGGTAAAGGTGTTTTAACTCTCGTTGCTGGTGCTGATAATGGTTTAGTTGTTGAACGTATCTACACCTTCGATATCGATCATTATCTTTTTGACCTCGATATTCGTATAACCAATAAGTCAGGCGCTCCATTGCAGGGAATTCCACAGTTGCATCAGGTGAATGTTCCATTTGAGGCGGAGACTGATAATCCTGCGAGTCGTTTCCTTTTTAATGGTCCAGCAGCTTTTGTAAACGGAGAACTCAACGAAGTTAAGGCTGGCGATTTTGAAGAAGGCCCAATGACAATCAATGGGAAAATTGATTGGGCGGGATATGAGAATCACTATTTCATGGCTAATATTGTGCCTCTTAACAATGCTGGCCAATCCTTCACCATGGAAGGAACTGAGAGCCTTGCAAAAACAGTTATTGCAGGAAATCTCGATACTCTTCAGGCTGATGCTCAAGTTGAATACAAATACCATGTTCTATATGGTCCAAAGAAGTTAACCATGCTCCAAGAGACAGGCTTTAATCTTGAGCGTGCAGTCGATTTCGGCTGGTTTGATATCATAGCAAAACCGACCCTCTGGTTGTTGAACTTCTTTTATGGATACTGTCAAAACTATGGTATTGCAATTATTATGGTAACCATCATGTTCAAGGCAATTTTCTGGCCAATTACCCAAAAGGGTATGAAGTCCATGAAAAACATGCAGAAACTGCAGCCTAAGATGGTTAAGATCAAAGAGAAGTATAAAAGTGATCCTCAAAAGATGAATCAAGAGGTCATGGGCCTATATAAAACTTACAAGGTTAATCCTCTCGGCGGTTGTCTGCCAATGGTTCTACAGATTCCGGTGTTCTTTGCCCTTTATAAGGTGTTGCTGCTGTCCATTGAGTTAAGACATGCACCGTTTATGTTGTGGATTAATGATCTGTCAGCACCAGATCGTTTATGGCTTGGCTTTGACTTGCCATACCTTGGTGGTTTCCCTGTGTTGACTGTGCTTATGGGTGCTTCTATGTTTCTTCAGCAAAAGCTTACCCCTACAACAGCTGACCCAACTCAGGCTAAGATTATGATGTTCCTACCGGTGATTTTCACCTTCATGTTCTTGAACTTTTCCTCTGGACTTGTTCTGTACTGGTTTGTGAACAACCTCCTGTCAATCTTACAGCAGGTAATTATCAACCGTGAAAAGAAGACTGCTACGGCGTAAATTTTATGATGGATGTTGCTATAGATGAGTAACATCCTTAGAAACGGAGAGAGTGTATGTTCTCAAAAAAGTCATCAGAGCATCAGGAATTTCAAGGCAAAGAAGTAACCGATGCGATTAAAAGTGCTTGTGAAACTCTTGGTGTAACCCAGGATCAGTTGGAAATTGAAGTTGTTTCAGCTGGCTCTGCTGGGATTTTTGGTTTGATACGTAAAAAAGCAAAAATCAGAGTAACAGTAAAAACAGAATCTACAGTAGATGTTGAAGAGAAAGTAGAAAAGACCGAGACTAGCAATAATAAGTACAATCGTGGCAGAAGGCGCGAGCAGGAAGATATTGTTGAAGCAACACCAGAAAATATTACTCTTGTTGAAGGTGAGATTCGCAAAATCCTTGAGCTAATGTCAGTTGATGCAGTAGTTGAGAGTAGTAATGTAAATGGTTCGCTGAATTGTGTTATTAAGACTGAAGCTGAGAAAGAATTAACGGATCAAGATGGTAGAGTACTTGATAGTCTACAGTATATTATCCGTAAAATTGCAGTTAAGAGAATCGAAAATAGAATACGTATAAATCTTGATGTAAATAATTTCCGCCAGGAACGTCTTGAGGGTTTAAAAGTCCGTGCCGTTGAGCTTGCTGAAAAGGTTAAGGAAGATGGCAGAACTCAGGTGATTACTTCACTGAATCCTTCTGAGCGTCGAGCCATTCACATGATTTTACAGGAAGACAAAGAAATTAGAAGTCGTTCTGTAGGTGACGGATTATTCAAGAAAATTCTTATCTATAAGCCTGGAAAAGGAAATAGAGGTGGAAGAAGACGTAATCATAACAATAATAATCGAAGAAGAAATCACAGATCTTCTCGATCGTCATCAGAATCATAGACAGATGTTTCTGTTATAGTTGAGTTTTGAAAGGGTTGCTTATGCTAAGCAACCCTTTCTTCGTTTAATCTAAAACGTTTGAAAATATTATATCGATTATGGCAATTTCTTATCAGGATCGTGACACCATTGCTGCTATTTCCACACCGCCAGGTTCTGGTGGAATCGGAATTATCCGAATCAGTGGAAGTGAATCATTACAGATTCTTAAACACATTTTCTCTCCCCATAGTAAAAACTGCAATTATCGTAGTCACCAGATGTACTATGGTGAAATTGTTGACGATAAAGGTCAGCGTGTGGATGAGGTTCTGGCAGTTTATATGCAAGCACCTAAGAGTTATACCTGTGAGGACGTTGTTGAAGTGCATTGCCATGGTAGCTTTATTGTCCTGCAAAATGTCTTACAACTTATTGTCGATCATGGTGCAACGCTTGCAGAACCCGGTGAGTTTACCAAACGTGCTTATTTAAACGGTAGAATCGATCTGACAAAAGCTGAGGCAGTCATTGATATTCTCTCAGCTAAGACTAGAAAAGGTGTCGATCTAGCTCAAGAACAGTTAGCTGGTAGTCTCTATAAGCGTATTGAGCCAGTGCAAAAATCGCTTGCTCATATCAAAGCACTTTTGGAAGTCGCAATTGATTTTCCAGACGAGGATCTCGATATTGTCGATTATCTTGCAGTTCGCAAGCAGGTGAGTGGAGATGTTGTTGAACCAATACAAAAGCTTTTAGCTGGAGCAGATAGAGGAAAACTCTATCGTGAGGGAATTTCTCTGGTCATTGCGGGGCTGCCTAATGTCGGTAAATCCAGTTTTCTTAATGCGATTCTTCAGGAAGAAAGGGCTCTTGTTACATCTGTAGAGGGTACAACCCGTGACTCTATTGAAGAGTTTGTCGATATCATGGGTATGCCTGTTCGTATTGTTGATACAGCAGGAATACGCGATGAAGTTGGTGAAGTTGAGGCACTCGGAATAGAACGTGCCAAAGAATTAATAAATAGTGCAGATCTTGTTCTCTTCATGATTGACGCTTCAAGAGCTATAACTTCACAAGACATACAGCTCTATGAGGAGCTTCAGCATAAACCGATGCTTGTACTTATCAACAAGATTGACTTGGTATCTACTGATAACAGAACCGTTCTTGATACAAGTTTTGAGTTTATCAATCCGAATATTGAAAGATTACATCTCTCAGCAAAAGAACAAAATGGAATTGATGAGGTAAGACAGGCTATCTTTGCTACCGTGACAAGTTCAGATAATCAGTGGGAAGAAGATGGTTGTGCTCCAAACCTGAGACATCAAAAATCTTTACAACTTGCCGTTGCGGCAGCAGAGAGAATAATCGAAGGCATTGATGTAGGCGTATTATCGAGTGATTTACTTGCAATTGATATACAGGAATGTCTTGACCAATTAGGTGATATCGTTGGTGAAACCACCACCGAAGATGTACTTGATATAATTTTTGAGCAGTTCTGCCTAGGAAAATAGAATTTCAATTATTAAATTGAATTCAATCCGAGCATTGTTTTTTGGTAAAATATGTTGTTTATTGAATGTTCACTTCATCAATGTAAACAGCTGAAATTACTATGGACATTCTAAGTTTTCTTCAAAATGAACTGAATCCTCCCTTTCTTGCCAGTGAAAAATGTTCTTTGGCGTTGGCTGCAGGTCGTGTTTTATCTTCCGATATTATTTCAATTGATCCAGTTCCTGGATATGATGAATCAACCCGTGATGGTTTTGCCTTAGGAGTACCGCTTGAAATAGCAGGGAATAGCTATAAACTTATTAAAGATGAAGCATTTGCAGGCAACACCAGTGAAATAGCTTTAGGCATTGGTCAAGCCTGCCACGTTATGACTGGTGGCCTAATTCCAACTGGTACGCACCGGGTGGTGCCTAAGGAATTAGCCACTGTGTTTGGTGGGATATTGCTAAAAGTTTGTGATCTGAATTCATTACCGGAGTTTATAAAAAGACGTGGTTCAGAGCTTGCTCAAGGGCAACCAATTTGGAAAAAAGGTACAATTCTCAAAGCTGCTCATTTAGCATCACTTGCCCAAATAGGGCATGAAACTGTTGACGTTTACAGGCGCCCAAATGTTGGGGTCTTGGCAACAGGTAGCGAACTTGTAGAGCTTGGGGAAGAGCTTGCTCCAGGATTAAAGGTTGCTTCAAATAAATATCTACTCTCACAGCTCTGTTCATCTTTTGGTGCTGATGTCGTTGACTTGGGGATAGTTGGAGACAACGGAGATGAGCTGACATTTTTTTTTAGTACACTGGCAGAAAGAAAGTTTGATGTAATTATTACAACAGGTGGAATGGGGCCTGGCAAATACGATCTGCTTGAGAAAACGTTTTGTAGTGTAGGTGGTAAGATGATAACAAATAGCCTGCCCCTTTCTCCCGGGAAATCGACATTGGTCGGTTGGTTGGGTGATACATTGTTTTTTGGCTTACCTGGAAACCCTAGTGCAGTACACCCACTCTTTGTAGAGCTAATTGCTCCTGGCCTCCTTTCTATGCAGGGATTACAAGGGATATTTCCGAAACCAGGCAAGGCAATTTTGCAGACAGTTATTAATGCCAAAAAATCCCGCATTACAGCCCTACGTCAAGGAGTACTCGAGCTTCAAGGTATTACCAGAGTTGTTCGAGCAGCAGAAAAGAACGAAATCGCAGACTGTTACATCATAATTGACCCTGATAGAAATGTTCAGTCGGTAGGTAGTGTCGCTATGATTCACGAGGTTGCATCACCCTTTTGTGAGTGAGCATTAGCTATAGGTATTCTTTATAGAGAGCTGTTTTTTAAGAAACTGTTTGCTGTGTGCTGTATGTTTAGAGTACTTATCTAGTAGAGAGTTCAAACGTCCCGTCTCGGGTTTCCATTTTCAATTTACCTCAAAAGGAGAGAACATGCGTAGACTACTTATTCTGGTGCTATCACTTCTCTGTTTCATGCCTCAATTTGTTTCAGGGGCAACACCTAAAAAGACATTAGTTATGGCCTGGGCTATTGATGACTTAATCAGTCTTGACCCAGCTGAGATGTTCGAATTTACAGGTGCTGAATATGCAGCAAATACTTATGAGCGTCTCATTAATTATGATGTTGATAATGTAAGTGATATTTACGGTGGGGTGGCAGAACGCTGGTCGATCTCTGAAAATGGATTGGAATTTACCTTTAAGATCCGCAAAGGTGTTAAGTTTTCCTCAGGAAATACACTAACCGCAGATGATGTAGTCTACTCACTGCGTCGCGTAGTAAAGCTAGATAAATCGCCTTCCTTTTTAATTACTCAGTTTGGCTTTACTCCAGAAAATATGGATAAAACAATCGTAAAGCTAGATGATTATACAGTTAAGTTGATATTAGATAAGCCATATGCACCAACTTTCTTCCTCTATTGCTTAACGTCTTTTGCAGGTTCTGTTGTTGATATGAAGACTGTTATGAGCCATGAAAAAAATGGTGATATGGGTAATGAATGGTTGAAAACACATTCAGCTGGATCAGGGCCATTTCAACTAAAGAAGTGGCTGGCAAGTGAAAGCCTTGTACTTGTTAGAAATGAGCATTACTGGAGTGAAAAACCTGCTATGAAAAGTGTTTTTATGCGTCATGTATCTGAGTCTTCGACCCAACGTCTGCTCCTTGAGAAAGGTGATATTGATGTTGCAAGAAACCTGAGAGCTGACGATATAAAAGGACTTGCTGGAAATGCAGATGTAAAAGTAAGAACCAAAGCAAAGGGTGGGATCTGGTATCTAGGCCTCAATCAAAAAAATGAGTATCTTCAAAAACCTGAGGTTCGCCAGGCTTTGAAATATTTAGTTGATTATCAGGGAATGGAAGAAACCTTTTTAAAGGGAAAGGTTAATGTACATCAGGCCTTTTTACCTAAAGGTTTTCTTGGTGCTCTTGATGATACCCCTTTTTCTCTTAATGTAGAAAAGGCCAAAGCGCTTCTGAAGGAAGCAGGACTTGAAGATGGTTTTACAGTAACAATGGATGCTCGTAACACAGAACCAGCTAATACTATGGCTCTTGCCATTCAAGCAACATTTGCTATGGCTGGTATCAAACTTGAGATTATTCCTGGTGATGGCAAGCAAACGCTGACCAAATATCGTGCTCGTAATCATGATATATATATTGGTCGCTGGGGGCCGGACTATATGGATCCACATACCAATGCAGAGACTTTTGCAATTAATACCGATAATAGCGATGATGCAAAGTCGAAGCCTCTAGCCTGGAGAAACGCTTGGGATATTCCAGAAATGACGAAGCAAACCCAATCAGCAGTATTTGAAAAAGATACTAAGAAACGAGCGCAGATGTATGTTGAACTGCAAAAAGAGCATCAGCAGGTGTCACCATTTGTTATCATGTTTCAGAATATCGAGATTATGGGGAAACGTACAAGTCTTGAAGGGTTCATTCTTGGACCAAGTTTTGACAGTAACTTCTACCATAAAGTTACCAAATAACAGTCGCTCCACTAATCTAAATGGTTACATATTACTGTAATCATTGTTCAAGCTCTGCAGGTATAAACTTCCTGCAGAGCTAATTTATAGAGACAAGCCGTTTTATGACTTTGCTGTTTTCCAATAAAAAAAAATCTATCCTATTTAAAGAGCTTCTTCAGTTTCTATTTATTGTTGGGACAACATTTCTTGGTCTTCTCTTTGTAACATTTATCATTGGTCGAGTTGTTCCGATTGATCCTGTTCTTGCTGTTGTTGGTGATAAGGCTTCAGCGGAAGTGTATGAAAGAGTTCGTATCGAATTGGGTTTGCACCTACCACTTTGGCAACAGTTTTTTATTTATCTAGGTGATGTGCTGCGTGGGGATCTTGGCGTTTCCGTTCTCAGTGCACAACCTGTTGTAGATGATATTAAGAGAGTTTTTCCGGCGACAATTGAACTTGCTGTGATTGCCACCTGCCTTGGGGTGAGCATTGGTGTTCCACTAGGAGTTTTTTCTGCAGTATATCGAAACAGTTTTCTTGATCATATTACAAGGGTCGTTGGTCTTCTAGGCTACTCTTTACCAATTTTTTGGCTTGGCCTACTTGGACTCATGGTTTTTTATGGTCACCTTGACTGGTTACCCGGGCCTGGGCGTATCGATGTCTTCTTTGAGGATATTGTAGACCCAGTAACAGGTATTTTGCTAATTGATGCAGCTATGGCCGGTGAATGGGAAGTCTTCTGGAATGCCTTACATCATATTATTCTACCTGCCTCACTTCTAGGGTATTATTCTATGGCGTATATTTCAAGAATGACTCGGTCATTTATGCTTGAACAACTCAGACAGGAATATATCCTTACAGCAAGGGTAAAGGGGGCACCTGAATGGAAGGTTATTTGGAAACATGGTCTTGGTAATTGCGCAATTCCATTGGTAACTGTAATTGCGCTAAGCTTTGGTACCTTGCTTGAAGGTTCGGTTCTCACTGAGACTGTTTTTGCATGGCCAGGACTTGGTCTTTATTTAACCAATTCACTGCTCAACGCTGATATGAATGCTGTCCTGGGTTCAACTATTGTGGTTGGTGCCATCTTTCTAGGTGTGAATCTTTTCTCTGATTTTTTATATAAAGTCTTTGACCCGCGTGCGCGGCAAAACAAATAATGATCAATTACAGACCGCAAAATAACACAATTAAAGACTATCTTTTAACGGATACACCTGCGTCTAGTCGACAGGCGGCCATCGGGCGTTTTTATTTAAGCTGTATACAGTTTCTTAATAATAAACTCGCAGTGCTTGGCTTGTTAATTATTGTCTCACTTATTTTGTTGGCAGTCTTTGCCCCACTTATTGCACCTTATGATCCTATTATTGCAGATTTTCCTAAAAGATTATTGCCACCGTCTATAGATCATTATTTTGGAACAGATGAAGTTGGACGGGATATTTTCAGTCGTATTGTTTGGGGTTCAAGGCTTACTCTCTATGTTATTGGTCTAGTTGCCGTTATTGCAGCACCAGTAGGGATAATTGTCGGCACTGTAGCTGGTTACACAAGTGGGGCTGTTGATACCTTTTTAATGCGTATTACTGACATTTTTCTCGCTTTTCCTAAGCTTATCCTTGCTCTTGCATTTGTTGCAGCTCTTGGCCCTGGAATTGAAAATGCAATTATAGCTATTGCGATCACCTCGTGGCCACCTTACGCACGTATTGCCAGAGCTGAGACATTAACCATACGTAATTCCGATTTTATCCGTGCTGTTCAACAGCAAGGGGCAAGTGCAATGCGCATTATTGTTCGACATATCATGCCACTTTGCCTTTCTTCGCTAATTGTGAGAGTCACACTCGATATGGCTGGAATTATTTTAACAGCAGCAGGTCTTGGCTTTTTAGGCCTTGGTGCCCAGCCACCATCCCCTGAATGGGGGGCTATGACGTCAAGTGGCCGAGCATATATTCTCGATCATTGGTGGCTTATTACGGTACCTGGTACAGCAATTTTTATTGTCAGTCTTGCCTTTAATCTTCTTGGTGACGGTCTACGTGAAGTGTTAGATCCAAAGAGCGAGAATTAGAATGAGCAATCCAAATTTACTCTCTGTTGAAAATCTTCGGGTTACCTTTCCATCACCCAAAGGTGATGTGCAAGCTGTTAAGGGTGTTTCGTTTTCCCTTGGCCAGGAAAAAATAGGTATCGTTGGTGAGTCGGGTTCAGGGAAGTCTGTTACAGGAAGAGCCGTTTTACGCCTTCTTCCACCTTATGCGAGTGTTTCAGCTGATAAAATTCTATTTAAAGGCCAAGAACTACAAAAAATATCAGATAAAGAGATGCGAGCAGTTCGTGGTCGTGGGATATCTATGGTTATGCAGGACCCTAAATATTCTCTTAATCCTGTCGTTTCTGTTGGTAAACAAATTGCAGAAGCTTATCTGATTCATCATTCAGTCTCAAAAAAAGAAGCTAAAAAACGAACCCTAGAGATGCTAAGAGCTGTTAGTATACGGAATGCTGAGAGGGTGTACAAGCTTTATCCCCATGAGGTTTCAGGAGGGATGGGGCAACGGATCATGATTGCCATGATGCTCATTCCTGAGCCAAGTCTTCTCATTGCCGACGAGCCGACCTCGGCCCTCGATGTTACAGTACAATTGCAGGTCTTGGCTATTCTTGACGATCTGGTAAGTAAAAGAGGGATGGGACTTATCTTTGTTTCACATGATCTTGATTTGGTCGCTTCATTTTGTGATAAGATCATAATCATGTATGGCGGAAAAATTATGGAATCGATTGCTGCAGCGAAACTATATGAATCAACTCATCCATACACGAGGGGCCTGCTGAATTGTTTGCCAAAGATTGATGCGCCAGTAAAAAGACTACCAATTTTACAACGAGATGAAGCTTGGTTAGAGTAAATATTATGATAGAAGTACAGAAACGAATGTATAACTATGATCACAGTTGAAAACCTAAATGTAATATTTGGCACCGATACGGAGAAGAACCATGCCGTAAAGGATGTTTCTTTTATTGTTCCGGAAAATGGTAGCTTTGGTTTGGTTGGTGAGTCCGGTTCTGGCAAATCCACTGTGCTAGCCTGTATTTGTGGGCTGTTACAGAATTGGTCTGGAAATATTGTGATCGATTCCGAGAAGGTAGTAAATAAAAAACGAACACCAGACTTCTATCGTAAGGTGCAAATGGTTTTTCAGGATCCGTACGGTTCTTTGCACCCAAGACAGACTGTTGATCGTGCTTTAAAAGAGCCACTTCTCATCCACAGAATAGATAGTATAAATGACCGTGTGGAAAAGGTGTTGGAAGAGGTTGGTTTGGGCAGTAGTTTCAGGTTTCGTTACCCTCACCAATTATCAGGTGGTCAGCGTCAGCGAGTTGCGGTTGCAAGGGCACTCATTCTTGAGCCAGAAATAATCCTTCTTGATGAACCCACCTCAGCACTCGATGTCTCTGTTCAAGCAGAGGTGCTGAACCTGCTGGCCGATGTGCGTGAGCAAAGAAAATTAACCTATGTTCTTGTGAGTCATGATCTGGCAGTAGTAAGTCATATGTGCGATTCGGTTTGTGTGATGAATAAGGGTGCTGTGGTGGAAAATGTAAGTAAAGAACAGCTGCAAAAAGGTGATGTTCGTGATGGTTATACCTGTCAATTATTTCTAGCAAGTAAAGGATATAACAGGGCTACTGTAGACAATTTTCAGGAATTTTAAATGACTAGATCAGGTGCAAGATGGCTGTGAAAAAAGTTTATATCAGTGCTGATATTGAAGGTGTATGTGGTCTTACCGATTGGGATGAAACTGAGGTAGGGCTTGGCCGTTTTGAAGAGTTTAGAACACAGATGACCCGAGAGGTCGTTGCTGCTTGCGAAGGAGCTTTTGAAGCAGGTGCAGAAGAGGTGTTGGTAAGGGATGCTCATGATAGTGCAAGGAACTTGGTAGCTACTGATTTGCCGAGTAGTATAAAGCTTATCCGCGGCTGGGGTGGACATCCGTATATGATGATGCAAGAATTGGATTCTTCCTATGATGCTGCTCTTATGATCGGCTACCATGCGCCAGGTGGTAGTGATGGTAGCCCGCTTGCACATACTATGACCAACACCAAGGCGCATTCTTTATTTATCAATGGGCGCAGGGCATCTGAGATGTATATTAATTACTTAATTGCCTGTCTTGAAAATGTTCCAGTCTCTTTTGTCTCAGGAGATCTTGCTATATGTAAAGAGGCTACTGAAACTATTGCCAGTGTCTCAGCTGTGGCAGTTAAGGAAGGAATTGGTGCTTCAACTATAAGTTTGCATCCTTTAGAAGCAGCTAGCCAGATAAAAGAAGCAGTAAAGACAAGTTTACTACCCGATAACCTACCAGAAGCTGGTACGGTGCCAGACCACTTTGATGTGACGATTCATTTTGTAAATGGGGAGTTAGCCTATAAAGCTTCCTTTTACCCGGGTGCTGAACTTGCAGAGCCGACAGTTGTACGTTTTAGAAGTGATGATTTTTTTGATGTCTTACGTTTCTATCTCTTTAACCTATAAGGACTAAGTGATGAAAACCTCTATTGATATGCTTGATACAATTAACTCTCTCCATGAAAAAGCGTTTATAATTGATGGTCACTTCGATCTTACCTCTGATCTTTTAAATCGACGAGAACGAGGTGAGCGAAATGTTGTAAGGGATCATTATTTGGATAACTTCAGAAAAGGTGATCTTGATGCAATAGTCTCGGCCATATTTATAGAGGACTATTATTTACCAGAGATGGGATTGAGTAGAGCCTTAGGGCAAATCAGCTCTCTGCATGATGAAATGCGAGAAACTCCTGGCCTGTTCCGTATTTGTAGAACGATGAACGAGGCGATTGAGGCAAAAAAAGCAGATGAACTGGCTATCTTTCTTTCACTAGAGGGAGCGGAACCATTACAAAATGACTTGCAGCTTCTGACTATTTTTTATGAACTTGGTGTTCGTGCTTTAGGTCTTGTCTGGAGTAGAAGAAACTATGTAGCCGATGGATGTTCGTTTTTTGATAATACACATCAGGCTGCTGGTCTTACAGCTTTTGGTGTTGAAGTAGTTGAGCGGGCAGAAGAACTTGGGATAGTTATAGATGTTAGCCACCTTGCCGATACTGGCTTTGCTGATCTTTTACATGTGGTAAAAAAGCCGTTTATTGCCTCACACTCAAACTGTCGCAGCCTTGCATCACATAAAAGAAACCTAACAGATGAGCAGATAAAAGCCCTAGCCGATCGTGGTGGAGTGGTCGGAATGAACTGTATTGTGAACTTTATATCTGATGCAGAAGAAGAACCAACGGTTGAAGACCTTGTCAATCACGTTGACCATATAGTGAATCTTGCCGGTTGTGAACATGTTGCACTTGGCTTTGATCTCTGCGATGGCTTTGAGGATTATTGCCAAACTGGTGACTCCAGCAAAACCAGTGACCTGCTACCTGACCACAGCCACTTACCATATTTTACAGAAGCACTTATAAAACGTGGTTACAGCGAGAGGCATATACTAGGCTTTCTTGGTGGCAATCTACAGAGAGTTTATAAAGAGATTTGCGGTTAAGTATAGAGGGGTAGATGAAAAAACATCGCAAACAAATTCTGTTTTTTCTTGTTCTTCTGGCCGTAATCTTAAACACTTTTGCTAAAAGTCCTTACTTTAAAGAGTTCTCTGTTCGTCCCTCTGTGTTGTCACAAGGGGGAAGCGATGATGCTTTTACCGATGTTTTTGAGAAAAGGTTATCAAATAAGCAATTAGCTGGAAGCGGTAAAGTTATAAAACTGTTACCAGACGATAATAAAGGGCGCAGACACCAGAGGTTTATCTTGCAACTTGCAAGTGGTCAAACCCTTCTTATTTCTCACAATATTGATCTTGCTCCAAAAATTGAAACCTTGAAAAAAGGCAGTATTGTCGAGTTTTATGGAGAATATGAATGGAATGATAAAGGTGGTGTGATTCACTGGACTCACCATGACCCCAAAGGTCGTCACATTGGTGGTTGGTTAAAGTATAACGGGAAATTGTATCAATAGAATGAGTTTCAATACATAACTTTGAATGAGGAAATCAAGGGTTAAAGATTAAGTTAAGTATGAATTTTCATACAAGTAATAGAATATTATGAGTGTTATAAAAAATATATTTAGTTGGTCCGGGCATGTTTGTTGTGTTGTCGTCTGTTTGTTGTTTCTTACGAGTTGTAGCAACAGACCGCTGACTACTTCCCATGAGCAAGTTAATATGTTGGTAATTCGCAATAGGACCAGTGCAACTTTACAAAATGTCGATCTACGTGTACCGGATCGAGGTGTGTTGGTGTCTAGTAATCTTATTTTACCTGGTCGTGCTTTTTCTCTGGGCTTTCCTTCCCGTGTGCATGCTAGAAAAGAAGCAACCCTTTCCTGGCAACATCGTTCTTATCAGTATACTAAAAACATTAATATTCATATTCCTGACAAACTCGATACAAGTTATCCGGCTAGAATTGTAATTTTAGTTGGTGATAATGGGCAGGTGTGGTCTGAAATTGAGGCGTATACTCCATAAACATTTTTAAATTCAGTACGACCTGTACTGGTACTTTATTGTCTAGACTGTGTCTGTTTTGTTCATGTTTGTTTTGCTATTCTAAAGTCATTATTGAGTATGACGAAAAACCAATCATGAGGAATAGAAAATGAATTTTGACAAGTTACAGAAGATGATGGAGCAGGCAGCAGCTGATAAAAGTCTTTTTGATAAAGCCTTGGCTTACAGTCTTGAATATTCACAATCACTTGAGACCCGGCCTGTCTTTCCCGATAATGCTTCTCTCGAAGATTTAAGTCAGTTTACAGAGGCAATGCCTGAAAAAACTGGTGACTCACATGAAATCATCGACTTGTTACATAGATATGGATCACCTGCAACGGTTGCTCAAACAGGAGGACGGTATTTCGGCTTTGTAAACGGTAGTCTTTTTGCGCCAGTGCTTGCAGCAAAGTGGCTGGCGGATTTTTGGGATCAAAGTCCTGCACTGTATGTAAGTTCTCCTGTTGTAAGTCATCTAGAGGCGGTGTGCGAGAAATGGTTGGTTGATCTACTCGGGCTACCAGATAAAACAGTGATGGGGCTCGTGAGTGGTACATCCATGGCGACCATTTGTGGCGTTGCAGCAGGTCGTGATCAACTACTAAAGAATCTTGGCTGGGATGTTCAGCTAGATGGTTTAATGGGTGCACCGCCACTGAATATTGTAGTTGGAGAGCAGGTACATGCAACGGTTTACAAGGGGCTTTCTCTGCTTGGGCTAGGCAAGAATAGAGTTACCAGCCTTCCTGTAGATGACCAAGGTTGTATTTTGCCGGAGAGTTTAGCTAGTATTGATATAAATAACTCAACTATTGTTCTGTTGCAGGCAGGTAATGTCTGTACTGGTGGCTTTGATCCTTTTGAACCCTTGTGTCAGCAGGCAAGGTATGCAGGTGCATGGGTACATATTGACGGCGCCTTTGGTTTGTGGGCAGCCTGTTCTGATGACACAAAGCATCTTACCAGTGGGATTGAGCTTGCAGATTCCTGGTCTGTAGACGCGCATAAAACTCTTAACGCACCTTATGATTGTGGGATAGTGCTCTGTAGAAATAAAGAGGCTCTGGTTTCTGCAATGCAGGCAAGTGGGTCTTATATTTTATATGGTGATAAACGGGAAGGGATGATGTATACACCAGAGATGTCACGTCGTGCAAGGGGTGTTGATCTTTGGGCAACCTTGAAAACACTCGGCCGCGAAGGTGTTGATGCCCTTATATCAGGTTTACACAGGCGTGCTGTTCTGGCGGCAGAGGGATTTGAGAGAGAAGGCTTTCGTCTCTTAAACAAGGTGGTATTTAACCAGGTTTTAATTGACTGTGGAGATGAAGCTTTAACAAAGCAGACTCTTGAAAATTTACAACAATCAGGTGAGTGTTGGGCTGGTGGTGCCGTTTGGAATGGTCGAGAGGTAATTCGTATAAGTGTCTGTTCTTGGGCAACTACTGTTGATGATATCGATAGATTGGTAAAGGCTTTTGTGCAGGCAAGAAATGATGCTGTGAAATAAGTTGAGAGTGAATCAAGGCTTACCTGTTATCGCAAATTTTTACAGTGTCCTCTTACAAGTAAGTAGTGATAAGACAACCTTCATTGTTTTAAAAATAAGGTGTTAAATGAATAATAACGATATATTACGGCGTCTTCGCTATGTTTTTGATTATTCCAACAAGAAAATGGTGGAGATATTCAACCATACAGATGATGCCATTACTACACAGGATGTTGTCGACTGGTTAAAAAAAGATGACACCCCTGATTTTCAAAAAATTAAAAATGTTCAACTAGCCTCTTTTCTTAATGGTTTGATAATTGAAAAGCGTGGGAAAAGAGATGGTGAACCACCAAAGCCGGAAAAGCAACTGAGCCGAAATATTATTCTCCTCAAGCTAAAAATTGCACTGAACCTGAAGAGTGAGGACATTCTTGAAATTCTTTTGTCTTCAGATTTTAGAGTAAGCAAGCACGAATTAAGCGCATTTTTTAGGCGACCAGATCATAAACACTATCGTGAATGTAAGGATCAGGTTTTGCGCAATTTTCTTAATGGCTTACAGATAAAATATCGAGAGGGGTAATTTGTAACTAATTTTTAATGTTACTTATTTCAGGCAGCTTGGCAGTTCAGCCTTACTGAGCTGAGTTGTTGATTATTTCCACCCGCTCCTCAGTAGCTGGGTGGGTGGAAAAATAGTGAAGCCATTTTTGATTGCTGGACTCTCTTTCATCATCCTCTGCTGTTTTGCTAAATCTTAAGAGGATGTTCGAGAAATGTTTAGGAGAGATGTCATGTGCCTGTAAATATTCAAGTGCATATCTATCTGCCTCAAACTCAAATTTTCTTGAGTAACCAAGTTCTGTAAGAAGTACAGGAAGGCCTAAAAACACCTCTGATACTCCTGAAGCATCTCCGGTGAGTGAGAGAAGTGCAAAGGAAAGAATTGAGTTCTGAAGCAGTCGACGTATCCCATGCTTATGAACTACATGTCCAATCTCATGATAAACTATTGCCAGTAACTCTTCATCTTTTTCAATAAGCTCAACTAATTCATCGGTAATAACGATTCGACCATCGGGGAGAGCGAAGGCGTTTGCTTTAACTTTTCCGCCTTTACGAAAGACTATATCTATCGTTAGTTCAGGGTGATCATCAATTGCTGGCTGTATAAATTTACGGATTCGTTTTTCTTGCTTTTCTTCAAGTTCTGAGGGACTAAAAAACATCTTATCAAAAAAAACTAAAGTTTGGTTACTTGCTGTTGATAAAATGGATTGTGGGATTTTTTGGGCTACATGGTAGGAAACAGCAGGAACACCATATTTCACACCAGCAAAACCAAGACCGATGAAAATCACCACAGCTAACAAGACATAGCTCAGTCGTGATTCCAGCACATGGAGTTTTAATGACCAATGCCCCTGTTGAAGTAGTGGTAAGGCCTTATCAACACCATCGTTGTCATCCGTTTCAAATGATTCGTCATTTGTAAAATATAAATAACGAGGTGTATTGGCCAGCCTTGGTGATACCGTGGGCTTAAAACTAACTCCAGATTGGATAAGTATTTTGTCGTCCAGTCCTATTACCTGCCAGCTACCATCACCAGAAAGGGTCATGATAGCTGGAGTGCTGTTTGAGGTACACCCATCAAACCATTTTCCGACAAGTTTAATCATAAACCGAAGTCAAAATCCATAAATTCTGCTGCTTCATCGCCAAGGGCACTTACTTGGCTCTTTTCATCAGCTATAAATTGATCCAAGTCACCCACCGCAACTAATGAAAGGTGTTCAATCCGGTATCGATAAGCTCTTACCTGTGCAAAAGGATAGAATAAACCAACAGTCAAAACTGTGGCAAGAGTATTCGTAAAGACAATACCTATATATTCCATGACCTCCATGGTTGAGTCAAAACCATGGTATGAAAGCTTGCTTGAGTTATACAGTAAATTAGACGATCGTACAGAAATATAGGCCATAGCATAGAGATAAAACACTACGGTAAATAAGATTGAAGCCGCTGAAAAGAAATGATCTGCAATCACTCCAGCTATGATAATACCGATAAAGGGCAGTAATAGTTTGAGAAAGATTTTATAATAATCACCTGATTGTGCGTTAAACACAAAACCTGTGGTGCCATAACTACTTTTTTCAACAAGAAATTCTTGCTGTCGGTAATATATATAGGGGAAAATGAAACCAAGAGTAAAAGGAACTAACAAGGGTAGAAGAAGATAAACCTTGGCAGCTTCTCCGTAGGTTCCATGAAAAGTAAAACGAATATTTCTCGTGGCACTGTTTCTAGCATTAAACGCTAAAGCCCGCACAATAAACCATGGTAACAGCGGCAACATGACAACCAAAAGAACCATTCCTGCAAGGGGATAAAACTGATTGACCAGTGAGTAGAGAACAAATCCAATAAAAACAATAACTCTTCCTTTGAGGATTGTAACTGGATTTGCTAGGTAACTAAAAGATGCATCATCAACTCGGGTATTACCATAAAAGTATTGCTTGCGTCGCACCTTGGCCCAAGCTGAATATATACCTAATGTAAGAGCTGATAAGACAATATTTACGATCCAGATCTTAAAGTATTCAGAGCCGTTCCCGGTAAAGCTAAATGGAAGTTTTTTACGTTTAGCTGCATTTTGAGATTTAGGTTTTTCTTTAACAGGGGGAGGAGGCACAGCTTTTATCTGTTCTTTTACTTGCGGAGGTGGTTGAACGGGTTCTGGCGGTTTTGCCTGTGTTGTTTTTGTTTTCTTCTTAACTCTTTCGGCAAGGGGCTTCCAGACAGTACCTTTGCTACTTTTTGTTAGAGTTCTACCGTTGATTTTTTTCTCTCTTAGTAGAGTCTTTAGTTCATCAGTACTTACCGGGCCGATTTCCGTCTCTCCGTCTTTATAATACCACACAACAATTCTCCTTCAATCTGGCAGTTAATGAAAGGTGGTTTTCATGAGCTTGCACGATTATGAAATATAGAAGCTCATGATTAATTTTACTCAAGTCAGGTAACTTACTGCTTTTTCAATGCTTATAAGAATGCTATGGGAGTGTTTTAACATCATTGCAGAAAAAGCCCAACAATTTTTTAGAGTATTTGTCGTACTGTTCTAGCGGAGTTAAAAAAAATGAAATCTACTTAATAGTTTAGTAATAAAGAGTGGTATGGGGATGAACAATTTTTGAAAATACAGCATTGATGAGAGGTAAGTGTTGAGGTGCTAACTGGTTGTTTGTTTAAAAAGAGAGTTGAAATTTGTTGAATCCCATAATGGGACATGAGAGTCACGGGAAGATGAATGATTATTGTTTTTCTCATGCTGCTGATCATAGTTGATTGCATCAGCTTCACCAGTAATCTGAACCCAGTTACTAAGACGCTGATTATCAGACGGGTTATATGTTAGATACGCAATTTCATAGTCGCGATCATGACTGTTAGTTGGACGAATTGTATCAATATATCTTTGGGCATCCTCATAAGAGTCAAACTTTTTTATTTTTTCCACCTTATGAAACCGACAATATTTAGTGTGGGCAATACACCATGGAGTATAATGATATTCAGCACCAAACATTGTGTCGTCGAATTGTTTGATGAGGATTACAAAATATCCTTTAACTTGTTTAGTCATGAATCTGTCTTAGTTGATAATTAATCACAAGTGCATGGTTCATACGATAAGAAGGATTGCCATAAGCGCAATGATTGAAAAAAACCTATCTACTTAGGGAGTTATATGAAAATTTGGGTCGATGCAGATGCCTGTCCGGTAGTCGTTAAAGAAATTTTATTTAAAGCTGCAGAACGTAAAAAGATTGAAGTAGTCCTGGTTGCAAACAGACTCATTAAAGTGCCAACCTCTAAGTATATTCAAAGTATACGAGTCGCAGCAGGATTTGATGTTGCTGATAATGAGATAGTAAAAAGAATGGCTCAAGGTGATTTGGTTGTGACGGCAGATATCCCACTGGCAGCAGAGGTTGTAGAGAAAAGTGGAGTTGCACTTAACCCAAGGGGTGAGCTGTATACAAAAGAAGATATAAAATCTCGACTCAATATGAGAGATTTTATGGAAACACTACGTGATAGTGGTATAGAGACAGGAGGTCCTGCACCGCTGAGTCAAAAGGATCGACAAAAATTTGCAAACAACCTGGATAAGATACTTGGTCAATGTAAAGCTTAGTTATGCAAAACGTAAATGTGTAGCTGGGTTAAAATATGAGCAGCTTGAAAGGTCAAAATCAAAAACGAATGAGTGACCCTCCTCAACAGGGCTTGTTCCAGGAAGTCTTGAAACGATTTTCTGGTCTTGAAGACTAATAGAAACATAGGTGTCGGCGCCTGCTGGATCAACCATTTCAACAGGTAGACTGACTGTGTTTTGTGTAGGTGCAGAACTCAATGTGGCATCACTTATGGCCTCTGGGCGAATTCCAAAGAGAACTTCTTGGTTGTCAGCGTGTAAAAGAGCAGGTGCAGGATTGTTATCTATAAGGCTAGCAGTGTTACCTTCACCGTCAATAAACTTCACTGTAACAGAGCTACCATCCCCACTTACAGTGGCGGGGATAATGTTCATGGATGGGGAACCCATGAACGTTGCAACAAACACATTCGCAGGTGAATTGTAAAGTTCAGCAGGTGTGCCAATTTGTTGAATTTGTCCATTGTTGAGCAGGACAATTTTGGTGGCAAGTGTCATGGCCTCAATCTGATCATGGGTTACATAAATCATTGAAGCATTTAACTTTTTATGAATACGCTTAATCTCAGCACGCATAGAAACACGTAATTTAGCATCTAGATTGGAGAGCGGCTCATCAAAGAGGAAGATGTGAGGCTCACGCACCAAAGCTCTAGCCATAGCAACTCGTTGACGCTGACCACCTGAAAGCTCACTGGGGCGTCTTTTCAATAGCTGTTCGATTTTAAGTGATTTAGCTACCTTATCGAGTTGTATTTTTTGAGTAGATTTGTCCACACCACGAACATTCATGCCAAAGGTAATATTTCCAGCAACAGTCATGGACGGAAAGAGAGCATAGGATTGGAATACCATCGCAATATCTCTTTCACTGGGTTTAACGTGTGTCATGTCACGGTTTTCAATATTAATAGTACCATTGGTGACTTCTGTAAGCCCCGCAATACAGGAGAGTAGTGTTGATTTACCAGAGCCAGATGGCCCAATCAGCACTAAGAACTCTCCCTTATCCATTGCAAGGTTAATATCGTGTAATATCGATGTCTTCCCGTATCTTTTACCAAGCGATTCTATAGACAATATTTGTGACATTTTTAAGCCCTACACTTATCAGTGTTTATTTAAGGAACTGCTATTTCTTTAATTTGCGTTGAAGCAGCCATTGACTTTACATCCTTTAGAGAAGGATACTTTCTAGGAAAGGAAGAAATGGCAAGTGATGCCGTGGTGACACCCATGGCAAGCGCATTTTCAAGTGATTGCTTATTGTGGATGGCCCACACATACCCGGCATTAAAACAGTCGCCAGCACCAACAGTATCTACTGGACTTACAGTAGGTGCAGGTACACAAAATGATTGATTGTCTCGACTTGCTAAAACACCTTTGGCACCATTTTTAATTATGATACTGGTGTCTACAGAAAGCCTCTTTTGCATAACGTTAAGAGCAACTTCGGCTGAATCTTTTTCTGTAAGAGCCATCGCCTCTTTATCATTAATCAGGATATGCTGGCATTTATCAAACCAGCTCCATACTGTGTTGCGTAAATCATTATCCCAGCCAATTGATGGCCAACCTGGATCGATACCAATCTGATAACCTAGGCTGTTAAGTTTATCGATGAGTGTTTCATACTGATCGATGAGTGGTGCACTGAGGAAGACCCCTGAGAGTAAGGCAAAACCTTTTACAGGTTGGTAATTGCTCAGTGTAGGTAAAAGTTCGCTAATAGAGAAAACTTCTAGATGCCCTTGAGAGGTCAAAAATGTGCGTTCATCGTCATCATGGATTACACCCACAGATATTGTAGTAGCTGTCTGAGATGCTGGGATTTTTGAGGCGCAAAATGAGAAGACCTCTTTTAACCATTTACCCATCTCGTCTGAGCCAACAGAGGATAACAAGGAAAAATTCTGATTAAACTCTTTTAAGGCAAGGGCAGTATTTCCAGCAGAGCCACCAGGCCGCCAGTCGCTATGGGGGAGAATAGTTTCTGTACCCATCTCAGGCCATGATGCCATATTGCCCATGAGGAGATCAGCTTGAATGTTACCAATTACTAGGAGTTGCTCTTTGACCATATTAAACCTCACCATTGGTCACTTTAGAAGATCGCACAGGCGTCCCAACATCTACCACTCTTCTTGCTGCCGCAAAAACTAATGTTTTTTGAAGTGTAGTAAGAGAGTTGGCGAGTGCTGAAAGTTCATCGTCTGCTGATAGAGAAACGGCTATGCATTCAGTTGGAAGATCTGAACTATCCTGATGATCAAATATTACTGGGGTTATCCCTGCATCAATGCAGTTTTCTATGATTCGTAGAAAGGATGAATTATCTTCATTGTGGTGGCGTAGCATAACAATAGAAATACCGGGTTTGAGCATCTCACAAGGGCCATGTAGAAATTGACCAGCTTCCATGGCAAAAGCAGGGAGCCTACCTAATTCCATCAAACATAGAGCCCCAGCTTCAGCGACTCCCTGTAGAACACCACGACTGACAAAAACGGCAAAGTCATTTTTGGCAATTTCAACTTCAGCGTTTTCTGTGGAGATCTCTTTTGCAAATTTAAGAGACTGTTCTAACTCAACAGTAGAGATACCAAGTTTTTTAAGTACAGCACCATGTAAGGCCAGTGAAATGAGAAGACTGCGGGTAGCTGCAAAGGCCTTTTCTGTACCACCTAGCCCAAGTAAACAAGGAACTGCTCGGCCCAGTTCGCTTTCAGCCTGAAGGGTCAAACCAAATGTGTTCAGAAGGCTCTTTTGTTCTGAAAGGTAGCGAATAATTTCACCTGAACTACCCGATTGCGAGGTAAGAATGGTAGTGCGAGTGGCCTGAGGGAGTGGTGCTCTCACATACTCAGAAGCTATATGAGTGGTAACATCAACACCGCATTTTCTGTATATTGGTTCGACGGCTCTATTTATCCAGTGTGAAGCACCCATGCCCAAAAGGATAAGGCGGCCTGTAGACTGAATACTTTGTGCTATTTCTTGAGATATTGAATCAGCATTCAAAAATGAATCAAGAGCATCTTTGTGCTGATTGTTCATCTCTTTTCGTAGCCCATCAAGGCCTTTTCTTTCAACGGTTGTACTCATGTTTATCCTTTTACGCCCCCAGCAGCCAAGCCGTGAACAAGGTGTTTTTGGAAAAATATCGCAATCAAGGTTGGTGGAATCGAGGCGAGAATGCCGATGGCGGCAATCACTCCATAATCTGTAACTCTTCCGGCTGCAAAGTCTGCAATGGCAACGGGGAGAGTCTTACCTCTGAGATCACTGTTAAAAAGTAAAGAGTAGAAGAATTCATCCCAGGCAAGTAAAAAAGAAAGCATAGCAGCAGCTATGAGCGCGGGCTTTGCCATGGGAAGTACAATACTCCAAATAATACGTAAAGTTCCTGCTCCCTCAACTGTTGCGGCATGTTCAACTTCAACAGGAAGAACATCGAGGTTACTCTTAAGAAGCCATGTCGCAAATGGGAGGAGCATGGTGCAATATACTGCTATCAGTGTAATGGGGTTGTTGAGCATACCAAAATCACTGAACATAGTGTAGAGCGGTAAGATGTAGGTAACTGGTGGCATCATAAAGGTTGCCAGCATAACGAAAAGTAGTAGTTGAGGAGCATTTCGTCTTGAGAAAGCGTAACTGGCTGGTATAGCGCAAACCAGAGCAATAGTGGTTGCTCCTGTTGCTGCAATGATTGAATTACGCAACGCATGTAGAAATGGGTTAGGGGATAGATCACCCTCAAGACCAAGTAAAATTGCGTAGCGTGAAAAATCAAATTGTTCTGGGATAAAATTGAGTGGTACTGTCATGAGATCTTTAGCACTGGCTATACTCATGATAAAAAGCCACAACAGAGGCGCAAGTGTAACAGCGGCGACTGTTACTGCAGCTAAATATATGGCAATTGTTTGAGCGAGGCTTCGTTGCATTACAGTTGTCCTTTTTGCTGTTTACGTACTGCGTTGCAATAGATCATGATCATAATAGCACTGATCACTGCTACAAGGATGGCGTATGAGGCGCCGCTTCCTGTTCTGAGATAAGCAAAGTATTCCTGATACACATAAAAACTTACTGTCTTTGTTGAGTCAGCAGGGCCTCCACGGGTCATCACATAGACAATATCGAAGACACGAAAAGCCTCAATTGTTCGAAGAATAACGATCACCAGTAGTGGGCCCATAATACCGGGCAGGGTAATGGCCCAGAATCTGTGCCATGCGTTGGCTCCCTCAACCTTTGCCGCGTCAAATAAGTCTTTCGGAATTGTGTGTAGTGCTGCCAGGACAACAAAGGCGATGATGGGGTAGTTCTTCCAGACATCAGCAAGGATGATCATATTCATTGCAATATCAGGAGAACCTAGCCATGAACGATAATTGTCCATAAAACCAAGTTGAGTAAGCAGCGCATTTAAACTGCCATAATCCGGATGGAAAATAATCCGCCACATCATTGCATTTACAATAGTTGGTACAGCCCAGGGCAGAATAATTAAGGTTCTAAGTAGTGTTCTGCCGTAAAACTGTTGATTCAGCAAAAGGGCAATGCCAACACCTAAAAGTGTTTCAGCACCAACTGAGACTAGTGTAAAATACAGGGTTCTTCCTAGAGCTTCTCGAAAGTCCGGATCGGTAAGTGCATAGACATAATTCTCTAAGCCGATCCAACTTACCCTTTGAGCAAGTGCGGTAATCTCAGCATCCGTAAAGCTGAGCCAGATAGTACGTAGTAGCGGAGTAAAAGTGATAACTGCAAGAATGAGCAAAGCTGGTGCCAACAGCAACCATTTCTCTTTATTATGACACCAGCTTCTCATTACATTGTTCCTTTAAAAGCTTTCAAATATCCGCTGATTATCGGATTCGTGCAGCTTTCTTAGCAGCTTTATCAAGGGCTTCTTGTGGCTTAGACTGACCAAGAAGCGATTCGTGCAAATAACGTTGAAGAATATTTGATAGTTCTGTGTAAGAAGGAACTAGAGGACGTGGGAACATAACAGCAATTGATTTGTTCGCTGCAGCTACCAGATCTTCTTGTCCTTCTACAACTGCTTTATCGCTATAAGATGCTTTCCAAATTGGAAGGCTAAGGCGTGCATACTTATTTTGAGTCTCTTTTGCTGTAAGGTGGGTGATGTATTTCCATGCTACATCAGCATTTTTACTGTTACTTGGAATACCAAGACCCATAGAACCATTTACAGCACTTGCAGTTGAAACACCTTGAACACCTGGAGCCGGTGCTACACCAACTTTACCTGCAACTTTACTCTCAGCAGGATCGTTTGCTAGTGCGTACATATAAGTCCAGTTAACTGCGAAAGCTGCATCTCCATTGGAGAATACTTTTCGTACATCTTCTTCTAAGTATTCGCGGGAGCTTGGGTTGGTTAGACCAGCTTCAAGAGTGTCCTGCATGTAGGAGAGTGCATCTACAGCTCCACCTGTATTAAAGGATGGTTTGCCGTCTTCAAAAAATGTTCCACCGTTAGCGGCAACGAGAGTTGTATAGTCACAAATCATAGCTTCAGATTGAGACCAGCTGCCTACAATAGGGTGTTTTACAAGACCTTTATCTTTAATAGCTTGTGCCTGATTTTTTAACTCATCCCAAGTTGCTGGTGGAGCATCAAAACCCGCCTTTGCAAGAATTTCCTTGTTGTAGAAAAGGTATTTGGTGTCAAGGATCCAAGGCATACCATATTTTTTGTCCTGGTAGCTGACAGTTGTCCATGCACCTGGAAAAATCTCTTCGTTAAGTTCTTTTGATATTTTGCTGGTTACATCCATTAAGAAGCCACGTTTAGCGAATTCAGCTGGCCATACAACATCGAAAAGCACAACGTCATACCCTCTGTCGCCAGCACCTTTAGCAGCAATAATCTTATCATGTAATGCTTCATAAGGAACAAACTCGAGATTGACTTTAATACCAGGATTTGCAGCTTCGAAATCTTCGGTCATTGCCTTAACATCAGCTTCGCTATAGGCTGCTTGGCTCATGAAAAGAGTGTTCAAGGTTGTTTCTGCTGAAACAGTTGCGACCTGAGTTACAGGTAGGGTAAAAAGTGATAATGCTACCAAACTTTTCCATGGTTTCATTGCGTTTCCTCCAGAGGGGTAGGGTTGTAACGTCTTAATAAAACATGTTTGTTTTGTTGATCTAACGATTTTTTATCTGACATAAATTTTATTTTGTCAAATTGATATAAAAAATAAAGTACAGGTGTTGATTTATTTTGTCAAGTTGATATAAAAAAGCAATATGGCTATTTTAAACTTTATGAAAAAGAAAAATACTAATCCAACATCCATTAGAACGACTGGCACAAATCTCTTGAGAGCAAAGACACACAACCACCGTGTTGTGCTAGATGTTGTTCGTACACATGAGCCTTTGTCACGTGCTGATATTGCACGTATTACCTTATTGTCTAGGCAGACAGTACAGAACATTGTGGCTGAGCTTGAAGGAGTGGGGCTGGTAGAGTTATACCAATCTCAGGAAAAGGCAAAACGTCGTGGTCACCCTGGTGTAAGAGTCAAGTTTTGCCCCGAGGCTGGTTATACAATAGGTGTTCACCTTGACCAGTTTTCGCTTGTAGCAATGCTGACAGATCTTGCAGGTAATATTGTTTGGAAAGAAAATGTTGCTGTAGTTTATCCCGATCCAGAAGCAACTCTTCAAATATTGAAGGACATTCTACAAAAACTGAAAGTAGAACATTCCGCTGAGCTTAAAAAGCTTATGGGGATAGGGCTTGCCATGCCGGGGCCTTTTTATGTCGCTGGTATTACTTCAGTGGGGCCAACAACACTTCCTCGCTGGACAGATCCAAATGTCCCAGAGTGGCTTGAAAATGAATTAGGGGTGCCTGTTATTGTTGAAAATGATGCCTCTGCCGCAACTGTAGGTGAGTATCTTTTTGGTATAGGTGAGAGCTTTGAAAGTTTTGCCTACATTTACTTTGGTTTTGGACTAGGGGCCGGACTTCATATAAATGGTGGTCTTTATAACGGTATGTTTAAAAATGCCGGAGAGATAGGTCATATGGTGGTTGACGTCGGAGGCAAGTCTTGTTCCTGTGGAAATCAAGGTTGTCTTGAAAGGTACGTATCTCTGCAAGCACTTTGTGAATCGTTGGAAATTGAAGCTCCAACAAAAGATACTATTGATAACTTAACGGAACTTTTTCAAAAAAATGATCCTCGAATTGAAAGGTGGCTCGAGGTCGCCGTACCACGACTGCGTCAGGCTGTAAATATCTTAGAGTCTGTGTTGGATACAAGTACGATCATTGTTGGTGGTATTTTACCTGAGATAATTCTACACCGAATTGTTGAGCAGATTGAACCATTACATCATTCTGTAGTGGCAACCGAGCGAGAAGGTGTGCAAAGGGTTTTCCTTGGTTCATCTGGGCCAGACACGACAGCACTTGGAGCTGCAGCTCTTGCTGTCTTTGCTCAAATCGGGCCTCAAGTGGATATGTTGTTGAAAGATTGAAAAGTTACTGCTTATACTTGTCTTTTCTGTGAAAAACTAGGTTGGATATTACAATATTCAGCATCAAATCTACACCTGATCTTACAAATCAAGTGTAGATTATCTTTGGTAAGCTATCTTTTACAGTAGTTTACGCAGCTATTGCCATATCTCAATTTTTATAATCCTCAAATATGAACGTGGCTAGAGAAATTATTTCTCAATTTCAATTTCACGCTTAGCTGTGTATAGCATACGGATCATCTCATATTCAAAAGGTGATCCAGTTTGATAATACCTAAAGGATTCTCTTTTACGTTTGTCAATAGCAGAGACACCCGTAAAAGCAAGTGTTACACCATCGTCATCGATCCATGCTGGAGGACCAAGAAGGCTAAAAGATACTGCATCAGTTATGAGCCCTGTGGTGTCACGTAGATTAGAAGGACCAAAGATAGGTAAGACAAGATAAGGTCCATCACCAACACCGTAATGACCTAAGGTTTGACCAAAATCTTCACTTTGTCGTTCAATACCCATATCAGTTGCAGGGTCCCAAAGTCCGGCAATACCAACTGTAGTATTAGTTATAAAACGCAATACAGTGAGACCTGTTTCTTTGAATTTAAGTTGTAACAGGTTGTTGACGAAGTTATTAAATTCAAAAACATTATCAACAAAATCAGATACACGATCTTCTGCATAGTCAGGCGTTATATATTGATACCCACTAACGACTGGCAAGAACACGTATTCATCAAAATAATAATTAAAGGTATACATGTTACGATTAAACCCTTCGATTGGATCATAGACATCAATAGCATATTCCACATCAGATTTAACGTAATCCTCTACCGGGTACATTGGTGGTTCTAAATTCGCTGAATCAGGTTTTGTTGCACAACCTGATATAAAGAGCACTAACATTAGAGCAATTGTATAAAGGGTAAATTTCCCAATTTGATTAATTTGCAGCATCATTTTTATCATCCCCTTTACTTAATTCTGAGTAGTATCTTTGAAGAAACCGACCATCTTAGCAACATTATCCGGATAAGCCATGTTGCCACAGTGTCCACCGTATGGATAAATTGTTGCTCGACTTCCAAAAACATCCTTGAGATAATCAATTTCACCAGGGTTCATGATAATGTCATCAGCATTATGAACTAGACCAATCTTAGGAGTATTACGAAGGTATTCTTCAACACTTTTAAGACTCATCTCTGCAATCATATCTTTCTCTGTAACTGTAGGATCAAGAGCTTTAAAATGTGGTAAGAAGATACCATTGAAATAATCTATAAATGTTAAGCGGCTCAGCACCTTTGCATAATCTGTAATAATATCGCCACGATTTAAGGCAAGTCCTTTCGGTACTACATACCCAGCTTGTGTTGTTACATCGCTTGCAAAAACCATATTGTTGGAAGAGAGTCTAAAACTCATCCCAATCAATGCTTTTATTGGTTTATTTGTTTCTGGCTGTTTTTCTAGATAAACCTTATATAAAAACTCATCATTGAATTGAACGTGCTCGCCATGCTCATAGACTTCACCAAAGGTCTTAATGATATTCTGGTAGAAGGTATGAAAATTATCCATTCCACCAGGGATGTTTGCTTCAAGCATCTTATCAAGGATAACAACGGAGTTATAAAGACTGACTGGTGGGTTGATCAGTAATACTTTGCTGAAATTGAAAACTTTTTCTTTTCCATCAATTTGAGATACGAAAACAGATTGAGCAGCACCGAGACTATATCCTGTAAGGTAAAATTCAGTTACTTCCATTTTGCCTTCAAGTTGTTGCCAAATTGCTTTCATTACTCTGTAAATATCTGCTGAATCTTCCTTTAGATGGCCCGGCAATTGGCTAGCTGAAGCAGAAACTACAAAACTTGGAAAGGTCGGTGATGAAAGTGACACTACATGAAAACCTGCATCATAGAAAGCACGCTGCATCACTCGCATCTTTGTGCTCTTGTAACTAGCACCTGTACCAGCGATTAGAAAGATTAAAGGAGCCTGTCCATTTTGTTGTTGATATGAGTATGTAAATTTTTCAAGATTCCAAAGGACACCAGAGACCTCACGTTCTGGAAACATCGTAACAGAGTCTATTTTAGTTGGAACCTTTTCAGGTAAAACAGCTGCAAACTCAGGCGGAGTGCTGAGTACTGTTGCAACATAAGGGTCTTTAAATGGATAGTCGTAAGCATTCGCCAGGCTACTACTCAACATCAGCATACATAGCAAAGTACTCAAAAGTTTAATCATTCGTTTTAACATCTGTTCTCCTTTTTAAATAAAAATCTAGGTCTGTAATTTCATGAATTGATAACAAAATATAATAGCACTACAAATGTAGTACTCCTAGGAAATTATAGGTGTACTAGGTTTTCCGTCTCTTTTTTAAGCAAGCTCTTACTTGTTAGTGAAAATTAAGTAATATGCCGATAACTGTGCTTTTTTGTTTATTAGTCTCTGCTGCCTAACAATGAACATGGAAAGCGTGATTAGGGTTTATCCATGAGAACCTTTGGTAAACAATTGTTCGGCTACCCTGAAAGCCAAAGATTAAGCATTATAGATCAAGTGTGGATTTCTACATCTTGTCTGCTGGGCATAAATCTTGTTGAATGTACTTCTTTACAGTCCTACGATCTAGTTCTGTGAGTTTTGCCACCGCTTCATATGTCTTATGCTTTCTGTACAGCGCCTTGCAGTATGTGCTGAGAAGTTGTTGTGCCGTTCTTTCTTGTCCATCAAAACTAAGCTGTTCATCACTGTTCTCGTTGTGATGCTGCCAGGTATAATGGTTGTTGATTAAAATTCTTCTTGCGCACTGTTCAAGTTCTCTAATATTACCCGGCCAAGGATAGTCTTTAGGTTGGTTAAGTTGGACATACTCTGCAATTGTCGCTGTAATTTCAGCGGATGGTTTTCCGATGATCTTTTTCACAATAAAAGAGAGTATTGTTTCTAGCTCTTTGGGGTTATCCTCAATTCTCTGTTCTAAAGGTGGGATGGTAATGACATCTGAGCAGAGTCTATAGTAGAAATCATCACGCATTTCTCCATCATGCCGCAACTTGTCTACTGGTTTATTGGTGGCTGCAATTACTCGTCCTTTAAACTGTTTTAGCTCTCTACTGCCTATAGGACTAAAAGATCGTTCTTGAAGCACCTGTAGAAGTTTTATCTGTATTGGTACTGATACGTCACCAATCTCATCAAGAAATATTGCACCATGTGGGTTGCACTGAGAGAAAATTCCGGGATGAGAGTCTATTGCACCTGTAAAAGCACCTTTTTTATGACCGAAGAGTTCAGATTCAATAAGTTGTTCTGGGAATTGAGATAAGTTGATTGAAATAAAGGTGTCGGCAAAGCTCTCTTTGAATTGATTCTTTTTTTCATCAAATGGAATAAACCCAGACCGCCCGATAGCTGAGGCCGCAAGACTCTTACCAGAACCTGTGCCGCCGAGTAGCATAGTCGAAAAATCTTCTAGTCGGTTCCAGAGGTGTTGTTCGTATAACTGAATGTCGCAGGTAAAAATATTATTCCACAAGCTTTCTTTGAGCTGTTGAACACATCTGCTCTGTCCCGATATACGACTGATGAAAAAGTATGCCCTTCGCATTTGAAAAAAGAGCGCAAAAAAACGAATGGATTCTTGCTGAGAAAAACCATATTGGTGCAGTAATGCAAGTGTTTCTGGCGCAAATTTTACCTGACATGACTCACTGCCTTGTTGAACCTGTTCTCTAATCAGTTCATCATAATGATCGATATATAGATGAAACACATGAAAAAGTTTTGCAAATTTAATTAACTCGTCATCGTTACTTTGAGCTGTTGATTGCAAAATTGCGTCAAGTTCTTTTTCAACTCTATAAGTGAGGGTCTCTATTATTTCTGTTGGAGAACTATTAGGTGATAAACGTGTGAGTTGAAGGTCAATTTCATTTCGTGCATCACTGAATGGGTTTGATGTGATGGCAACTTTCACTTTTTGAAAAAAGTCACGCTGATTTGAATTCATAAAATCCTCCGGTGTTCATTTGATGTATGCTTGTGTGTACATTAAATGAACGAGTGTGTCTAGGAGATTTGTTCGGTTATTTAGATGAATAATGTATATATCTTGATAAAACGGAGGGTTAGATGTTTGTCTGTCGTTTGGCATGTTCCTTGTAATATGGCTGTATGAGTATCGTTGTTGGTGTACAGGAACGTGACAGTATAAAACAAACCTAGCAGTCAAATAAACCACAGTGTAACTTGTTAATATGGTTGACGGTTAGAAAACAAACTCAGCAGAACTGGATAAGTACCTTGAAATAATTTGTTGGTACAAGAAGGTTAAGTAAATCTGCAGAGTGCTAAAGGAGTCGAGAATGGCTGATGAACAATTTTCAAAACGACAGGTCAAAGAAGCAAGGTCAAAGTTTATTGCAATGGCATCAACATATTGCCTTGGTGTCTTTAACGATAACTACTTTAAACAGGCTGCATTATTACTGGCTGTTACTTCTGGTATGGCACACCTACAAGGTACAGCGACAGTGTTATTCTCGTTGCCCTTTATTCTCTGTTCATCTTATGCTGGTTGGGTTGCAGATCGATTTGCCAAAAAAAACGTGGTAGTTGCCTCTAAAGGGCTTGAATGTATAGCCATGCTGATAGGGGCAGCCGGTATCATGTTTAGTAATTGGCCCTGTATCTTAGCCATGGTTTTTCTCATGGGCTTGCAATCAACATTTTTTAGCCCAGCTCTAAATGGTTCAATACCTGAGTTGTATCCAGCCTCATATGTGGCTCGTGCAAATGGTATCCTTAAGCTTGTTACCACTCTTTCTATTCTTGCAGGAATTGCTCTTGCAGGAATTACTCTTGATGCAACCTGGTTTGAAAACTACCAGCTGACTGGAGTATCTATGGTTGCAATCTTTGTGGTGCTTACCGCATTTCTAGGCTTTTTTATCAGTTTTGGTGCCTATAGCAAACCTGCAACCGGTGTTGTAAAACCCTTTCCTAAATTTGGCCCGATAAGCTCTCTTAAAGATGTGTATGAAATCTGTCGTGATCGTCAGCTTCTCATTGCGATCTTTGCAGATACATATTTTTACTTTATTGCATCAGTTGCGGTTCTTGCTATCAACGTTCTAGGTCTTCAGCAGCTGGGCTTATCTCAAACCATAACCAGTCTGCTGTCAGTTTGTCTTATGCTTGGTATCTGCGCTGGTTCACTGGTTGTTGCAAGAGTAATTAAAATGGAGAATTGGAGCAGGTTTCTAGTTGTTGCTTCTTTCGGTATGGCTCTGGGGCTCTTCTTTGCATCAGCAACTGTTTATCTTCCGGTGAGCGTGCAGACTGGTTGGTTAATCTTTAGCCTGATCTTTGTAGGTTTCTGTGGTGGCTTTTTCCTTATTCCTATTACGAGTTTTTTACAGGTACATCCAGAAAGATCAGAGAAAGGCCGAGTGCTCGCTACAACAAACTTTTGTGGCTTTGTAGGCATCATGTGTTCTGGTTTTGTTTTCAGCGCTCTTGATAGTTTTATGAGTCCTGCAAGCGTAATGGCAACAATTGGTGTTCTGTCATTGTTAACTACTGTTGTGATTGCTGTTCTGAAAAATAACCCTCGAAAACTTTGTATACGTATATTTTCAGCAGTTTTCAGAATGGTATTGAGTCTACGATATTCTGTTAAGATAGTCGGTATGGATAAAATTAAGGTTGATGATAGTCGTGGAACTCTTTTTTTACCAAACCATCCAGCTTTGATTGATCCGGTTTTGGTTATGATCAACCTGTATTCAAAGTTTTACCCACGCCCGTTGTCTGATAGTGGTCAGGCTAACATGCCTGTGGTTCGTCAGGTTATGAAGGTAATTAATCCAATTACCATTCCAGATATCGGAACAGATGGCAGAAGTAGTCGTGATAAGGTTAAGGCTGCTATGCAAGAAGTTGTGGAGTGTATTCAAAAGGGTGAAGATATCATTCTTTACCCTGCTGGCCGAGTATATCGCACCCAGCATGAGAACCTTGCTGGAAATTCCGGTGTTGAATATGTGTTGAATAATGCTCCTGATACCCGTGTTGTACTAGTGCGCACAAGTGGACTATGGGGAAGTAGTTATGGACGTGCAAATAATAGTAGTCCATCAATTCTTAAAAGTATTCCACATGGAATAAAATATGTGTTGGCGAATCTGTTGTTTTTGGGGCCTCGCAGAAAGGTAACGATTGAACTTGTTGAAGATAGCCACGTGAAAACATTGACCGAGAGAAAGGCAATCAACCGCTATTTGGAAGCATTCTATAATAAAGCCGCACAACCAAACACTGTTATCCCATATTATTGGTGGCAGGGGCGCAGTCCTCAAATACTGCCGGAACCGACTCAGAAGAAAGTTTCTGGATCACTGGCCGGTATTCCAGATTCAGTAATCGGTCAGGTAAAGGAGAAAGTTGAAGAGCTCACAGGGCAGCAAGTGAAGTTGGAGCAAAAACTCTCTACTGATTTGGGTGTTGATAGTCTATCGCTTATGGAACTAGCAGCATGGCTTGAAACTGAATTTGGTACTTCTATTGAAGATCTGAACGCTGTAGACACTGTTCAGGATTGTGTCCTTGCTGCAGCTGGAAAATTATCAGCTGGAAATGGTGCTGAGACAGTAAAGATTGCCGAAAGCTGGTTTAAAACTGATTCTGGTAAATTAGAGCTTCCAGCTGGTGAAAGTCTCACCTCACTATTTTTAACCCAGGCTATAAAATATCCTAAAAAGGTAATTTTAGCGGATCAGATTTCTGGTTGCAAAACCTATAGAGATGTTCTGACGGCGATTTTTGTTCTCAAACCTATCATCGAAAAAATACCAGGTGATAAGGTTGGCCTTATGATGCCAGCATCTGCAAGTTCAGCCATTGTTTATATGGCCACCCTTTTTAGTGGGAAGATACCTGTTATGTACAACTGGACTGTCGGTGTTGCCAATATGGAACACGGAATTAAAGAGACTGGGACTCATTGCATAATTACGGCGAAGGCTCTTTGTTCCAGAGTTAAAGAACAGGGAACTGACTTAGATAAGTTGGATACAGAGTGGCTTTACCTCGAAGATATTGCAAAGCAAGTAAGTGTTGGTAAAAAAGTTATGGCGCTTAGTAAAGCCATTTTTTCACCAAAATCTCTTGCTCAATTGGTTGTAAACAAAACTGCTGTAATTCTTTTTACCAGTGGCTCAGAGGCAAAGCCAAAAGCAGTGCCTCTCACACATAAAAACATTCTTACGAACCTGGCTGACTTTAGTAAGCTCATTAGCTTTAAAGGAAGTGATAGTCTCCTAGGTATGCTGCCTCCATTCCACTCGCTTGGCTTGACAGGAACAGTGGTGATGCCCCTGTGTATTGGTTTGAGAACTGTGTATCATGCGAACCCAACTGAATCAGTAGTGCTTGCAAAACTAATAGATGTATACAAAGCAACAATCCTTATTGGCACACCAACATTTATGAACGGTATTCTTCAAACGGCTACCAAAGAGCAGTTGAAGTCAATTCGCTTGATGTTCACCGGTGCTGAGAAATGCCCAGAGACTGTTTATAACAAACTGCAGCAGATGAATGACTCAGCAGTACTCTGTGAAGGCTATGGTATTACAGAATGTTCGCCTCTCGTAAGTCTCAATACTATCGAGGAGAATATGCCTGGCACCATAGGTAAGGTCGTTCCGTCTACTGAATATGTTGTGGTTGATCTGGAGGAGAATAAAGCTGTTCAACAAGGTGAACGTGGTATTTTATTACTCCGTGGCGATAATATATTTTCAGGTTACTTAGGTGATACTGAAAGTAAAGGTTTTCATCAATATGATGGAAAACTCTGGTATCAGACTGGTGATTTTGTACGTGAAGATGAAAAAGGAATTCTCACTTTCAGTGGTAGGAAAAAGAGATTTGTAAAACTGGGTGGTGAAATGATTTCTCTGCCTGCTATCGAGACAGTTTTACTGCAGGGATTTGCTAACATCGAGAGTGAAGGCCCAGCTCTTGCCATAGAAGCAAAGGAAATTGAAGGTGGAGCGGAAATCGTGATGTTTGCAACTTTTGATGCAACAAGAGAAGATAGTAACAAGGTCATCAGGGAGTCTGGGCTTTCAGCACTTCATAATGTGAGGCGAATTATAGCTGTTGATGAGATTCCAGTTCTTGGCACAGGCAAGACAGACTATAAACAACTCAAAGAGCAACTGAACTAATAGTGAACATTATGAAATATCTACTATCTATTATTATTGTTTTGTTGTTCTGGCCTGTGTCTGCATACTCTAACGATTGTGTCATCCTCCTCCATGGCTTAGCTCGTTCCGATGGTTCCATGTCAAAGTTGGAGGAGGTGTTAGAGGCAAAAGGATATATGGCAGTAAATGCAGGTTATCCATCAAGGGAATATGAAATTAAAAAGTTAGCAGACGACACTATTCCAAGCGCACTTGAAAGATGTTCTGGAACAGAATCTGTTAATTTTGTTACCCACTCTATGGGAGGAATACTTGTACGACAGTATCTTAGTGAAAATGACATTAAAAACCTGAAACATGTGGTGATGCTGGGTCCCCCAAATAAAGGCAGTGAAGTTGTGGATACTTTAGGAGAGTTCCCCGGCTTTAATTTTTTAAATGGCCCAGCAGGCTATCAGCTTGGAACAGGTGGAATGAGTGTACCTAATAAACTGGGGCCAGTGGATTTTAGTTTAGGTGTCATTGCTGGCAATAGAACTATTAATTTTATTCTCTCAACAATATTGCCGGGTTCTGATGACGGTAAAGTTTCTGTAGAGAGCACAAAAATTGCAGGGATGAAAGATCATATTGTGATGCCGGTGACTCACCCGTTTATGATGAAAAATCAAAAGGTAATTGATCAAGTGGTATACTTTTTAGAGAATGATCAATTCAAACGTTAAAAATATCATCACCCAATCTCTTGGTTTGAGAGGTTGGGTGATAATGAAAAGATTTTAAAGCTTATTGTTACTGACCTACCACAATGTACCTGACTTGGTAATTCACTAAAGAACACCATAGATAAATCCAATAATTGTCTGATGTTATATAGGCTATTCCAATTTGACTTATAGCCACCTCTCTGCGAAATTAGCTGCAATTGAAAGTGTCGTAACAAGTTTTTCTCGTAACTAACAAATACATTTAATAGATCAAACAAACTGTCTATGTCGATGTCCGATAATATGCACCTCTGGTTAGATAGACTCTCAAGATGGCTTCTTGCCGGAGTAATGCTCCTAGCTGGTGTTCCCAAGCTGATGGACCCTACAGCATTTGCAAGGGTGATAGAAGCCTATGGCATGTTACCTGAATTTTTTATATTTCCGGTGGCCGTGGTTTTGCCGTTTCTTGAGGTGGTAGCTGCTGTACAATTGATCAGATTTAAACAATCTGGCTTGTGGTTAACTGCTGGGCTGATGGTTGTTTTTATGGCTGTGTTGTCATACGGCATTTGGCTTGGGCTTGATATTGACTGTGGTTGTTTTGGCCCAGAAGATGCGGAGCATGAGGCCTTTTCAGGTCTTAGAGTAGCTCTTGTCCGTGATCTGTTGCTGTGTATACCAATGCTTTATAGTTTTGGGTATTTTTATTTATTATCTTCTAAACAGAGTGGAGAAAGATTATGAAAAATGTAGTAAGCGTGTTTTTGCTATTTGCTATCTGCTGTATGGGTAGCAATGTGTTTGCATTTGGAACATCAAAGTTTGAAAAAGAAGTGGCAACTGAAAAAGCAGCTGTGAAGCTTCTAAGAGAAGTAGAGCGTGGTGGTTATAAAGTTATCACTACAGAAGAGTTGCAAAAGGCAATGACAGAAGGCAAGGATATGTTGATTGTCGACACCATGCCCTATGAAGCCAGCTACAAAAAGAACCATATCCCAGGTGCAAAACAGTTCTTGTTTCCTATTCCTGATATGAATGAGTGGGACGCTAAAGAAACAGATGGTAAATCACTTGCCGATTATGAGACACTTTTAGGCGCAGATAAAGACAAGATGATTGTTGTTTATTGCGGATTTGTAAAGTGTACCAGAAGTCATAACGGTGCAGTGTGGGCCGTTAAGCAAGGCTATACAAATGTATATCGTCACCCAGGCGGAATCTTTGCTTGGAAAGGTGCTGATTACGAGATTGAAAAAGAGTAATTTTTTCAGCAACACTTATCACCCAGTCGGTTCTTAAATGATTGGGTGATAAAGGTTTGTGATTGATGGTTCTTTCTTGCCCACTAGTTTGCTGAATTTCCTTCTTTTATCCGCCGAGTCCTTTCTTCCTCTTGTTTTATCGCTTCTATTCTCTTCTGATCGTATAAATATTTTTGGTATTCAAATCGTAAGGTTGGCGCTGCCCCAATCAACATAACAACCAAAAATAAAAATAAGGCTACAAATGGTCTTCTACGTTGATGAAGCAATAGAGAGAGGATATAAGCTGCTGACAAATCGACAAGAATAAACAGTACAAAAGGGATGCGATGAAACTTACCTCCACCGAAGATGAATTCAATAGCGATGCATAAAGCAATACCTGTCAGAAGGGCGAATCGTGTCTTGCTGATTTGAGCCTCATTCCACCTTCGTATTCGAAATAGCAATACAGATAGGGTTAGCATTGAAGGCCAGTGAGCACTAGCCCAGCTTAATTGCAAAGGCAAGGCATATTCTGTGAAGACATCACTTGTACCCCATAATGAGGGATAACGAAATTCAACAGCAATGAATCCACAAGCAAGATTGACAATGATCAAAAATATAGGAATGACGATTGTTGGATGTCTATATATTGGGAGTTGGTGAGGGTTAGTCATTTTAATAGAGTTTCATTCATCAAGGTTTAAAGCTTAGTTAAGCGGTAGCGAATGAATTACCCCGTAACTGATTTAGTATTTATATGTTTTGGTACAACTTTGAGTGTGGCAAATAGTATAGCCTCTTGCCACCCTTCTTGCGTGCTGTGTTATACCAAAGACTTCATCATATACAATTTCTTGTGATCTTTAGCAAAATTCTTTAAAGAACCAAACTCAGAAAACCCTAATTTTGTGTAAAACTCTGGGCTTTGAAAACTGTAAGTATACAGATAAATGCCTATGCAATTTCGTTTTAACGCTTCTCTTTCAGCTAGCTTTACAAGCTTTTTCCCGAAACCTTCAAGTCTATGGCTCTGTTTTACCCATAAACTATTTATATAAAGCCATCCGCCACCAATGGTACAGTGTATTGCTGCAACCATTAAACTTTGAGAATCTTCAAGGTTGATTATGAAATCATCATATGCATAGTGATCAATTTTGTATTGATTGTATTCAAGAAGAAGATTGTTTAAGTGATTAACTTTTTCTGTTGTTGGATTGTGATCAAATATTACATTCATGATCTATTAAAATTTAGGTGTTTTTCTCACATTCTTTAGGAGCTTTTGTCGCTGGTCTTCTATTATCTGGGTCAGAGGCGGGATCACCACCGATCCTTAACCCTTTGTATACCCACCATGCACGAATTGAACTCATGCCGTCTTCTTTGCACATTTTTTGTAAAAGTCGATCTGCTGGCTCTCGGGTAGCGTCATTGTCCAAAAGCTCCTCTCTCATTAGTTGATATAGAGCATCGTGAACGAGTGAACCTCGCATAAAGTTACGTGTGTCTATTGTGGGGCCAGATGGACCATCCCACGCATAACCTTTTTTTATCGTAAGCAATCCATTTGATGTAAGTGTAATAAATTCAGAGGGTGATGAAATATTTGCAGCTGGCATAATTGGTACTTTTACAGTGTATGTTTCGATAAGCTGGTACTTATAGCCTTTCTTATACGATATACATTCCATTCGATCCCTCCTTTAATTAAATAGATATCTAGCGATTAGTTATAGGGGAAGCGTGACTACTATCATGAAACTTGATTAAAAAATTGATTTTTAATTTACCAATAAACTACTAAAACAGCATAGTCTTACGCCTAAAGGTAGCGCTTTGTTATGGGTGCCTACTCTAACTTTCTTTCCACATACTTATAAACAACAAGGGAACAATATAGGCATGTGATAATTGCAAATACTCCTAATGTTAAACTTAGGAGTATTTGTTGCTTGTTAACCGCTATGAATAAGTTAACGTCAAGAAACATAGATATACCAACTAGCATACAACCTGAAATTAATTGTGAAATTGTAAATACAAAATACTGTGACCACTTTTTCTTAAAATACAAACCAATAGCTGCAACAAAGGAACAGGACGATAAAATTAGAAATAAAATATTTTTTGACTCCACATAAAATTCACAACAACCATAAACTCCAATGGCTAAAAATGATAATATAATTAAATAAATTCTTGTGGGATGTTTCATAATTTATTTAGCCTATAACAAGTAATTTTCTGGTTTCCTAATAACTCCCAAAACGTAATATTATTATGCCTCATCAAGAAATCGATACTCTATTTAATAAATCCTAACAAGGTAAAAGCGGTATGAGTTAAGAAGAAATTCTAGGAAGGCAATGTAAGAAGGGATATCTTTTAGATGTAAATAGCTACATGTTAAGTCAGCTTTAAACCTTTATAATGAGTCTTTTCTTTAATCGGTTTATGGATGTTGAGTTTTCTTCCCTTTGCTATCCCTTGATTAAAGGCATGAGCACCGACAGACATTGAACGTATGGATCGTTTTTGTGTGCGTGGGTAGCGTTCGTTAAAAAAACTGGTCAGTTCGTTGTCTTGAGAAAGAATCAGCTCGCTTGTTGTTTGGTTGATAGCTTCTTGAATTTCATCATTCTTATCTCTGTCAGCAAGCTCAAGTTTATTTCGAAAACCGTGTAGTACCCCAAGAAAGTAGGACCTTTTATCTCTACCTCTTACCCCGGAAGATTTACGAAAATCTTGCCAGAGTATTTCAAGTCGCTCATGTAAAAAATGGAAGACATGTTTTGCAATTGATATATTTTCACGTCTGCCGAGAAGTTCAACAGCTTTAAATTCCTGATTGGTTACAGCGTCATATTGCGTTAGGTAAATTGCTTTTACAAAGAAGAAGTCTCGAATAATTCCAATTATATTTTTTGTCCAGCTATGGGTCTTTTTGTTGCCTACCTTGAGTTGCACATAGTCATAGTCAGTAGGTGTACTGCTTGTCAGCACCTCTATGTTATATTTTGAAATCAAGCGATTTGCTTTTTCCATTGCTGTCGCTGATTCGTGTTCTGGCGCAGACTCAGCCAAGGCAAAGAGCTTTTCTACCTTTCTTAAGTATTTGTTTTTCTCAGGAATATCAGTGAGATCGTTTTCGAGAATCTTGGGTAGTGTTCCGGATGCACTTCTAAATCGTGGATGAACTCCAATGGCAGCACATGCTTTGTTGAAAACTGAGCCATGGGGAGCTGACTCTGTATCATATAAAACTTCGCTCACATATTGATGAGCAATCTCATGTTTGAGTACTTCAATAACCACATCCCAGCTATGGTCTGTGATGAGATCAAAAGAGAGGCTGATTGTTTTAGTAGTATTGTTCCACTGGCCAACTTGTGTCGAGCCTTTGCTGATTGCAAAATTTGGGCACTTAAGAGAAAGTGAGCGCATAGAACAAATCTGCTCAAATTCTTCAATAAGTCTTAAGCACCATGTTTTTTCTGATGGATTATTCATGTTCAATGATTAATCCACCATCAAAATTATCGCAATGTTTGAAGCACACTTTTGGCCTTAGCTACCCATCATTTCTGGTAGAAATGTAACGACCTCTGGTACGGCAACAATGATCCCTAATGCAAGTAATAAGAGTAAGAAAAATGGTAATGCTGCATAGGCCACTCTGAGTATGTTGACACCTGTAAGTCCTTGAATGACAAAGAGGTTAAAACCAACTGGTGGTGTAATTTGTGACATTTCAACAACGATTACCACAAAGATACCAAACCAGAGAGGATCAATGCCAGCTTGGTGAACCATTGGCATAATCACTGAGGTTGTCAGTACTACAACAGAGATACCGTCGAGAAAGCAGCCGAGAATAATAAAGAATACGGTCAGCGCACCAAGTAAAGCGTAATGAGAAAGGCCCATAGTGCCGATCCACTGTGCGAGCATTTTAGGGATGCCAGTAAAGCCCATTGCAACAGTAAGAAAGGCTGCACCTGCCAGAATAAAGGCAATCATGCAAGATGTCTTGGTTGCACCTAGAAGACCATCAATGAATGTTTGTTTGGTGAGACTGCCAGTCAGTTTAGATAAAATCAGAGCCAAAAGGACACCAACAGCTGCCGCATCAGTTGGAGAAGCTATTCCTGCATAGATAGAGCCAAGAACACCACCAATGAGTAGTACAACAGGTAGTAACCTCTTTGTTCCTTCAATTTTTTGTTTGAAGGTGTAACTGTTTTTCTCCTGAGGGATTTTATTTCGATTAAGAAGAGACCAGATAACCACATAGCCGATAAAGAGGCCAACAAGGAGGATACCCGGTAAAACTCCACCGATAAAGAGGCGTGCTATAGACTGTTCGGTTGCAACACCATATACAATCAGAATAATGGATGGTGGAATAAGTAAACCCAGTGTAGCAGAACCTGCAAGGGTGCCGAGAATCATGTTTTGTGGATAACCACGTTCAGTTAGTTCTGGGATAGACATTTTACCAATAGTCGCAGCTGTCGCCGCAGAAGATCCTGATACCGCAGCAAAGATGCCACAACCTAAAACATTTACATGGAGTAGTCTGCCCGGCAGATGGGTGAGCCAGGGGGCTAGTCCTTCAAACATATCTTCAGAAAGTCTAGACCTGAAGAGAATTTCACCCATCCAGATAAAAAGTGGTAGGGCTGCAAGTGCCCAGCTATTGCTTGCGCCCCAAACAGTGGTTGCCAGAACGTTGCCGACAGGAGCACCGGTAAAGACCAGCATGCCGATCATACCAACGCCTAATAGAGAAAAAGCAACCCAGACTCCGCTACCTAAAAGTGCAAAAAGTAACAGGAGAAGACAAAGTGTCATTGTTATTTCAGACATGGTATTCCCCTTTACTTATTTATTTTTTCAGCACGTTGTTCAAACGACTGATTATAGCTAATAGTTTTACTACAGAGTAAACAGATCAAATCGTCTACCAATGAAATAGAAAGAATAACAAGCCCTAGGAACATAGTGGCTTGGGGAATCCAGAGCGGTACTGCAATCATACCCGATGAAAGGTCGTTATAAATAAAACTCTCGTAAACCAGATAAGCCGTATAGCCTGAAAAGTAAATGCTGATTGCCCCAGCAAAGAGTAAACACCATCCTTCTAGTATTTTTTGCACTCCTGCTGAAAGATTCGAAAAGATGAGGGTAACACGAATATGACTGCCAGAGCGCATAGTGTATGCAAGAGCCAGAAAGGATGAGGCTGCAAGAAAAAATCCGGTAAAATCAGCATATGAGGGAATTGTGAGCCCAACGGCTGTTCCTGTAATAAGCGTTGAGATGCGGTCTATGCTATTAAGCCCCACCTGACAGACTACCAGAAGACAGATGATCATCAGAAAGAATGCAGCAAGATAACCGCTGGCATTGTATATGCTATCGAGTGTTTTTCGTATCATTCGTGTTTTAGAGTAGTTGTTCAATTGACTAAATGAACAACTACTCTATATCCTATGTAAAGAATTGATTATTTGTTATACGCTTTGAGCAGCTCAGTACCTTCAGCACCAGCTTCTTTTTCAAATTCAGCAACGATTTCAGCACCGATAGCTTTTAGTCCTTCCATAAGCTCAGGAGTTGGAGTTACGATATCCATGCCGTTGTCTGCCATGATCTTAGTTTTTGCTGCGGTCTCTTCCTTGCTCATTGCCCATCCACGGGTTTCAGCATCAGCAGCAGCTTTTAAAAGAGCATCCTGAACGTCTTTATCAAGACGACGGAAAGCCTTTTTATTCACGACAACAACGTTCTTTGGTAACCATGCCTGAATATCGGTAAAATAGTTAACAAAATCCCATGCTTTAGAGTTAGCACCTGTGGAAGGGGAGGTTACCATTGCTTCAACACGACCAGTTGAAAATGCCTGTGGAATATCAGGTACTTCTACTTGAGTTGGCGCTGCGCCAAGCTTATTGGCAAGTTTTTCAAGGGTAGCATTATAGGTTCTGAATTTAATACCTTTAACGTCATCTACTTTGGTGATGGACTTTTTGGTGTAAAGTCCCTGTGGTGGCCATGGAACAGAAAAGAGCGGCATTAAGCCCTGCTTATCGAGCAGTTTTGCAACGATAGGTTTCTGCGCTGCCCATAGTTTTGCGGCATCATCGTAGTTTGTGGCAAGAAATGGCTGAGAATCTGCTGCAAATACTGCATGCTCATTACCAAGAAGTGACATAAAAAACTCACCAGCAGGTACTTGGCCACCGCGAACAGCATTTTTAATTTCAGGGTGCTTGAAGAGAGAACCTGATGTGTGCAGCTTAATTACCAGTTCACCACCGGTTGCCTTTTCGACATCAGCTGCAAATTGAGCGATATTTTTGGTATGAAAAGTTGCATCCGGGTATGGGGTTGGCATATCCCAGCTTGTGGCAGCGAATGCAGCAGTACTGATAGTAGCTGTGATTGCAACGGCACCCAATGTAGAGATACATTTTTTGGTAAGTCCTTTCATTGCAGAGTCTCCTTGGTTGAATTAATCAATGATATTTGTGCTTTTAAAGATGTAATGGCACAAAGTTGTTACAGGTTAAAGCGTTAGATCAAAAACTAAATATGTTAAAACGGTTTCATTCTATTTGATTTTATTACTATTTTACTAGTCATAAATTGTAAATCTCTCTTTTATTGATAGAAAAAGTGGTAAAAATTTTGTAACTCATCTTTTACTTCTTGTGGGTTGGCGATAGCAAAACGTATTGTGTCACCAGCTTTACGTTGGGCTAGTTGAAAAATATCTCTACTGGCGATAACACCTAAAATTGGGTAGCCACCTGTACATTGCCGATCATTAAGAAGGATTATAGGTTCTCCTGCTGTGGGAATCTGAATGGCACCACATGGAACCCCAATTGAAAGAATATTACCTTTATCACGTTTGAGTTGTGAGCCGTTTAATCTATAGCCCATGCGATCTGCTTCGTTAGTGACAGTGTAATTTGAATTGAGACAAGCTGTTACACTATCTTTTTCAAACTCGGCAAAGTGATAACCTTTAAAAAAACGTAGGGTAAGCTCTCTGTTATAATCGGGGATGAATTTTTCAGGAACACGCAGCCTATGTTCCCCTATCTTTGGGGTTGAATTGTAACTTATTAAGTCGCCCGAGTTGAGTTTGTCTCCGTGAATGCCACCTGTCTTTTCACGAACCATTGTTGAGCGTGAGTTAAAGAATAGCTTCGCCTCAAAGCCACCAGCTATAGCAAGGTAGGATCTTAACCCTGTTTTCATAATGTTAAAAGTGAGAGTGTCACCAGGGCTTACTCTGGTTGTAGCCCAGTTTGGTATAGAGATGCCGTTTAGCTGTGCTTCCATCTCAGCACCTGTGATGGCAATGGTCGTTTGAGCATCAAAGGTGAAAGAGCAGTTGCCAACAAGTATTTCAAGGGATGCTGCTTCTGGGTGGTTGCTCAGTAACTTGTTTCCCCAAAAATAAGCATGTTTATCGATGGCTCCTGCTTCTGCAAGACCTAGTTGCTGACAGTTTTGTCTACCTTGATCTTGTAGGGTAACCAAAAAACCTTTTGTAACTACCTTTAAATTACCCATCAGATCACCCCGCCCATTTCAATAAACTCAGCTCTGGAAATAGCTTTGAACTGAACAAGGTCTCCTTGCTTAAAAAGGCTCTGCTTCTCTCGCTCGGCATCAAATACCTTAAGTGGGGTGCGCCCGATTATGTGCCAGCCACCAGGCATTTCGATGGGGTAAATTGCTGTTTGAAAATCAGCGATAGCAACGCTTCCTACCGGGATTTTTAACTGAGGTACTTTTCTCCTGGGAAGCTGCATCTGTTTAGGGAGTTCCCCCATATAACCAAAGCCAGGGCAAAAACCGATCATATATACAAAGAATGGTTTTGCTGTGTGCTGGTCAATTAATTCGTCCAGCTCATAGCCCGTGTCATCAAGTATTTCATTTAAAAACTCGGCTACCTCCTCGTTATAGTAGGTAGGGATTGAAATGACCTCTCCATCATCTACGTTGTGTTCATGGGAAATCCCCACTAATACATCTTCAACCTCGCTTAAAAAATTGTCAGCTAAATACGGTTGAAATGTGATCAGTAGTGCATCATAAGATGGGATGGTGTTGAGTAGTTTATCCCCAAAGTGAGCTGTTATCGCATCTCCACAACGGGCGATATAGACTGAAAGATGAGTACTAAAACTCTCTTTAAATTGAACCAATAACGAGTTTTCGGAGACTTGCGTTATAGAATAGAGTTTAGTCATTATTGTTTATGATTTTTCTGAATTCTTTAATGAGAGAGACTCCTTCACCATCACCATGGACACAAAGGGAGTCGACCGGAAAATCTAAGGCTTTACCGCTAATTGAGGTGATGGGTTTTCCTGCACAAAGTTCATTCACTCTTACAATCATTTCTTTTCCGCTTAAAAATGCGCCTTCTTTTCGTCTGTTGACAAGGCTACCCTCATCCTCATAACCACGATCGACGAAACCTTCGAGAATGAGCTTAACACCATATTCTTTTGCCATCTCTTGGTGCACTTTAAATTGTGTTGTGGCCAGAATCATCAGTTTCAAATTGCATTGAGCAGCAGTTTTTAATATTGCTTTTAATGTATCAGGCTGCTTCATCATGGTGTTGTAAAGAGCACCGTGTGGTTTTATGTACTCAAGACGTGCATCATGTTTTTTACAAAAAGTTGTAATAGCACCTACTTGATAGAGAACGAGGTTTTCAACTTCAGAAGGTGAAAGATCGAGGTTTCTACGACCAAAGCCCTGTAAGTCTGGGTACCCTGGGTGAGCACCAACGGTTACATCGTGTTTTGCTGCGAGGTTCACCGTAAAATTCATTACATCTGGGTCGGAAGCATGCATGCCACAGGCGATGTTTGCCATATCAACGTAGGCCATCACCTCACTGTCGGCTCCTATAGAGTAGTTACCGAAACTTTCTCCCATATCACAATTTAAAAGCATCTTCGTCTCCTGGTTGTAACTTTATCGAAACACTAACCGAATGTACGGTGAATCATTCAAAAACACCTAATTGATGGACTTATCTGCAACAGTAACTAAGCTGTAAACTCATTTGTGATGGAGTTCACCAGCTATGGTTAAGAACTTTATAAAACAGAAACCATGCATCGCCTAGGCAAGAACTGGGTAAGTTCAAGGAGTAGGCCGTGCTAGCCATCCATAATCAGTTGAGAGTTTATGAGGGTCAAAATTGTATAATGAGCGTGACACCTTGGCAAATAATATTGTAAGCTGTTAGCCCGTTTACAGAATCAGAATAATACATACTTAGAACACTTTCTATAGATGATTACAAAAAGGAGATTTTTATAATGAGTATGCAAGAAGATTTAAAAGGCCAACTGAAAGGTGCCATGAAGGCGAAAGACAAAGATAAAGTTGGTGCTATTCGTATCCTGATTGGAGAGTTTCAGCGTCAGCCAGAAAAAGATCTAAGCGATGATCAGGTAATTGGTATCATTAAAAAGTTGATTAAATCAGAGCGCGAGCTGCTTGCCGCGGCTGGTGAGGAAACATCTGGATATTTAACTGTGATGGAATCCTTTTTACCAAGACAGGCAACAGAAGATGAGGTTCGTGCTTGGGTCGATGCAAATGTAGACTTTTCTGAGTTTGCAAACAAAATGCAGGCAATGAAACCAATTATGGCACACTTTGGTTCAAGTGCAGATGGCAATATGGTCAAACAGGTGCTGCAGTCCCTTTAAAACTGGAGTTTCATGAAACGCTATTGGCATTTTTTAGCAAGTAACTGGCCGGTTCTCTCATTTGGTTTTTTATCAGTGTTCTGGGGGAATTTCGGTCAGTCTTTTTTTATTGCCTGGTTTGGTGCCGATATCCAAAAGAGCCTTGGCTTATCTGCAGCTCAGTATGGCACTGCCTATTCTTTTGCGACATTATGCAGTGCAGTTACTCTCATTGGCGCTGGTTCTCTGGTTGATAAGGTAGACCTTCGCAAATATATCATTGGTGTGGCTGTTGGCCTTACCTGTGCAGCACTTGTGATGAGCCAGATTAATTC
>PPCM01000323.1_pt1 | contig 54541 bp, 30 predicted proteins | sample 1555541 | NCBI WGS metagenome assembly PPCM01 (sample SAMN05284479, study PRJNA326546) | Marine sediment metagenome, whole genome shotgun sequencing project. | isolation source: marine sediment | place: Germany: Wadden Sea | collected 2012-09-05
TTCAGTGAGGGCTACGCCGTTGTCAATTTGCATCTCGTAATATTTATCCAATTATTTTAAAAGTTATAAATATTTTAAAGTGTTACCCATTAAAATAAGGGTAGAACCTTCTAAATAAATATCCGACATCTTATAAGTAAACTCATTATAAAAAAAATGTGGAACCATAATAAATATGATTCCACAATTTCTAAAATAATTATATTGTAATAACTAATATCTTAAGGTAATAAGAAATTTTCTGGAACAATTATTGGCTCAACCATTACATGTGGTTTCCCTTGATTAATTACTTCAAAAATCACTCTTCTGTTTAGATGTCTGATTTCGTCGTCCTCAACTTCTACAGTTAAAGGCTGAGACTCTCCTACAAATTCAATTTCTAACTGATTCTTATTTACTCCTTTAGAAACCAAGTAGTCATTAATCGTTACAGCACGATTCTGACTTAGAGTCATATTATAATGGTCAGTCCCTTTAAAATCTGTATGTCCGATAATTTTGAATTTCGCATCTGTATTCTTAACCAAATAATCAGCAATATTATTTAAGTTCTCAATGCTTCTATCCTGAATGTCATATTTATCAAAATCAAAGAAAACATTCTTTATCATAATGTTTGTATCTTCAACAGGATCAGTAGTTACAGCAATATCGCCGATAGAAATTTTCATATCAACATTAGAAATATCCCATTCTTCATTCTGTGGGACATCAATAGCTCTAACCATTAAATCTCCAGTTTCATTATAAGCAATTAAGTCATAATTACCTGCAACTACATCTTTAATAACATACTTACCATTTTCATCAAGATTTACGTCAGCAATAGGCTCTCCAGTTTCTTTATCTACAAGTTTAACTCTTATAGCCATAAGAGCTTCTTGATCTTCAGGGTCTAGTTCAATTATACCAGAAATATTAGCTAACATAGGAGCCTCATCATCCTGCAAGCTGATACAATCACAATCTTCAACACCTTGGCGTCTTTTATTATCATTTACCGGACAAAAAGCAAAGATTGGTGTATTTTCAATAATATACCCCATATCATTTCCACCAGTACTAAATGGGTATGATAAGTTTTCTGGTTTTGACCATTTTTTATTATCCTCATCCCAACTTGTAAAAAACACATCAAAGCCACCAACATTTGTATGAGATTCAGAACTAAAATACATTGCATTTCCATTTCTGATAATATATGGCATTTCCTCGTGGAATGGAGTATTTATTTCTGATCCTGCATTAACAGGTTTTTGCCATTCCCCTTCTTCATCTCTATCACTATACCAAATATCTAAACCTCCTTGACCACCTTTTCTCAAACTGGTAAAATATATTCTTTGACCATCAGCAGTAATTGTTGCATGAGATTCCCACTTTCTTGAATTTAGTTTTTTTACTCTTTCTGCAGGTTGATATTTTCCATTTTCATATTTTGACATATAAATATCTCCATTATCATATCTATCAACAACAAGATACAATTCAGATCCATCAGCAGTAGCAGTTACAGGAATAAAAGGAAAAGGGATTTCTAAATCATTAGATATTCGTTTAGGGTTAACAAATGTTCCATCTTCAGTTTTATCAGCAGTATATACACCATCAAAAGGGCCATCACTATAATCTGTATGATAATTGATATCTGGTGGAAAGATATTGTATTTCCCATTAGTAAAGATAAGACGATTTGCATCCCAACATAAAATTGGACAACGAACACTTGGATCCTGAAGATCCTGCACAATTATTTTTTCAATTTTCATCCTATCTGAATCAAGAACTTCCATTGCATCTTTACAAGACTGAATTTCTCTGTCAATAAATTTCCCCTGAACAGATTTACGTTCACGTTTTGACATTTTCTCATCATAGGTATTAAAAGATTCTATTGCCTTATCGTAATCTTTATTCAATCTATGTGCAACACCTAAATAATAAAAAACACTAACTGGGGCTTCCTTTTCGCGATATTTATTCTTATAACGAGTAGTAATATTTTGTGATGCAATATCAAAGTATTTGATAGCCAAATCAACATCCTGTGCTGATTCTCCAGTTAAATAACAGTAACCAATCTTATATGCATAATTTGCATTGTCAGTATTATTTTCATACAAATCAATATATAGCTTTAGAGCCTGTTCAAAATTATCAAACGTCAATTGTTCCTCTGCCTGCTTGTATTTATTCTTATCAGAAACATTATTCCCAGCATATACTTTTCCAAAAAGCATTATGCTTATCAAGAACACTAACGTTGTAACTTTAAAAAACTTTATGTTATTCATAATTTCTATTTTAATCAAATTGTTACCTTTTTCACCTAAACTACAAAAATATATATTTTTTTATTATACATAAGCTATTTCCACATTAATTATTTCTTTTTTTATATAAAGTTATATTCAATAATATTTAATTCTTCTAAACACTCTAATTCCCATATCCTTAGAATATATTTTATTAGCCCAAAAATATGTTGTACAACTACAATTCAATTTTATGACTTTAATCCTTCTTAAAAACAAAAAAAAAGATTATTTTCGTACACTTAATAATAAAACATAATAAAGAAAAATAATATGCAAAAATTACTATTATTAGGTGATGAAGCCATAGCTCAAGGAGCTATTGACGGAGGCATTTCGGGCTTTTATGCGTATCCGGGAACTCCTTCTACTGAAATCATGGAATACGTCCAGCATTCGAAAGAAGCTAAACAAAAAAACATTCATTCTGTTTGGTCTGCAAACGAAAAAACTGCTATGGAGTCTGCAATCGGGATGTCATATGCAGGAAAAAGAGCAATGGCACAAATGAAACACGTTGGTGTTAATGTTGCAGCTGATGCATTTGTTAATGCAGCTGTAACTGGTGTTAATGGGGGATTAATTGTTACTGCTGCTGATGACCCTTCTATGCACTCATCTCAGAATGAACAAGATTCAAGATTTTATGGCGATTTTGCACTAATTCCTATCCTTGAGCCATCTGATCAACAAGAAGCATATGATATGGCATACAATGGATTTGACCTTTCAGAAAAATACAATGTTCCTGTTTTGCTTAGACTAACAACAAGATTAGCTCACTCTAGAGCAGGTGTTGCAAGAATAGAACAAAGAGTTCAAAAAGAAATGTCTCTGCCTGAAGATCCAAGACAATTCGTATTACTTCCAGCAATTGCTAGACGTAACTATAAGAAATTACTCGACATGCAAGCTGGCATTAAAGAAGCTTCTAACGAATCAAAATATAACAAATATATTGATGGTGACGACAAAAAAGTTGGTGTAGTTGCTTGTGGTATTGCATACAATTATTTAATGGAATGCTTTGATGGCAATTGCCCTCATCCTGTTGTTAAAGTATCACAATATCCTATCCCTGAAAAACATATCACCAAATTAAGAAATGAATGCAATTCAATCTTAGTTCTTGAAGATGGATACCCATTTGTTGAAAACAATTTAAGAGGATTCTTTAATGAAGGAATTGCAATTAAAGGTAGATTGGATGGTTCATTACCAAGAGACGGAGAATTAAACCCAAATCTTGTAGCAAAAGCACTAGATATTGACATTAAAGAAGGTGAAGCAATTCCAGAACTTGTAAAAAACAGACCTCCAGCATTATGCATGGGTTGTGGACACAGAGACGTATACAATGCAATGAACGAAGCTCTAACTAAATATGGTGAAGGAAGAGTTTTTGCTGATATCGGATGTTATACTTTAGGTGCTCTTCCTCCATTTAATGCTATTAACTCTTGTGTAGACATGGGCGCTTCAATTACAATGGCTATAGGTGCTGCTGATGCTGGACTTGTTCCTGCTGTTGCTGTTATTGGGGATTCTACTTTCTGCCACTCAGGAATGACAGGACTTCTGGATGCTGTTATTAAAAATTCTCCAATCGTAGTTATTATCTCCGATAATGATACTACAGGAATGACTGGCGGACAAGATTCTCATGGTAAAGGAAGAATCGAAAATATTGTTAAAGGACTAGGTGTTGATCCTGATCATATCAGATCTTTTATCCCTCTTCGTAAAAATCATGAAGAAAGTTTAAAGATAATTGAAGAAGAATTGGCTTATAATGGTTTATCTGTGATTATTCCTCATAGAGAGTGTATTCAAACTGCAGTAAAATCCAAGAAAAGAGCAAGAAAATAATTATAAACTTCATAAAATCTAATATAATGAAAACAGATATAATATTAGCCGGTGTAGGTGGTCAGGGAATCTTGACTATTGCTGCTACAATTGGCATGACTGCGGTAAATAATGATTTATATTTAAAGCAGGCAGAAGTTCATGGTATGAGTCAAAGAGGTGGCGATGTTCAATCAAACCTTAGAATTTCTGACACTCCAATTTATTCAGACCTAATCGCAAAAGGTTCAGCAGACATTATTCTTTCTGTGGAACCTATGGAAGCTTTACGTTATTTACCATACCTAAAAAAAGATGGATATGTAATAACAAACACTAAAACTTTCAATAACATTCCTGATTATCCTGAGACTGAAACAATAATGAATAGAATCGAAGAGCTTCCTAATAAAATTGCCTTAGATGCTGACGCAATTGCTAAAGATATTGGATCTGCTCGTGCTTCAAATATTGTTATGCTTGGTGCTGCTGCTCCATTCCTAGGATTATCAATTGAAGACCTCGAAGGTGGCCTAAAATCTCTTTTCGGAAGAAAAGGAGACGAAGTTGTTGAAATGAACATTAAAGCTTTACGTGCTGGATACGAATTTGCTAAAACTAAAATATAGTTAACAAAAACCCTATAAAAAAAGAGGCTGATAATTTAAATTATCAGCCTTTTCATTTTTTAAATTACATATACTTATTCCAATTCTAATTTTGCAGACTTAATCTTTTCTTTTTCTTCCAAAATTGACTGTTCCGACTCAAAAACTATTTTTTCAGCGTCATTAATTTTATCCTTGTTCAATTCGTATTGTTCTTTGGTAATTTCATTTGCTTGAAATTTTGCATCATTATTCTCTTTAGCAGTATCTACATCATCCTTCATTTTATCAACTTTACCTTGTTCTATTTCCAATTCTTTTTCTGCCTCATCAAGCTCTTTCTTAACTTTTGACCTAGCTTCTTCGGAACGTAATTGCCCAAATTCGCGACCAGTCATATCGCCCTTATCTCGACCATAAGCATTTCCTTGCGGATCATTTTTAAATTCCTTATCTTGATTCTGATTTTTGTATTCTCGTCCATTTACAGAATCACGCTTATGCAGACCTTGTCCATCGTTCCCTTTATCTTTCCCTTTACCCTCATGCTTAGAATTTTTATCTAGGGTTTCAGATTCTAAAACCTCATCATTTGTCTCATCAACCTGTGTTTGATTTTGATTTTTCCCTTTTCCTTGCCCCTGTCCTTTTCCTTTGCCCTGACTCTGAGCTAATGACACAGAAACTATACACGAAAAAACAACAATAAATATAATTGAGATTAAATTTTTCATAGCATTCTAATTTATTAAATTTTCTACTGATTAAATATCTCTTAGCAACTCTTCTACCTGCTGCTCAGAATGTTCAACCTTATTTTTTACCTCTAAAACTGACTCTTCAATCACATCTGTCTCCTGCTCTACAAAAATCTGTTCTTCTTCTGTCATAGTTTCCATAGAATCTGACTCTACATCATTAGTAGCATTTCCACAAGCCCAAAACAAAAATGCACTTGCAATTAAAACAAAGTATTTTTTCATGATTGTTAAATTTAAATTATTATTTCAATGGTTGATATCAACAAGATAAACAGAAAAAGATCCATTAAGTTTAAAAAAGAATTTATCAACATTCAACAACAAAATTTCTCCAAACTCAGGTTTTTATTATTTTTGTAAAAAAGAATATTAGAATGGATAATTATATTGTTTCCGCAAGAAAATACAGACCCGATAATTTTGAAACAGTTGTAGGTCAGGATTCGATTACACAAACGCTTAAGAATTCTATTAAAATAAATCAGCTTGCACAAGCATATTTATTCTGTGGACCAAGAGGCGTTGGCAAAACAACCTGTGCTCGAATTTTTGCAAAAACCATAAATTGCAGCAATTTAAGCGACAATTTCGAAGCTTGTAACGAATGTGAATCATGTGTTGCATTTAACAATATGCGATCATTAAATATACACGAACTAGATGCCGCTTCGAATAACTCCGTTGATGATATTCGTAATTTGATTGATCAAGTAAGAATTCCTCCTCAAATTGGGACATATTCTGTATATATCATTGATGAGGTACACATGTTATCTAGTGCAGCTTTTAACGCTTTTCTTAAAACGCTTGAAGAACCGCCTAAACATGTAATTTTTATTCTTGCAACTACAGAAAAACACAAAATTCTCCCAACTATTTTATCAAGGTGTCAGATTTTTGATTTTAATAGAATTGGAGTAGAAGATGCTAGAGGACGTTTAGAATTTGTAGCTAAAAGTGAAGGGATAACTGCTGAACATGACGCACTTCATATTATTGCCCAAAAAGCTGATGGAGCTATGCGTGATGCTTTATCAATTTTTGACCAAATTGTAAGTTTTAGCGGAAATAATATTACATATGAAGAAACTATCAAGAATCTTAATGTTCTAGATTATGATGTTTACTTTAAAATTACCGACGCATTTTTATCTGGAAACTATCCTGAAGCTCTAATAATCTTTGATGATGTTCTTAAAAAAGGTTTTGAAGCCAGTTACTTTATCAGTGGACTTGCATCACACTTTAGAGATATACTAATGTGCAAAGAGCCTGGCACTTCAGACTTATTAGAAGTTGGAAAAAAGATTAAACAAAAATATCTTGACCATGCTCATAAATGTTCTGTTGCATTTTTATTTAAAGCAATCGAAATTGCAAATAAAGCTGATCTAAATTATAAAATCAGCCATAATAAAAGATTGTTAATCGAACTCGCCTTACTCAACATTTGTAATCTGGAGAATAATGCCCTTACAGAAAATACAGAAGTATTGGTTAAACACCAGCCAAAACCTGTGGAACAAAAATCGGAAGTACCAAAAGTTGAGGTAAAACCAGAAGTTGAAGCTAAGTCGGAAGTTAAAGAAGAGGTTAAGCCCGTTGAAACTCCTAAAACTGAAGAGACAAAACTGGTTGAGCAACCACCTGCACAAAATCAGGAAATCTCAGAAGTTAAGTCTGAACAGGAAAAACCAACAACAACTTATTCCACAGAAATTAAAAATGACACTATAGAAGAAGCATCAAAATCGGAACCTGAGCAAAAGATTGAGGAAGAAGTAGAACAAAAACCTGTTTCTCCTACTCCAGGGATTAAAACATCTATGCCAGGAATTTCAATAAAAAACATTGTAAAAAACACTGATAAACCTATAGAAATTGACCAAACAGGTGAGCCAATAGTTAGTTATGACCACATAGGTCAGGATGAATACAATGAAGACAAACTAAAGTATGTTTGGTCAAAATACGCAGAATCATTACGAGAAAACCCTAGACTTTATGCTTTTCTTATGGGGCACATCCCAGTTAAGAAAGCAGACAATAAATACATTGTTACTGTCGAAAATCAAGCAATTAAAACCAAGTTAGAATCTGACATTCATGAAACTTTAATATTCATGAAAACAGAATTAAACAATAGAGATTTTAATTTAACTTATGAAATTGGAGCTACAAAACAAGATAAGGTTTTTAAGTCTGATCATCAGAAGCTTGATGATATGATAAAAGAAAATCCTGAAGTCAAAAATTTAAGAGATAAACTAAATCTGGATTTTGAATAAAAAAATTTACAACTTTATAATCTGGATTTTTTAACAGCATTACTCCAGCCAACATATAATTTTAATCTATTTTTATCTGTCATTTTTGGAAGAAACTTGTTTTCTACTTCTCTAAATTTCAATATATCGTCCATAGTACATAAGCCACAACCTAATGCAGCAAGAAAAGCAGCTCCAAGTGCAGTTGATTCAACAAATTTTGGTCTGATTACTTCTATGTTTAGGATATCTGCCTGAAATTGTAAAAGAAAGTTATTAGCTGATGCTCCACCATCTACATTGAGGTTTTTAATTCTGATATCAGAATCTTCTTCCATTGAAAACAGCACATCTTTTGTCTGGTAAGCCATAGCCTCTAAAGCTGCTCGAACAATATGTCGATAATCAGTACCTCCGGTTATTCCCGTTAAAGTTCCACGAGCATTCATATCCCAATGTGGTGCACCTAATCCTGCAAATGCAGGAACAAAATATACCCCAGCAGAATCTTCAACTTCCATTGCAATTTTTTCTGTTTCTGACGCAGTCTCTACTATCTTCAATTTATCGCGCAACCACTGAACAGCAGCTCCGGCAATAAACACACTTCCTTCCAGAGCATAAGTAACTTTTCCATTTAAGCCCCATGCAATTGTAGTAATTAATCCCGTTTTACTAGCTACAGCCTTATCACCTGTATTCATTAACATAAAGCAACCAGTACCATAAGTATTTTTTACAGAACCAATTTCAAAACAAGTCTGACCAAATAATGCAGCTTGCTGGTCTCCAGCAATTCCCGACAATGCAATCTCAGAGCTGCCCAAGACACCACTTATAATATTTCCATAATGCGTAGAAGAATCTTTTACTTCTGGCAAAATCTTATCTGGAATATTGAAAAAATCCAAAATTTTCTTATCCCATGTTTTTTCAATGATATTAAATAATAAAGTACGCGATGCATTTGAATAATCGGTAACATGCAAATTACCTCCTGATAAATTCCAAATAAGCCATGTATCTATTGTTCCAAAAAGAATTTCGCCCTTTTCTGCTTTTTCTCTAACTCCATTAACATTTTCAAGTATCCACGAAATTTTTGTTGCTGAGAAATACGAATCAATAATAAGACCTGTAGATTTTTTTATATACTCCGAAAAATCATCATTTTTGATGTCTTCACAAAAGTCTGAAGTTCGTTTATCTTGCCAGATGATTGCATTATAAACAGGCTTCCCAGTTTTCTTATCCCAAAGAACTGTTGTTTCTCGCTGATTAGTGATACCTGTTCCGGCAATTTCCGAACTATCAATACCTAATCGTGACAATAACTTTCTGGCAACAAAAATCTGAGTTTCGCGAATTTCTGTTGCATCCTGCTCTACCCACCCTGGCTGAGGGAATATTTGTGTTGTTTCTGATTGTTCTACTCCAAGAACATTAAATTTTTTATCGAATAAAACTGCTCTTGAACTAGTAGTTCCCTGATCAAGAGAAAGAATATATTTTTTAGCCATCAGACATTATTTTGTTTATCCAATCTAAAACATCTTGATAAACCTCTTTTCGATTTGTTTCGTTAAGGATTTCATGACGCGCTCCTTCATAAAGTTTACACTCAACACTCTTAATTCCAACATTTTTATAAAATTCTACTGCCTTTTTTACTCCTTTCCCACGATTACCTACAGGATCTTCTGCTCCAGACATAAAAATCATGGGTAAATCTTTTCTAATCCCCCTTGCTTTCTTCACCTTATTCATTAATATCAGTCCTGACATAAATCCACGATAAAATGAACATGAAAAAATTCCGCCACATCTCGGATCAGCAATATAATCTTCTACTATCTTTTCATCTCTGCTTAACCATGAAAAAGGCTTCTTAAATCCTTTATTAAAACTTCCAAAAGACATTTTATCAAGCAATCTGGAAGGCTTTTCCACTCCACCAAAAAAACACTGTAAACTAGCAATCAATTTGCCAATATGTAAAACAGTAGTTGGATTTGAACCACTTCCTGTTAATATAGCTCCCTTAATTCCTAAACTATAACTAGAAATAAAAAAACGTGTCAGGAATGACCCCATACTATGTCCTAAAATAAAAACAGGAACCCCAGGATGGTTCTTAGCGCTAATATCATTCAAAATCTTAATATCATCAACAACTGTACACCAAATTCTTTTATCTACCCAAACGCCATAATCTTCATCTTTAACAGCATTCCTACCATGTCCACGATGATCAGATGCATAAACAGCTGCACCATTTTTAACAAGAAAACCAGCAAATTCGGCATATCGTTCGGAGTGTTCTGCCATTCCATGAACTATCTGAACAACAAATTTTACCTGAGGATCTTCAGGTAAAAACTCGTTATAGAATATCGTCTGACCATCAGAAGCCCTGAACCAGTTTTCAATTATTCTCATTTTTTTTTGATTAAAATAACTACTACAAACTTATGAATTTATTTCAAATAAATTATAAAATTTTCTCAATTTATATTTCTCTGTTACAAATTTCATTTCATTCCAAAGTGAATTGTTAATAGGCACACCAGTTTTTGACCTTTCAAGAAAATTAAGATGTTCCTTCTCTCCTGCAGTATAGATTCTATCTTGACCAGGCATTTTTTCGGAATTACGCAAATCTCTAAGAATATCTCCTGTTATTTTTTCAAATTCGGGTAAATCAATAAAATTCTCAATATTAATTGCGATAAAGAAATGCCCCAAACGATATGGAACTTTCTTACCATCTTCGAAACCAAGCAAAGCTTTCATAAAACCACCACCTTGTAAAGCAGCAGATAAAATCTCAACAACAGTTGCATATCCATATCCTTTATAACCTCCTGTTTCCTCACCTATTCCACCAAGTGGAGTAAGTGCTGCATTTCCAGCAACCAGATCTTTCAAAACTTCTTCAGCATTAGTTTTTGAATTCCCTTGCTTATCTATCACCCAACCTTTAGGCAACTCCTTCCCATTTTTTGCATAATACTCAAACTTCCCACGTTGACTTACAGATGTTGCACAATCCAAAAAGAAAGGAAAATCCTCATCACTTGGCATTACAAATGTTAGAGGGTTAGTTCCTAGCATATTTTCAACTCCAAAAGTTGGAGCAATAGATGGACGAGCATTTGTTCCAGTTATCCCAATCATCCCTGCTTTGGCAGCCATCAATCCATAATAACCAGCGATACCATAATGCGAACTATTTTTAACAGCAACCATTCCCATGCCGTAAGTTTTAGCCTTATCTATACACATCTGCATAGCTTTTTTAGAAGCGACATGTCCCATACCATTATTTGCATCAAGTACAGCAGTTGTGAAACTTTCACGTACAACATCAATTTTTGTTTCTGGATTTAATATCCCGTCAGCAATTCTGTCAAGATAAATTGGTTTAAGACGGTTTATTCCGTGAGAATCAATCCCTAATTTATCAGCTTCAAGTAAAACGTCTGCAACTATTGCGGCATCATCAGCTGGAACACCGGCACTTTTTAAAGATTCTATCGAGAAATCATTGAGAGTTTCAAAGGGTAAATGTTTCATATTATTTTTTTAGATAAACAAATTTAAGAAAAATACTAAAACAATCAAACTACCAGTCGAATCCAGCTTAGTTCTTTAGTTTGTACAATTTACCACAAATTCTCTTCAATTTCATTTTCACATCTAATAATTACACTGATTATTTTGCTATACCCAAAATGTTGCATCTCAAATAAACTGCGACATCATTACTGGTTTGTCAGTAATATCTTAGTAATTTTAACCTAGATTACTTTTTTAATCTGGAAACGTCTATAGCCCTCACAGAATGTTATCTGTGGCTTAAAATATTATCTAAGCTTTATCTATTACTGACAATATAAATTCAAAATTTAACTCTGTTGATAATACTTTAAACCAGTTTTTTACCTTTATTAATCTTTTGACTTTGAGTCACCTGTTTTCTATATAAAAAATCCGCATCTACCCTATTGAAATTATCAGGATTAATTGTATTTTTACAAAAAATTCAAAAATATGAAACGCGACGAAAAAGTATTTGAAATTATTCAGAAAGAAAAAGAACGCCAGATGCATGGTATTGAGTTAATTGCATCAGAAAATTTTGTTAGTGAGCAGGTTCTTGAAGCTATGGGGTCGGTAATGACAAATAAATATGCTGAAGGTTATCCTGGAAAAAGATATTATGGTGGTTGTCAGATGGTAGATCAAACCGAACAACTTGCTATCGACAGATTAAAAGAATTATTCGACTGTGAATTTGCAAATGTACAACCTCACTCAGGTGCTCAGGCAAATGCTGCTGTATTTTTAGCTTGTTTAAATCCTGGTGACACTTTTATGGGATTAGACCTTTCACATGGTGGACACTTATCTCATGGTTCTCCTGTAAACCTTTCAGGTATTTTATATAATGCAGTATCATACAAAGTTTCTGAAGAAACAGGTATGGTTGACTATGACGATATGGAAAAAACTGCATTAGAGCACAAACCAAAACTTATTGTTGGTGGTGCTTCTGCATACTCAAGAGAGTGGGATTACAAACGTATGAGAGAAATTGCAGACAAAATCGGAGCTCTTTTAATGGTTGACATGGCTCACCCTGCAGGTCTTATTGCTGCCGGACTACTTGACAACCCAACAAAATACGCTCATATCGTTACATCAACAACACATAAAACATTAAGAGGTCCAAGAGGTGGTATCATCTTAATTGGTAAAGATTTTGACAACCCATGGGGAAAAACTACTCCTAAAGGTGTTATCAGAAAAATGTCAGCAATTATTAATTCTGCAGTTTTCCCAGGAACACAGGGTGGACCTCTGGAGCACGTTATTGCAGCTAAAGCAGTTGCTTTTGGCGAAGCATTATCTCCAGAATATAAAGAATATCAAACACAAGTTAAAAAGAATGCTACTGCAATGGCTAAGGCATTTATGGACATGGGTTACAAAGTTATTAGCGATGGTACAGACAACCACTCAATGCTTATAGACTTAAGAACCAAATATCCAGAAATTACAGGAAAAGTTGTTGAAAACACACTTGTAAAAGCTGATATCACAATTAATAAAAACATGGTTCCTTTCGATCATCGTTCTCCTTTCCAAACTTCAGGTTTAAGAGTTGGTACTCCAGCTATTACAACTCGTGGACTTAAAGAAGAACATATGGAACCTATCGTTAAGTTAATCGACAGAGTTATTTCAGATTGCGAAAATGAAGAAGTAATTGCTCAAGTTCGTAAAGAAGTAAACGAAATGATGATGCCATTCCCATTATTTGCATACTAAAAACACTATTACAATGCTGTCAGAAAATTATTTTTGACAGCATTCTTTTTTATAAAATATGTTAAACTAAAATCATAAAATCATGAAAAAAATTAAAATCACAACACCTTTCTTGCTTATTGCTGCATTAGCAATGTTTTTTGCATCATGCTCAAATGATAGCTCAAAGCACATCCCTAAAGATGCTTTTGCTGTTTTAGTAATTGATGGTGGCGAATTAACAAAACTTTCTGACACTGATTTTATTCAGGAAAATCCTGAATATGAAGATGCAATGAAAGAAGTAGAAAAAGAAAGCGAAAAAGCTGCAGAACTTATCGAAGATATTCTTGAAGACCCTGATGCATCTGGTGTTCTTTTAACTGAAAAAATGTATGCATTTGCTACTATTGAAGAAGAAGAAGACATTGTTATTGGTGTTATTATTCCTATCAAAAGAAAAAAATTGGAAGAAAACTTAGATATGATTGCTGATGAATTTGGAGTACCAATTTCAATGGTAATGGAAACAGAAGATGACATTCAGTATTTTGCTCCTGAAGATGGTATGATTTTAGGTTGGAATGATGATGTATTTATGTATGTTTTCCAGGAAAACGGAGAAGATATGTTTGATCTTTTAGAAAAATATATGAACCTTGATAAAAAAGAATCTATCTTATCAGATAAAGACTTTAAGAAATTCCAAAAGAATTGTACAGACATTAACCTTTGGGTATCTTCAAACATAATTGACAATATTGATTATGAAAGTAAAGAAATCGAAGAGTTTGAAAAATTAACTGGAATTGATCTTTCAAACAACTACGGACACATGCATCTAGACATTGAGAAAGATGAGATAGTTTACACTTCTAAGTTAAAATTCAATGAGTCAATTCAAGAATTAGATAAGAAAAAAATTATTGATAATGCTGAGAAAATTGCTGATTTATTAGAAGAGCCACTTGAGGTTCTTGAAATGTTAGATCTGTTTGGGGGTAGCCAAGATGATGAATGGGATGATTATTACTATGACGACGACTATTATGATGAGTGGAATGACTATGAAGAGATGACCGATGAAGAATGGGAACAGTTATTGCAGGAGTACGAATCAGAGTATGATGAGATGACAGATGAAGAATGGGAAGAACTCTTAAACGAACTAGAAGTAACTGAAACAGAATAAACTTTATGGAAATAAAATTTTCCAACATTATCCCTGCTCCAATACCAGATAAGGACATTAAAACGTCCGAGATTTGGAGCAGGGATATTGCTTTTAAATCAGGTGAAAAATATTTGATTTATGCAGAATCGGGAAAAGGCAAAACAACTTTTGTTAATATAATCTTTGGTAAACGAAAAGATTATACTGGAAATGCCTATATCGACAACCAAATAATTAAAGGAATTAAGGATAAAGACTTCAGCGAAATCAGAAGGTCAAAAATAAGCATAGTCCCTCAAGGCTTAAATCTTTTTCCCGACTTATCACTTATTGAAAATATCAGAATTAAAAATCGAATAACAAATCATAAATCCGAATCTGAAATCCAAGAAATGATAGACTTGCTCGAGCTATCGGGTATGGAAAACAGAAAAGCCGGTAAAATGTCGTTTGGACAACGCCAAAGAACAGCAATAATCAGAGCTCTATGTCAGGACTTTGATTTTATTCTGTTGGATGAAGCATTTTCGCATCTTGATAAAAGGAATACTCAAATTGCTTGGCAATTAATTTCATCTGAAGCAGATAAAAAAAATGCGAGTGTAATATCAACATCGCTTACTTCAGAATTTGACAATAACATAACTAAACTAATGGTCTGATGCTCTGGAAAGTACTAAGAAATAATATCAAACCAGGACAAATGGCAGGTACATTTGTCGGAGTTATGCTCGGTTTAACAATCCTTATGGGAGCATTATCTTTTTACCTGGATGTCAAACCTATTTTCGAAGATAAAGAAAGCTTCTGGAAAGATGAATATATTATCATCAACAAAAGAATAAAAGTCAACGACACTTATAATCAGGCAACAAAAGATTCAGTAGAAAAGCCTCTTTTTAGCATTGATGAAATTGAGAGTCTTAAGAAAAAAAGCTTTGTAAAAGATGTAGCTGAATTTTCTAGTTGTTCGTTTAAAATTCAGGCGAAATCTGATCCTAAAAGTGCATTAACAGGATTTTCAGCAGATTTGTTTTTCGAAGCTGTACCTGATGAATACGTAGATGTAAATTATGATAATTGGGATTGGGAAGAAAACTCAACATTTGTACCAGCAATATTACCAAAAACTTATCTAAACCTATACAATTTTGGTTTTGCCCAAAGTCAAAATCTCCCACAAGTTGCAGAAGAAAGTGCTGGATTAATTAAATTCAATATTATAATTTATAACGGTAGTAAACAGCAACAATTTGAAACTCGAATAGTTGGATTTTCCGAAAGAATAAACACCATTCTTGTACCTAAAGACTTTGTAGACTGGGGAAATAAAAATTATGGCACAGATCCAAATCCTCGTCCGGGAAGAATTATTGTTGTCTCTGATGACCCTGCAAATCCGGAACTTTTAGATTACATCAATAACCACGATTATGATGTAAACAAAAGCGAGTTAAGTAATAGTAAAGCTCTGGCTTTTCTAAAAATTACGACAACAATTGTATTTATTATTGGAATGATTATTATAGTGCTTGCTTTCTCACTTATGATAATCTCGATTCAGCTCTTATTACACAGAAATAAGGATAATATTACCAAACTAAATATGCTCGGTTATACAATTAAAGAAATTGCATTACCATATAATATAATGACAATAATTTTATTCATTATTACATATTTATGTTCCTTTATCCCACTGTATATTTTCAGAGGTTTCTACACATCAAACCTTATCCTTCTGGGATACGATAATTTTAATCAAGTATTTGTACAGATACTTCTTCCTGGAGCTGGTTTCGTTACAGCTATTGTTCTTCTATTACTATTAATGATTAGAAATCAGGTAAGAAAAATTGTAAGTTAGATTGGTAATCGGGGCTTCGAGAGCCTCAGCCACCTCATGCAGTAATCAGTAAAAAAACTGAAAATTGACAAACCTTTTTTACTCATCATCAATACAACTGCAATCAATAAACTTGTCAATTAATTTATTACTAATACCCATAGACGAGAATCCACCATCATTAAAGATATTTTGCATAGTTATCATCTTTGTATAATCTGAGAACAAAGAAATAACAACATCTGCACAAGAGTCTGAAGTCGCATTTCCAAGTGGAGACATATCATCTGCATAATTGTAAAAAGCATTAAACCCTGAAACACCTGAACCTGCAGTTGTTTGGGTAGGTGATTGGCTAACAGAATTTATTCTTACTTTTTTCTCAACACCAAAATGATATCCAAACTGTCTGACTATTGACTCCAATATTGCTTTTGCATGAGCCATATCGCTATAGCTTGAAAAAGTACGCTGAGCAGCAATATATGATAAAGTTACAACTGACCCCCATTCGCTAAGAGCATCTAATTTTTGAGCAACAGCAAGAACTTTATGTAATGATATTGCAGAAACATCTAAAGTTTTATCTAGATAATCATAATTTAATTCATGATAAGGCACACTCTTTCTAACATTTGGTGACATCCCAACCGAATGTAAAACAAAATCAATTTTACCACCTAATATTTCCATAGACTCAGAAAAAAGGTCTTCTAATTCCGAAATTTCAGTAATATCGGCTGCAATAACTTGTGAATTTGTCTTATCAGCTAATTTATATATTTCTTTTTTTCGTAGAGCCACTCTGGCATTTGACAACACAAACTCAGCACCTTCTTCATGTGCTCTTTCTGCAACTTTCCAAGCAATTGAATTCTCATCAAGTGCACCAAAAATAATTCCTTTTTTACCTTTTAATAAATTATTTGCCATAATTTTGATTTAAGTTTGTAACTAAACAAAATGTTTAATTAAAAGTTCATGATGCAAAACTAATAATTTCTTTTTAGTTGATAAAAATTTTGAATCAAGTCCATAATAACATTAAACTTAAATAATATTAAATTTACAGAGTACTAAAACTGTCAATTTAATCACTTTAGTATTCAAAAAAAAACGTACTGACCAATACACTTCAATAATTTACGTACAAATACCTCCTTACACACACTTCTAAACAACTGCCGTAACCAGCCGTTCGTATACATTTTAAAACACTTAAAAATAGCCACACAAACAACACCCTCATCAAAATAACAACACTATTGCCTTGTCCATCAACTTATTACACAAACCGAACATATAATTCAGACAAACACTACTATAAATTTGTATAAAATAGCATAATATTTTCCTTATAAAACCAATAACACCATACTTTTGACGGCGAGGAAGTATTGAAATAACCATTTTATGAAAACTAGAATTAGCTTTACTGTGCTACTATGTTTATTAATAAGCATATCTTATGCACAAGAGAACTTAAACAACTGCAACAATCAAACACTTGCAAGCGATGAAATTCCTGTAATTAAAACAAATACAGGAGATGTTGAAATTGACAATTTAATCTACAAGCGAAAATTGATTAAATATTTCAGAACTGCATATGATATGCCTGAATTCATCGATACTGGGAACTTAGAATCAGACATTAGAGCTTTTAACACAGACATTAAAATATGGTATCAACAATACCCAGATTTTGTTGATATATTGGACTTAAGAGAGTATGAACAATTTAGAAAATTTGATGTGTCTTGTTATACAAACCCACCAAAATACACAAAGGGCTGCTCACAAGCAGAAGAGAAAGCTTATCGAAAACGTTTTAACAACTGGTTAGCTCATCATCCGGATGCTCCAAAACTAATGGGTGACGACGAAAAATCAAAACAACTGCATGAACTTGAAAAAGCTGAGTTCTACAACAAGTATTTTAAGAAGTAAATCAACAGTTATTTAAGTAGATAATTATGAAAAAGATTTTACAAAATTTAGCTATCCTTTTAGCCTTTAGTACTATATCACTAAGTTTAGCTGCAACAGATTCTACATTTGGCACAACTTCATTATCCCTTTCTGATCAAACGGGCTGTAGCACAGCAATATATACTTTCACTCAAACTCTTGGTGGAAATGGTGATTTCCAAATTAATGTTGGACATAACGTTACTATAATCTTCCCTTCTGGTACTGATGCTAGCACATTCACAGGAGGAACATTTAATGGAGGGACCATTTCTGGAGCAACAACCACAGCCACACAAATCACATTTACTGCTCCATCACAAGTAAAAAAGAACAATACTTTTACAATTGTGCTAAATGGCATTACTAATGGAAATAACCTATCTGACAACTGCACAGTATCAACTGCAAATGCTAGTTCAGGGACAAATTCTGCAACTTACGCTTTCACTACCAATGCATGTCCTTGTTCGGCAGTTTCTTCGTTTCCTTGGACAGAAAACTTTGATGGCTTAACAACTCCAAATTTCCCAAGCTGCTGGTTAATGGAAAATGGAGATTGGACTACAACAACAAATTCGAGCTCAACATATGACGCTGATGCCAATAGTGGCACTCAATTTTTAAGAGAATCTTACTCTGCAACTAATGAATATATTTGGACAATTGGCTTCCAGTTAACTTCTGGAACTTCTTATGACTTTTCTTTCTTCTGGGCTGGAGACGACGATTCAGGCTGGACAGGAGATGTATTTTATAACACAAGCCAAAGTTCAACTGGAGCTACTCAGTTAGGTAGTTCATTTGTAACATCAGGCACAACTACAACAAAAACTTACAAACAAGAAACATACACTCTTATACCATCTTCAACTGGGATATATTATTTTTCAATTAGAGTTAATGCGAGCTCATCTCCATGGTATTTAAGCTTTGATGACTTTAGTTTACAAGTTACACCAAGTTGTACTGCACCTTCAACTCTTGGAGCAGCATCAATTACAAATTCACAAGCTGCTTTAAGCTGGACAGAAAACGGTTCTGCAACACAATGGGATGTCGAACTTGGAATCACAGGCTTCTCTCCTACAGGAACACCAACTCAATCAGGAGTTACAAATCCATACACTTACACAGGTTTAAGTGCATCAACAACTTACGAATATTACGTAAGAGCAGATTGTGGTGGCAGTGACTATAGTTTATGGGTAGGACCATTCGAATTTACAACAGCTTGTGCTTCGGTAACAACAATTGATGAAGATTTTGATGGAGTTAGTACTCCTGATTTACCTAATTGCTGGTCAAAATTCATTTCTCCATCTTATTCATCACAAACTGTTGAAACTTTTGCAACCTCTCCTAATACATCTCCTAATTGTGCTAGATTATATGGTTCAGGGTCTTCTACAGCTGCAACAGCTCCTTTACTTATCTCACCATTTGTTGCGAACTTAGGAGCTGGTACTCATCAGCTCAGATTTTATGCTAAAGGAGCTAGCTCAAACACATCAGTAATTGTTGGAACAATGTCAAACCTAGCTGACGAAACTACTTTTACAAGTTTCCAAACAGTTACAGGATTAAGCACATCTGCATGGACTGAATACATTGTTAGTTTTGCTGGATATTCTGGTAGTGATGATTATATCGCATTCAAACACCCTGTGACTTCTACTTATAGTTATATATATATTGATGATGTAATTTGGGAAATTATCCCAACCTGTCCATACCCATCTGATTTGAGCGTAGCTTCAATAACCGACACTCAAGCTTCTCTTAGTTGGACAGAAAGTGGCACAGCAATATCTTGGGATATCGAACTTGGAATCACAGGCTTCTCTCCTACAGGAACACCAACTCAATCAGGAGTTACAAATTCATATACTTACACAGGCTTAAATGCATCTACAACTTATGAATATTATGTAAGAGCAGATTGCGGCGGCAGTGATTATAGTTCTTGGGTGGGGCCTTTTGAATTTACAACTACACAAGTTCCCGGAACACTTACATATACAGAAGGTTTCGAATCTTGGCCAACTGGATGGACTGTTGTAAATGCTTCACAAACAAATCTTTGGGAAGTTGGCTCAGCAGTTGCCGCCACAGGTTCAAATAGTGCATACATCTCTGATGATGGAGGAACAAGTAATAACTATACAAATACCATCTCTATAACACACATGTATAGAGATATTTTATTCCCAGCTGGTAGCAATCCTTTTGATTTACAATTCAAGTGGAAGGCTGACGGCGAATCATCTTACGATTACCTAAGAGTTTCTATAGTTTCAACAAGTACCGAACCAACCGAAGGTGTATTACTAGGATCAGGACAATTAGGATCAAATCTAAATCAGGAAACAACCTGGCAAACAGAAAATATTCAACTTGATGCTGCAACTTATGCAGGTAATACTTGGAGACTTGTATTCACATGGAAAAATGATGGTTCAGGTGGCACACAACCACCTGCAGCAATTGATGACATAGAAATCTCTGTAATATCCTGTGCAGATCCTTCTGCTCTTACATCAAGTTCAATTAGTGGAACTCAAGAATCATTAAACTGGACAGAGAACGGATCAGCTACGCAATGGGATATTGAACTAGGAACTTCTGGCTTTTCTCCAACAGGAACTCCTACGCAATCTGGGGTTACCAATCCTTATACATACTCTGGTCTAACTGCAACAACATCATACGAATATTATGTTAGATCAGATTGTGGTGGTAGTGACTATAGCAACTGGATTGGACCTTTTGAGTTTACTACTGCTTGCGGTACATACACCCCAACTTATATTCAAGATTTTGCTAGTTATATACCTTCGTGCTGGACAGAATCAATAGGGACACTTTCTGCTCCAAGTACATTATCTGGAACTAGTTCAAATTGGCAAGCAGACGGGTTTGCTAACGATGGCACAACTGGAGCTGCAAAATTAAATATATTTGGAACAAGTTGTGACGAATGGCTAATTTCACCTTCAATTGACTTGGGTGATGGAAGTACGAACTACCAATTAGACTTTGATCTTTCCCTAACAGATTTTGGTTCAACAAGTACACCTGATTTAACAGGATCTGACGACAAATTTGCAGTAATAATATCTACTGATAACGGAGCAACATGGATCTCTGCAAACACTTTAATGCTTTGGGATAATGCAAGCTCTCCCAATGTTTATAACAATATTTCAACAACAGGAGAAAAGATTGTTATTGATTTAACTGCATACACTGGCGTAGTTAAGTTTGGTCTTTATGGAGAATCAACAACCTCAAATGCTGACAATGATCTTTTTATTGATAATTTTAGAGTTATGGAAATTCCAACGTGTCCACAACCTATCGCTCTTACTGCATCTAACATATTACCAGACCAAGCAGACTTATCATGGACAGAATTTGCTACAGCGACACAATGGGATATTGAATTCGGTACTAATGGATTTTCTCCTACAGGAACACCAACTCAGTCAGGAGTAACAAACCCATACACTATAACCGGATTAACAGGTACAACCGACTATGAATATTACGTTCGTGCTGATTGTGGTGGTGGAGACGAAAGTTTATGGTCAGGACCCTACCCTTTTACATCTGCCGAACCATATATGAATTACACCTCTTCAACTACAACACAAAATAATATAGACCCAACAACCCCTGCTTCAACAAATCAGGAAATAGTTTGCATAGAAGTAGTCACAACTGGACCAACTAGTCCAATAAGCATTACAGATTTTGAACTAACAACACTTGGCTCTACAAGTCCTGGAACTGATGTAATAAATGCTAAATTGTATTATACCGGTACAAGTTCAACATTTTCAACAGCAACTCAGTTTGGATCACCCCTTAGCGGTCCTAATGGCACTTTTACCATTAGTGGAACACAAGCTCTAAGTGAAGGAACTAATTACTTTTGGCTTACTTATGATATAAATGCAGGGGCTGCACTTCATAATAAAGTTGATGCCCGATGTACTCAAATAACAGTTGATGGAAGCGATTTTGCCCCAACAGTCAAAAACCCAGCAGGAGACAGAGAAATATTAGACTTATATTTGATTTCAGATGTTTCGATAGCAACTACATGTAGTGGAACATTTCTGGACGCTGGTGGTGCCTCTGGTGACTATTCCGACAATGAACTCTATACCAGAACTTTTACTGCCGGAACTCCAGGTTCAGCATTACAGTTTGTTTTTACTAGTTTTGAAACCGAAAGCGCAGACGACCTTTACATTTATGATGGTCCAAATGACACTTACCCACAAATTACAGGAAGCCCATTTAATGGAACAACAAGTCCAGGAACAATAACTTCTAATGGTTCATATTTAACTTTCAAATTTGATTCTGATGGCTCTGTTCAAAATTCTGGTTGGGAAGCAACAATTTCATGTATTCCAATAACACCACCTGCTTGTCCTACATACAATACTCCAACTGATACCGAAGTTGATGTTTGTCCTGGATCTGTAGTATTAGACTGGACAGCAGCAGCTACTGGTTTTGCAACAGAAGGATATAAACTATATTTTGGGACAAACAATCCACCTAACAATATTATAAATGGTACAGATTTAGGGAATGTTACAACTTACGAATTAACAAATCTAGCTTCAAATACAACATTCTATTGGGAAGTTGTTCCATATAATTCTGCAGGAGATAACTCCTCTTGTTCAGTATATAGTTTCACAACTTTAAATCTTGGAATAACAAGTACAAATTCACCAATAACAACTTGTCAAAACACAGCGACTCTTACAGCTACTGGAAATGGGACAATTACTTGGTATGATGTAGCCACTGGTGGTTCGCCAATTGCTACAGGGGGATCTTACAATGCAACTTTCAGTGGTAACACAACATATTACGTAGCAGCAGAAAGTTCTGGTAGCGGTACCGAATCGGGAGGAAACCCTTCTGCTGACGGATCTGACGGATCGTTCATCACAACCCCAGATTGGGGAATCAAGTTCGATGCTACAGATGATATCGAAATAATATCAACAACGATATACCCTGTTGGCACTGGAACAGTTACAATTGCATTACTTAACGATGCCGGAAATGAAATTGCCGCTACCTCAGCAATTAATGTGACCGGAACTGATGAAACTACTCCTGTAGTAGTTCCACTAGGATTTAGTATTTCTGCAGGTTCTAATTACAAGATTGTATTAAAAGACTATACTGGACTTACTGGAATGATAAGAGATTACTCTGTCGCATTCCCTTACCCTAGCCCTAGTGGAGCTATTAATGTAACAAATGGATGGACTGGTAGTGGGACTTCTACCTCATACTATTGGTTCTATAATATTCAAGTTACTTCTGGTTGCGTATCTGCCAGAGAGGCTGTTATTGTAAACCATACAGCAGAACCAATAATTATAACACCTGATGGCCCAACAACTTTCTTGGATGGAAATTCCGTTGGACTAGCTGCATCAAGTGCTGAATCTCCTGCATATACTTACACATGGAGCCCTTCAACTGGACTAAGTGCGACAACAGGAACTAGTGTAACTGCATCTCCAAACACAACAACAACATATACTGTTACAGGTGCAAATGGATCATGTAGTAATACAGAAGATATTACAATTACAGTAACTTATCCTTGTACTGGATTAGGTACAGGACATACTGCAATTTCATCTTTACCATTTAATGAAACTTCCACAACCTGCGGTGCAGTTGATGACATTACAAGTTCAAATGCAACAGTCTGTGGTAGCACATCATATTACACTGGTGAAGATGTCGTATACTCATTTACTCCATCCAGTACAGGTCAAGTAACAATCGATTTAACATCTACAGGTTCATCTACAGGTTTAATGCTATATGATGATTGCCCTATGAGTGGACAAGGTGGCTCATGTGTTGCTTATGCTCAAAGCTCATCTGGAAATGAATTTATATGTGTCAACTTGGAACAAGATGTTACTTACTATCTTGTTATTGACTCTTATGATTCTCCTGACTGTAATCCATATACAATAAACATTTCTGCCCCTGATCCAAACGGTGTTATCAATGACTTACCATGTAATGCTACTTCAATTGCTATTGGGGGATTACAATCAGGGAATTTAATGTGTACATCAGGTGTTGATGAACCAAGTGCAGCAACATGTTGGTCTTCGGGAACACTTAATACTGTTTGGTACGAATTTGTAGCTCCTGCATCTGGTAGTGTTAAAATCAGAACAACTCTGGGAACCTTAACTAAGTCACAAATTGCAGTATATCAAGGAGATTGCACAAACCTTACTATTGTTGCCAACTCATGCAACCAAGATGCAAACGGCGCATGTTCTGGAACAACAGAAAATTCCGCTATCGAGCTTACAGGCCTAACAACAGGAACAACATACTATTTAAGGATAGATGGAGAGTACGAAGAAGTAGGGACTTTTGATGTTGCTGTAATTGATGGTATAGATAGCTGGCCTACTGTACCTCAACAAGATTGTGGTAGTGCAACATTGGTCTGCAACCAACAAACTGTTGTAGGAGATCCTGGATTCCTAGGTGCTGGTTCAACTTGCGATTACTCAACTCCTTATGGCTGTTTTAGTTTTGGAACTCAAAACAATACTGTATGGTATCAAATAGACATAAACGCAAATGGAACTCTTCTTTTTGACATTGCACCAAATTCAAGTACAACCGATTACGACTGGGCTCTTATTAACGTTACAGGAAATTCTTCTGCATGTGATCAAATTGCTAACGGAACATTATCTCCTATTAGGTGTAATTTCTCAGGTACGACTGACACAACTGGCCTCCGAACAGGATATACAGAAACAAGTGTTGGTGCCTCAGGAGATCTTTTCTTAGCCCCATTATCTGTTACCAATGGAGACACATACCAATTACTAATCTGGAACTGGTCAGGAAACAATACAGGTTTTACACTTGATATGCAAACGACATCGCCTGTAAATTATGTTTCACCTACAAGTCTAACATGGTCTGGTGGAGCTAACACTGATTGGTTTAATCCAATTAACTGGGGCGGTTGCGATATTCCTGATTGTGGAATTGATGTTATTATTGTAAATGGACCTACAAATCAACCTAACATAAGTGCTGCTGGAGCAGAATGTAAAAACATTAGTATTGAAGCTGGAGCAAGTTTAACAATTGATGCTGGCGAAACTCTAACAGTTTGTCAAAACTTTAGCAATATTGGAAGTCTTAATATGGATCCTACATCAACAATCCTATTTAATAATGCAAGTGCAAATCATGAATTAGATGGTAGTTTAACAGGGATAAATGCATTAGGAAACTTAACTGTAAACAAAACAGGTGGAAGTGTTAAATTCTTACAAGATACTGAAATACAAGGAGACCTTACTACTTTAAATGCTACAAGTATTGTTAACACGAATGAAAAAACAATCACTTTAGGTGGTGACTTTCTACCTTGGAATCTAACATACAATGGAATTGGAATAACTGGAAAATTAATATTTAACGGGACATCACAACAAAACTATAATCCTGGAGGATTAGTAGTTCTTCATGATGTTACAATTAACAACACTAGTGGAGGTGTTTTACTTCATCGAAATATTGAATTAGATGCTACTGGAACACTTAATCTTATAAATGGAATTATAGAGACCAGTACAAACAAAGTAATAGTGAATAACACTTCCTCAACATCTGTTAACGCTGGTAACTCAAATTCTTATATTAATGGGGACTTAAGAAGACATCTTGCTTCTAATACTGAAATCTATTCATTTCCTGTTGGTACTTCATCCGCATATCGTTTAGCACAAATCACAAATAATAATATGACTGGGTTGACCTATATTGATGCAAAATTCATATCTCCTTTTACTAATACAGGCTCTTTAAATACTACTATTGCTCAGGACGGTGGCACACCATACGAATCAATTGCAAGTGAAGGCATATGGCAACTTGATCCAGACATCCAACCAACAGGTGGAAATTATGCTATCAGTTTATGGTTTGATGGTGGAGGCACTAATGCTTTTGCCAGTATGACGGATAATAAATTTGGACCTTTAAAAAGGGCTTCTGGCTCATCATCTGCAGCAGACTGGACTGCACAAGGAGGCACTTTAAACTCTGATGACCAACCAGGAAGAACTGTTGCGTCTGGTTATGCAAAAAGATCTGGATGGACTAGTTTTTCTCATTTCTCAATTGCTAAAACAACCTTGACATTACCAGTAACTCTTAAATATCTTGATGCTTATTGTACAGGGAATGACATATATATTAATTGGGCAACTATTCAAGAAATTAATAATAAATATTTTACAATATTTAAAAGCAACAATGCTGAGAATTTCTATGAGATAGGAAAAATTGACGGAGCTGGAAATAGCTCTGAACTTAATGAGTATCATTTCATTGATAAGCATCCAATTACAAGCGAAGTTTTATATTACAAAATATCACAAACTGACTTCGATGGCACTTCTAATGATTCTAAAATTATAAGCGTAAAATGTAGTGAACAAAACTCAAACAATGATTTTGTAACAATTGAAGATTATTATAACTCTCCGGAGATTGATATAATATATAATATTTACTCAGATTCAAAATCAAAGATACAAGTAATAGACAATTTGGGAAGAGAACTCTATTGTGTAAACATAAATATCTCTGATAACATTAATCATAAAATTAGTAAATCCCAATTCAAACCTGGTATTTACACAATTGTTGTTACTGCATTTGACAAACAAGTAATTGAGAAAATTTTAATAACAAAGTAAATAAATATAAGAAAAAAAGAGGCTGTCCAGAAAGCAAAAAATTGGACAGCCTTTTTTTTTAAATCGATATCAATAGATCTTAAAGAAAATAGGTATAAACCTCATCACAATAGTTCTATTGTTAAAAAGAGCATATTATTCCAAGTTGACCACAAAATGCCGTATATAAACCTATTCTTTTCCATTTACTCATCGTTGAAATATTACACCTTAGCATAAGGCTATGCTATAATTTTTCGCCTTGGCAAAAAAAGGAAAAATAATGGCATATCCAATACGGCATTCTACAATCAAAGAGGTATTAAACGTAGAATAATCATAATCAAAGCGAATAACTATTGATTCATCTAGCTTTCTTGATAACTTCTTTCCTATATAATGAGACTCTTTAAATATCAAGGGCTGAAATTAAGTAAATCAATTTCGCTAAAAGATTTCTTTAAAGTAAATCTTTTCCTCTTAATTTTTAGTATTGAAAATTTAGAGGTTTCAGATATAAATATCTTACTAACTATAAACACTAAACACAACATCAAGTTTTCCAGTATACTATTTAAGCCTATTCGTATACTCTTTTAAGCCCATTAGTGAATTTCAACTATTAAATCTATTTTTTCTCATTTTCCTACAACCATTACAAACAATAGTTTTTTTTTACACATTTTAATTCCAATTCAATTTATATAACAAATGTGCTTTTTTTTTGTATAATTTAACACTTCATCTACATTATATTATAAATTTTATGTAATTTAGCATCTAGAAAAAAGAGTTATTAGAGGAAATTAAATGCAAAATTTATCTGTTTATAGAATTACTATTATTTCTATATTATCATTCAAGTATGAGTGAGTAATTGACAGTAATATAACAAGGCTATTCTAGCTTTGTTTTTTTGCTCTTAATGCTCTAATGAAATTGTCGTAAATAATATAAGTATGAAAAAAGTTTTACTACCACTTATTACGGTGCTAATTTTATTAGTAACATCAAGCTTTATTTTAGCACAATCAGATGGTCCTAATTATTCCTCAACTGGGTCATCAATTTCTATAGGAGGAAATGCTGACTGGCTAACTCCAACAAATATTATATCGGATGACGCTTCTTATTCAACATCTGACATTGGTAAAAATAAATCTTCAGATTATCTTACTGGAACAAACTTTGGGTTTGCAATTCCTGGCACAGCAACAATTACTGGAATTATTGTCGAAATTGACAGATATGGAGGAACAACTGACATTAGTGATGACGTTTTATATTTAACAAAAGACGGAAACATTACTACTGGAACAGACAATGGCAATACAGGGGTAGCATGGTCAACAACAGCTACAACAGCCACATACGGCGGATCATCTGATTTATGGGGAACAACATGGACTCCAGCTGAAATAAACAGCACTAATTTTGGAGTCATGCTAATGGCTCAAAACACAGGAAGCACAACTATTACAGCGTTTGTAGATTTTATCAGAGTTACCGTTCACTATACTGTCCCATGTTCAGAACCATCAACTCAAGCTACAATTGGAGCATTCACAAATAATACAACTGGTACATCAGTTACAGGAAACTGGACAAGAGGTAACGGAGAGAACATTCTTGTAGTTGCTAGATTAACAAGCACAACAGCGATCGCTCCAACTAGCGGAAGTTCATACACCGCAAATTCTGTATTTGGATCTGGAAACACTACTGGTACTGGGAATTTTGTGATGTACAATGGCACAGGAACAACAATAGATATAACAGGACTTACTGCAGAAATAGACTACACTTTCGACATTTACGAATACAATAATACAGATGTTTGTTATCATACAACAGCCTCATCTGGAGCATTTACTACCCCAGCATTATCTACGACATTACCATTTACAGAAGACTTTGAGTCTGGTTTTGGAAGTTTTACAGTAATAAATGATGCAACTAATTACTGGGTTACTGGAAATAGCGCTGGTGCAACTAGTGGAACAAACTCCGCATACATTACTGATGATGGAAGCTCTTATAATTATGATAACGGAACAGCTTCAGTTTCTCATATTTATGTTGACTTGGCTTTACCGGCAGGTTCAAACCCTTTTAACCTAGAATTCTCATATAAAGGACAAGGAGAATCTACTTATGACTATCTAAGAGTTTACATGACATCTCTTGCAACTACTCCTGTTGCAGGAACAAGTTTAGGCACAACAGATCAAGTTGGATCTTCAGTCTATAACTTACAATCTTCATGGACTACTACTAATATTGAACTTGATGCTGGAACTTATGCTGGAAACTCATGGAGATTAGTTTTCTCATGGATAAATGATGGCTCATTAGGTACAACCCCTCCAATTGCTTTGGATGACATTGAAATAAGTTTAATATCTTGTCCTACTCCAAGTACTTTAGCAGCAAGTTCAATTACAGACACTCAGGCTGCTTTAAGTTGGACAGAAACAGGTTCAGCAACTACATGGGATATAGAACTGGGAGCTTCTGGTTTTACTCCAACAGGTACTGCCACTCAATCAGGAGTTACATCAAACCCATATACATACACAAGCTTATCGGCAACAACCACTTACGAATTTTATGTAAGAGCTGATTGTGGTGGCTCTGATTATAGTTCATGGGCAGGGCCATTTGAATTCACAACAGCATGTGCAACTTATACGCCTCCTTTTACCGAAGACTTTTCTACATATCTACCTAATTGTTGGTCTGAAACAGATGGAACACTGACAGCTCCAAGTACGCTTACAGGAACAACTTCAACATGGGGAGATGATGGATTTGCAAACTCTGGATCAACAGGAGCAGCAAGAGTTAACATATATGGAACTAGTACTACTGATTGGTTAATGACACCTTCTATCGAACTTGGTGCAGGGGCAACAGATTACCAACTAGAATTTGATCTTGCATTAACAGACTATGGATCATCTGATGCTCCTGACCTTACAGGGACAGATGATATTTTTGCAGTTATAATCTCTACTGATAACGGTGCAATCTGGACATCCGCAAACACCCTGAGACAATGGGACAACGGAGGTTCTTCTTATGTATACAATAATATTTCTACCACAGGTGAAAGAGTCATTATTGACCTTACGGGATATACAGGTACTGTCCAATTTGGATTTTATGGAGAGTCATTAACTTCTAATGCAGACAATGACTTATTTATTGACAATGTTGCTATAATTGAAATCCCTGCATGTCCTTACCCAATGTCTCTTACCGCAAGCTCTATAGATTCTAACCAAGCTAACCTAGGGTGGACAGAAGGAGGTTCTGCAACTACATGGGATATAGAGCTAGGAGCATCTGGTTTTACTCCTTCAGGCACTCCTACACAAATAGGTGTAACTTCAAATCCATACACCTACACCGGACTTTCTGATAATACAAGTTATGAATATTATGTAAGAGCTGATTGTGGTGGTGGAGATTATAGTACATGGCAGGGACCTTATGAATTCACAACAACATGTGTTCCATATACAATTCCATACTTCGAAGGATTTGAAAGTGGATATTCTCATGATGGTGATGTTGACGGATGTCTTTCTCAAGAAACTGTAACTGGAAGTGCTGTATGGAAAATTAATAGCACAAATACTACTTACAACAGAACTCCAAGAACCGGATCATACAATGCAACTTTGTATTATAGTAACGATGACTGGATATTTATTCCTATAAATCTTACAAACGGGACAAACTATGAAGTCTCTTTATGGGCAAGACAGGATGGGGCTACCTCAACAAACGCAGACATTACCATAGCATACGGCAACTCACCTAGTGCTGCTGCAATGACAACAACTATCACTTCTGCAACTGGAATTATAAGCGGCTCTTATCAAAATATTTTGGGTTATTTTTCACCTTCATCAACAGCAACTTTTTATGTTGGGATTCTGGGTTCAATAAATGGAACCCCTTACTACATATCAATAGATGACATCAGTATTGATATTGCTCCGACATGTGTTGATCCTTCTGATCTTGTAAGCTCTAACATAACAACATCATCCGCTGATTTAACATGGACAGCTTCAATATCGGCACCTGCTGATGGATATGACATATATTACAGCACATCATCAACTCCGCCTGACGGAGCAACAACTCCTAGCATTGAAAATCAAGCTGGAACAACTTATACTCTTTCATCACTTGACCATACCAGCGATTATAATGTTTGGTTAAGAGCCGATTGTAGTGGTGGTGATGTTAGCGAGTGGATTGGGCCAGAAACTTTCTCCACACTTTGTGGCGTCACTTCAATATTTCCATGGCTTGAACCATTCGACACTTATCTTCCTAATTGCTGGTCTGAATTTGAAGGGACACTAGCTGCAAGTACTACTGTTACATCTGCTACATCATCAAGTTGGAATCAAGATGAATTTACAAACTCTGGAACAGATATGGGTGCACAATTAAATATTTACGGAACTACGTGTTATGATTGGTTAGTTACACCATCTATTGATCTTGGTTCTGGAACCCCAAATTATCAAATAGAATTCGATCTTGCTTTAACAGACTATGCAAACTCAAACGCACCAGAATCAACAGGGACTGACGACAAATTTGCTGTTGTTATATCAACTGATGATGGTGCAACATGGTCAAATGCAAACATTTTACAAGAATGGAACAACACTTCAACTCCTGCATATTCTGATATTTCCACAACAGGCGAACATATTATTCTTGACATGACAGGGCATACAGGAACAGTAAAAATTGGTTTTTATGGTGAGTCATTAACTTCTGATGCAGATAATGACCTATCAATTGATAATGTTACAATTACTCCTATTCAAAACATGGCTTATGTAGAATCTACAACAAGTCAAATAACAGGGACAGTTGCTCCTGGCACAACTAATCAAGGAATTATTTGTGTTGAAATTGATATGTTAGGCTCCCTTTCCCCATTAAACATTACAGACCTTAACTTTGACACAAACGGAACAACAGCAACAAGTGATCTTAACAATGCAACTCTTTGGTATACAGGAACGAGTTCAAGTTTTGCAACAACAACACAATTTGGGTCTGTGCTTGCTTCACCAAACGGAGCATTCTCATTTACTGACTCACAGCAATTATCATCAGGCACAAATTATTTTTGGTTAACATATGATATTTCAGCTACAGCCGTAAACGATAACCATGTAGATGCTGAATGCAGTTCAGTCACAATAGGTAGTTCTTACACTCCTACTCTACAAGCTCCTACAGGCTACAGAGTTATTGGCATTTCTTACTGTGAGCCAGCTCCAACATCAGTAGATAATCAAGGTATTACAAACGTAACATGCGGTTCGATTAACAACACTACTGGTACAGAAACAAATAATTATGGTGATTATTCAGCAATGACTACTAATATTACTCAAGGAGCTACAATCCCAATCGACATCACATTCTCAACAGGTTACACATACAACACTGTAATCTGGATCGATTGGAATAAAGATGGTGATTTTGATGATACAGATGAAGAGGTTTACACAGGTGTTTCTTTGTCGACAAATCCAACAACACTAAACGCTGAATTTACAGTTCCGATAAGTGCTTCTTTAGGTTTGCATAGAATGCGAATAGGCGGTGCTGACATCTCAATCCCAACCCCTTGCTATACTGACTCATACGCATCTTTCGAAGATTATACTGTAAATGTTGTTGCTGCAACTCCAATGACGTTTGGTTCATGCACTGTAACACAAAACAATACTGATATTACTGCACCTAACACTTATGATCAGGAAATCATAGGCGTTGAAATTGTTACAACAGGAGCACTAAGTCCATTTGACGTATCGTCTTTTACATTTAACATCACAGGTTCAGATGTTGCAGCAGACATTGCAAATGCGACTTTATGGACTACAGGAATATCTGGAACATTCGCAACTACAACCCAACTGGGTGATGTAGAAGTGACTCCTACTGGAGCGTTTACAATTAGTACTGGCACAAATCTACCTTATACATTATCATCTGGGACAAACTACTTTTGGCTAACATATGATATTTCTGCAACTGCAACAGTAGATAATGTTGTAGATGCTGTTTGTACTTCAGTAACAATAGATGGTATTGCTCAGTCTCCGACCATAACCGACCCGGCTGGAAACAGATTAATTGATGTTGTATATTGCGACCCAGTTTATACAAATTCCTGTTCAGCTGATTACATTAGCAATGTAACATTCAGTACCATAAACAATACAACAGGATGTTCTGGCAGCTCACCAAGCAACTCAACTCTCTACACTTTACCAAATCCATTATTGACACAAGGTATTTCATATGCACTTAATGTAACAACTGATGGAGATACAGAGGGAATTAATGTTTGGATTGACTGGAACCATGATGGACAATTTACTACTACAGAATCTGTACTTTCAGGATTTACTGGACTTGAGCCTGAAACCTACACAACCACAGTCACAATACCAGGGGCTGCAATTACAGGTGAAACCAGAATGCGTGTAAGATGTGGATACAATGCTGCTCCTTCAGATGCTTGTTCTAGCTTATCTTATGGTGAAACAGAAGACTATTTGATAACAATAATTGCAGGTTGTGTTGCACCTACAATTACTGCAATTTCTCCTACATCAAGCAATATATGTTCAGGAGATGATCCTGGAGCTTATAGCTTAACAATTTCAGGAGGAACCGCTCCTTATACTTACCAATGGTACAAAGATGATGTTTTATTAGCTGGTGAAACAGGTGCAACATACTCGCCTGGCGCTATGGCTGCAAATGCAACAATATACTGTAAAGCATACAGCAATGGATGTGCAGTAGATGCTCAAAGTCCAACTGCAAATATTTATATTGACATTCCTGTTGCAACTGCAAGTGTTTCTGAAACAGGAACTTGTTCAGGATCGCAAATTTCTCTAAATGGTGGCCCAACAGGAATGACTTCTTATTCTTGGACTGGACCGGCAGGATGTTCTTATACTCCTGATGCTAACTCTCAGAGCCCAACAGTAACAATGGGAGCAACAAGTGGGTCTTTTACCCTGACAGCGACAAACAGTAATGGTTGTACAGCTTCAAGTACTACAGATATTGTAAATGTTGTTCCAGGAGCTCCATCATGTTCTTCAACCCCATCTCCTGCAGATGCTGCAATTGATATTGAGCCTGGCACAACTATTAGTTGGGATGTTGTTGCAGGAGCTACAAATTATGATGTTTACTTTGGAGCTGGTAGTTTACCAACAACTCCATCTAATATGACTGGGACAACATTTGCACCAGTACTATCACCTAATGTTGAATATCACTGGAAAATTGTACCTAAAAATAGTTGTGGAAGTGCAAGTGGTTGTAGCGAATGGACTTTCACAGTTGCTGCTCCATCTTGTGATGGTATTGCAATAGATCCTACAACAGAAGGTGGTTTCGAATCAGGTCCTGACTTTAGTGATAGCTTCTGGTGGTCAACATCTACTGCAGATGCATATGCAAATCAATTTGTTTGTAAAACTGGTGCTACTGCAGGCTTTAGTGGAAGTAACTGTGCATACATATCTAATGACTATGGTGCTGCAACACCTCCACATGCTTATGACAACGGACGTTCTTCAGCCACACACATATTTAAAGACTTTGCAGTTCCAGGTGGGGCAACAAATATAAAACTTGACTTCAACTGGATTGGAAATGGAGAAAGCAACAGAGATATGATGAAAGTATGGATTACACCATCATATTATACTCCTGTTTATGACGAAGAAATATCTGCATCAGGAATTGCTCCAACCGGAATAACTCAAGTTGGTGAAAACAACTACTCAGGACAAACTTCATGGATAAGCGCAACAACAATATCTATAGAAGATGTTTATGCTGGTTTAAACAGTGTTCGTATTATATTCGAATGGATAAATGATAACAACTCAAGTGGAGCAGATGTACCATTTGCAATTGACGATGTTTCAATAACATATACTTGCCCACCACCTCCATGTGCACTCGGAGCTATCGACTTTACAGGCTCATCCCATACTCCTGTATTAAATTCAGCTGAAGGAATCTACTATATAGATATGTGTCAGGGTGAAACATTATCGTTAGCAGCGTCTATGTCTGGAACGCCAATATCAAACTGGCTTGTAAACTCATATGATGGTTCTGGACCAGAAAGATTTACAACAAACCCATTAGTTTATCCAGTAAATTATGCATCTGGATATGATGGCTCATTTGTCGTAAATACTGGAACTTGCTATAGCAGAATCCCTTTCAGAATAAGATCATCTTCAGGTCCCGTTATTCAAAACATAACAGCTACCTTAGAGGGTTGTGCAGGCACATCAACTCCTCTTGACATTGGAAGTCCGACATCAAGCGATATTATTGCAGATCCATATTGTGGAGATATTAACTTAAAACTCGGTGAAGGAATTACAACTTATATCCCAGATGGTCCGTATTGCCCGGAAAGATGTTACGAATCAAGCGTTACTTTTACGGATTTTCCAGTTAACTCTACTTTACAATCTGAAGAGAATTTATTATACCTTAAAATAAATATGGAGCATTCAAATCTGGCTAATATTCAGATATCTCTTAATGGTCCTAATAATTGTGGTTCTGCAATAATTGTACAAGACTACTACACATACTCTCAGTCAGTTGATGCAATGGATGACTACACCTACTACTGGCCGTATGCTACAACAGAAGTAATTACTTTTGGAATCCCTTACACAAAAGATTTAGAGGTTTCCGGAAAACCTTGTAATCCAACTGCTGCACTAAATTATCAGGGAGAAGGATGGGATTATTGCTGGTCAAACAATAATGATTATAGCTATGCCAGTGGATATATGTACTCTACACAAAACCACTCTCCTATACCAGCCAACCCATATTTAGATTACTCAATAAATCCATCTGACGTAGATAATCAGACTAATTTTTATCACCCATTTGAAAGTTTTTCAAACCTTACAGGTTGTCCATTAAATGGAACATGGACAGTAAAAGTTTGTGATAGTGAAGTAAAAAGTAATGGTTGGATTTTCAACTGGGAAATGGCTTTATCATCCAACTTGATGCCTAGTTATTGGGATTATCAGACTAGCCTTGATCATGCAACTTGGGCACTTACATCTGCTACTACTACTCCTATTTCAGAACAATCAAATCCATTAGAATATGATTTAACTCCAAATATTAATAGCACTAGCGGCACTTATACTGGAGCATTTACAGTTTATGATGATTTCGGATGTGATACAACTGCAAATATTTCCTATGATATTACAGGAATTCCTGCAATCCCTGGAATTCTCACCAACGACTACGTTTGGACAGGCGATAATACCCTAAACTGGGATGCGTCAACTATTCAAAACTGGATTTATAAAGACCCAACTGGTTTTTCAAATGCCGGAGTTATTCCTGATGCTTCAACTAACGTATTTGTTGTTGATTATTGTAATTTAAATAATAATCCAACCATAAATGCAAATGTGGAATGCAATAATTTAACTATTTTAGATGGAACATTAACTGTTGAAAATGGAAATACATTAACAGTATCAGGTAATTTTGATAATCAAGATGTATTTAATGCAGAAAACAATAGCACAGTAAACCTGAATGGTTCTATCAGACAAATAATTCAATCAACTTCTGATCTTAATCTTTATGATTTAGTTGTTAGTAACAGTGGATTAGGGATAGAATTGCAAACAAATATTATTGTAAGCAATGAATTGAATATGACAAGTGGAAACATTACAACTCTTGCAAATGTTTTAACTCTGGGAACCAACACATCAAATCTAGGAACACTTTCAAGAACGGATGGTATTGTAGTTGGAAACATACGTAGGTGGTTTGATACTTCGAATGTTTCGAATGTGCTATTCCCTGTTGGGACTCAAGCATATTACCGACCTGCTTATATCAGTTATACTACTGCACCAACTTCTGGTGGCACATTAACAACCAGCTTTAATTCTGCAGATCCAGGACTAAACGGATTACCTTTAGATGATGGAGGGAATATTGTTGTTGCAACAGCAGTAGAAGGATATTGGCCAATTAATGCCGGTGATGGTTTAAATGGAGGCACTTATGACATTGATTTATCAGCAACAGGTTTCGGAGTTATCGATTACACTCAACTATGGCTTCTAAAGCGTTCTGATGCTGCCAGCCCTTGGACCCTAAATGGCACTCATGAAACTGCTACTGGATCCAATGATGAACCCACTGTACATAGAAATGGACTATCGGGATTTTCTGAATTTTCAGTTGGAGGTAAAACCGGAGCTTTACCAATCGACTTATTATTTTTTGACGCATCTTGCATGAATGATGTTGTAATAATTTATTGGGCTACTGCTTCTGAAAGCAACAACGACTATTTCATTATTGAAAAATCATTAGATCTACGTAATTTCAAAGAAGTTGGTAAAATTAACGGAGCTGGAAACTCAAATATAGAATTACAATATTCATTTAAAGATCAAAATCATTACGAATCTACATCATACTATAGATTAAAACAAGTTGATTATGACGGAACGGTTCATTATTTTTATCCTGTAAGTGTTAATTGTGGTGATAATACAATTCTAGAAAATAATGTAAGTATATACCCAAATCCATTTAATTCAAAATTCAGTATCCTATTTACTAATCTTGAGAACAATTATGTAAAACTGGAACTTATTGATGAAATTGGCAAACTTATTTATAATCAGAAAGTATACATTTATGATCATTCTCATAAAGAAGACATTACTCTTCATTATCTAAAACCTGGAATATATTATTTTAAAATAATAACAGATAAAGAGGTTTTTAATATTAAAGTTGTAAAACAATAATTTCAAAAGGTAAATAATTCTAAATGCAGACATTGTAAAATTATAGTCTGCATTTTTTAATTCAAATATATTATAGAACAAAATACTTTATTGAGGTAACGATTGTGTGAACATCTTACTCAAAAAAACAGCCTAAATTACTATCTTATAATATTTTTTACTTAAATTTGTAGTTGAGTTTATCAAAGAGGACTACCATGAGAAAATTTTTATTATTACTTACCTTAAGTATCGTTTGTGTATTGATTAATGCCCAGACCATAACAAATTCCGGGGCCAAGATTAATATTAAAAGCGGAACAACAGTAAAATTCACAAATCTTCACAATTCTGGATCAGGAGGTAGTTTTTATTATGATACAGATCTTGCTGTTCCTGGTAACTGGACAAATGTTTCACCTGCTACATTCACGCAGGGGAGTAATGGTTCTGTAACTTTAAATGGAAGTTCTCAACAAACAATCACAAGCGCTGGAAGCTCTTTTAAAGACTTAACTATTAATAATTCAATGGCTAACAACTCTGAAGTCCTTCTTGGGGATAACATGGAAATAGAATCAGAACTAACTCTTAATCAAGGAATTATTAACACAAACTCAAACACTTTAGTATTTCAATCTACAGCAACGAGTAATTCAGGAAATGCAGACAGTTTCGTTCATGGCAAAATGAAAAAAGTAGGTGCCACTCAATTTACATTCCCTAGTGGAGATGTTATTTCACGTGATCTTGACGGAGATTCATCAAATGAAGATTATGTTATATGGTCTCCTATGAAATCAAATCCATCAGCATCAACAACCGTAAATATTGAGTACTTTTTTAATGATACAGGAATGCCTGATTGGTGGCAACATGGTGGCAACATGGATGCTACTCTACATCATGTAAGTAACAGAGAATATTGGCTTGTTAGCTCAACTGAGGACTTTACAAATGTTACACTATTTTGGAACGACAACGACCACACTGCAGGGAATATATGCGAACATAGCTTCTGTGATGAAACCCCGAGCAACTTTGATCCTTCAGACTTAGTTGTTACTTATTGGAATGGATCTATGTGGAAAGATGCAGACTACAACTCAGGATCAAGTTCATTAATTCACGACCAGGGTTATATTACTAGTAGATTTGCTATCCCCTTTGGAGCCAAAAGCCAAACTTTCATTACGTATGGTTCAAAAGATGATATCAATCCTTTACCTGTTGAGTTAACTGAATTCACTTTTAATTGCCACAACTACAATATTGAGTTACTTTGGACAACCGCATCAGAAACGAACAACAAAGGATTTATTATAGAGAAAGCTTTAGATGGTAGCAACTTTAAAGAAATTGGCTTCGTTGATGGAGAAGGAAATAGCAATCAGATTATTAATTACGAATTCGATGATATAAACTCATCAAACACTGGTGCTTATTACAGATTAAAACAAATTGATAATGATGGAAATTTTTCATATAGCAATTTCATTTATGCTTATTGTGAAAACTTTGAAAACGAACCTTCAATTGAGATTTATCCTAACCCATTTAAAAAAGACGTAAACATAATTGCAAGAAATCTACCAGAAGAAAAAATTACTCTGCATATTTACGACATGTTAGGATCTTTAATTTATCAAAAAAGCCCAAATACTACAGATGGGAACTTTGATTTAAATATCGATCTTGAAAAGCTTCCACCTGCTATGTATGTAGTTAAGGTTATTTCAGGAGAATATGTTGGTGTGATAAAGATTGAGAAACGCTAAATATAATTCCTCTTATATTTTCACAATCCTGTTTTTTATAGCATACATAACCAAACTAGCAGTATTTCGGCAATTAGTTTTTTCTAAAATATTCGCTCTGTGCTTTTCAACAGTACGTTTGCTTAAAAATAGTTGTTCACTAATCTCCTGATTAGACAATCCCTGACAAATCAAAGATACAATTTCTAATTCTCTATCTGTAAGATCACTTACTTCGTTATCTGTATCACTAGTATGTGTCAATCTATTTATTAGATTTTGCAGTAAATCTTGACTAAAATAATTTCGGCCATCAACAACAGCATGTAAAGCTGCCTGAACCTCATCGATATCTGAATCTTTCAACAAAAAACCAGAAACTCCAGCATCAACCATTTTATAATAATATTCTTCATCACCATACATCGACAAAGTAATAATTTTTAAATCTGGATACTTTGCAATTGCTTTCTGAGCAGCAGTTATGCCATCCATCTCTGGCATTTCGATATCCAATAAAACAATATCAGTAGGCACAATATCGAGAGCATCCAAAAACTCTATCCCAGTACTTGCTTCTGCTACTACTTTATAATTCTCAAATGCATTTAGCAATAATTTAAGACCATTTCTAAACAAAGCATGGTCATCAACTATCATTAAATTATATGTACTATTTTCACTCTTCATTTTTAAACGGAATTTGAATAATTACTACTACCCCCTGCCCTACAGCACTATCAATATCGAGATTACCTTTTAACGAACTTATACGACTATGAATATTATTTAATCCACTCCCCATTTCTAGTGAATTATTCATTCTATTCATATCAAACCCCTTACCATTATCTTGATATTCAAGAGTAACAGAAAAAACATCGTAATACAAATTTACAGATATTTTTGACGCGTTTGCATGTTTTAATGTATTATTTACTAGCTCACAAAAAACACGATATAAAACAGCCTCAATATTCTGCTCCATTCGCAGGTCTTTTAGATTGCATTCAAAATCAACACGAATTGTTTTAGCTGCCAATATCTTTTGCAAGAAATTTTTCATAGCTTTCTCCAATCCAAAATTATCCAATACATGTGGAGACAGATTGTTTGATATATCTTTGATACTCTTTATGGATTCCAAAATAACATTATCCATATTATCGAGAACTTCTTTAGAAAATTCATTAGGTTTTTGCTTCCGAAGCGCAGAAACAGACATTTTAACTGTCGATAACAAAGGTCCTAAACCATCGTGAATATCTTTAGCCCATCGTTTACGTTCAAGTTCTTCTGTCTGAACCATTATAGACAAATACCTTTTTTCTGCAGCTCTTTTTTCCTTCTCCATTTTGTCCATATAATCAAAAATCTTTCTAATAAAGACAAGCCCTACAGCAAAACATATTGCAGATGCTACACCAAGCCAGATATACAGTAATCTATAATAAGTTGGCTCAACATCAAAGTAAAACGGCAATGCCTCAAGAACCATTCTCATTAATAATGATGCAAAACCTAAACTAATAAAAACCCATGACAAATTATATTTAGTTCGTTTAGTAAGCTTTAAAGAAATAAATGCTGCAACAATCTGAAATATAATTGTCAAAAACAGAACAATTTTTAATAACATAAAAATAATTTATTTCACAAAGATAATCCGATTTGCTGTTTTTGACAAGTCTAAAAAAACATTCTCTGCTGTGTATTTTTTTTAGTACTTTTGAAACATGCGCAAAATGAGAATTTTAATGTTAAATTATGAGTATCCCCCATTAGGTGGAGGTGCTGGTGTTATTACACAAAAAATCTCCGAAGGACTTGCACATAAAGGTCATGAAGTAACTGTACTTACAACATGGTTTGATGGAGAAAAAGAAGATTCAACAAAAGATAATCTTAGAGTAATTCGATTAAAATCAAAAAGAGAGAAAATTTACCAATCAAACCCAAGAGAAATGCTTTCATGGATGTTCAAATCTAAGAAATTTCTCAAGCAACACTTAATAAAAGAAAAGTATGACTTTTGCTTTGCTAATTTTGCTCTTCCTGGAGGCGAAGTTGCTTATAGTATGAAACTACAATTCGGGCTACCATATGTAATTATTTCACATGGTCACGATATTCCTTGGTTTATGCCAGAACAAATGATGTGGTACCATGCATTTACATATCACTGGATAAGAAAAATATGCCAACAATCTAAAAGAAATTATGTGCAGTCTATTGACATGAAAAATAATATAGATGCATTTCTAGGGAAATTTAGTGACAAAAATAAAATTATACATAACGGTTGGGATAGCTCTCAATTTAAGCCTGATTATTCCAAAAGATCTAATAAGTTCACATTGCTTTTTCCTGGCAGACTTGTTCCTCAAAAAGACCCTATGGGTTTTCTAAAAGCTATTGATATAGTTAAAAGTAAGATCCCTAATTTTGAAGTAAAAATACTTGGTGATGGAAAATTAAGATCAAAAATGGAGAGCTTTGTTAAACATCATGATTTATCTAACATTATCACATTTCGTTCATGGGTTTCAAAAGAAGAAATGTTACATGAGTACCAATCTGCTTCTGTAACGATTTTACCCTCACTTAACGAAGGAATGAGTATCGCAACCCTCGAAGCGCTTGCATGTGGACAATACGTTATTGCGACTAAAGTAAGCAATAATGAACAACTGATTGCACCCGGGATTAATGGAGAATTCATTGAAAAGAAAAACCCAATGGATATTGCAGATAAAATTATCTACTTTTACAATAACAAATTTAAAAAAGGCTATCTGATTAACGAATCGAATCTACAAAAATACCACCACCTTTTCGATTGGAAAAATATCGTTGACGAATATGAAAAGGATTTATTAGAGCTTACTTTTTAACCTTTTTTTCATTTAAAAAAAAATTATTCAACAGCTTATTTTAATCGTTTTATTGACTTAATTTTTAAATTCAATGGTAATAATTTGCGATTAATTGTAAATATTTTGTAAATTTACAATTAAATTTAATTATAATGCCAGACAAACCGCGTATACTAATTGCTGATGATGAGTCATTAAACTATTTATTTTATTGCGAGATAATAGATCAGGAAAAATACGAAATCATATATGTAAGCAATGGAATTGAAGCGGTAAACACTGTCAAAGCAGGTAACATATCGCTAGTTCTCATGGATATGAAAATGCCAGAGATGGATGGATTCTCAGCAACTATTGAAATACGAAAATTCAATACAGAAGTACCTATCATTGCACAAACTGCATACGCATTCAAAGAAGATTTTGACAAAGCAATTTCTGTTGGTTGTACTGATTACATTTCAAAACCAATCCATGAAGAATTACTCATTTCAAAGATTGAAAAACTAATAGGTTAAGAAACTAGTTTAACCTCTGTCTTACCGATTCATAAATAAACATAGCTGCTGCTACCGATACATTTAAAGATTCTGTTTTTCCAACAATTGGCACTTTATACGACTTATTTACTCGCTTCAAGAGCTGTGGAGATACTCCCCTGTCTTCAGACCCCATAACTATAGCTGTTGCTTGAACAAGATCTGCCTCTGAAATATCTATATCAGATTTTTCAGTTGCTGCAATTACATTGATTTCCAATTGCTGTAATAACAAAACAACATCAATCAAATTATCAACTTTACAAACAGGTATATTATATAATGCACCAGCCGATGTTTTAATTGCATCCTCTGTAATTCGAACACTATTGGTAGTAGGAATTACTATTGCATCTACCCCCATACATTCTGCCGTACGAGCAATAGCTCCAAAGTTTCTAACATCGGTAATTCCATCTAAAATAAGAATCAAAGGTTTGCGTTTTTCATCAATTACTTTTTCAATAACATCTTCGATATCCTGATATGTTACTGGTGATAAATACGCTACAACTCCTTGATTATTTGCAGGCGAAATTTTATCAATTTTCTCTGCAGGAACATGCTGTACTCGAATATTGCGTTTACGTAATTCAACAAAGAGTTCTCCTGCAAGACTTCCTACCAAACCTTTTTTAATTAGCACTTTATCAATTTCCTGTCCCGATTTTAGTGCTTCAATAATCGGTCTGATTCCAAAAATAAAATTATCCATGTCTTAATTTTTTGTAATTGTAAATACTCTACCATTTCTCCAGGTAGAAATTGCCTGAGCCCATAATGGCTGATATGTAGGATCTCGTTGCAAGCGATAAACTGCACTTCCTGTTACACTTTGCCCTTTTTCAAATATAAATAATACACCAGCAATATCAGGGTTCTCACCATAAAACCATTCTTCTCCATCAGAACTCATATGCACAATTGTAGGCGGGCCTAAAACAACATATAAGTTACCACGATCTGTTTTCCATCCCTCACGATGATCACTAAAATATTTATTTGCCAGTTCTACTCTGTTATAAAATACTCTGATCTGTTCTCTTGCAAACTTCTTGTTATTCGATTTTTCCAGCCAAAACTTATCAATTGCAACTTTTAAGATATCAGCATTTGCTATTGATTTTAATTCTTTAACAGTGGCTACTAACTTTAAAGACTCATACATATCTGATAGTTTTTTTATCTCTGGAAAAGATTCACCTGAATTAAGTAAACAAATAGCTCCTATACTTTTAGACGAAGGTTTAATAACGTAAAAACCTAGACTATCAAAGCGTAAAGTATCGCCAACAATATATGTGTAAACAGAATCTGGAATACTCAATTCTTCATCAGCTTTTACAGTATAATAAGGGGGTACAACAGTATAATCAGCAAATGAATAATATTCAATCTCAAAATTATTTTCATCAAATATTTTTGAATTAATCCTATATGTTTTTCCAGATTCAACAAAATTGTTGTACAAAACAGAAAATCCATTTTCATCTTTTTCAGGTATAAATTTTTCTTTTGCAAAATCAGACATATTATCAACATCAAAAATAAGTCTGCTTCCTGAGCCACTTTTTGGTCCAGTAAATCCAACAATAAGTTTGTAATGTGTTTTAGGATTCATTTTTATCCTAAAATACAACTCAACATATTCGGAGTCGATGTCAGTATCTATATTAAAAGTATTTGAACCTGAATCAGTAATCTCAAATGTAGATACATCTCTTAATGCATACTTGGTAACAAGATTAAAACTCGTATCATACACACTTTTTTGATTTGCTCTAATTTCATCAATTGAAATTCGAAAAAACACAATTGCCTGAGATTCACTTTCAGAATAAATTCGGACATCAGGATGTAAACTTGACTCAGATGGATTATAGAGTGACGAAAAATCATACTTATATGAAGGCGAATTCTGTTGCTGACTCTTGCCTTCTGAAGTTGCAGGAGCATAGCATGAAACTATCACCATAGACATAATTAATAAAATGCCAAATATGTATTTATTCAGTCTCTTCATCAATATCAAATTTACGATACATTTCCTTTTTAAAACGTTTCATATATGTTGAACTTCCCAAACCATATTGGTAAAACAAACCATTTTCTTTCTTTTCTCTTTGTCCAGGTTTTGTGTCATATACAACCTGATTAAAGTTTTCATCAGATGATATTCCACTAAATGTACCTGCGCTATACTTAAAATAGTACCAATCTGTCAAACTTGGTTCCAATAACATTTCAAAAGAATCGCCTCTTCTGGATTTTTCAATTCTAATAAAACCAAACACATATTTATTTACCTGATTTTTACCAATATTAGCAACAGCTATAGGTCCGTAATGGATAAATGAGTTTAACTCTGGATACCAGATAAAAAGCAATTCATTAAAAATAAATTTATCTGTTAGTTCTTTGGGAAGTTTTGAATAATTACCTAAACTTTGATTTGAAAACCATTCATCAGCTTGTTCTGTACCCAGATATTCAATTAAAGCCCTCTCATAAACCTCATCTCTTGGATCAATACCTACTAAACCTTCAATAGAGTTTAATTTATCAGCCATTTTATTCAACCCATCTTTGTTAAAGTATGCATCCAAAATCATTGAGAGTTCAAACTCTGTTGTATCTGATTCGGGATAATACATTACATTACCAATAGCATTGGGTTTAAACAATCCAAAATCATTACTAAAGTTCATTCTCCCAGTACCATATACATTACAAATTGTCTTATGAATATGAAGATAATTACCAGGCAAACTTGGTTCACTTAATTTTTCCTTAGAAGCAATCATGTATTTACCGTCTTCTCTATTATAATTTAAGTAACCATGAGCTGAGAATATTTCCTGATCATATTGAGTTTTCTTTCGTGTTAAAAATGCAGGATAAATACGATTATTACTTCCAAGCATAATCCCAACTGACAATCTGGAGTTATTGATATTGTATGGCACTGTATCAACAGGAATAAAAATATCTTCTGGATCTATAAATGACTTAAATTTAAGCCAATTGGCTGCAGAAGTATCACATTCATAGTTTACCTTTACTCCTCCATTAAATTCAAGAAACTTTTGATTTGCAAATAAGTTTACACCTCCTTGATACTTATAAAATGAATTTAACTGGAAATTATCTGGCTCAAGAATATCTCCTTTAGCGTATGTTTGTCCGGATGCATCTACACCAATTTTTGTAAAGTGTATTTTTTGTGGAGATTTTGTATTATCAAGATAATCATAATCTCCATAAGCAGTGTAATCTTTACGCCCATAAATACTAACCATTGCATCATAAATTGTATGATATCTTGAAGTTGAATTAGCAATAATTTTCGCATCTTTTATCGGCTGCATTACAGCATTTTTCTCAATAACTACTTTCCCGTCATCAGTATAAATTGTTGCATCTGCAACCCTGATAAACTTAACTCCTTCGGCATATATAATATGTTCTGCATAATTATATTTAGCTCTAGGAGCTACCCAATTCAAAGAATCCTGCTTAGGATGAACAGATGTAAATTTTGGACCTTCTAAGAAGAGGTCTTCCCACTCACTAGGGCTAATATCTTTATTTGCAGTTTCTAGTTTTTCAAGAACATCTGTATCAGCACTTATTTCCAGCTCTTCATTATCCATATACCAAGTCATTTCATTCATTTCACTAATGTACTTGTTCTTTGGAAACTTCCAGATTGTATTTTCTCCATTCGTTCTAAAAACTCCCTTTCTTTCAATAAAATTAATATTTGTCTGAACATTATCGGATTCAAAATCTGTATTTAAAATATTAATTGTATATAAATCAAAGTTTGCAGTATCAGCTTCAACAACATCCTGCAAAAAGTGGAATTCATTTGAACTTATCTTAGCTTTTTCAATATGTAAACTTCCTTCTCCGTACAAACCAGTAGATTTCAAAGTAAGATCACCATCCAAAACACCTTGATTATCAAACATAACAAAGTCGGTAGTATCTTTCTTTATCATAAACTCATCATCTTCTACATTCCATCTTAATGTATTATCTGCACCTTCTACTGACGGGTACTCAATTGGCGATTTTTGTTTAGTAATTTCAAATTTCTCAGAGTGTCCCTCCATATGCTCAGGGAAGAAGATAAGATAATCTGCATTTACATCAGATGCTAGATAATCGATTTTACCAGCGCCACGCAACCCTTTATTACTAAGATCAATCTCATGATAGTAAGTTGCTTTACCTTCGTATAAAGGGAGTCCGGAAGCAGGGGTTTTGTAATTAAATCCTAGAGAAAAATCATTTTTTCGCAAACGTAAAGTTTCTTTAATTGGGGGGAAAATTCCAGCTGAATATAGAGTTCCATCAAAATGTAAATTTGCTCTAGAATACCCCTCTATACTATCAAGTTCAAATGGATCAACCTCAAAATAAAATTCATTACGGGTATAAGCTCTATCATAAATATCTTTGCTGTCGTAATAAACATACGTTTTATCCTTTGAAATAAATTTTGGATACTCTGCAAAATCCTGTTTCCCTGATTTATTCATCGGCTCATCGATATAGAACTCACCATTTATCTGTTCAAGCTTATTCCTTACAATTGCAGGTTTATACTTTCCTTCCGAATCGAGATAGTCAGTTTCTGCAACCATTTTCATCGAATCACATTGTGTAAGTTCAATCATAAACCGGTTATAATCAAACTTATAGTTACTACCATAGAAATAAAATTGTCCTGCCTGAATTGTACCATCAAATGTAAATGATCTGTTTCGTTTTAGTGTAATCTTTTGCTCACGAGGATAAACTTTAACACTCTGCGAATCGGACAAATGAACCGATGGAACTCCTTCTATTTTTAGATCAAAATTAAGAAGACTTAACTGTGCATTGTTTGTATTTTCATCAACCTTAGAATAAAACTGAATTACATCAGAATCTTTAGTCCCTCTGTGAGCTTCTATCATTTTGTAGGTTTCTGGATACACTTTAACCAGCTCTGTTTCTGAATCATAACTCAAAAAACCCTGATAAGCAAGAGAGAGTATCATTTGTTTAACTTGAGCTGGACTATATTTCATATATCCGGCAAGTTCGTTCAGGTAAAACTCAGGATAACCTGCCCAGTCACTTATAAACCCAGTCAAGACTACCAGTGGATGTATTGGGTCTCGTTTTTGAACTCGTTCGTAACGCTGTAAAGTATAATAATCAGATGACTCAAACATTACTTCATTAGGAACTCCAGGAGTTTGAATCATCGTAAAGTCAATTTTAAACTTCTCGATAAACCATTTCATCCATGTAAAATCCATATTTACATCATGATACGAGTTCGAGAAATTAACCTTAGACATTCCTTCTCGAGTTCTGATTAATTCTAAAAATCCAATTGTGTTATGAAATCTAAATATCAAATTCGGATGATAAATTGAATCATCTGCAAGTCTCAAAACAATAGAACAATCATCCGTTACAATCATCTTGTTATCAATATAAAAAGTTTTTGAGAATGCATCAAGAGAAATAGTATCATTCTTTTTAATTGTAATCTTTGCCAACTCATCCTTAGTACCGCTACCAATAAAACTTGACCCATGAATACTAAATCCCCCTTTAAAATCTACACCTTCTACTATATCATTTAGTTCAAAATGCTGGTTATAGCTTGTAAATTTTGGATAATCTGATTTATAAGGCTGATCAAGATTTCCAGCTTTATCAATAAGCTTTCCCATCAATGGTTGTTTAAAGAACATTGAGTTTGTAAAGATTACAGAATCTGCAGTATATGTTATATTTCTCATATCAATATCATAGTTGGAAAGTTTTGCCTTAATACTATCCAATCCATATCCAACACGTTCCCAACCAACAACGCCTCCTTTACCTGTCCACTTATTCTTTGTAGGATAAAATACTCCATCAGTTTTATATATTTTTAAACTATCAACACCTTTGTATCCAACAAGATTTATATTATCAAATATTATTTTGATTTCATCATCATATTCAATTAAGAAGGAATTGTTTTCAGCTTTCCACTTTGCACGGGCAGTTTCGGATACAATGCCTCTAGTAATCAGTGCATCCATATTCAATAAATACTGAGAAATATCTTTAAGCTTTGGTCTTTTTCCATCATTTAACATTTCCAATAATGCTTTCTCGTAATCATCGTATTGCCCTTTGTCGAGATTCATACGATTAGCATTTAGCATTATATCAGTATAGGCAACAAAATCAGGATATCCTTTACATCCTTTAGAAGCCATTATATTTGCAGTATTAATAAATTGTTTTTTCTCATCAGGAGTAAGGCTGTCTGTTTCCCAGAAATCGCCAAATTCTCTACTCATGCTCTTCCCGTTTTTCCTTAGTTCTCCAGTATAATTTAATTCCTGATTAAAGGCTCTTTCGAATTTTTCAGGATCTTCGGGGAATACCTGAGAAAAAAGCATATTTACAGTAAAAACTAAAACAAGAATCGACAATATCTTTTTCATCCAATATTTTTTTTACTCCTGAATATAAAAAATTCAGGAAGAGTTAACACTATCACACCAAATCACAGACATGAATTTCACATTGTACTTTTATGAAAAACACAAGCAATCCATTCATTCTTTGTGATACTTTTAACAAAAAACAAACCATTTTCATTACATATCTTTTCGATCTGATCAAATTCTGTCTCAAAAAATCCACTTAACATAATAATTGCCCCATTACTCATTTGTTTTGCATAATAAGGAATATGTTTCTTTAGGATATTTAAATTAATATTTGCAAAAATAAAATCGAAAAGTTTAGGTGGAATAGATTGTACATCTCCCCTAAAGGAGGATATATTACTTACCCCATTTCTTGCAGCATTTTCAACAGTATTTTCATAAGCCCATTCATCTATATCTATTGCAATAATTGAATTTGCTCCAAGTATAGAAGCATAAATTGCTAACACACCAGTACCGCATCCCATATCTAACACTGAAGCCTCCCAAAAAGAGTAGTCAGACATTAGCTCACACATCATGTGGGTAGTTGCATGATGACCTGTACCAAATGACATTTTAGGCTCAATTATAATTGTATGCTCTGTATTAAACTCTTGATTATGGAAAGGAGCTTTAATTGCTAGTTTATCTTTTATAACTATAGGCTCGTAACTTTCTTCCCACTTTTGATTCCAGTTTTGTTGCTTAATTTCTTTAAAACTATAGCTAAGACTATAATTATTCATTAAGGCATCTGTGTCATCAGCTACAAAAGCATCTTTAGAGACATAAGCCATTAAAGCGCCTTTCTTTTCAGAAAAACTCTCGTAAGACTGTTCTGCTAAAAAAGCGATTATTACTTCTTTTAAGTAATCCTTCTCGATAGGAATCTGAATATTGAGTTCAATATAGTCCATATTAAATTGCTTTATAAATTTCGATAAAATCTTCCTTTTTTAGTGACGCACCACCAATAAGACCGCCATCAATATCTTCCTGTGCGAACAATACCGAAGCATTTGCAGGTTTAACACTTCCACCATAAAGAATAGAAATTTGAGAAGCAATTTCCTGAGAATAAATTTCAGCTAAAGTTTTCCTGATAAATACATGCATTTCTTGTGCTTGCTCAGGACTAGCAGTTTTACCGGTACCAATCGCCCAAACAGGCTCATATGCAATAACAGTTTTTAGAACATTATGTTCGCTTGTTTGTGCGAGAGAATTCACTAACTGCTCTTTAACAACATTAAAATGATTACCTTCTTCACGTTGTTCAAGAGTTTCTCCACAACACAAAATAGGGACTAAATTATTCTTATAACATTGAGAAGCTTTTGTTGCTATGATTTGATCAGTTTCACCAAAGATTTGTCGTCTTTCGCTATGACCAATAATTACATACGACGCTTTCAAACTTTTAATCATTGCCCCAGAGATCTCTCCTGTATATGCACCACTGTCAAATTGCGCACAGTTTTGAGCTGCAACATGGACTTTTTGCAAATCAACAGCTTTAACACATGCATCAATATGGGTAAAAGGGACTCCAATTACAATTTTCACATTCTCATCCAACTCCCTATCACTAAAGTAATTGTTTATTTCTTGAGCTAGTTCAACACCCTCTTGAACTAAAGTATTCATCTTCCAGTTTCCAGCAACAAATTTATTTCTCATATTTTTTTTAGTTTTTACTGATGTATTTATTTTGAACCAACCATGTGTAAATAATATGGAATATTGCCATAAACAGTAATAATGCTAGTGCATATGTTAAAGCAATATTGTTTTCTGTATTAGCTTTTTGTATTGACAATGATCTTCCCATCAAATCTTTTCTCATATCATTTACATCAGGAATATTCTTTGATGACCACTTGTCTATAACAGTTCCTTTCTTTAATAAAACCAAACCAGGATTAGATCTAACTACTGTTTTAAGAGTTATTGGATCGGTATTATAGAAGTTATATATTGGATCGTTTTCTTTAACAAACTCCTGTATCTCTTCTGCATTAGATGCTGTCAAACAATAAAAGTTATACGATTCCTGTTCACAAAATGCAGCAATTTCGTTTATTTTCTCAAGGTTTTCTGAATTTGCATCATCAACATGAGTCATAACAACAAAGAAAAAATAATTTTCATCTGCAAGAACAAGGTCTGTAATATCTTCACCATAAGGGATTGATACACCAGAAGTCTCTATCGGATATTCTGCATCAAGGAAAATATAATCAATTCCAGGACGATTATTAACTGTGAAAGTCTCCTCTCCTCCGTCTGGTGTCAAGTAATACAAATTCACTAGTGCTGGATCTAATTCAGATTCATATACAATTTCTTCAAAACTCCATGTACTATCTGGCAAACTTTCAACAGTATAAATTTCAGATATATCATCTTTTGTATACACAAATTCTGCATCATAAAGATTTACATAAGTTTCCTCTACTGGCTCTGGACTATAGCCAGGGATATAAATAGGTTCAATTGTAAAATCGTGAATTGGAGGACGATAACCTTCTTCTACAAGTCTGTGTTCCGCATCCACAAATGACCATGTTGTATCTGGCAAGTTTGTTTCGTTAAATTCTTTTTGCTCGCCATTTTTCTCGTAGATAAAGACACTTTCATAAACATCTACATTATCTTTCTCCTCATCAGGAACAACCATTCCTTCAGAAATATTTGCTCCGATGTGATATGGTCTGAAATCAATTACCGGAAGATTATTTAAACAGTATAAAGTCAACCAAAAACAAAACCCAGCAAAAACGAATCCTAAAGTCCATTGCCAAAATGGACCATAAGCCGGCTTGAACTTCTTCCTTTGCCAAAATAGAATAACTACAAATACATCTATAACAATATTTTTAAAGAATGTTTGCCAATTAGTTAAAATCAAAGCATCTCCAAAACATCCGCAATCGGAAACTGGATTAGCAACGGCTAACCACAAAGTCAATGGAGTAAACACTCCCATAAAGAGCAACACTCCCCAAGAAACGATCTTAGGAACAAGGTTAAATAATAAAGATATTCCTATTATTAGCTCTGCTGCACACATAAAAATCGCTAATAATAATGCTGCTTCATTTAAAAACTCCAAATGCATTGCTGTAAAATAATCTCCAAACTTGTAAGCAGACCCCAAAGGATCAACCACCTTAACAAATCCTGAGTAAATAAATATCAGCCCTACAAAAATTCTACTAAAATTTCTTATAAATTTCATATCTATAAATGATTTATTGAACTTAAATTAAATTGCGTTTTTCCAATTCTTTTATTATTAGATTTGATATATCTTCTGCGCATAACATATTTCCATCTGTATCGCTACAATCAATTCTAATAAATGCCTCATCTCTTTCAATTGCTTTAAGATAAGTTTTCTTAACTTTTTTCTGAAAATCTAAACTTGCTTCATGGATATCTGTTTTACCCTGAAGATATTCTCGGTCTTCTCCACTTCTACTTTCTGTAAGCCTTTTCTTTGTAAACTCAAAAGGGACATCCAGAAAAACACTCAAGTCTGGTTTCGGAATTTTAAAATAATCATATTCCAAATCAAAAATCCATTCAAATAACTTGTCTGATTCTTCATCGTTTTCAATTTTCGCACATTGAAACCCAATGTTTGAATAAACATACCTGTCATTGATAACAACTTTGTCTTCTGCCTGCCATGAATTTATTTGACCTGCAAGATTATATCTATCTCCGGCAAAAAGCAAAGCTACCAAATAAGGATCCACATCATCAAGACCACCAAACTCACCTCGTAAAAATCGAGAAATCATCTCCCCAAATATTCGAGAATCAGTAGTTGGGAAATGAATATACTCAGACTCTGTATTCTTAGCAGCCAAATATTGTTTTAACAACTCAATTTGAGTTGATTTACCTGCGCCATCTAAACCTTCAATTACAATAAAAGACATATTTTTGATTTTATCCTATTTAATTGCCAAATTTAAAAAAAATAGACTGTATTTCATAAATTAAACACTCCTTTTTATTAACTCTTATTTGTCGAAGATATTATACTGACAATTATCAGTTATTAACGTTTTATTTAACATATTTTTCTACTCGTTTACTCACCATCTAGTAAATAGTGCATTCCTCACCTTTAAGCAACTCGAAGGTGAGGCAAGTATAAACAAAACATTTTCTTATTTTTGTAAAAAAAAAGTAATGATGATAAATCTTAAAGGAAACCTTCATGCATTTGACAATCCTCTTTTGATGGGCATTTTAAATTTTACGCCAGATTCTTTCTATAGTGATAGCAGAGTTTCTGATTTATCGACTATCAAAAATAAAATTAGCCATATGTTTGATGATGGAGCTGACATTATCGATATTGGTGGAATGTCATCGCGTCCCGGAGCAGAAATAATTGACGAACAGGAAGAACTAAAACGACTTAAACCGGTTTTAGAAATTATTTCCAAGGATTTTTCTGACAAGTATTTCTCTATTGACACATTAAGGTCTTCAGTTGCAAAAATCGCTGTCGAAGACTATGGCGTTGCAATTATTAACGACATTTCTGGAGGTGAATATGATAAAAACATGTTCCAAACTGTTGCAGAATGTCAGGTTCCATATATAATTATGCATATGAAAGGAACTCCAGAAAACATGCAACAACAAACTAGCTACAAATCACTTACAGGAGACATTATTACATATTTTTCAGAAAAGGTTCAAAAACTACACTCTTTAGGAGTTAACGATATAATTATTGATCCAGGATTTGGCTTTTCAAAAACTATTGATCAGAATTACGAATTACTTAATAAACTTAAAGAGTTAAAAATATTTAACCTTCCAATTTTAGCAGGTTTATCTAGAAAGTCTATGATTTGGAGACACCTTAATTCCTCTGCAGACAAAGCCTTAAATGGGACAACAGTTTTAAACACTTTTGCTTTGCAAAATGGAGCTAATATCCTTAGGGTTCATGATGTAAAAGAAGCAAAAGAAACCATAGAACTATTTCTTAAAACAGTGAACTCCAGGGCAAACGCATCTAAATATTTTTAAGCAGAGAGAAAACGAACTGATTATCCC
>PPCM01000324.1_pt1 | contig 54389 bp, 44 predicted proteins | sample 1555541 | NCBI WGS metagenome assembly PPCM01 (sample SAMN05284479, study PRJNA326546) | Marine sediment metagenome, whole genome shotgun sequencing project. | isolation source: marine sediment | place: Germany: Wadden Sea | collected 2012-09-05
TATAGCGAAGAGGCTACACCTGTTCCCATCTCGAACACAGCAGTTAAGCTCTTCAGCGCTGATGGTACTTGGCGGGAAGCTGCCCGGAAGAGTAGGTCGTCGCTAGTTTAGAAGAAACACTTGTTATTTATAACAAGTGTTTTTTCTTGTGTAGAAATGTATTAAAAAAGAGAAGAAGAGTATTTATAATGTAATGCGTAAAAAAATTTTTAATAAAACACAAATAAGACACATTGAGTACATATAAAGTACACATGACAATACTATTATTAACATGTAAACAAAAACAAAAGGGACGTGCAAACAACGCACAGGAGGTAGAGAGATGAAAATAAGATTAAAAAGCGCATTAGCAGGTACATTATGTGCAACAATAGTAATGTCAGGTGCTACATCAGCATTTGCAAATGAGACTAAGAATGAGGTAGCTAATACTACACAAAAGGCAGTCTATAAAACAGGTATCATAATAGAAGGCGATAACAAATTGGATATTGATGAAGATACAGCGTATATTGAATGCTATTTCGAACCACAGACTTTTGATGAATTCATTGGTTCATTTGGAATTGAAGATATTGCAGCAGAAGACAAAGCGGCATTAGAAAAAGCATATAACGAAGCAATTAAGCTAGAAGAAGCAGATAAATACGAAGAAGCAGATAAATATTGGGACGAAATGTTTACAATAGTAGACAAATATTTTGATGATATAGACTATGATGAAGAATGGGAAATGCCAACATTAGATGAGTTAATAACAGAGTTTGGTATAGAAGATATTACATCAGAAGACAAGGCGGCATTAGAAAAAGCATATAACGAAGCAATTAAGCTAGAAGAAGCAGACAAGTACGAAGAAGCCGATAAACATTGGGATGAAATATTTAAAATAGTAGACAAGTATTATGACAATATGACAATGGAATTAGAAGAGACTACAACGATATAAGAATAATTGTAATAACTTCCATTTAAAGGGGTAATAAAATAAATAATGTGAAAAGAGCATCTTTCAAATAGATGCTCTCTTTCTCATTATAAGTTATAATAAGATTAAAGAAATTAATTAATGAGTGGTGGCGTATGAAGCGAAAGATACTAATTGTAGAAGATGAAAAAAGAATAAGAGATGTCATAAAAGACTATTTTATAGCTGCAGGTTATGAAGTTGAATTAGCAGAAAATGGAAAGCAGGCAATAGAAAAGTTTGAAGTCTGTCAACCAGAGATCATATTACTTGATATAATGATGCCTGAATTAGATGGCTGGTCAGTGTGCAAAAAAATAAGAAAAAACTCTGATGTGCTATTAGTTTTCTTGACATCACGAAGTGACGAAGATGATAAATTAATGGGATATGAATTTGGAGCAGATGACTACATCACAAAGCCATTTAGTCCAAAAGTTTTAGTTGCGCGAATCAATGCTTTGATAAATCGCCAAGATAGAGACAAAGGCATACTAAATAGTGAATTAGTCATAGGCGATATCAAAATAAATATTGATGCCAGAACAGTAAGCATTAATGAAAAAATAAAAGCAATGCCCCCAAAAGAGTATGAGTTATTATTATATATGATGGAAAACAGAGGAATTGCCTTAAGTAGAGATATGATATTAGATAAAGTTTGGGGATATGATTATTATGGCGACACACGTGCAGTGGATACGCATATTAAGAAATTAAGAAAGAACCTAGACGCTTGTTCCGGATATATTCAAACAGTATTACGTGTAGGATATAAATTTGAGGTTACTGATAATGAAAGTTAAAAAAAGTATTGTCTTAAAAATGTTCATACTAACAGCTGTTGCATTTATGCTATTTATCATAGTAGAATTAATAGCGCAAATGTTCTTTTTTGATACATTTTATGTATCTAGAAAAGTAAAAGACATTGAAAATAAATATAGTCAAATTGAACAATTAATAAATGATGATAATATATATGATTATGAAGTATTAGCAGAAATTGATGAAGTAGCTTATGAAAGCAATATTGGTATTGTAATCAGTGATGAATATGGAGGCATAATATATCCTAATGCCATAATAGGCAATACAGAAAATTTTATGTTAGTGGAAACAAATTTTGGTGATTTATTCACAGTAGATACGTTTAATATGGAATATGAAAATGGCGTTTTAGATATATCCCAAGGAGATGTGATAGAAATATTTGGTGAGATATATAATGATGAATTCATTGATGAAGCGTATTTGGATGAGGTCTACATTGATGAAAATCAAAATTATATATATCCGTATCAATTAAAAGTTAGTAATAATGTATATAGCTCTAAAGAAACGGATATGGCAGTCAGTTACCCAGGGTATGGTTCAAATGAAATACAATCAATAACGGGTAAAGTAGTTTATTATATGCCAACAAATATTAACGGGATATACGAATCAGGCGATAATAGCTACAAAATATCATGGCTATATTCAATAGTTGATAATGCTATGGTTAAAAAAATATATGGTATAGGAATAATTGAAGATTCCTATACTGTATTAGATGAAAATACAGGATTTGAAAATTTAGTAATGGAAAAAACTGCACAAGATTCAGAAGGGAAAAAGTATTATACTTTTATAATGACACCACTCCAATCCGTTAATGAAGCCATGTCTGTATTAAAGGATTATTATGTTTACATGTTTATAATAGCGCTCTTCTTTATAGTGATCATGGCATATATTTTATCAAAGATCATTACAAAACCTTTAATCGAGATAAATTCAAAGACCGAATTAATGGCAAATATGGACTTTGATAGTAAATGTGAGGTAAACACTGAAGATGAAATAGGCACATTGTCCAAAAATATAAATACAATGTCAACAAATTTAAGTGGAGCACTAAATAGTCTCAAGGAAGCAAATATAGAGTTACAAAATGATATAGAGAAAGAAAAGAAAAGAGAGCAAGAGAGAAAGGATTTCATTGCAAATGCATCACATGAGTTAAAGACACCACTTAGTATAATTAAAAGTTATTCAGAGGGTATATTAGACGGTATATATAAAGAGAATCAAGGCGCATATTTAGAAATCATAAAAGATGAAGTATCCAAAATGGATGATTTGATTCAATCTATGCTCCAACTATCAAAAGTTGAATCTAATGAAGTAAGTATAAAAATAGAGCGTATAGATATCAATGAATTAATAGAGACAACAATTGCAATGTTTGCTCATGATTTATTGAGTAAAAATATAAAAGTTATATATGAACCTAAAGCATATCCAGTTAGTGCAGATAGAAGAAGGTATGAGCAGGTAATAACCAATTTAATGAGTAATGGCATTAAATATTCGCCTGACAATGCAACAATTAATATTAGCATTGATGAATATGAAAGCGATAAAATACGTGTAAACATTGAAAACACTGAGACAAGTATACCCCCAGATGAAATAGAACATATCTGGAAAGGTTTCTATAGAATAGAAAAATCGCGAAATAGGGAGCATGGTGGCAATGGTTTAGGATTAAGAGTAGTAAAAGAAATATTAGAAGCACATAATGAAGAATATGGGGTAGAAAACACCTCAAAAGGCGTAAAATTTTGGTTTACAATGACAAAAGCTTAAATCGAAGAAGAAGTCCAATAACATGGGCTTCTTTATTTGTTATCATAAAGACAGGTGAAGGCACTTATGATAAAATGACAGTAAGAATTCTTTATGGAGAGGATAAACATGAAAGAAAACAAAGTACTAGTTATTGGTGGAGGTGCTTCCGGATTAATTGCTGCAATCTCAGCTGCACGAATGGGTGCAGATGTAACTTTAATCGAAAAGCTTGATAAATTGGGCAAAAAAATATTAGCAACAGGGAATGGAAGGTGCAATTTCACCAATGTACAAAGTGATTATTCATTTTATAGAGGTGGCGATGACACCTTTGTTTCTGATGTATTAAAGAAGTTTAATAATGATAATACGATTAGTTTTTTTGAAGAACTTGGGATATTTCATAAAGTTGAAAGCGAAGGAAGAGTGTATCCTTACTCAGAAGAAGCCGTTGCAATACAAAATGTATTAATTATGGAAATAAATAGATTAGATATTGAAATAGTTCTAGATAACTATGTAAAACGGATAGAGAAGAAGGGTCAAAGATTTTTTGTCTATACACAAAAAGGTGAAATATATAAGCCAGATAAAGTGATTATAGCAGCTGGAGGAAAAGCAGCGCCGCACTTTGGTTGTCAAGGTGATGGATATGACTTTGCTGAAAAATTAGGACATAGCTTGATTGAACCAAAGCCTGGTTTAGTAAAATTAATAACAAAAGAAAATATGAAAGACTTAAAAGGCGTAAGGTCAAAGGGCGCTGTAGAAGTCATAAATAATAAAAAAAGCCTGTGTAGAGAAATTGGTGAAATACAGTTTACACAAGACGGATTATCAGGGATATGTGTTTTTAATATAAGCACATACGTACATCAAGTGCTAGAAAAGAAAAAGGAATGTACTGTGAAAATAGATCTGTTCCCAGAGTACAGCCTAGAAGATTTAAAAATAATACTACAAATGAGAAAATCATATTCAGGAAATAAAACCATCGAAGAGTTTTTAGTAGGTTTAGTAAAAAACAAACTAATAAGTTATTTATTAAATAATATAGCAATAAGTTCAACAAAAAAAACATGTGATCAGCTAACTAGAAATGAACTTGATCGGTTGTTATATTTAATGAAAAACTGGGAATTTACAGTAACGGATACATACAAATGGAAAGATGCACAAGTAACAACAGGTGGCATCAACCTCAACGAAGTTGATAGTCAGACGATGGAATCAAAGGTGGTTTCAGGTCTTTACTTTGCAGGAGAAATACTAGATGTTGATGGAATATGTGGAGGATACAACCTCCAATGGGCATGGTCAACAGGAAATATAGCAGGAATCAATGCTACTAAATAGAAAGTGGAAAATAATATGATAAGAGTATCAGAAATAAAACTAACCATAAACGATGAGCTTGATCAATTAGAAGGACAAATAGTAAAAAAGTTAAAAATAAAACCAAGTGATTTAGAGGCGTATAATATATACAAAGAATCCATAGATGCTAGAAAAAACGAAATAAAATTTGTATATACAGTAGATTGCAAAGTGAAAAATGAAAAGGACTTATTGAAAAGAGCAAAACAACTGAAAATATCTAAAACACCTGATATGGCATATATACTAGAAAAGAAAAACAAGAAAACAGTAGACCAAGAAAAACCAATTGTAATTGGTTTTGGTCCTAGTGGTATGTTTTCAGCACTTATTTTAGCCGAGGCTGGAATGAAACCGGTTATTTATGAAAGAGGAAAAAGTGTAGATAACAGAGCTATAGATATAGAAAATCTTTTAGAAAATGGTAGCTTAGACGAAGATTCAAATGTGCAATTTGGAGAAGGTGGTGCAGGAACATTTTCAGACGGTAAGCTTACCACCAGAATAAAAGATGTAAGGTGCAGAAAAGTCTTAGAAGAACTTGTTGAAGCAGGTGCACCAAACGAAATAATGTATAAGCAAAAACCCCATATCGGTACAGATATATTAAGAGAAGTAGTAAAAAGAATACGTGAAAAAATAATAAAGCTAGGTGGCCAAATTCATTTTGAATCAAAGCTAGAACAAGTTGAGATAGAAAACAATGAAATTCAGTCGGTCACAATAAAAGGCAAACGGATAGTAGCAAAATCAATAATCCTTGCTACAGGACATAGTGCACGAGATACATATGAAATGTTATATAATAGGGGCGTACAAATGGAGCAAAAGCCATTTTCTATAGGGGTACGCGTTGAGCATCCACAAGAAATCATAGATGTTTCTCAATATGGAGAGTATGCAGGACACGAAAAACTAGGCGCTGCAGAATATAAATTAGTGTATCACAGCGAAAATGGCAGAGGTGTATATTCATTTTGTATGTGTCCAGGTGGGAGCGTAATCTGTTCGGCATCAGAAAAAGGTAAAATAACCACAAATGGAATGAGTTATCACAAACGAAATGGAAAGAATGCTAATAGTGCCTTATTGGTTAGTGTAACTCCTGAGGATTATGAATCCGATCATCCATTGGCAGGAATAACCTATCAAAGAAAATGGGAAGAGAAAGCATACAATATGGGTGGTGGAAATTATGAAGCACCGGCACAGACAATTGGTGATTTTTTAGGAATTGAAAAAGGTAGCAAACCCATAGAAACAACCTATAGACCAGGTGTCATATGGGGAAGCATGTCTGAGTGCTTACCAGCCTATGTAATAGAATCCCTAAAAGAGGCTATTCCAAAGTTTGGTAATAAAATAAAAGGCTTTGATATGGCAAGTGCTATACTTGTAGGACCAGAGACAAGAAGCTCTTCGCCCCTAAGAATAGTTAGGGATGAGCAACTGTTGTCAAACATAAAAGGACTATACCCTATAGGTGAAGGCGCAGGCTATGCTGGGGGCATCGTGTCAGCTGCAGTAGATGGTATAGTATGTGCAGAAATAGTAGCAAATAAATAAAATGACTTTCGAAAAAGTATAGTTCGAGAAGTGAAAAAATCAGGGTTCGAATTGTATGGATATGCAAAAGGACCCTGTTGTTTTGAAAGATTCGCAAGGCAACAAAAAATTATAAAAAAAGTACGGAGGTAATATAATGGGACAAACCCTATATGAATTCATGAAAAATTACGTAGCAAAAGAAAGTATATCTTTTCATATGCCAGGTCATAAGAGGCATATCTTTGAGCAATTAGGTTATGGAGAGTTTATTAATAAAATAGAAAAATACGATATTACAGAAATAGATGGTGCAGATAATTTACATCATGCAACGACTGTAATAAATGAATCACAGCAAAAGTATGCAAAAATATATGGAGTAGATCAATCCATGTTTTTAGTAAACGGAACAACCAGTGGAATCATAGCATCCATATTAGCTATAACTCAAAACGGCGATGAAATCCTAATGGCAAGGGACTGCCATAGAGCAGTTCATTCAGCTATCACATTAAATGATTTAATGCCAAGATATTTTTATCCTAAAATCAGTAATACACTACATGTATCGGGTGAATATTTAGCCTGTGATATAGAGAGCATGATTAAAAAATACCCTAAAGTAAAATGCATAATACTACCATATCCAAATTATTATGGAATATGTAGCAATATAACTGAAATTGTAAAAGTAGCAATAAAATATGACAAACTATTAATCGTTGATGAAGCACACGGCGCACATTTGAATTTTGGAGAAAACAGGTTACCAATAGGTGCAACAAAAGCAGGTGCTCATATTGTAATTAATAGTATTCATAAAACATTAGCTTCTTTCACTCAAAGCTCAGTTGTTCATATTAATTCAGACAAGGTTGATATAAGTAAATTGAAAAGTCAATTGCAAATGGTACAAAGTTCAAGTCCATCATATCTGTTGATGACTTCTTTAGATATATCAAGGGAAATCATGGAAGAGCATGGAAACGTATTAATGAAAGAATGGCTAGATGCGATTGACTGGTTTAAGATGCACCTAAAAGCATATGATGGTGTGAAAATAATGGAAGCAAATGACGAAATACCATTATTTGACCAGACAAAAATTAATATTGATATGACTCAACTAGGGATTTCAGGAAAAAAATTATTTAATATACTGAGAGAAGAATATGGTATTTATATGGAATTAGCAGGAACAAATTACTGTATGGCGCTTACAGGTATTGGGACAAGGAAAAAAGACCTGCAAATATTAGCAAAAGCCTTAAAAGATATAGCAATAAAATATAAGACAAACAACCCGCTGAAATATCATATTGTAAAATACGGACAAGTTAATCAAGTGAAAAGACCTAAAGAAGTTTTTGATGGGAAAAAAGAAGCAATAAGCATATCAAAAAGTATAGGTGAAATTGCAGCTACATCGATTATTCCATACCCACCTGGGGTACCATTAATATGTCCCGGGGAGGAAATTACGGAAGAAGCAGTTAAATCACTTCAAGCATTATTAAGTGATGAAATAGCAGTAATAGGATTAGAAGAAAACAATGAAATATTAGTGAATATAAAATAGTCATATAACAACTAGATGAAGACAGAATAATTGAAAAACCAATAGATTATAATAAATTTCCTAATAAAAAAGATGAATAAATATAGCAAGAAATAGTTAAAGATGATAATATATACAATAATGGTTTTGACTAAATTATAAGATTAAAATAGAGAGGGAACAAAGAAATGAGCATATTAAAAGAGGCGTTAGACTTACACTTAGAATGGAAAGGCAAGATAGAAGTTACAAGCAAAGTACCAGTAAAAACAAAGTATGACATGTCAACAGCATACACACCAGGTGTTGCGGAGCCATGTAAAGAAATACATAAAAATAAAGATGATGTATATAAATATACTGGCAAAGGTAACTTAGTGGCTATAGTAACAGATGGATCAGCAGTTTTAGGTCTAGGAGACATAGGACCGGAAGCTTCATTACCAGTAATGGAAGGAAAGGCAGTTCTATTTAAAAGTTTTGCAAATGTAGATGCATTTCCAATCTGCATCCCATCAAAAGATGTAGAAGATATTGTACAAACAGTAAAAATGATTGAGCCAGGTTTTGGTGGAATAAATCTAGAAGATATTTCATCACCAAGATGTGCAGAGATAGAAAGACGACTAAAAGAAGAATTAGATATTCCTGTATTTCATGATGATCAACATGGAACAGCAGTTGTAGTAGTAGCAGGAATGATTAACGCATTAAAGATAGTAAATAAGCGATTTGATAATATTAAGATTGCCATGAGTGGTGCAGGTGCAGCAGGTGCAGCAATTACTAAAATGTTAATTAGTATGGGCGCTAAAGATATTGTTGTATGTAACAGTAAAGGCATATTATCAAGAGATGAAAAGTATAACAACTGGGTACATCAAGAAATCGCAGAAATGACAAATGAAAAGAAAGAAAAGGGTACTTTAGCAGATGCAATGGTAGATGCGGATGTATTTATTGGGGTTTCAGTAAAAGATATAGTATCGCAAAAAATGGTAGAAGCTATGGCAAAAGACGCTATAGTATTACCTATGGCAAACCCAGATCCTGAGATATTACCTGAAGCAGCAAAGGCAGCAGGAGCAAGAGTAATAGGAACAGGTAGATCGGACTTTCCAAACCAGATCAATAATGTTTTGGCATTTCCAGGAATATTTAGAGGTGCACTAGATGCAAAAGCATCAGATATAAATGAAGAAATGAAGATGGCAGCAGCAATAGCTATAGCAGAATTAGTTACAGCAGAAGAACTTAATGAAGAATATATTATAGTTCCAGCTTTTGATGAAAGAGTTGGAGATGCAGTTGCAAAAAAAGTGTATGATGCAGCTGTAAAAACAGGTGTTTCAAGAGTATAAGTAAAAGGGTAATACTTATAAAATAGGAGGTGGAAATCTTGGAAAAATATGATGTAGTTGTCCTTGGCGCAGGACCAGCTGGATATGTAGCAGCCATAAAAGCAGCTCAACTAGGTGCAAAAACTGCAATAATAGAAAAAGATTTCTTCGGTGGTACATGTTTAAACATAGGGTGTATACCTACAAAAACATTAATTCACGATGCAGACATAGTAAGAAGCATACGTAATGCATCACAACGAGGGATAAAAGTTAATAAACCAGATGTAGATATAAAAAAAATATTACAAAACAAAAATGATGTCGTTGCATCTCTTTCGCAAGGAGTCAATGGATTATTAGTCTCAAATGGTGTTACCATTTATGATGGGATAGGTACAATACAACCTGATCAAAGAATTGAGATTAAAAAGAATGATGAAGAAGATAATGAAAGAATTATATACGAAAAAGTAATTATAGCAACTGGGAGCGCAAATAAAGTACCATCAATAGAAGGTATTGAAGAACGTGGTATATATACAAGCACAGAAATTTTAGATGCAGAGGAAATTCCTGAGCATTTATTAATCATTGGTGGTGGCGCAATAGGGTGTGAATTTGCAACAATATATAAAGCATTTGGAAGCAAAGTCACAATAGTAGAGGCAATGCCAAGGCTTCTTCCAGAACTAGAAAAACAACTTTCAATTATAATGACAAAAAGTATAAAAGAGAGAGGCGTAGAAGTAAAAACAAATTGTTCGGTTAAAAGTATAAAGAAAACTGGAAGATATTTTGAAGTAATCATAGATGAAGATGAAAAAATTCCGGTTGATAGAGTACTGTATGCCATAGGAAGAAAGCCTAATCTAACAGGGTTAGAAGCCCTTGATTTAGAAATGGAAAATAACTTTATTAAAATTGATGAAAACTTTGAGACAAGTGCAAAAAATGTATATGCAGTTGGCGATGTTGTAGGTAAAAAATTATTAGCACATGTTGCTTTTGCTATGGGAAGATTAGTAGCAGAAAGTATATATGGAGAAAAAAGTGATATAGATCTGGACTTAGTACCAAACTGTATTTATACACTACCTGAAATAGCAACGGTAGGTTTAACAGAAAAAAAAGCAAAAGAGACATATAAAGAAATAACAGTTGGAAAGTTTCCAATATTTGCAAGTGGAAAAGCAAAGACAATGAATTTAGAAGATGGTGTAATAAAGATAATTGCAGAAAAAGCCACAGAAAAAATAGTGGGGGCACATATTATTGGACCAAATGCGACAGAAATCATTGGAGAAATTACTGCATATATAAAAATGAATGGAACAATATCAGATATAAGTAATACAATACATGCACATCCAACAATATCAGAGGGCATAATGGAAGCCGCTCTTGATGCAAAAGGAGATAGCATACATTTATTAAAAAGATAAGATTTCAGTGCCTTATGGCACTGAAATTTATATGAGGAAAAGTATGGAATTAGAAATAACAGCAATACAAATAATTGTAGTGAGTATACTTGTTTTCTTTGCAGGGTTTGTAGATTCAATAGCAGGTGGAGGGGGATTAATTTCTTTACCAGCTTATTTAGTTGCAGGACTACCAATGCACATGGCACTTGGTACAAATAAATTTGCATCATCTTGCGGAACAAGTATTTCGGTTATTAGGTTCATAAAAAATAAATGTATGCATAAAGAATCTGTAATAGCATCTATAATAGGTGCATTAATAGGATCATTTATCGGATCGAATATCGCATTATTAATTGATGAAAAAAAACTAAAGGTCGTATTGATAATAATAATTCCAATTATACTAGTAATGGCACTCAGAAAAAAAGAATTAAGCGATAAAGACACTTCTGAGAAATGGACAAAGAAAGCATTGATATTAATATCTTTAGCAGCAGGGTTCGTCATTGGTGGATATGATGGATTTTATGGACCTGGAACAGGTAGTTTTCTCATGTTGATATACTCGGCAGTAATAGGTTTCAATGTAAAAACTTCAGTAGGTAATACGAAAGCGGTTAATTTATCATCCAATATTGCTGCGTTGGTAACTTTCTTAATTAATGGCAAAGTATTTTTCCCAATAGCAATACCGGCTGCCGCATGTGGCATATTAGGTAACTATATAGGATCAGGCATCGTATTAAAAAAAGGTGAAAAAATTGTCCGTCCAATATTCTTAATAGTCATGATAGGGTTATTAATCAAACTAATAATTGAAATGATATAAACTAACAGATACACTGGCATTTTAGAGGAGTAAAAGATGATAAATTACAAAGAGATAATAGAAAAAATTACACCTGTAAATGAAGAGGTCCTAATGGACGCAAAGATAAGAATGGATAATCTAGTAAAGCCATATGGTAGTTTAGGAAAACTAGAAGAAATTGCAGTAAGACTTGCAGGGATAACAGGGAGTATAAAAAACGAATTTCATAAAAAATGCACAATTGTAATGGCATCGGATAACGGTGTGTTTGAAGAAGGTATTTCATCTTCACCTAAAGCGATTACATTAATACAGGCTGTGAATATGACAAAAGGAATTACAGGAGTAGGTGCATTATCAAAAGTTAGCAATTCAGATGTAAAGATAGTGGATATTGGCATTGACTCAGATTTAGAACATGAAGCTTGGATAAATAAAAAAGTTGCAAAAGGAACAAATAACATCGCAAATGGACCAGCCATGTCAAAAGAAGAAGCTGAAAAAGCTATTAATGTTGGCGTAGGGTTGGTGGAAGATCTAGTGAAAGATGGCTATGATTTGATAGGAGCTGGAGAACTCGGCATTGGAAATACGAGTACGAGTAGTGCAATCATTATGGTTCTATCTGAGAGTGAGGCAGAAGAATCTGTTGGAAAAGGTGGCGGACTAACGGACGAGGGTTTAGAGCATAAAATAAATGTCATAAAAAAATCAATCAAAGTTAATAAACCAGACCCAGACGATCCTTTCGATGTGCTTCAAAAATTAGGTGGATTTGATATTGCTGGACTAGTAGGTTGTTTTTTAGGGGCAGCATACCATAGAATACCAATAGTTATAGATGGAACTATTTCTTTAGCAGCAGCGATGGTAGCCTATAGAATGAACCCGCAAATCAGAGATTATATGATTCCGTCCCATGTATCACAAGAGCCAGCATTTAAAATTGCCATGGAAGAATTAGGGTTTGAACCAATACTAGATATAAAAATGAGATTAGGCGAAGGGGCTGGTTGCCCATTAGCATTTAATATAATAGATTCTGCATGTTCAGTAATGAATAATATGGCGTTATTTGAGGAAATTGAAGTAAGTCATGAATATGCCTAGTTATGATATAATGATATTAAATAAAAAAATAAACAATGACATGTTGGAGGTGCATTTATGAGATTTATTTTAGTAAGACATCCAGAAACAATTGCAAATAAAAACAAAATAATTTATGGTTGGTCAGATTATGATTATACAGAAAAAGGCGAAAAACAATTCCATAAAGTTATAGAAAGTTTAAAAGATGAGAAAATAGATCAAATATATTGCAGCTCATTAAATAGAGCAAAAAAACTTGGAACGGCTATAGCAGAGTCTCATGATATGCCAATAAATGTTACAGATACACTAAAGGAAATGCATTTTGGTATATTTGAGGACATGACCTATGATGAGATACAAGGAAAGTACGAAAAACAGTGGAGTGACCTCATATCAAACTATGAGACATACAAGATACCTGAGGGAGAGAGTGCTTCAGAAGTATATGACCGGGTAACAAAACAAATAGAAAGTATAAAAGGAACGAGTGATACATGTCTAATAGTTGCTCATGGAATGGTAATACAATTCTTAGTCGCATATTTCCTTGGGCTAACAATCGTCCAATCATGGCGATTTAGGATTAACCCAGCAACAATAATAGATATTGTATGTAAAGAGAATTATAATTATTTACAAGGGCTAATACCTACTGATGTATAGAAGGTGAGTGTATGAAAACAAAAGGATATATACAAGTCTATACTGGCAATGGAAAAGGCAAAACAACAGCAGCGTTAGGTCTAGCACTCAGAGCGGTCTGTGCTGGTAAACGTGTCTATATAGGACAATTTATAAAAGGGCAAGATTATAGTGAACTAAAAGCAAATGCGTTAATAAGTGGTTTGACAATGGAACAATATGGAGACTTGCATTTTATAAAAAACGAACCAAGCGAACTTGATTATAAACAAGCGTTAGAAGGCTGTAAAAAGGCGGAAGAAGCGATCCAAAGTAATGATTACGACATAGTAGTCCTTGATGAGATTAATGTTGCCATACAACTAAATTTAATTCCTGAGAATAAAGTTTTAACGTTAATAAAAGCTAAACCTGAAAAGCTAGAATTAATATTGACAGGTAGAGGTGCAACACAAAATGTCATAGACGCAGCGGATCTAGTAACAGAAATGAAAGAAATAAAACACTACTATCAAAAGGGTGTTCAAGCAAGAGTAGGTATAGAAAAATAAATATAAAAGCTATCTCAATTCAGCTGAGATAGCTTTTTTTAGTGATTATAACCCCTTTAGTTAACGATTCAAACTGAAGTATTTATATTAATAGAGATTTCCCACTCATCTCACTAGGAACAGGTAAATCCATTAAAGACAATAAAGTAGGCGCAAGGTCTGCTAAAATACCAGCTTTTAACGAAAAGTTTTGTTCAGACACTAAAATCAGAGGCACTTTACTTAACGAATGAGCTGTAACAATATTGTCATTTTCATCAAGTAAAATGTCAGCATTACCATGATCCGATGTTAATAAGACATTGCCCTTAAGAGACTGTACTTTATCGATGATTTTTTCAACACAACCATCAAGTGCTTCTAAAGCATTAATAGTAGCAGTCATGTCGCCTGTATGGCCGACCATATCAGGGTTTGCAAAATTAAGAATAATTAAGTCATAAGTATCACTATCAAGTTTATCAAGTAATTGATTAGTTACTTGATATGCACTCATTTCAGGTTGCATATCATAAGTAGCAACTTTTGGAGAAGGGATTAACTCTCTATCTTCATTCTTGTTAGGTGCTTCAACACCACCATTAAAGAAGAAAGTAACATGTGCATATTTCTCAGTTTCAGCAATACGGAGCTGTTTCAAACCTTTTTCAGAAACATACTCGCCAAGGGTATTGGAAAGTGTTTGTGGTTTAAAAGCAACATCTACATTTGGCATTTCCTTGTCATATTGAGTCATACAAACATATAAAGGGTTTAAAAACCCAGTAACTCTTTCAAAATGATTGAAATCAGAATCAACAAAAGTTCTTGTTATTTCTCTTGCTCTATCAGGTCTAAAGTTAAACATAATAACACTATCATCCGTAGATACAGTTGCAACAGGTTGACCGTTTTTTTGGATCACAACAGGTTTTACAAATTCATCAGTCGTATTTTCGTTATATGCATTTAAAATAGCTTCTTTAGAATTAGCAGCAAGAACACCAGCACCTGATGTAATTGCATTATAGGCATCGTTAACACGTTCCCATCTATTATCTCTATCCATAGCAAAATATCTTCCAGAAATTGTAGCAATTTCTCCAATGTTATTTTCAGTCATGTAGTCTTCAAGTTGTTGAAGATAGTTAACACCACTCTTCGGTGGAACATCACGTCCATCTAAAAAACAGTGAACATATACTTTTTCTATATTATTTTTTTTAGCCAAATCAAGTAAAGCAAATAAATGGTTAATGTGACTATGTACACCACCATCTGATAAAAGACCAAATAAATGCAGTGCAGAGTTATTTTTCTTAACGTGATCAATCGCGCGAGCTAAAGATGGGTTCGTGAAAAAATCACCATCTTTAATAGATTTTGTAATACGCGTCAATTCTTGATAAACAATTCGGCCAGCACCGATATTTAAATGCCCAACTTCAGAGTTACCCATCTGGCCTTCAGGTAGGCCTACATCCTCACCACTAGCACCCAATAACGTGTTAGGGTATTTAGAAAACAACTGATCTATATATGGCGTATTAGCTTGAACAACAGCATTTCCTTTTGTTTCTTCTCGCATGCCATAGCCATCTAAAATCATTAATAATGTTGGTTGTTTCATATAATCATCCTTTCAAAATATACTTCTAAATACTGAGTATTTTATGTATCTATTATACATAAAAAATCATGACAATGTTGTTTATATTTCAATACATAAAGTGTTTTCAAAACTATATCATAATACACAAGTAAAAAATAGGTCATTAGTTCCATGAAAAACAAAATTCAAAAGAACAAAAAATGTTATAATAGAAGAAATAAGCTAGAAGTTACAGGAGGCAATATGGAGTGGAGTAAAAAGCAAAAACAAGCCATAGAAGAAAGAAATAAAAACATATTGGTAGCAGCAGCTGCAGGTTCTGGAAAAACTGCAGTTCTTGTGGAGCGTATAAAGCAATTAATTATAAATGATCAAATAGAAATAGATCAAATGTTAATAGTAACATTTACAAATGCAGCAGCGAGTGAAATGAGAGAGCGAATCTCCAATGCAATAATTAAAGCGTTAGAAGCTGATTATAATAATACGTATTTAAGAGAACAGCTAAATAAAATAAATCGAGCAAATATAAGTACTTTTCATACTTTTTGTATGGAAGTTATAAGAAAGTATTTTTACCTAATAGATATAGAGCCACAGTTTAAAATATGTGACGAAGCACAAGCCTATATGTTAAAAGAAGAATCAATGGAAGACGCATTTGACCAAGCATACGAAGAGGGGGAGAAGGCATTCACCCAGTTTATAGATCAATATGCAGGTAGTCGAAATGATGAAAATGCGAAAGAAATTATTCGCGAAGTACATTCTTTTATATTAAGTATTCCAAATTCAATGCTATGGCTTAAGAATAAAGTTAGTGAGATGGAACTGCCATATGATAGTTTTAGAAATACGGAGAATCATAGACTAATACAAGAAGAAGTAAAAATAAAAATCAAAGATATAAATGATTGCTTACATCAAGCGCTGCTATACGCAAGAGAAGTTGATGGCCCAAAAGCATATGAAGCACTATTATTAGAAGAAGAGAGTTTTTATAAAGAAATAAGTGAATTGCATAAAAATCAAAACAATCAATACGTAAATATGATTCGTAAATTTGAGTTTAAAAAAATGCCAGCACAACGAGGTGAATGTAATCATTATTTTAAAACTGCAGCAAAAAACTTGAGAGACTATGCGAAAAAAATTCACGAACAGTTATTAACCCAATATATGAATTTAGATTTAATAGATTATGTTGATGAAATCAATTATGGTGCAGAGGCAGGAAATGTAATATATAAATTAGTACGAGCATATGATGCTTGCTACAAAGAAAAGAAAAAAGAAAAAGGATTATTAGATTTTAGTGACTTGGAACACTATGCATTAGAAATACTAAATGACGAGGAAGTTGCAAAAGAATACCAAGAAAAATTTGAGCACATTTTTGTAGATGAGTATCAAGACAGCAATCTTGTACAAGAGACACTAATTGGATGCATAAAGAAAAGTGATAATGTATTCAGAGTAGGAGATGTTAAACAAAGTATATATAGGTTTAGATTAGCAGATCCAACATTATTTTTAGATAGATATAAATCAAGTAAAACAGGTGAACTGCCTGATGACATAACGATAGATTTAAACCAAAACTTTAGAAGTAAAAAACATATAATCAATGGAACAAATTTCATATTTAAGAATCTAATGAATTCAGAAATAGGAGAGATTGAATATGATGAAGATGCCTATTTATATTTAGGTGTAGACAACAACGAAAAATACGATTTTCCTATTACAGCAAATATAATAGATACGCATGAAAACAAAGATGCTGATTTAGATGAAGATATAAAAGAATTGAAAAATGTAGAACTTGAAGCACACTTTGCAGCAAGTGAAATAAAAAAATATATAGGAGATACAATTTACGATACAAAACTAAAAACAACGCGACAGGTAAACTATGGTGATATTGTTATCCTTTTACGTACAGTAAAGAAATGGAGCACGGTATATTATGATGTGTTGATGTCCCACAATATTCCAGCGTTTATAGATGATAGCGACGGTTATTTTGAGACTGTAGAAGTAAGCATCCTATTAAATTTAATCGCATTAGTGGATAATTTCTATCAAGATATTCCATTGCTTAGTGTATTGCGATCAAATATTGGACAATTCTCTATTGAAGAACTTGGCGATATACGAAGTGAAAAAAAAGACAAGACCTATTATCAAGCATTTGAAAGCTATTGTGATTCAGGGTTAGATGCAGCATTAAAAGCAAAATGCCTAGCTTTTAGAGAAAAGATAGAGTCATGGAAAAGCCAAGCGACATATTTAACACTAGAAGATTTTTTATGGATGTTATTAAATGAAACAAACTATTACCAATATATCAGTGCCCTACCTGGTGGACAACAAAGACAAGCAAATATAAAGTTATTAATAGAAAAAGCCAAAGCATTTCAAAACACTTCAATGAAGGGTTTGTTCAATTTTATAAAGTTCATGGAACAAATAAAAAACTCGAATGCAAAAGTTAATAGTGGAAAAATAGTAACAGAGAGTGAGCAAGTCGTTCGAATAATGAGTACACACAAAAGTAAAGGATTAGAGTTTCCAATAGTACTATTAGGGGGACTAGGCAAAAGATTTAATAATAGCATGTCAAAAAGTAAAGTAGCGTGTCATAAAGATATTGGAATAGGGTTAACAATTGTAAATAAAGAAATGGATGTGTTTGGGACCACTATAATACATGATTTAATATCAAGAAAACAAATGCGAGAATCAATTGCAGAAGAAATGAGAATACTTTATGTTGCATTTACAAGAGCCCAAGACCGATTAGTATTACTTGGAACAGTAAATGACATAATGAAAAAATATGAAAAATGGGCAAATTGGACAAAGTATGATATTGAATATGCATCATCGCCTATTGACTGGATCTTACCAGTTTTATTAAGAAAATATGAAGTTTACCATACCTTATCGGATGAATTAGATATCGAACCCAAAAACGATACGTTTGTAATCGATGATTCTAAATGGGATTTAGGATTCTTTGATAAAGTTAAACTAAAACAAAATTTAAAAGAGAAGAAAGAAGTAGAAAAAAATTTAGCTCAAAGTTTAAAAAATGGTTTTGAAAACACAAAAGAAGAAATGAATGAAAGTGTAAACGCAATAATGTCATATGAGTACCAATACAAGGAGGATACATCTCTGCCTTCAAAGATGTCAGTATCAGAAATAAAGAGAAAAGTATCAGGCTCAAACGCATTAGAGCAGCTAGATCAATCAATACAAATAAAACCACCTAATTTCATGAAAGAAAAAAGAAAATACACACCAATGGAAATAGGGACACTTATGCATATGGTTATGCAATATATTCCCCTAGAAAGGCAGATTGATCAAAATGAAATTGCAAAAATCATATTTGAATTGAAAGAAAAAGAATTAATTAATGAAGAAGAATCAAAGTTAATTCGAAGGAATCAAATAGAAGATTTTTTTTCAACAGCACTTGGAAAAAGAATGATAGCATCAAAATATGTGGGAAGAGAAGTTCATTTTAATCTAAAGAAAAATATAGAAGATATATTGCCAAGAGAAGAACAAGCAAGAGATAATCAAGTTATCATTCAAGGAACAATAGATAATTATTTCCAAGAAGACGATGGATTGGTACTAATAGATTATAAAACAGACTATATTAGTTCTGAGGAAAACATTGAAAAAATAAACTATATTATTGATGGCTATAAAGTCCAGTTAGATTTATATCAAGAAGCACTAGAAACCATTAAAAATGAAAAAGTAAAAGAAAAATATATATATTTCTTTAGTATTAATAAATATTTTAGATTATGATAGAAAAACAAATAAAATGATGACAATAAAAAAAGGATTGACCGAGGTCAATCCTTTTTGATTTACTATTAAAAGTTGTTAGATATTAGATAATACCTTGAGCCATCATAGCGTTTGCAACTTTTTTGAATCCAGCGATGTTAGCTCCAGCAACATAGTTACCTTCTAGGCCATACTCTCTAGATGCTTCGTCACATGCTTTGAAGATGCTAGTCATTATATCGTCTAATTTTTGGTCTACTTCTTGGAAAGTCCACTCAAGTCTTTGACTGTTTTGAGACATTTCAAGAGCAGATACAGCAACTCCACCTGCGTTAGCAGCTTTAGCTGGTCCAACAAATACTTTGTTTTCTAAGAATAATTTAACAGCTTCGTTTGTACAAGGCATGTTAGCACCTTCTCCGATAGCAATACATCCGTTGTCGATAAGCATTTGAGCATCAGCTACATCGATATCGTTTTGAGTTGCACATGGTAAAGCTACGTCACATGGGATTTCCCAAATGTTTCCAGCTTCAACAAATTTAGCAGTTGGGTGAGCAACAACGTACTCTTTGATTCTTTTTCTTTCAACTTCTTTGATTCTCTTAACTGTATCAACATTGATTCCAGCTTCGTCAATGATGTATCCACTTGAGTCAGAAACAGCAATTACGTTTGCTCCATACTCTTGAGCTTTCTTAGTAGCGTAGATAGCAACGTTTCCAGATCCAGAAACAACTACTCTTTTACCTTCGAAAGTTTCGTGGTTAGCTTTTAACATTTCTCTAGTGAAGTAAACTGTTCCGAAACCAGTAGCTTCAGTTCTTCCTAAAGAACCTCCCCAACCAATACCTTTTCCAGTTAATACACCTTCAAATTTGTTTACGATTCTCTTGTACTGTCCGTACATGAATCCGATTTCTCTTCCACCAACACCGATGTCTCCAGCAGGAACGTCTGTGTCAGGTCCGATGTGTCTGTATAATTCAGTCATGAAGCTTTGGCAGAAACGCATAACTTCGCCATCTGATTTTCCTTTAGGATCAAAGTCAGATCCACCTTTACCACCACCGATAGGTAAAGTAGTTAATGAATTCTTAAAGATTTGCTCGAAACCTAAGAATTTGATGATTCCAACATATACAGATGGGTGGAATCTTAAACCACCTTTGTATGGTCCGATTGCACTATTGAATTCGATTCTGAATCCTCTATTTACTTGAACTGCACCATTGTCATCTACCCATGGTACTCTGAAAATAATTTGTCTCTCTGGCTCTAATAGTCTGTCAACAATCCCAGCATTGATATACTCAGGGTGTGCTTCTAAAACTGGCTCTAATGATTCTAATACTTCTTCTACACATTGGTGAAATTCTGGTTCACCTGGATTACGCTTTTTAACAGCGTCTAAATAAGTTTTTACAATTGACATTATTTTATTCTCCTTAAAAATAGTTGTTTTATGAAAACCTTTACATCCGTAAAATACCATAGTTTGAAAACAGTGTCAATACTATTTTTGCAAAAAAATTGTAGAAATGAAAACCTTTTCACAAAACCAATATATTGTTTTGTGTACACTGTATACAAAGGCTCTGGCTAGCCCTAATTCCTATAGTATTATCATAATGTAAAAAATCTTCAACATTAGCGGTTTCAATATTATAGCAGAATTGTATACAATGTCAACCGAGAAGTCTGAAAATTATGACCGGGAAAACAATTACATTGTGAAAAAATGAATACTAAAAAATATTTTTATGTATACAAATATACGTTTAGGTAAATCATTTACATTGACAAGCGTCGATGTAAAAAATACGCAACTTTTACATATATGTATTTTAAATATCAACATTTATAATTAATGAAACATACATATATAAATAAAAAAGCATGATAGATATAATACGCATCCATCATGCTTTAAATACTAATTATGATTAGTCAACTGATAATACAGCGCCTGTATTGGCAGATGTAACTAATTTTGCATATCTAGCTAGGTAGCCAGATTTCACTTTTGGTTCAGGTTTTACATAAGCAGCTTTTCTAGTAGCAATTTCTTCATCAGATAGCTTCACTTCTAATACTCGCTTAGGAATATCGATTGTAATGATGTCCCCATCCTTGATAAGTCCTATTAGCCCGCTAGCCATAGCTTCAGGAGAAACATGACCAATAGCAGCACCTCTTGTAGCTCCTGAGAATCTACCGTCAGTAATTAATGCAACATCTTTATCAAGACCCATACCTGCAATAGCTGCAGTAGGTGCAAGCATTTCTTTCATACCTGGACCACCTTTAGGGCCTTCGTAACGAATGACTACAACATTACCCTTAACGATTTTATTAGCAAAGATTGCCTCAATAGCATCTTCTTCAGAATCAAATACTACTGCAGGACCCTCATGTGTTAGCATTTCTGGAGCAACTGCAGATTCTTTTACTACAGCACCATCTATAGCTAGGTTTCCTCTTAAGATAGCTAAGCCACCTTTGTTTCTGTAAGGCGCTTCAACAGATCTTATAATATTTTTATCTAATATATAAGCATTTTCTAAGTTTTCACCTACTGTATAGCCAGTAACGGTTTTACAATCTGTATTAATTAAAGACATATTAGTAAGCTCTTTCATTAATCCAGGGATACCACCAGCAACATGTAAGTCTTCCATATGATGCTCGCCACTTGGGCTCAATTTAGTTATATATGGTGTCGTATCACTTATTTCATCAAATAAGCTTAGGTCAAGCTTAATACCAGCTTCATGTGCGATAGCAGGTAAGTGAAGAACTGTATTTGAAGAACCAGCCATAGCCATATCTACTGTAATAGCATTTTTGAAAGCATCAAGAGTCATAATGTCTCTTGGTTTTATATCTTTTTCTAACATTTCCATAACTTGTAATCCAGCAACTTTGGCTAAACGAATACGCTCACCAGAATCAGCTAAAGCAGTACCATTAAATGGTAATCCCATACCTAATACTTCAGTTAAACAGTTCATACTGTTTGCTGTAAATAGACCTGAGCAAGAACCACATCCAGGACATGTTCTTAGTGCAACTTCTTCAAGTTCGTCTTCTGTTATTTCGCCAGATTTTGCAGCACTAACTTTTTCAATAACTGTACTAAAGTCTAATGTTTCACCGTTATGATGCCCAGCTCTCATTGGACCTCCACTAACAACAACCGCAGGAATATTTAATCTAGCTGCTGCCATTAACATGCCAGGTACTATTTTATCACAGTTAGGAATAAGTACTAAAGCGTCCATTGCATGACCAGAAGCAACCGCCTCAATAGAATCAGCAATTAGCTCTCTGCTTGCTAATGGGTATTTCATTCCATTGTGACCCATTGCAATACCGTCACAGATACCAATAGCAGGGAATTCAACTGGTGTACCACCAGCCATTAAAACACCTCTTTTGGCAGCTTCAGCAATTCTATCTAAATGCATATGGCCAGGAATAATTTCGTTTTGAGCATTAACAATACCGATAATTGGTTTTTCAATTTCTTTCTTTGTGTAACCCATACCATAATATAGGGAACGAACAGGTGCACCAATAGGACCTAGTTTTATGTTGTCACTCTTCATATTATCTCCTCCTTAAGTTGAGTGTAATCGACTTTCGTATTTCACCTATTTTACTACATGTCATTGCATTAAACAAGCAAGTAGTTTATAATTACCCTATAATAAGAATATTATAGTTTTTTAGCAAAAAAACATTGAAAAACTGTAATATATTTATCGATAAGACACATCTATATGTTAGGTGAGGCTCCTAATGAGATATACGCTGTTGCCCAGAAATGTCGAGAGACGCCAACGGGTCAACAAGAATAATCGCGAAGGTTATTTTTAACACAGCTGACTTTGTCAAAGCTCATTAGTGCTAAAGCTCAACTTTATAGGGTTAATTCTCTGCTGGTTGAGTAGAGATTTTTTTTTTGAAAGGAAGGTGATGGTCGTGGATAGTAGTCCTTTGCCCATAACGCAAAAAGACAATACAAAAGATAATAGAGCCACGATTATTGCCATATATATACAATAGTTGGGCTCTGAATGGAGGCCGAAATGAACAATGAAATACTAGAGTTATTAAAAAACAAGCAACTTAATAAAGCAAGAAATCTTCTAATAGATCAAAATGAAGCAGATATAGCTGAGATATTAGAAGATGTAATAGATGAAATAAGTATAGAAAAGGCAATTGTACTATTTCGCATGTTACCTAAAACAATAAGTGCAGAGGTTTTTCAGTATTTATCAAGTGAAGACAAATTATCTATTGTAGATGGGATAACAGATAAAGAGACACAAAATATTATCGATGATTTATATTTTGATGATATGATTGACCTTTTAGAAGAACTACCAGCAAATGTTGTGAAAAGAGTATTAAGTAGAACCGATAAAGAAAAAAGAAAATTAATCAATCAATTCCTTAGCTATCCAGACGATAGTGCGGGAAGCTTAATGACCATAGAATATGTTGGATTAAAAAAAGAAATGACTGTGAAAGCAGCATTAACATTTATAAAAGACAATGCAGTAGATAAAGAGACTATCTATACAAGTTATGTAATGGATGCCAATAGAAAACTAGAAGGCATAGTAACATTAAGAGAGTTAGTTACCTCGGATGAGACAGCCAAAATAGAAGACTTAATGGATACAGAAGTCATATTTGTAAACACATATGACGACCAAGAAGAAGTATCACAAGTATTTAAAAAGTATGACTTTATGTCGCTACCTGTAGTAGATAGAGAAGAGCGATTAATCGGAATAATAACAGTGGATGACGTGGTCGACGTTATTGAGCAAGAAAACACAGAAGACTTCCAGAAAATGGCAGCCATGGAACCTTCCGAAAAAGAGTATCTTGATTCGGGTATTTTTATGCTAGCGAAGAAAAGAATTATTTGGCTACTTGTATTAATGGCATCAATGATTGTAACCCAACTCATTATATCTAAATATGAAGAAGTATTATCTCAAGTAGTTATATTAGTAGCCTTTATGCCGATGATCATGGGTACAGGTGGTAATTCAGGGGCTCAGAGTTCAACATTAGTAATTCGTGGTATGGCATTAAATGAAATAGAAATGAAGGATCTTAGTACAATTTTTTGGAAAGAGTTAAGAGTAGGCTTGGTAATAGGGATTGCTTTATCAGTAATAACATTTGTAAGAGTGTATTTATTTAATGGCAATAACATTATGCTAACAGCAACGATCAGTATTACATTGTTTTTAGTTATTATATTAGCAAAGCTAATAGGTGGAACATTACCCATTGTTGCAAAAGCACTGCGTCTTGACCCGGCTATTATGGCAGGCCCAATGATTACATCATTAATAGATGCTTTATCTGTACTTATATATTTTGCACTAGCAGTAGCATTATTGAATTTATAAAGGTGAAACAAAATGATTGTAGGTATCGGAACAGATATAATAGAAATTAATAGAATAGAAAAAGCAATAAGTAAAAACAATCGATTTCTGACACGTATTTTCACACAAAAAGAAATCGATTATTTTGAGAGCGTAAAAATGAGCAGTCAAACAATAGCAGGTGCATTTTCTGCAAAAGAAGCTGTGTTAAAATCCCTTGGGACAGGACTAAGAGATATGTCATTCCAAGATATAGAAATAACAAGAAACCAATTAGGTAAACCAAGTGTCACATTGTACGCTAATGCTTTAGAAATTGCAAAGCAGCAAAACATAGGCGAAGTGTTAATAACAATATCTCATTGCAAAGAGTATGCAACGGCCTATGCTATAGCAAAAGAAATGTAGGTGAATCATGGAAATTGTTACAGGGAAGCAAATGAATGCAATTGATCAAAGGGCAATAAATGAATATAAAATACCAAGTCTAAAACTCATGGAAACAGCAGGTTCAATGGCATATGAAGAGATAAAAGACAGTTATCAATTAGAAAATACCAATGTTCTGATTTTATGCGGAAGTGGAAATAACGGTGGAGATGGTTATGTCATAGCAAGGAAAATGAAAGAAGATTTTGTAGATGTTGAAGTGTTTTCAACTGGAGACATATCTAAACTTTCTAAAGATGCAAAGTACAACTATAACGCTGCAAAGCAAGTTGATGTAAATATAAACGACTATCATATAGAAAAAATAGAAAAAGCAATAATAAAGGCAGATATTGTAATAGATGCAATGCTTGGGACAGGTCTATCGAGAAACGTAAAAGATGAATTAGATCAAATTATTACACTAGTAAATGAAAATACTGAACGGTCAAATACACCAGTGATAGCCATAGATATCCCATCAGGAATAGGTGCAGATAATGGAACCTGCTACAAGAACGCAATAAAAGCAGATCTGACAATATCATTTCAATTACCTAAAATTGGGCATATATTATATCCAGGGGCAGAAAATACAGGGAAGTTAATCGTAAAAGATATTGGGATACCACAAGAAGCAATAACACAAGAAAAAATAAATATGAATATATTAGAAAAAGTCTATATAAAGAAGCATTTAGATAAAAAGAAACCACAGTTGCATAAAGGCACAAGTGGTAGGCTAGGAATGATAGCAGGGTCTGGCGGAATGGCAGGAGCTTGTGTATTGGCATGTCTTGGCGCACAAAGAACAGGGGTAGGTTTAATAAAAGCGATTATCCCTAAGGAGAATATGTCAATCATGCAAATAGCAGTACCTGAGGTGATTTGCTCAAGTCAGTCAGAAAATAATGAAGAACAACTCGCTATTAGTAAAATTGATGAAATAATGGAAGAACTAGATAATTACCACACAATAGTGTTTGGACCAGGCATAGGGCAAGTAGAGGAGAACAGCATAATTCTAGAGCATTTGTTAAAAGACGCATCTAAAACTCTTGTAATAGATGCTGATGGTTTAAATATAATTGGTGAAAAAAAAGAAAGACTTGCATCAAGCAAAGGACAAATAGTTATAACACCCCATATTGGTGAGATGAGTAGACTTACAGGATTAGAAAAAAAACATATTATAGAAAACAAAATTAAAGTAGCAGTAGAATATGCAAAAGAAAATCAAGTGATTGTTGTATTGAAAAATGAAAGAACAATAATTGCGCATCCAGATGGTGAAGTATATATAAATACGACGGGCAATCCTGGTATGGCAACGGCTGGCAGTGGAGATGTGCTGGCAGGTATTATTGGGTCAATGATAGCCCAAGGAATAGAACTAAAAATAGCAGTCAACCTGGCAGTTAGTATTCATGGCTCGGCTGGAGATTATATGGCTAAGCAAGTCGGTGAATATGGGTTGGTAGCAAAAGATATTGCATTTGGGAGCGCGTTAGTAATAAAAGAAAGCATAGAATAAGGGGGAAGAAGCAATGAGAAAAACAAAAAGAGTAGCCATAGTAGCAGTAGTCGTTATATTATTATTTAGTTTTGGTGTATCAGCACAAAGTGTGGTACCAGGAGATGCTTCAGATCCATTGATAACATTAGGGTATCTAAATGCTAAAATTGATGAGGTAAAGCAATACGTTGATGAACAAATCAATTCAAGTATTCAACCAGGCAATGAAACACCTGCCATAATAGCGTCATCAGGTGCCGTGGTTATAGAAGAAAGTATATTTGAAGTGTTGCAACTCGAAGAAGGGCAACAACTTATTGGAAAAGAAAGCACATCTATTATACTAAGAACTGGAGAAGCAAAGGTAGTAACATTAGGGGTCGATGGTATAGCAGATATAACAGATGGAATAGATGTAAAAAATAATGAAGCTATAATAGCAAATCATTTATTATTAGTACCAAGAGATGATGGCAGAGGGATTGAAGCAACGACGACAGTTTGGATTATGGTAAAAGGGAAATATGAGATCAAATAATAAATAGACAACTTTTGGAGGGGAAAATGATTAAGAGAAATAAAGTACTAGCAATCATAGTAGTAATAGCAATTATAGTAGCAGCAATTACTGCAATAGGAAGAATGACAGTAGAATCAAAAAACAAACAAGTAGACATCGTAGTAGATTATACAGAAATGGCAATGTTGGCTGAGCAATCAGAACATGATTTAGCGTGGTATTTTAAAGAGTTTAAAGAAATGGGTATATCAAAAGTTGGATTAGAAGAAGATAACTTGCTACTGATAGCAAATACTGAGCCTACAGTAAAAGCGGATATCATGGATGTTTATGAAAAAAGAAAAGCTATAAATGACATACCAGATGAAGTGAAAGCGTATTATAAAGGATATGATATATATGACGTGTTAGTATCGATTGAAGATGAGGATATAGCACAAAGAATTATAGAGCAACTTGAAACAAGATACAAAGAGGAACGTTATAATGTTTATAAGCATGAAGAAATATGCTATATAATGCTTGATGGAACAGTGCAAGATGCCATATATGAGCCGCTGAAAACATTATTTGGAGGAGACAATAAAGGTTATACACAGGTAAGTAATATTGTGTCATCCAAATTACTCTATCTAAGCATGGGATTAGATCAAGAGAAAATAGACATCATACAGGGTTCTGGGTTGACTGTAATTCCAAGAACTTACTCATATGATGGGTGGAATGATGAAAAATTCGAACAATCTACTATTGATATGTATAAAACCTTAGACAATCCCATTGACTATCTGATATTTGCAGGAAAAGAGATCGTTGGAGAAGACGATGGAAGTGAACTATTAAAAGAATATATAAAAGAAGAAAACATAGCAGTAGGCTTAGTTGAAACAACAAGTCAAAGAGAAAATATAGAAATGGCAGGTATTATAAATCTAGCTGAAGAAAATGACTACAATACAGTTAGAATATTTAGCGTATGGCCATATATTCAATATAGATACCAGTATTACAATTATAGTGGTGTAGAAGAAATAGAAAATACTTTTTACAGAGCGGTAACAGAAAGAAATATTAGAGTGATATATTTCAAACCAATGAAATATAAAGACAATAGTTATGCATATATAACAGATATAAATGCGTACAATGATTTGTTTGAAAGATTTGAAACAAGAATAGCAAGACATGGGATGACTATTGATAAGGCATCAGTATTATCTGCCTACACAATTAATCCAATACAAAAGGCAATAATAACCATAGGTGCGATAGCCGCATTATTTATAGTATTTAACGAATTAATAAAAATAAAAAAGAAATACTTATATGGACTATTTGTCCTTGTTTCAATGGGTGTCTTTGGTTTATTCTTAGTTATGCCAAGAATAGCAGAACTATTAGGAGCTTTAGGTGCAGCTGTTGCATATGCCAGCATTGCAATATGGTACATTGTACAGGCGACTAAGAAGCATCAGGAACGACTTAGACCAAATGAGTCATTAAGCAAACTATTAATAATAGGTACAAAGGAGTTAATAATCACATCGGTTATTGCATTTTGTGGTGCATTATCTACAACAACCATAATTAGTGATATTAATTTCTTACTAGAGATAGATATATTCAGAGGTGTAAAAATAGCACAATTATTCCCTGTATTAGTATTTATGGTATTGTATTTAGCGTATTTTGGATTTAATGAGATTAATAAACTTAACCACAAAATAAGTATTAATGAAATAAAGAAATTACTATTTATGTCAGTCAAAGTATGGATGGTCCTACTAGCAGGCGTATTGCTAGTTGCTGGATACATATATATTGCAAGAACAGGACATGAAACTAATATAGAACCATCAACAATAGAGTTGATTTTTAGAAACTTCCTTGAAGAAACACTGTTTGCAAGACCAAGAACGAAAGAGTTTTTAATATCATTTCCTGCGATTATGCTATTTATTCATACTGCAGTGAGAAGAATGCGCCTATTACCATTTTTGTTTGCATTAGCAGCAGTATTAGGTCAAACATCAATAATAAATACATTTATGCATATCAGAACACCAATGTATTTATCATTAGCAAGAACGGGATACTCATTACTGTTTGGAATAATATTAGGAATCATTTACGTAGTATTGTTAGAGATTTGTATTAAAATAATTGAGAGAATAAAAAGAGGAATATTAGATGCATAAGATTGTTATTTCTGGCTATTACGGCTTTAATAATATTGGAGATGAATCAATATTAACAGCAGTAGTAGATAGTTTAAGAGAAAAAATTAAAGATATAGAAATAACCGTGCTTTCACAAAACCCTGAGAATACAAAAGAAAAATATCAGGTAGATTCTACTTATCGCATGAGCATACCAAAAGTATTTAGTGCTATCAAGAAATCTGATGTATTGATTAGTGGGGGCGGTAGCTTATTGCAAGATGCAACAAGTAAGAAAAGTATTCACTATTATCTTGGCATTATTTGGATGGCATTACTGCTTCGCAAAAAAGTTTTTATATATAGCCAAGGAATAGGCCCAATAGAAAGTAAATTTAATAGAAGGATTGTAGCTTTTACACTAAAACGCGTAAAACATATAGTAGTTAGAGATGAACAATCAAAAGAACTACTGGTAGAAATAGGCATACAACCCAAAAAAATATTTGTATCAGCAGATCCAGTCATACGAGTAAAAAAAGTGCCTTTGAATTTTGGAGAAGCTGTATTAAAAGATAGCAATATCAATACAGATGGTAGCAAGAAAATCATAGGATATGCTTTGAGAGGGCTTAATGCAAAGGATGAGTTTATCCAACAAGTATGTAAGTCAGCAAGAAAACTTGCTAGTAAACATGATGCACAAATAGTTTTTATTCCTTTTCATTACAAGGAAGACATGATAGCTATTGAAAAAATAAAAAAGATTTTAGGTGACGAGGCTGTTTACATAGAAAGTAAATACCTTATTCACGAAATGCTAAGTATTATAGGAAATATGGATATCATTGTAGGGGTTAGATTACATGCACTGATACATGCAGCAATAATGGAAGTACCAATGATTGCAGTATCGTATGATCCCAAAGTTAATTCATTTATGAGTTCTTTAGATATGAAGGCATTGTGCAGTATTATAGATTTCAAAAGTGATTTTTTAGTAGCAGAAGTAGATAGAGTCCTAGAAAAAAAAGAATGCATTCAAGAGAAGATTATTACTAATAGTCAGTTATTAGTAGATAAACTAGATAAAAATGAAGAATTAATATATAGATTATTAAACGAAGAGGAATAAAATGAAAAAGTTAAAAATCTTTGATATAACTGTTGATGCAGTAAATTATAATGAAGCAATGAACGAATTAAAAAAATACTTAGATGAAGAGGGGTTACATATGATTGTAACGCCAAATTCAGAAATAGTTATGAATGCAACAAAGGATAACAGCTTAAAAGATATAATCAATCAAGCGGATTTGGTAATCCCAGATGGTATCGGTCTAGTGTATGCTTCGAAAATTCTAAAGCAACCACTTAAAGAGCGTGTTACAGGTATAGATTTTTTAAATGGTGCACTAGAAGTATTAAGCGAAGAGCATAAATCTATTTTCTTATTTGGAAGTAAAGACGGTATAGCAAAAAAAGCTGGAGAAAAAATGAAAGAAAAACATCCAGAATTAAAAATAGCTGGATACCACCATGGCTTTTTTAATGAATCAGATGAAGCGGAAATAGTTAAGCAAATAAATGATTCAGGCGCAGACTTTTTATGTGTAGCATTAGGTTCACCAAAACAAGAATTATTTGTATCAAAATATCGCGAAGTACTAAACCCAAATGTTGCAATAGGTGTTGGTGGCAGTTTAGATGTTTGGTCAGGCGATTTAAAAAGAGCGCCAAAGGCATATCAAAAGCTAGGGCTAGAATGGTTCTACAGGTTGATACAAGAGCCGAAAAGATATAAGCGCATGGGTGCAATACCCAAATTTTTATTAAAAGTAATGTTTACTAGAAAGTAGGAATGTAAATGACAAAGAGAATATTTGTTGCTGGATTAATCAGCTATTTTACACTTACGGTAGGATCTATATTTATAGCTGCATCATTAGTATTTATATTAGAACCAAATACAATTGCAGCAGGTGGGGTAACAGGGCTAGCCATACTCATAAAGAAATTAATAAATGTACCAATAGATATTACAAACCTTGCAGTAAATATCCCGTTGTTTATAGCAGGAATAGTATTGTTAGGGAAAAAATTTGGCTTGAAAACAGCCTATGGAACGTTTATGCTTTCCGCATGTATTAGAGGTATTTATATCATATTTGGTGATAGTGTAATGTTAACTGAAGATGTATTATTATCTGCTATTTTTGGTGGACTAATCATGGGTATTGGTATTGGTTTAGTATTTAGAGCTGGAGGAACAACTGGAGGAACCGATCTTGCAGGAGCAATTATAAATAAATTTTTTCCTCAGTTCAGTATTGCAAAAGCAATGATGGCAATCGATTTAGTCATAGTGATTTCATCAGGAATAGTTGACCGAAAAGTAGAAACTGCGTTATACTCAGTCATAGCGCTGTTTGTATTAGTAAAAGTTGCAGATTTAATCGTTGAAGGTTTGAACTATGCTAAAGAATTTATCATTATTTCAAACAAATATGACGAAATAGGGGAAGCCATTATAAATCAAATGGATAGAAGCGCAACATTATATAAAGCAGAAGGCTTGTATTCAAGAAAATCAACAAATGTACTTATGTGCATAGTCAATAGAAATGAAGTAGCATATTTAAAACGTATTGTAGAATCTGTAGATAAGAATGCATTTGTCACAGTAAAAACAGTACATGAAGTATTGGGAGAAGGATTTACAACAGAAAAACAATATAATTAAAAAAATAGGAGGCGTAAAATGGCAGATATTAAGAAGTTAAAAGAAATATCTAGAGAAATAAGAAAAGACATAATAAGATCAGTTCATGCAGCTGGTTCAGGTCATCCAGGTGGCTCATTGTCAGCAGCAGATATTTTAGCAGTACTATATTTTCACAAAATGAATGTGGACCCTAAGAATCCCAAAATGGTAGAACGTGATAGATTTGTACTATCAAAAGGTCATGCAGCACCAGTATTATACAGTGCACTAGCAGAAAAGGGATTCATAGACAAAGATTTACTATTAACACTTAGAAAAACGGGTTCAATATTACAAGGTCATCCAGATATGAAAAAAGTTAGTGGTGTTGAGATGTCAACAGGTTCACTAGGACAAGGCATATCAGTAAGTGTCGGAATGGCACTTGCAAACAAACTAGATGAAAACCCTGGGCGCGTATATACCCTAATAGGGGATGGCGAAATGCAAGAAGGAATAGTTTGGGAAGCAATCATGAGTGCTTCTCACTATGGATTAGACAACCTAACAGTAATACTTGATTATAACGGATTACAAATAGATGGAAAAAACTGTGAAGTTATGTCTGTTCATCCTGTTGTAGAAAAGTTTGAAAGCTTTGGTTGTAATGTAATTACAATCGATGGACATGATATTGAAGGTATAATAAAAGCATTAGATGATGCAGAGGCATGTAAAGGGCAACCAACAGTGATAGTAGCCAATACCGTAAAAGGTAAATGCGTATCATTTATGGAAGATCAATTTGGATGGCATGGTAAAGCACCAAATGATGAAGAAAAAGAAACCGCTCTAAAAGATCTTGGAGGTGAAATATAATGGCAGATAAAATTGCAACGAGACAAGCCTATGGAGAAGCACTAGTAGAACTAGGTGCAAAAGATCAAAATGTAGTCGTATTAGATGCAGACTTATCAAAATCAACATATACAACTAAATTCGAAGGTGCATATCCTGAAAGATTTTTCAATATGGGAATAGCTGAACAAAACCTTATGGGTGCAGCAGCAGGATTTGCTACGGCAGGCAAGACAGTATTTGCAAGTACATTTGCAATGTTTGCAGCAGGAAGAGCATTTGAGATCGTACGTAACTCAATTTGCTACCCAAATCTAAATGTAAAAGTATGTGCTACACATGCAGGTGTTACAGTAGGAGAAGATGGTGGTTCTCATCAAGCAATCGAAGACTTAGCATTAATGAGAGCAGTACCAAATATGACAGTAATATCAACAGCAGATGCTGTATCAACAAAAAAAGCAATATTTGATGTAGCAAAAATGGATGGACCAGCATATGTTAGATTAGGAAGATTAGCTGTTCCTGTAATCTATGATGAAGATATAGCATTTGAAATTGGAAAAGGTATTGAAGTAATTGATGGAACAGATGCAACAGTTATAGCTAACGGAATCATGGTAAGTGCAGCTATGGATGCGGCAAAGTTATTAGAAGAAAAAGGAATAAAAATAAGAGTCATCGATATGCATACGATTAAGCCTATAGATGAAGAAATAATAGTAAAAGCAGCAAAAGAAACTGGTAAAATAGTAACAGCTGAAGAGCATAGCGTAATTGGTGGATTAGGAAGTGCTGTAGCAGAATGTTTAGGGGAAAACTATCCAACGAAGATGAAAAGAATTGGTCTATACGATGTCTTTGGCGAATCAGGAAAGCCAAATGAATTATTAGAAAAATTCGGTTTAACAGCAGAAGCCATAGCAAAAGCAGTAGAAGAATTATAAAATAAAAAAGGGCTATGAGTTATTTGACTCATAGCCCTTAGTATTATACTAAGACATAAAAATATACAAAGAAATAATGCAATAAACTACCAAGTAAAATAAATAGATGGAAGATTTCATGAAACCCAAAGTATTTTAAATAAATAGCCTTGGGTTTTTTTGCGTAAATAATTGCACCAACTGAGTAGGATATGCCGCCTAAAAATAAAACAAATATGCCAAACCATGACATGACTTTTGATAAGGGATATATGGCAAAGACAGCTCCCCATCCAAGACCTAAGTAAAAAGAGGTATACAAAACTCTAGGAGCAGAAGTCCAAAATATTTTTAAAAAAATACCAACAATAGTCAATCCCCAAATAACACCTAACAGTGCATAACCTACAAAACCTTTAATAGATATTAAACATATGGGTGTATAAGAAGAAGCAATTAAAATGTAAATCATAATGTGATCAATTTTTCTAAGGGTAGCGATAACTTGCTCACTTGCACAAACACTATGATAAATAGTGGATGCTAGGTATAGCATGATAAGGCCAAAAGAAAAAATAATAACACTGATAGTTGAAACTATGCTGTTTAGTGTTGCTGCTTTCTCAATGAGAAAGAACATACCAATAAAAAATATAAAAATACCCGGTAAGTGGGTAAACGCATTACTTTTTTGTCGTATTTGCATAAGGACACTCCTTTATCTAGTAATAATAACTATGTGAGACAACTATAATACTACATAAAAGAAGCGCGTTAGTCAACAAAAAAATAACTACGTATTTATCATCTCTGATATAATGAAGAAGATTACATAAAAGATGGGAACGAGGGTTGATTATGAGCAAAGTAGCCATAGTTATTTGCGGAAACTATGAAAAAGAAAATGTACATAAGCAATTAAAAAGAGGAATAGACTTACTTGGAGGAATGGAAAGCATACTTGGCGATAGTAAAAAAATATTGCTAAAACCAAATCTGTTAGCAGCATCAGCACCAGAAGATGCGGTGACCACACATCCATCAGTTTTTGAAGCCACAGCTAAAATCGTAAATGATGCCAACTATGAAATGATTTACGGGGATTCACCAGGAATAGGTAATCCAGAAAAAGTTGCTATCAAGTGCGGGCTAGGTGAAGCGGCACAAAAATATAATATTCCTTTTGTAGAATTTAATAAAGGTGAGACGGTTGCTTTCAAAGAAGGGTTAATAACAAAGCAATTTGAAATAGCCCAAGGTGTATTGGAAGCAGACGCCATAATAAGCATATGTAAAATGAAAACCCATCAATTAACACGTGTGACAGGCGCAATAAAAAATCAATTAGGTTGCGTGTATGGTATTAATAAGGGAATGAGTCACTCCAAATTTCCAAGTCCTATTATTTTTTCGAAGATGTTAGTCGATCTAAATATGCTATTAAAGCCCAAATTATATATAATGGACGGCATAATAGCCATGGAAGGAAACGGACCTAGGTCTGGGTCACCAACAAAAATGAATGTTATGATTATATCGCAAGATCCAGTAGCGGTAGATGCAATGTTTTGTAAGCTAATAGACCTTGACCCAGAATATGTTCCAGCTATAAAGTATGGAGAGTCATTTGGACTAGGTAAATATAAAGAAGAAGATTTAGAAATTGTTGGAGATGATATCAGTTTATTAATTAATCATACATTCAATGCCATAAGAGAACCAGTAACAGAAAAAGAAATAAAGTATGTATCAGGGATAAGAAGTATCGCATTAAGAAAACCTGTAATCATAAAAGAAAAATGTGTGAATTGCGGTGTGTGTATTGAAGCATGTCCAGTAGATAGCAAAGCTGTTCAGTTTGAAAATCAAGCTGAAGTACCAGTTTTTAATTATAAAAAGTGTATCCGCTGTTACTGTTGTCAGGAAATGTGTCCTAAGAGAGCAATAACAGTTAAAACGCCTTTACTAGGCAAAATATTTTTATACAAATAGGAGAAAAAAGAGATGAAAAAATATGACGTAATAGTAGTTGGAGCAGGAGCAAGTGGTGTATTTTTGTCATACGAGATGACAAAGATAGATAATCAAGCAAGTGTATTGATGATAGATAAAGGAAATGCATTAGAAAAAAGAAAATGTTTTATCGATGGTGACAAAATAAAAAACTGCATAGCTTGTGAACCGTGTAATATAATGAATGGCTATGGAGGCGCAGGAACACTATCAGATGGAAAATACAATATAACAACAAAATTTGGAGGAGATTTACATAGAGTCATAGGAGAAGAAGAAGCATTAGATTTGATGGAATATGTAGATGATGCATTATGTAGTATGGGTGGAAGCGATGCCAAACTATATTCAACAGGAAACACAAGTCTAAAAACAGAAGCATTAAGACATGACTTACATTTACTAGATGCAAAAGTAAGACATCTAGGCACCGATAGAAACTATCGAATACTAGGAGAAATATATGACTATATAAAAAATAGAATAGATATGCTCTTTAATACAGAGGTTTTGACAGTGATAAAAGAAGATGACGGATTTGTTATTAAGACAAAAGAGGATGCGTATTACTGTAAAGATTTAGTGCTAGCAACAGGTAGATCAGGATCAAAATGGATATCGCAAATATGCGATGAGTTTGGAATCGCAACAGAAAGAAACCGAGTAGACATTGGTGTTCGTGTAGAATTACCAGCAGCAATATTTGAGCACATCACAAAAGATGTATATGAAAGTAAAATCGTATATAAAACAGAAAAGTACAATGATGCAGTAAGAACCTTTTGTATGAATCCGTATGGAGAAGTAGTAGCAGAAAATACGAGTGGAATAATAACAGTAAATGGTCACAGTTATTCTGATGAGAGCCTACATACAGAGAACACAAACTTTGCATTGTTGGTATCAAATAAATTTACAGAGCCATTTAAAGACAGTAATGAATATGGAGAATCAATTGCAAGGCTAAGTAATATGCTTGGCGGTGGTGTAATGATGCAACGATTTGGAGACTTAATCAAAGGGCGAAGAAGTAGCGAAAAAAGAATGGAAAAATGTTTTACAAGACCTACCTTAAAAGCAACACCAGGCGATTTAAGTTTAGTAATGCCAAAAAGACAACTCGATAATATAATAGAAATGATATATGCACTAGATAAAATAGCACCAGGAACAGCAAATGAAGATACCTTGTTATATGGCGTGGAAGTAAAGTTTTATAACTCAAAAGTAGAAGTAGATGGAAATCTAGAAACAAGTATAAAAGGCATGTTTGCCTTAGGTGACGGATCAGGCGTTACGCATTCCTTATCACAAGCATCAGCAAGTGGCGTACACCTAGCAAGAATATTAGCAAAAAAATATCAATAAAAAGTAAATAGAACAAATGAACAAAAGCCCAGCCCTTCCGTTTAAGCTTAAACGGAAGGGCTGGGCTTTTGTTCAAACATTTTATCTCGCACAATTACTATCATTTCCGAGCAAAATATCTAACCCATGAACAATGCTGGGTAAAATAAAAGACAAAGATTCAGTTACAGCTTTGGGGCTACCAGGCAAATTAATAATTAGTGTATTGTTTCTAATGCCTGCTTCGGCACGAGAGAGCATAGCGCGTGGTGTAATGCTCATACTATAACTTCTTATAGCTTCAGGTATACCTGGTGCACGCCTTTCAATGACGTCCAACGTGGCTTCGGGTGTAACATCTCTCTTAGAAAAACCTGTACCGCCAGTGGTTAAGATAAGATTAGTATTATTAGAATCACACAAAAAAATAAGTTCATCAATAATTTGATCCTTTTCATCAGGCAAGAGCGAGTATGAAGAAACACTAAAATCACTACTTTCACCTATTATACTTTTAATAGCTTGATAGCTTAAGTCTTCTCTTTCGCCTTTAAAACCTTGATCGCTCAAGGTTACAATTGCAACATTATACATGTGAAATCTCCTTATAGTTAAATATCAATAACTGAGTATTCATTATCGAGTAAATTAATCATTAATAATTTGTTTCTTAAAATGTTATCTCTATTAAGTAAAACTTTAATACATTCACTAACTTGAATAGACCCAATGGTTGCAGGGGTAAATGAAGGATTTCCCTCATTGATTGCTTCAATATCTTCAGTTGGATTTGGATAGATTTTATCAAAGATAAAATCACCAGGAAATATTGCACAAACATGTCCATACCAACCGGAGATAGCCCCATGTATAAGTGGAATATTTAAATCTTTAGCTATTGTCTCAAGAATAAAGCGCGAGGGGATATTATCAGTAGCATCTAAAATAATATCACATGAATTAAATAAATCGGCTTGATTAATAGAATCAATATACACAGAATGACCAGTAACTCTAGCATGTTGATTAATAGCGCTGATTCTATTTGTTGCTAAAGAAATTTTCGATTGACCAATAGTTTGTTCTGTAACGAGTAATTGTCTATTAAGGTTTGATACATCAGCAACATCCGAATCAACAATGACAAAAGATGAAATGCCAATACGTGCAAGCATCTCGATGATATAACCACCAAGGCCTCCACAACCAATAACACCAACTGTAGCGTTAGTAAGTTGATTCATCTCATCCTCTGAAAACATTAATTTTTGTCTATCATATCTATTCATAAAATCATTCCTTTATCAGTATTAACTTTATTTTAACATATCTATAAACATAAATTGATAAATAATATGAAGCGTGGTATAATTTTCACGAATTAAATATTTTCCGACCTATCTAATCTAAGGAGTAATCTATTGATTTTTTAGGCTATGGGTATGTTTAGAAATGAATGTGCCTCCCGTGTTTGGAAAGGAAAAAGAAAAGTAAGAAAAAAACAGGCTATAGCCAGGTTTTTTTGCGTGCTTAGTATTTTATAATCCTTTTATAGGATTATTTTTTTTCCTAAAAGACAACAAAAAAACAAAATCATTGGAGGAAGAAAAATGAAAAATCGCAGTAAGAGAGTAGTAACGGTATTATTAGTATTAATGCTTGCATTAAGTTTAGCATTAACAGGGTGTGGTGAAGCACCAGCAAAGGCAGAGGCACCACAAGAGGCAAGTACATTAATACTTGCAACAACAACAAGCACTCAAAATAGTGGATTGCTAGATGCAATAATTCCAAGTTTTGAGGAAAAAACAGGCATCACAGTAAAAGTAGTAGCAGTAGGAACTGGAAAAGCGTTACAAATGGGAAGAGACGGAGAGGCAGATGCATTGCTAGTACATGCTAAAACATCTGAAGAAGAATTTGTTGCAGAAGGCTACGGTGTAGAAAGATTTGATGTCATGTATAACGATTTTGTTATATTAGGTGCAAACGAAGACCCTGCAGAGCTTATGACAAAAGCGCCAAATGATGTAAAAATAGCATATGAAGCTATTCAGGCAAGTGAGGCGACATTTGTATCAAGAGGAGACGACTCCGGAACGCATAAAAAGGAAAAATCAATTTGGGCATCAGCTGATATTGAGCCTGTTGGTGATTGGTATTTAGAAGCAGGAAAAGGCATGGGAGATGTAATAACAATGGCAAATGAGTTATTAGCTTATACAATGTCAGACCGAGCAACATATTTATCAATGTCAGATACATTAGATATTGGTGTGGTTGTTGAAGGAGATTCATTATTATTTAATCAATATGGGGTTATAGCAGTAAACCCAGAAATAAATGATATAATCAATAATGAAGCAGCAAATGAATTTATAGCATGGATTGTAGCTGAAGAGACACAAGGAATGATTGCAGAATTTGGTAAAGAAAAGTTTGGACAGTCATTATTTGTGCCAAATGCTAAATAATAAATAAAAGTAAAGGAGAAGCGTAGATGCAAGAAATAACTACAAGCATAACCCAAGCAATAGAATTGTTGATGTCATTAGATGAAGAAATCTATAGTATTATCGGTTTATCATTAGTTGTATCATGTACATCTACGCTTCTTTCGACTTTAGTAGCCGTTCCTTTTGGGACAGTACTAGGAACACATGATTTTCCATTAAAGAAAATTGTCATAAGGCTAATATATACATTTATGAGTCTACCACCCGTTATTGCAGGATTATTGGTATTTTTGATGATTATGAGAAAGGGTCCTCTCGGGTCACTACAACTGTCATTTACACCAACTGCAATGATAATAGCTCAAACACTAATAGTAATTCCAATAATTACAGGCATTACATATAATGGGGTCGTCCAACGAGGACCCAAAATAAAAGCATTAGCAAAAACACTGGGAGCCAATAAGCATCAATCATTAAGGTTATTGATATATGATATGAGATTAGTAATGATAGCAGCAATCATTACAGGTTTTGGAAGAGCTGTTTCAGAAGTAGGCGCAGTAATGATAGTAGGTGGAAACATAAAAGGACACACACGCGTAATGACTACATATATTGCAATGCTACAAAACATGGGAAATTATTCAAAGGCGATAGCCATAGGGATCGTATTGCTAAGTATATCTTTTATAATAAATGGTATTATGTATAACTTACAACAAAAATAACAGGTGATGATATGAAAATACAAGTGAATCAATTAAAAAAAATATATAACGAGAAAACTGTATTGGATATAGAGGCACTACAGCTAGAAACGGGAAAGTTGTATGGCATAATAGGTGTAAATGGTGCGGGAAAAAGTACACTTATAAAATTAATTGCAGATGTAGAAGAAAAGACAACAGGTCAAATCAGATATACTGACGTATTACAAGAAAAAGTGCCAACAAAACAAATGACATTAGTTTTTCAAAAACCGATTTTAATCAACACAACAGTTGAGAAAAACATAATCTATCCTATGAAAATTAGAAACTGGACCAATGAGCAAATAGAAGAGCGGCTTGAAGAATTGCTCGATGCGTTTGATTTACAAGAAAACAGAAAGCAAAAATCGACAGAGCTATCAGGTGGGGAGATGCAAAAGGTTGCACTGGCCCGTGCCTTATCATATTATCCAAAGATTTTACTATTAGATGAACCGACAGCAAATATTGATCCAAGTACAATAGCAATCATGGAAAAAATGATAAAGAAAGCCTGCTATGAACAAGGGGCAACTACAATTATTGTGACGCATAATTTATTACAAGCTAAAAGATTATGTAGCGATTTAATTTTTATCAACAAGGGAAAAGTCATCGAAGAAGGTAAAACAGAAGAGATCTTTAAAACGCCAAAAGATGAATTAACAAAAAGGTTCCTAAATGGGGAGTTGCTTATATGAAGTTGTTAAAAGTAGAAACATTAAAATCAGCAACAAATAAGATGGGTGAAGTCATATCAAAAATGCCTAAAAGCGAAAAAGTATTATTAGAGTTTGCAACGGGTAGATACTTAGAAAAAGATATAACAGCAAAAAATCCATCACCATATTTTAGAAAAGCAGTAGTAGACGGCTATGCAGTGGTTGCAACAGATACATTTGGAGCGAGTGATGCTGTACCGGCTATTTTAGAACAAGTAGGAGAAGTGCGGATTGGAAGAGATTATCAGGGGGAAGTATTGAGCGGACAAGCAGTATATGTGCCAACAGGTGGACTGATACCAACGGGTGCAGATGCAATGGTAATGATTGAGTATATAGAAAAAATAGGAACGGAAACAATAACAATTCATAAGAGTGCATCACCAGGAGAAGGCTTCATGCAAATCGGAGAAGACTATGCTCAAGGAGAGATACTATTAGAAAAAGGGCACAGAGTAGAGAAAAAAGACATAGGTGTACTAGCAACTTTAGGGGTAAGGGAGCTAGACGTATATGAAAAAGTAAGCGTAAGTGTTATTTCAACTGGCGATGAAATAAAAGAATTAGGTGAGCAAATTGAGACATGTCAAATATATGATGCCAACAGATATGCCCTAATGAGTGAACTAGAAGATATGGGCTGTCAAATAGCTTTTCATTCAATAGCTAGAGATGACAAAGAGGCAATAAAACAGACCATAGAAAACGGGTTAAGTCATAGCGATGTGGTAATCATATCTGGTGGCAGTTCAACTGGAGAAAAAGACATGACAGAAAAAGTAATCAATGAAATAGGTGATCCAGGTGTAATTGTACATGGATTAGCTATGAAGCCAGGCAAGCCTACAATCATAGCCAATATAGAAAATAAATTAATAATTGGATTGCCGGGGCACCCAGTATCAGCTATATTAGTCTTTAAAGCACTAGTGGCACCGTTTATAAGAAAAAAAATGTATAAAAATAAAAAAGAAGAAACCTATGTGTATGCAAAACTTGCAGAAAATATAAAGTCAGCAGATGGTAAAGAAACATATCACATGGTGCAATTGATTAATAGCAAAAACGAATATATAGCAAAGCCTATATATAAAAAATCAGGAGCAATTTCTTTGCTAAAAGAGGCTTCAGGTTATATAAAAACAGAAATAAAAGATGAAGGACTGCTAAAAGACCAAAGTGTAAAAGTAGTATTGTTATAGATGGGAGCGAGAATATGAAACGAAATATTTATTTAGAAAACACCGAGCTGAAAGAGGCATTGGAAAACTATTTAAATCGAGATGAAATGAAAAACAAACTGGATACAAGTATAGAACCTGTATCAGAGTGTTTGGGAAGAATTACGGCGCAACCAGTTTATGCAAAATACTCATCACCAAATCATAATGCAGCAGCAATGGATGGCATCGCAGTCATCGCATCAAAAACATTTTATGCAAGTGAAACAAATCCAGTCATATTAGAAGAAAATCAAGATTATATATATGTAAATACAGGGAATGTAATAAAATCACCATATGATGCAGTCATAATGATTGAAGACATAGTTGTTGAAGATGATCGTGTAAAAATATATTCACCTGCAACACCTTGGCAACATATTAGACCTATTGGAGAAGATATCGTTATTGGAGATTTAGTTGCACCTACAAATCATCAGATAAGACCTATTGATGTAGCGGCTATATATAGTTGTGGTGTAAGTGAAATTGCAGTCTATGAAAAAGTAACAGTAGGAATAGTACCGACAGGTAATGAAATTATTCAAGTCCATGAAGAAATGACAGAAGGAAAAATATTTGATTCAAATTCTCAGATGTTTGCAGGGCTTATAAAAGAAATGAATGCAGTTCCTAATATATATAGCACAAGTGAAGACAAACATGACAAGATAAAGACAGCAATAAAAAAAGCAGTGAAAGAAAACCATATCATCATAGTAAACGCAGGTTCATCAGCAGGGAGTAAAGACTATACAAAGGCAGTCATAGAAGAATTAGGGACAGTATTGTATCATGGCATAGCAATAAAACCTGGAAAACCAACAATCCTAGGTATAATTGATGAAAAGCCAGTCATAGGTATTCCAGGCTATCCTGTGTCAGCGTATTTTGTATATCAAATATTTATAGAAAAAATAATAGAAATGATGCAAAAGCACAAAAGTCAAAACGAAGAAATAATAAAAGCAAAGCTATCAAAACGTATAATATCATCTATCAAACACAAAGAGTTTGTTAGGATGAAATTAGGTAAAGTTGGTAATCAAATAATAGCAACGCCTCTAAATCGAGGAGCAGGCGTATTAATGTCATTGGTAAAGTCTGATGGCATATTAGAAATACCTCAAAACTGTGAAGGTATAAATGCAGGAGAAGAAGTAGAAGTGAAATTAACAAAGAAGAAAAAACAGATTGAAAACACAATTGTATCAATAGGGAGTCATGATACGATATTAGATATAATAGATGATTTATTGCATAAGTATAATAGCCAAATAAGTTTAACATCAGCACATTCAGGCAGTATGGGCGGCATTATAGCTATGCAAAAGAATGAATGTCATATTGCCCCAATACATTTATTAAATGAAAAAACAGGCGAGTATAACATGTCCTATGTTAAAAGGTTTCTTAAAGCAGAAGATATGGTAATCATAAAAGGCGTAAAGAGACAGCAAGGAATAATGGTACGTAAAGATCAAGTAGCAAAAGTAGAAGCCATAAAAGATTTTATTCAAGATGATATTACAATGGTAAATAGACAAAAGGGATCGGGAACAAGAATCTTATTTGATTACTTACTAAAAAAAGAAAAAATAAATCAAAGTCAGATAAAAGGCTACAATCACGAAGTCAATACACATACAGCAGTAGCTGCTGCTGTAAAAAATCATAGTGCAGATGTAGGCATCGGTGTATATACAGTTGCAAAAAGTTTTGGCTTGGCATTTTATCCTATAGGAGAAGAATCCTATGACTTTGTAGTAAGAAAAAGCAATATAAACGATGAAAGAATAAAGGCATTTATAGAGATTATCCAGTCAAATGTATTCAAAAATAAGCTAGATGAGCTAGGCGGTTATGGATATGATAATATAGGTGAAATAATCCAGATAAAAGGAGAATAAGATATCCATGCAAGATAGTTATCAAAGAGAAATCAATTACATAAGAATATCAGTAACAGATAGATGTAATTTGCGATGTAGTTACTGTATGCCGATAAATGGTGTAGAGAAAAAATATCACGACGACATACTATCATTCGAAGAAATAATTCAAACAGTCAAAGTAGCAACCACCCTAGGAATAACTAAGGTACGCATAACCGGCGGAGAACCATTGGTTAGAAAAGGAGTGGTATCGTTAATAAGCGATTTTTCTAAAATCGAGGGTATAACAGACATTGGCATGACAACAAATGGTGTGTTATTTAAAGACTTTGCAAAAGAATTGAAAAGCGCAGGCCTAAATAGAATAAACATAAGTATTGATTCACTACGAGCAGATAGATATAAAGCAATCACAAATGGTGGCGATGTGGATGATGTAATTACTTCGATTGATTATGCACAGTCATTAGGTTTCAAAGTCAAATTAAATGTAGTCATTATGAAGGGTTTTAACGATGACGAAATTATGGACTTTGCTATGGAGACCATGACCAGTGATATAGATGTAAGGTTTATTGAGTTGATGCCAATTGGAGAAAACACAAAAGATTATAATGGAAAATATATTTCAAATGAAGAAATAAAAAATAGATTTAAAAAATTAATAGAAATTGAAAATACTGATGGCGTTTCTGTAGATTATAAACTGCCAGCAGGAAAAGGTAAAATTGGTTTTATAAATCCCATGAGTCATCAGTTTTGCAATGCATGCAACAAAATACGGATTACATCTGATGGGATGATTAAAACATGTCTACATAGCCACGGAGAAATAAACATAAGAGAGATATTGAAAAAAGGCAATGAAGAGGAACTAAAAAAGTGTTTGGAAAAAGCGATAATAGAAAAACCTAAAGAACATCAATTAAGCGATATAAATAACGCAATAGAAAGAAACATGAATCAAATAGGAGGATAAGATGAAACTAACCCATCTAGATCAAAATGGACGTCCCAAAATGGTAGACGTGGCAGACAAAAATGATACATCTAGAATAGCAATAGCTAAAGGGCTCATTCAAATGAAAAAAGAGACATTAGAAGAAGTTATTGCAGGAACAATTAAAAAAGGCGATGTACTATCAGTAGCACAAACAGCAGGAATAATGGCGGTGAAAAATACAGCTAATGCTATACCCATGTGTCACAATATATTGATAGCAGGGGTAGAAATGGACTTTCAAATTGATCAAAACAATAATCAAATAGAAATAGAAGTAAGAGCAAAATCAATAGGAAAAACAGGAATAGAAATGGAAGCATTGCATGGTGTTACCATAGCCGCACTTACAATATATGATATGTGTAAAGGAATAGATCAAGAAATGGTTATAAGCAATATACGCTTAGAAAGAAAAGAAGGCGGTAAATCAGGCCTATATGTAAGAGAGGAAAGCTAATGAGTGGAAAAGTATTATCAATTAATATAAGTGATAAAAAAGGCATAATAAAAAAACCAATAAGCGAAGCACAGTTTAAAGAAGATTATGGAATAGTAAAAGATGCACATGCAGGAAAAGGTATTAGGCAAGTTAGTTTGTTAGCCAATGAAAGCATAGATAAAATGCGTGCACAAGGGATAGAACTTGAAAGCGGAATGTTTGCAGAAAACATAACAACAGAAGGCATCGAGTTGCATACACTTGCTATCGGTACAAGGCTACAAATAGGAGAAACAATACAAGAAGTATCCAAGATTGGTAAAGAATGTCACCATGGTTGCGCCATAAAAGAGCAAACAGGTACATGCATAATGCCAACAGAAGGTATATTCACAGTAGTCATAAAAGGCGGAAAAATAAAGCCCAACGACAAAATAGAAATATTATAAAATTGAGTAAATATCATTTGGGGACGGTTCTAAAATCCAATTGAATTGGACAAAGGGACACACGTCAATTTGAGAAAATGCGTATGAATAAAATCCAAGGATACTGAACGATTGCTCTGTCAAACAGGGGGGAATGTTCGGCAAAAAACCTTGTAAAACACTAAAGATTGTTAAAGAGAACACATAATACGAACGATTGCAATTTCAACGGCTGCAATCGTTTTTGTTTTTGCAAAAAAATATGGAATTTGTTTGTAAATAGATATCCATCATGCTAGTATGTTAGACAAATATACGAGGAGACGTGATATGGAACAAAAAAATATACGAGAGCAAATAAAAGCACTTAAACAAGAAAAAAATGCAATAATACTAGCACACTATTACCAGACCCAAGAAATACAGCAAATCGCTGATTATGTTGGAGATTCGTTTGAGTTGGCAAAAAGAGCAAAAGAGGCTAAAGAAAGTATTATTGTATTTTGTGGTGTGAAGTTTATGGCTGAAGGTGCAAAGATACTAAGTCCAGAGAAGACAGTATTATTACCTGTAGTAGATGCAGGATGTCCAATGGCAGACATGGTCACTGCAGAAGATGTAAAACAACTAAAGTCGAAATACCCAAATGCAGCAGTGGTGGCATATGTTAATTCATCAGCAGATGTAAAGACACAGACAGATATTTGTTGCACATCATCAAGCGTAGACAAAATAATAGATACAGTCAAAGAGAAAGACATTATTTTTATACCAGATAAAAACTTAGGGCAATATATACAAAAGAAACGACAAGACAAAAATATTATTACGATCAATGGCTTTTGTCCTGTCCATGAAAGGATGACAGTAAGTGATGTATTAAAAGCAAAAGAGAAAAATCCTAATGCATTATTTGCAGCCCACCCAGAATGCAATGAAGAAGTGCTAGAACATGCTGATTATATAGGTAGCACATCGGGAATCATCAACTATGCACTGGAAAATAGCTCTAATGGAGTAATTATTGGAACGGAAGTTGGCGTGGTAGATTATTTAAATGCAAAGGATAATAGCAACGGTTTTTATCCATTATCAGATGAAATGGTATGTAAAAATATGAAAAAGACTACATTGGTCAGTGTATATGAAGCTTTAAAAAACAATAGAAATGAAACCGTGTTAGAACAATCCGTTATTGATCAAGCATACTCTAGTTTAGAGCGAATGATGCAGGTATAGCACAGGAGTATAAAAATGAAAAGATATCTATATAATGAAGAATTTTCAAATATGCCTATTGAAACTTACGATGTAGTGATAGTAGGAACAGGTATGGCAGGATTATATGCAGCATTAAATATATCAGAAGATAGAAGTTGCGCATTAATATCAAAATCGAAGATCGATACGAGTAATTCTTGGCTAGCCCAAGGTGGGATAGCAGCAGTCGTCTCTGACGAAGATGAGTATAGCAGCCACTACGATGACACATTAGTAACAGGTGTGCGACTTTGCAAAGAAGAAGCGGTGAAAATTTTAGTTGAAGAAGGCCCAAAAGATATACAGAGTCTTATAGACTATAGTGTACCTTTTGATCTAGATGACGAAGGTGAGCTAAGAATAACAAAAGAAGGTGGGCACTCAAAGCGAAGAGTTGTGCATTGTGGTGGAGATGCAACAGGAAGAGAAAGCATAAAGGCACTTGGCAAGATTGTGGCTCAAAAGGAAAATATAACAATAAAGGATCAGTCATTTTTAATTGATATAATAACGAATGAAAACACGGCAAAAGGTGTCATAGTAATAGAAAATAACGAAACGAAACTCATACAAGGAAAAGATATCATACTAGCCACGGGCGGTATTGGGCAAGTGTTTAAAAGCACGACAAATCCAATAGAGGCAACAGGAGATGGTATCGCAAGTGCCATACGTGCAGGGGCAAAAGTAAAAGATATGGAATTTATTCAGTTTCACCCTACTGCATTATATCTAAAAAATAGAGTTGGCAAGTCATTTTTAATCTCAGAAGCTGTAAGAGGAGAAGGTGGCATACTAAGGAATGCTTCAGGAGAAGCGTTTATGGAAAAGCAACACCCAATGAAAGATTTAGCACCAAGAGATATAGTAACACGAGCTATAGCAAGAGAGATGTCAAAAGATCAGAGTGAATGTGTCTATTTAGATTTTACACATCAAAATGAAACGTATATAAAGGAAAGATTTCCAACAATATATAATCATTGTTTAGATAATGGAATCAATATGGCAAAGGATTTAATCCCAGTAAGACCTGTTCAACATTATGTAATGGGTGGCATAATTACAGACGTAAATGGAAAAACAAATATAAAAGGCCTATATGCAATTGGTGAAGTCGCATGCACAGGTGTACATGGTGCAAATAGGTTAGCAAGTAACTCTTTGTTAGAATGCTTAGTGTTTGGCAGAAGATGTGCAAGAGCTATCAATGAAAATAAAGATGAAACAGACGATTATCTACTATTAAATATGAAAAAGCAAAGCGATACATCAGGGATAATAATTGATTGGGAACAATTTAGTATAAACATCAAAAAAATCATGAACGAAAAAGGAAGCATTATAAGAAACAAGAAGAACTTAGAAGAAGGTATCGAAAAAATCGAAGACATATTAAATATATGCCACCAAGTAAATATAGATAGTAAAGAAGCAATAGAAACATATAATCTGGCAATAATAGCGAAAGAAGTATTAAAAGCGGCACACAATAGAAGAATAAGTGTAGGCGCACATTACCGAGAAGATGGTGAATACAAGGAGGATACTATGCAGGCATTAAATAGTAGTGATGAACTAATAAAAGCAGCACTAATGGAAGATGTGGGGACTGGGGATATAACATCCATATCAACTGTGCCAAAAAAACAGTTAATCAATGGGAAGTTTATTGCAAAAGAGCCAGGGGTTTTATGTGGATTAGATATTATGCAGCGTGTATATAAGATGGTAGATGAAAGAGTAAAGTTAAATATATTGCAAGAAGACGGCAACCAAATAAAAGAAGGGGACGTAATTGCAGAAATATGGGGCCCAGCCAGAAGTATACTCGTAGGAGAGCGAACAGCATTGAACTTTATGCAACGTATGTCAGGAATAGCTACCAAGACATCAGAGCTTGTAAAAGTTATAGAAGGAACACAAGCAAAAATTACTGACACACGAAAAACAGTTCCAGGATTAAGAGTTTTAGATAAATATGCAGTCAAAGTAGGTGGCGGGACAAATCATAGATTTAACCTTGCAGATGGCGTGTTGATCAAAGATAATCATATATCAGCAGCAGGAGGAATAACCCAAGCAATAAAAGCGGCAAAGGAACAAATACCACACACATTAAAGATTGAGGTGGAGGTAGAGACATTTGAAGAGATTGAAGAGGCGGTTTTAGCAGGTGCAGATATAATAATGCTTGATAACATGACAATAGATGAAATGGCGCAAGCAGTAGAAGTAATAAATCAGAAGGCGCTTGTAGAAGCATCAGGTAACATGGGAGATAAAGATTTGCTTGCAGTCGCAAAGACTGGCGTAGACATTATATCGGTAGGTGCATTAACACATTCCGTAAAAGCATTTGATATTAGTCTGAAATTTGACAAAATATAGTAAACATTGAAGCATTTGTATCAATGATATGTAAACTGATATACGTTACACTATATGAAAAAAAGATAAAAAAATACGTAGAAAACGCTGATTCCAACATACATAGAAAAGCCTGAATATAGGCTTTTTTTTGTATGAAAAAAAATACGTAAGATAAACAAAAAAAACGTTGCATAAAGCTAGGTGCGTTGTTATAATTGTAACAAACATTGTTAGAAATGTATCAAAGATTGTTGTTTTCATATGATTTCTAGCAATCAGAATACAATTATAAATAAAAGAAATTACTACAATATCAGCGTTGAGAGGAGAAAAAAGATGACAACCAGTTACTTATGTGAAGAAAATTTTGCTAAGCTGGACAATGTAATTGAGGCCAACATGGACGTAGATGGTGCGTTAATGCCAATTTTACAAGAAGCACAAGAAATCTTTGGATGTTTACCAATAGAAGTTCAAAGAGTGATTGCGGACAAGCTTGAAAAACCACTAGCAGAGGTTTATGGAGTTGTGACATTTTATTCACAATTCAAATTAGTTCCTTCGGGAAAATATGTTATCAGCGTATGTATGGGAACAGCTTGTTATGTTAAGAATGCACAAAAGTTAGTTGACTTGATTAGTGATGACCTAAATATCGGAGTAGGGGAAACATCAGCAGATGGTGAGTACACTTTAGAAGCAACAAGATGTATCGGAGCTTGTGGCCTTGCACCAATTTTGACAGTTAACGAAGATGTTTATGGAAGATTAGAAGAATCTGATATTCCAAATATCCTTGCAAAATACAAATAGAAAATAGGAGGATATCAAAATGAAATCATTAGAAGAATTAGCAAAAATTCGCGAAGAAGCGATTAAAGATATGAATATAAGAAGTGAAAGCAGCGATATCAGAATCGTTGTTGGTATGGCAACATGTGGAATTAGTGCAGGTGCTAGACCAGTATTACAAGCTTTAGTAGAAGAAGTTAAAACGAGAAGCTTAGGAAATGTTTCAATCGCACAAACAGGATGTATTGGTGTTTGTAGATTTGAACCAATCATTGAAGTATATGAGCCAGGAAAAGAAAAGGTAACATATATTGAAATGACAGAAGAAAAAGCAAAAAAAGTTATAAATGAACATATTGTAAACGGAAACGTTATTGATGCTTATACTATCGGAAGTGCTGAATAAGCCAGTCGAATCTATATATTAGGAGGTTATTATTATGGATTTATTTCGCTCTCATGTTTTAGTATGTGGAGGAACTGGCTGTACAGCATCAGATTCTGAAGCAATTATTGAAACATTTAATAAAGAATTAGAAAGATTAGAATTAGATAAAGAAGTACTAGTAGTAAGAACAGGATGTTTTGGGTTATGTGAGGCAGGACCAATCGCTATCGTATACCCAGAGGGTGCATTCTATTCAAGATTAACAGTAGAAGATATTCCTTTGATTGCTGAAGAGCATTTATTAAAAGGAAGAATCGTAAAAGAAAAATTATACAAAGGTGCATTCGAAAATGACACAATTACGTCATTAAACAATGTAGACTTTTACAAAAAACAAATGCGTATAGCATTAAAAAATTGTGGAGTAATCGATCCTGACAATGTAAAAGAGTACATTGCAATGGACGGATACAAAGCGTTAGGTAAAGTATTAACTGAAATGCAACCTAAAGAAGTAATAGATACTATCAAAGACTCTGGACTTAGAGGACGTGGTGGTGGAGGATTCCCAACAGGAACAAAATGGGAATTTGCATACAACGTAGAAGGTGACCAAAAGTATGTCGTATGTAATGCAGATGAGGGAGACCCAGGTGCATTCATGGATCGTTCTATATTAGAAGGAGATCCACATGCTTTAATAGAAGCAATGGCAATCGCAGGATATGCTATAGGAGCAAATCAAGGATTTGTATATATCAGAGCAGAGTACCCAATTGCAGTAGCAAGATTAACTGATGCAATAAAAGTTGCAAAAGATATGGGATTACTAGGAGAAGGCATATTCGGTACAGACTTCTCATTTGAGTTAGAGATTAGACTTGGTGCTGGAGCATTCGTTTGTGGTGAAGAGACAGCGTTACTTAACTCAATCGAAGGTAAAAGAGGAACACCTAGACCAAGACCTCCATTCCCAGCAGTAAAAGGATTATGGATGAAGCCAACATTATTAAGTAATGTTGAAACATATGCAAATGTTCCACAAATCATCTTAAACGGATCAGATTGGTTCTCAAGTATTGGAACTGAAAGAAGTAAAGGAACAAAAGTATTTGCATTAACTGGTAAAATCAACAACACAGGTCTAGTAGAGATTCCTATGGGAACTACAGTTAGAGAAATCGTATATGAAATTGGTGGCGGAATTCCAAACGGAAAAGAATTCAAAGCTGTTCAAACAGGTGGTCCATCAGGTGGATGTATCACAAAAGACCATATCGATACAGAAATCGACTATGACAACTTAATTGCATTAGGATCAATGATGGGTTCTGGTGGAATGGTAGTAATGGATGAAGATAACTGTATGGTAGATGTAGCTAAGTTCTTCTTAGACTTCACAATGGAAGAATCATGTGGAAAGTGCCCTCCTTGTAGAATTGGTACAAAGAGAATGTACGAACTACTTGATAAAATCACTGAAGGAAAAGGCGAATTAGCAGATTTAGATCAATTAGAAAAATTAGCATATAATATTAAAGAATCAGCGTTATGCGGATTAGGACAAACTGCTCCTAACCCAGTATTATCAACAATGAAGTATTTTAGAGACGAGTACGAAGCACATGTATTGGACAACAGATGTCCTGCAGGTGTATGTACATCATTATTAGAGTATAAAGTTGTTGCTGATGATTGTAAGAAGTGTGGCATTTGTACAAAAGCATGTCCAGTTGATTGTATCAGTGGCGAAAAAGGTAAAACTATTTACCAAATCGACACAGATGCTTGTATCAAGTGTGGTGCTTGTTTAGATGCTTGTCCTTTCAAAGCAATCATAAAAGGATAAGAAGGGAGATCGCATAATGGAAAATTTAAATATAAAAATTGATGGAATAGAAGTATCAGTACCTCAAGGTACAACAGTATTAGAAGCAGCAAAATTAGCTGGCATTGACATCCCAACACTTTGTTACATGAAAGATGTAAATGAAGTAGGCGCTTGTAGAATGTGTGTAGTAGAAGTTGAAGGTGCTAGAGCACTTCAAGCTGCATGTGTTTACCCAGTAAGCCCAAATATGTCAATCAAAACAAAATCTAAAAAAGTAAGAGATGCTAGAAAGTCAACTTTAGAGCTAATCTTATCAAACCATAATAGAGAGTGTACATCTTGCGTAAGAAGTGAAAACTGTGAATTACAACAGTTATCAAAAGACCTAAGAGTAGACGAACTACCATATGACTGTGACAAAGAAATATTACCAGTAGATAACGTATCTGCATCGATTGTAAGAGACCCAAATAAATGTATCTTATGTGGAAGATGTGTAAACACATGTAGAGACGTACAAGGTATTGGTATATTAGAGTTTGTAAACAGAGGATTTGAAACAAGAGTAACACCAGCTTTTGAAGTAGAAATGGATAAAGCACCATGTGTTTACTGTGGACAATGCATAGAAGCATGTCCAGTAGCAGCATTAAGAGAAAAAGATGATATTGATAAAGTATGGGAAGCATTAGATGACCCAACAAAGACAGTAATCGTTCAAACTGCGCCAGCAGTAAGAGCAGGTCTTGGTGAAGAGTTTGGTTACCCAATTGGAACAAGAGTAACAGGTAAAATGGTTGGAGCTCTTAAGAGAATTGGATTCCACAAAGTATTTGATACAGATTTTGCAGCAGACTTAACAATTATGGAAGAAGGTACAGAATTACTTGGAAGAGTAAAAGAAGGTGGTACATTACCAATGATTACTTCTTGTTCACCAGGATGGATTCGTTTCTGTGAGTTTAATTACCCAGAGCTATTAGACAACCTTTCAACATGTAAGTCACCAATGCAAATGATGGGTGCAATCTTAAAAACTTATTATGCTGAAAACAATGGCTTAGAGCCAGAAAACGTAGTAAACGTAGCTATCATGCCTTGTACTTCAAAGAAAACAGAAGCAGCAAGATCAGAAATGAGTAGCGATGTAGATATAGTACTAACAACAAGAGAACTTGGAAGAATGATTAAGCAAGCTGGAATCGATTTTGATAAACTAGATAGCTCAGAGCAATTTGACCAAGACTTAGTAGGTGAGTACACAGGTGCTGGTGTAATATTTGGAGCAACTGGTGGTGTAATGGAAGCCGCATTAAGAACAGTTGCAGACATCGTAGAAGGTACTGATTTAGAAGAAGTAGATTATGAGCCTGTAAGAGGTATTGAAGACGTAAAAGAAGCAACACTTAATTTAGGTGGCATGGAAGTAAGAGTAGCAGTAGCTCATGGAACAAAAAATGCGAAGATATTAATGGATCAAGTAAAAGCTGGCGAGTCACCATATCACTTCATTGAGATTATGGGATGTAGCGGTGGATGTGTATGCGGTGGTGGACAACCAATCGTAGATGCAAAAACATTAATTGATAC
>PPCM01000325.1_pt1 | contig 54249 bp, 42 predicted proteins | sample 1555541 | NCBI WGS metagenome assembly PPCM01 (sample SAMN05284479, study PRJNA326546) | Marine sediment metagenome, whole genome shotgun sequencing project. | isolation source: marine sediment | place: Germany: Wadden Sea | collected 2012-09-05
TTCTTTCCACTAAATTAACAAAGTTGAGGGCTAAAGCCGTTCGTGGTAGAACCAAGAAATTTATCTTGTATTATTCTTTTTGAAAAAGCGTATTGTTATTTTTTAATTCAAAGACGCATTCTTAACGGTAAATTGTATGAGTAGAGCACATTGCGTAGTAGTTTCCTATCGAACCGTTGTGTAGTTTGAGAGGGTTACAAACTTTGATGTTTATCACTTTCCCCGCCTATTACCTATACAAAATGTTGGCGTTTCGTTTTTTATTTGTTTATTAAAATTAAAGAAATAAGTAAAGCTCTTTCAATCAAACTATGTCTTACTATTCGTTCATTTTCCGAAGGTAAATATTCCCCAACGGGTCCTAATCCGTCAATTATTGGCATATCTTTATTGATATGACAGATGTCTGCCGAACTCCATCTGTGTTCTTCTGAAATGCGAACATCAATTTGTTTCGCTAATGAAGCTACTGTTTTATAGTAATCTTTTGATATCTCTGATACTAACATAGCAGGACGCTTTATACCCCCCTCAATTTTCACCTGATAAACCTTACTCCTTTTCTGAGAAGTCATTATCTTTTTGATTTTCTTTTCTATTCTTTCCAACTCCTCTGACGAATTGTATCGAACACTTATACCTGCTGCCCCATAAGCATACATCTTAAAAATGTTACTTTTAAATTCAATGTTATATGGTGCAATTATATTATTACTATCATTTTGAGATATATCAGTAATTGATGCTAATGTTTTATTAAAATTTAATGCTGTTTTGGAAACATTTTCCGGATTATCCTTTTTAAGCATTTTTGTTTCTAGACGATACAAGGCTGAACCAGAGCGTGATAAAATAAGACCTCCATTTTTTGAAGAACCTCCTAATGCAATAACTTTTCCAGAAGTTTCTACCTTTTGCTGAATAATTGATTTCGAATATCTGCCATCAATTGAAGAGTCTGTAATTAATAGAATACCAATATTAATTTTTTTGAGATTTCTTGAGAATTTCAATGCTTGCAATGCTGAAATCAATATAGCAATGCCTCCTTTATTTTCCCATATCCCAGTTCCTTCAAGATATTGTTCATGCTCATTAAAGTTCTCGTGTTTTGCCAGTTTAATGCGATTATCTATTGGCTGAACTATAAGAAAATCTACTTTCGGGCTGAATGAATTTGAAAAATACAATATATTGCCAACTTCAAGTTGAGGATATATTTCCTGAGTAAAGCCAAGTTGGCTTAACTCTGCACTAACCAAACCAGAACAGTAGTTTACACCTCCAACATTTCTTACATATGTATCTGTATCTACTAAATTCTTTAGAAGTTTCTCAGTTCGTTGCTGTCTTGTTTTAATAAAAGTACGCAGTCTAGACGCTTGGTTTGATTTAGAAGATGACCTTTTAGCTTCGGTTTGAGATATAATATCGGTAAAATACCTTACAGAAGCAACATCCAACATTTTGTTAACTAAAGATTCAAAGTTATACCCCGCCACTTTTGCTGCTGTTGGATAAGAGCCTGATTCTCCTAAACTTGCCATAGAATTTATTTCCAACAAGTAGATATTTTCATCTTCATCTAAGCGTATGTCAACACGAGCAAAATCACGCAGATTAAGAGCATTAAAGGCTTCAATGCTAATCTTCTGCATTTTCTCAGCAAGTTCTTCAGTAATATTGGCTGGACAAACTTTCTTCTTGGGTTTATTTTGTTTGTCATCAACTGTTTGAATTGCATCAGGGTCGCCTTCTAAATCAATTTCAAGTACAGGGAATGATTCTACTGGAGAATTACCAATTAATCCAACACAAAATTCTCTACCGCGAATAAATTGTTCAACAAGTGCTTGTTGTCCAAATTCTGTTACAATAAAGTGAACGGCTTCTCTTAAATCTTCAACATTATAAACAACCTTTAAGCCAAACGATACGCTTTCCATTTTTGGCTTTACAATAACAGGGAATTTCACTGATGACATATCCTCATCATAGTTGTTAAAAACCCAAAACTCAGGGGTTGGTAGACCATTGTTTTTCCATATGATTTTGGTTAAAACTTTGTCCAAAGCCAAAGCGTGACCAGATGGTGATGAGCCAACATAAGGAAGCCCTAACATTTCAAGCATACTGGGGATGTGTGTATAGCGACTTTCTCCCTGAATACCATAAGCCATATTAAATACCATTCCCATTTGTTCTCCTTCATTCACACTCGGCATAAAGTTTTCAAGTCTTTCAACAATTTGTTTATTTCCATCTAAAATAGCGACATTATGACCTGCTTTTTCAAGACTTTCAGCAACTTTCCTAACAGTTGTTTCGTGATAAAACTCTTTATTCTGTATTCCAAAAGTGTTGATTACTCCACTTATATCTTTGTTATGTATTATAGCAACTTTCATTTTATTCGATTTAAAAAAATGCCTCGCAATATATTAAAAAAAATCAAATGTAGTATGCTTGTTCTAATGAACGTCAACCGTTGACTCATGTTTTAAATGCATTTTTTCTATGCTACCAATTTATAAAAGATTTTCACAGGCGTTTAAAAGTTTAAATTCTTTCTTGGTCTTCTATTAATTTTATACTGTACAAATTTAATATAATCCTTATCAAAATCATCAAAACAAGATTTTTTAGGAATATATTGTCTAATTATTTTATTTGAATATTCGCTCAATCCTCTTTCCCAGGAAGCGTATGGATGTGCAAAATAGAACTTGCAATCAAGTTTTTGAGCAATCAATTTGTGCATAGCAAATTCACTTCCATTATCGCTAGTAATAGACAGTACATTTGCTTTATATGGAAGTAGTATATCAATAACAACCTTTGCTAATTCGTATGCATTTTTACCAAATGGAAGTTTTCTAATCATAATTAAAGCAGTTTGTCTTTCAACAATAGTAACCATTGACCCTTTATTGTCTTTACCAACGATTAGATCTATTTTCCAATCTCCAAAACGCATTTTATCGTTTATTACATTTGGTCGCTCATCTGCTATAAATTTTATTTTCTTCCCACTTTCTAAATAGGCTTTAAAGGCGTACCTTTGTTCTAGTAATAAATGCTTCATAAATCTCTTTTTGGTTGAAGACATATATGAGTATTTAAACTTTAGAGAGAAAATTTAAAAAGTGCATTTACTAATTGAACTTAAGAAAGACGTTTTAACTTCTATCTTAAAGTTTAAATTAGTATATTCGCAAAAAATCAATTGATGAGTACAGATTTTTCAGCAATAATATTAGCAGCAGGTAATTCTGGTAGGATGGGGGTTCCTAAGTGGAGTCTTATGTATGATGAAAAATTAAATTTTGCACAGAAGATTGCTCATGAGTTTAGTGAAGCTGGAGCTAATAAAATTGCTTTAGTTGTGAACACACAAAGCTATGAGCAAATTGAAAAAGCAAACTTTAAATTTCCTGTAAATATTCAATTAATAAAAAATGAAAATCCTGAACTTGGAAGGTTTAATTCTTTAAAGATTGGTGTTGAAATTTGTGACCCCAATGAGCATGTTTGCTTTACAAATATCGATAATCCTTTTGTTTCTGCTGAGCTGGTTCTTAAGTTACTGGAGAATATTGACAAAGCAGATTACATTGCTCCTTGTAATAATGGGAAAGGTGGGCATCCTGTAGTTATTTCCCAAGAGATAGTTGTCCAAATTGCATCAGTAAAACAAAATGATTTTAATTTAAAGGAGTTTCTTAAAGAATTTGATAAATACTTGTTAGAAACCTCATGTAATAATGTATTAGTAAATATTAACACGATTGACCAATATTATTTATATTTTAAAGAAAAGGTCTAGAAATTTTCTATTACTTCTCCATACTTACCATTATTAAATTCGTTATTTGCTTTTATTATTTCATCTTCGGTATTCATCACAAATGGTCCGTATGAAAAAATAGGTTCACCTATGGGTTCCCCAGATAATAGAATTGCTAGAGTGTCTTGTTTTGCATTTATCTTTATTTCAGTACCATCATTGTTAAAATGTACCATTTGCTTGTCTTTAACTAATCTGTCATTAATTGATACTTCTCCTTCCAAAAGATATATTAAACAATTATATGAACTTGGAATTTCTATAGTGAAATTAGCATCTGGTTTTATTTCTAATCTTAGGAGTTTTTGTGGACTTAATATTGGTACAGGACCAATTTTACCCTCAAACTCCCCAGCATCAACAGATATTGTTACCTTTTCTTTAAATATTTTTGGAATATTGTTTTTTGAAATTGGTTTGTAAAATGCATCTTTCTTTTTATCTACTGATTTTGAATTAACCCAGAATTGAATAAATTCACAATCACCACCAGTTTTAGCAAGATATTTATCAGGTCTTTCGCTATGTATAATCCCATTACCTGAATGCATCCATTGAGTACCACCTGCTTTAACCACTTTGTTATTCCCTTTTGAGTCTCTATGGTGAATACTGCCTTTAAAAACAAATGTTACAGGAGAGAACCCTTTGTGGGGGTGAGGACCAACTCCAGAATCTTGTTGTTTTGTCCCTTGTGGAATTGTAAATTTAGCGTGATGAATTAGAAGAAAAGGGTCGATATCCCGAATTTCCTTTGTCGGTAATGCCTGAACAATTTTCATAGATCCAACTCTTGAAGGAATTGAATCAATAATTGTCTTTATTGTTTTTATTTTCTTCATGTCTTATATTTTTTCCAGCTTATATATGATGTTAATAATAGAACTAATGCAAACATTGGTGATTCAAAGTCAGTTCTTGTTGCCATAAAATGAGCAATAAATGCTAAAATAAAATTGAAAAAGAATCCTGCATATGCCCATTCTTTAAGAGTTTTGAGTTTATTTGTCCAAATAGCGATAAGCCCTAATGTTTTTGCAGTTATAAGTATGTAGACTAAATATGCAGGGAAGCCTAGAAAAGTGAATGCTCCTTGCATTTCATCATTTTTTATAATATACATAGAAATTGACATCAACATCATTGCTGTTAGCAATCCTGTACTTACCCAATAAACTATTTTAATTGTTTTATTTTTTGTGAGTTTCATAATTCTGCTTTTTGATTAGCATTTCAATTATTGGTTTATAACTTCATTAAAAGAAGCTATGACTTTTTCAAAATCATTATTTAATGTCAAATCAGTTATTTGTCCATCTGAGAAGTTTTGGTAAAATGAAGGTAGAGAAAAAAAGGAAATTATATTTCCCCCAAAAAAAGGGAATGCGTTTTTCATAATATTTAACACATTTGACCCGCCTCTTCCTCCAGGAGATGTCGCTAAAAGTAACATAGGCTTGTTAAGCCATATGTTTTGATCAATTCTTGAAAGCCAGTCGAAGAGGTTTTTAAAAGCTGCAGACGGTAAGCCATTGTGTTCTGCTAAAGACAAAATAATACCATCTGATGTCTCAATAAGCTTTTTAAATTCTTTTGCGTTTTCAGGAATACCGTTTTTTTCTTCAAGATCAGAATTGTAAATTGGTAACTCAAAATTATTCAAGTCAATATTGTTAACATTACTGTTTGTTATTCTACTTCCAGCAAATTCTGCAAATGTTTTGTTTATTGACTTACTACTGGTGCTTGCGCCTATTGTTATAATCATTTTCATTTTCATTAGTTAGTATTAAACTTTTTATACAAAGATAGAATGATTCTAAATAAGAATAATTGAACTAGTTCAAGAAAGTTCACGAAATCAACATTCTTTTTAGAAAAACAGTAGAATCTTAACTAAAGATAAAATAGACGGAGTTATTTGTTTTTTGCGATTTTAGTAATTATTTTACTCAAGAATTCGTGAGTAATTCCAAGATAGGCTGCAATTTGATATTGAGGAAGCCTCTGTATTAAGTCGGGGTGTTTTACTCTAAACTCAAGATAGTTGTCTTCAGCGGATTTTGAGAGTATTGCAACAAGTCTTTTTTGAATATGTAAATATGATTTCCTGATGCCATAGGCAAGATCAAAGTCTGTGTCGGGTTTTAAATATTCAAGAATTTTGTGTAGTTGAGTTTCTGTAAAAGAATATACAACACTATCTTCAACAGTTTCTAAAAAGAAATTTGTAGCTTGAGGAGTAGATAAATCTCCAATAACTTGATTTTCTTTTGCAAAAAGAATATTAATTTCCTTTCCTTTTGAGTTGATTAAATATAAACGTAGAAGACCTTTTTCAATAATATAATGTCGAGTATTAGCATCTCCTTCCATAAAAAGTAATTTCTTTTTCTTTATTATTTCTTTTTTCGATAACTTTATGATAAAATCTTCTTTTTTAGGAGGAATAACTACTCCAAAATGGGATTTGAAGAAAATTATTATTGATGTTGCATTTTTCATAGGAATTAAGTTATATGCGGCATTTTGTGACTGCACTGGTAATATATCTTTTTCAAATATAGCTTAATACATTTGTAAATGCAAATTGTGATTTTAAGGATAGTTCATATTATTGTATGTTTGTATGGGGTGTCAAACTTCAAATTCTTGTTAATATTTTAATGTTGATGATTTAAAGATTTTGGTAAATATCAACACAAAAAAAGTTTATCTAAACTACTTTAAAATCAGCTGATTTGTTGATGCTTGCGCCAATAGTTTTCCTGCAGAATTAAAAGCATCAGCACGTAAGAAAATATTACTTCTTGAAATCGAAATAACTTCAGTGATGATAAAAATATCTTGTTCTAAAGGAACTGGTCTTATGTATTGAACATTCATATTTGTAGTTAGGATTGGTTTACCAGATTTTGCAACACCTAACGGACCGAAAGTATCATCGAAGCAAGCAGCAATTATTCCACCTTGAACAGTGCCCTGAGGATTTGAAAATTCTTTCTCGATATGAAAACGGGTTACTAATTTTTCGTTATCAATGAAGTTTATGAATTCGCCGTTTAGTTTTCCAAATGTGTTAGGAGGTAGTTGATATGACATTCCCTCAGGTAAATTAACTGAATGCATTGCAGTATTAAGTGGCTTGAGGTTTTCTTTATTTATTGTAAATTCCATTTTATATCTTTTTACAAAGCTAGTTAAAGTATCTGATAAAAAATCTGATAATTGTTATTGTCGAATGATATTTTGGTTGATAAAAATTATGAGTGTAACAATAAGCTAAAAAATTGTTATCATTGCATCATAAATGAAACCGCAAACAAAGGCATATCTTTTTGCTGCATTTGCAGTATTATGTTGGTCAACAGTTGGATCAGCGTTTAAACTTGCTTTGCGTGAAGTTGACTATTTTAATTTATTGTTTTGGTCTGTATTGGTTTCTCTTTTTGTTTTCTTAATATTTTTAAGTTTTAAACAAGAGTGGAGTTCCATAAAGCAGCAAAGTGGTAAAGATGTTCTTCGGTCTGCTTTATTGGGCGGGTTGAATCCATTTTTATACTATTTTGTGTTGTTTCAGGCTTACGATCTTTTATTGGCTCAGGAAGCTTTGACATTGAATTATATGTGGCCTGTTGTACTGGTATTGCTCTCTATCCCTGTTTTAAAGCAAAAGATTAGTTTTTTGAGTTTTGTCGCAATCCTGATTTCATTTTTTGGAAGTTTTGTAATTGCAACAGGAGGAGATATTTTTGAATTTAAGTTTACCGATCCTTATGGGGTAGCTTTAGCTGCAGGAAGTACTGTAATTTGGGCTGTTTTTTGGTTGCTAAATGTCAAAGATAAGCGAAATGAAACAGTAAAACTGTTTATGAATTTTGTGTTTGGTTTTTTTTATATCCTGATTTATGGAGTTTGCTCTCAAAAGATAGTTATGCCCGAATTTAACGGAATTATTGGTGTGACTTATGTAGGTGTTTTTGAAATGGGGATTACCTTCTTCTTGTGGATGAAAGCTTTATCATTATCAAAAACTACTGCAAAAGTGAGTAATCTGATATATTTTGCTCCTTTCTTATCTCTGATTATAGTTAATCTAACTATTGGAGAAGAAATTAAAACTGCAACTATTGTTGGACTTGTGTTAATAATTGGTGGGATTTTGATGCAAGGAGTAGTTGGTAAAAAAACATAGGTGTTGTTGTATTTAGTATAGAAATTTCCTATCTTTGAAAGAAAATGTTAGATATGAAGAATTTAGTTATATTTTCAATATTGATGTTGATTTCTGTTGCTCTATATTCAAATCCTTTGATATGTCCCAACCCGCCTTTAATTGGAGAAATTTATTTTGATGATAATGATGATTGGTTTATTGAGTTTAGGACTTGTAACTTTAATAATAGTTTAGATTCATTTGATGGTATTAGTATAGAAAGTAGTAATGGAATTGCTGAAATTAAGAGTGGTATTCAATTTACTGATAGCACTGTGCTAATTACAAATGACAGTTTATTAACTTCACTTCAAATTGATTCTGCTGGTGATTATATAAAAATAGTTGCACCGTATGGAGTAGACTTGCTTGCATATCAGGATTCTCCATGGGTTCTTGATTCAGAATTGAGTTACTTTTTTGGAGATTACCCACAATCTTATGTAAGTTGTTTGTTGGAGGGACAGTCATACTGTATTTCTAAAAATTCTTATGAAGTGAGCTACTTAACCAAATCAGATAGTACAACACTTGGATATGTAAATACTGCAGTAGAGTACTATGGAGATCTTGTTATTAATCTAAAGGATGACAATAACAATCCAATAACTGACGTGAAATGCTATTTGAAGCAAGTAGCTTATAATTATGTAGGTCTCGATTATTATGAAGAAGAAGGTTCAAGTGTAAGTGTAGTGAATAAGGTGTCAAAGTTGACAGACTCTGAAGGAGTTATTGATTTTTCGGAATTTAATACTTATGCAATGAATGGTGTTTTGACATTTAAAACCTCTGACGGTAATTATCTATATGATACAACAATTGTTGTTTCTGTAGAACCGAATGTTGATAATGTTTATGACATTGTTTTGGACTGTGATGTTATTTGGGTTCAGAATGAAACGCAAATTATGGATGATTATAGTTTTGATATTTTCCCAAATCCAACAAAAGATAAAATTACGTTGACATTTTCACAACAAGAGATTAAAATAAATAGAGCTGCAGTTGTTAAAGTTTTTTCTGAAAATGGAGATTTGATTAAAATTATCCCAATTGATAAATCTGATATTGGGCTTCTTGATTTGACTTTCTCTACAGAGGGATTTAGTGCTGGGAACTATTATTGTAATCTTGATATTGATGGTAAAAAGGTGGCAAATTCCAAATTTGTTGTAGTTAAATGAGAATAATCTTTCTTTTGACATTATCATTGATTGCGATTTCAGGATTTTCCCAGGGACTGGAATTTTACCGTGAAGATATTTCATTCGAATTAGAAAATCAGATATTTACTGTTGACGGGGTGTATTATTTTTGTAATACTAGTTCGGATACAGTAAGGCACGATTTACTCTACCCATTCCCGGAAGATAAAACTTATCTGGAAGTTGATTCAATTATTATTGTAGATGAAAGTACAGGGAGTGAACTCTCTTTTATATCTTCAAATTTTTTAAAAAAAGGAGTGTACTTCTATCTTGAGTTGTTACCTTATAGCACTACCAAAATCAGGATTTGTTATGAGCAGAAGATAACTGGTAATAAAGCTGAATACATTTTAACAAGTACCAATGCTTGGGGAAAACCATTTGAGGTGGTTAATTATGAACTTTATGTTGCACCAGAGTATGAAAACCTGGGACTTTCTTATTCTCCAGATAGTATAGATGAAGATAAGGGTACTTACTACTGGCAAAAGCGGGATTTTATGCCGGACAGGAATTTTATTATCAGATTTGAAAATGATTCTAAAAATGCAAAGTCTTCCCCTTCATTAAATTCGCAGTTAAACACGAGTGTACAGGAATAATTTCTACTAAATCGCCAATATTAAACTGTTTGATGTCAAAATTTTCAATTCGAATTATTCCATGTTCCTGAGAAAGAGAAATAACAAATTCTTTTAATTTAGAAATTTCTTTGCCAATATGCTTTATTGCCTTGCCATAAACTATTTGCTCATTAACATTGATAGATTCTTTGCTAAAATGCACAGCTCCACCGTGAATTACAATTTGGCTTCTCTCTGGATTTATATCTATTATAGGACAAATAACTGTAGCAGCAATATCTTCGAATGTACAAACACCTTTTTGCAACATCATTAAATCGTAATATATAAAGTTCCCGGGTCTTATTTCATCAATTCTATCAAAATTGGTCATCAAGCTGCATCCGGGAGTGTCACCAATTGATATTAATGGATTAAATTCAGAAAAACGTGCTTTTAATTGGCTCATCTTTTCGTTTGAACTAATGGTTGATTGTAAAATGTTATTTTCATTATCAAAAGCATATGTTGAGCCATTGTGATTAAGAAACCCTAAAAATGTAAGACTTTTGGAGTTATTGATGAGTTTTATGCTTTTCTCAATCTGTTCAAAATTATTCCAGCTAATTCCAGAACGTTGATATCCGGTGTCAATTTCGATCCAAGCATTTGCTTTAAAAGAGTCTTGTTCAGATAGTGTTTTTATAGATTCAAAATTTGAAAAAGTTAACCCAACTGTTGTGTTTGCGCATAACTTGTTTATTTTTTTTTGTTCTCTAGTGTTTGTTGGGAAGGCAATTGTAATATCCTTAAAGCCAATTTGTCTGAAATATAAAGCCATATCGATAGATGATACAGTAATCTTGTTATTGCCAAGTGCTCTGAATAATTCTGCAGTCTTTTTGTTATTATGTGTTTTGAAGTGTGGACGAAAAGTACATGATTTTGGGATTTTTTTTATCATGTTATCGATGTTCACTCTTGCAACCACGGTGTTAATTGCAAAAGTTGGTGATTTTATTTTGGAGTATTTTAGCATAAGAGAATTTTTGTTAAAAATCAAAAATACAAAAATCAAATGACAAAATTTCATTCCGCATTCCAAACTCCAAATTCCGAACTCCGAACTCCGAATTCCAAATTCCGAATTCCAAATTATTATATCCTCGCAACATTCAAAAATACGATATACACAGAAATAGTAATTATCAGATACAGATTACGAGCATTCTCAGGAGAGAGTTTAAAGAATTTGTATTTTATTGAGTTAGTATGACAAGTATCAATGCAATCACCACACATAGTACAGGTAAAACCGGGTTTTCGTTTGAGTATATTTTCTTTTTCTAATGCCTGGTATTTACAAGAACTTGTACATGCCATGCATTCAGTGCAATTATCATCAATATACATTCTGAATGGATTGATGTGACGTGAGTAATTTAAAATAGTACCCAAAGGACAATAATAAATACAATGTGTCATTTTTCCTTTTTGTGGAGAAAATATAATAATAACTAATGCGCCAATAACTCCAAAAGAGCTTGCAATTATTACTATAGTTTTAATTGGTAGATCAATTATTCTTAAAGAGACAACAGTAAGTACAAATGTAACCAATACAACATTTTTGATCAGGATCAGATTTTGCTTTTTAGATTTTTGCTTCTTACTTTTTATAGATGCGCTTAAATTGTCTAAAGCCCCAAAATAGCATAATTGACTACACCAAGCAGGTCCCGTTAATAAAACAGTTGCTGTGAATAAAATAGGCATAAATCCGAATTCCATCCTGTAAATTGCTCCTCCAGGAATTATTGCAGGTATCGGAAAGTGGAGTTTTCCAGTCATTAAAAAGTCGTCAAACCCGACAAAACCTAATCCAAGTTGAAGAAAGAAGAGAATAGAAAAAAGTGTCCAGCTAAAAGTTCTCCAGCGCTTTATGTTTTTAGGATCAGACATTTTGGAGTAAAGAAAACTCCCAAATACTGACATTAGAAATATTTGTATCCAACCTGCACCATCAACAAAGCGTTCCGATAATAACATTGGATTTGATACTTTTAGTTGAACAATGCTTAAGAGTCCGAATGATATTAGAAATACTAAAATGCTGTTTGTTATTTGGTTTCTTTTATTCATATTTTTTTATCACAGCAAATTTAAACTATTTGTTTTGAATTGTATAATTGACGGGAAAGATTCTTAATTTTGCAATAAAATACATCACATGAATGCATCAATAATTACAATAGGTGACGAAATACTAATAGGACAAATAGTAGATACAAATTCAGCATGGTTGTCTGAGAAATTAAATCAAGCAGGTGTAATAGTAAAGGAAATCCGTTCTGTAAGCGATAGTAAAGAGCAAATAATGGATGCTGTAGATGATATGCTTGCAATATCTGATGTCGTTTTTGTGACTGGTGGATTAGGGCCTACAAACGACGATATTACTAAAACTGTGTTTTGCGAAATGTTTTCATGTGGTTTGGTGTTAAACCAAGATGCTCTCAAAAATGTACATGAAATGTTAGGCAAACGAGGGATCTCTGTTAATGAAAATAATCATAATCAGGCAATGGTTCCCGAAAAGTGTCAGGTATTTGTAAATAAGCTTGGAACAGCGCCTGGTATGATGTTTAAGAAAGGAGAGAAGCTGATATTTTCCATGCCTGGAGTACCATTCGAGATGAAATATCTTTCAGAAAAACATTTTATACCATATATTAAGGAACACTTTCAGTTGGGTAAGATATACCATAAAACTATCTTGATATCTGGTATTCCAGAAGCAATTTTGGCTGAAAAACTTACAGATTGGGAAAACTCATTATCCGAGCAAATTAAATTGGCATATTTGCCCTCACCAGGTTTAATAAGATTGCGTTTAAGTGTATATGATTCAAATGATAAACTGGTCGAACTGGTACAGCAAAAAATTGATGAGCTAAAACAAATTATTCCTAATAATTATAAGTCAGACATTGATAGTAAACCAGAAGAACTAATTGCCAATTTATTAATTGAAAAAAATAAAACCATTTCTACTGCTGAAAGTTGTACTGGGGGCAAAATTGCATCAATGATAACATCAAAAGCCGGAAGTTCTGAATATTTTAAAGGAAGTGTTGTTTCTTATGCGAATGAAATAAAATCAGATTTGCTTAATGTTGATAAAAATGATCTTCAAAATTATGGTGCAGTAAGCCAACAAGTTGTTGAGCAAATGGCTAAAGGTGTGAGGAAACTAATGAAAACTGATTATGCTGTTTCAACTAGCGGAATCGCAGGACCTGATGGTGGTACTGAGGAAAAACCAGTTGGGACAGTTTGGATTGGATTGGCAACACCTGTTAAGGTAATAAGCAAAAAGTTCCTGTTTTATAACGACAGAGAAATAAATATTCAAAGATCTGCAAATGCAGCATTGATGATGCTGATTGATGAATTAGATTCTGGTTATCAAAATAATATCTAATTCTTTGGTTAACAGAAAGTTTACAAATTTTCAAAATATTTTATAATTCAGAATAATACATTCAAAAATTATTCTTTACTTTGTCCTGTTATTCGGTTCGAATGATTAAAAGGGAATCCTGTGTAAATCAGGAACTATCCCCGTAGCTGTAATCCCGATGCATTTATTTGCATTGTGTTTTCAACAAAGAACCACTGTCCTAACTCAAAATGGACGGGAAGGAGTTGAAAATCGGGAAAGTCAGAAGACCTGCCGAATATAAGTTTTCGTAGCTTTCGGGCGAAAGGCGAGAGGATAAATACAATTCTGTAAATATTCTTTTAACGTTCCCGCAAGTTACCATTTATTAACTTAAAATTGTAATGTATGAATGGTGAATCTTGTATTAAAAAAGTTTTAAAACAACAGTGTGTAAACTGTTAAAAAGTAAAAAAGAGTTAAAGAAAAATTTCAAATTGAAAAAGTAAAAAACGATTAATCGTATTAAAATGAAAACAACATTAAAATTAACATTAGTATTAAGTGCATTAGTATTATGCTTATTCGCAAATGCACAAGTTAAAGGTGAATATGCTCCAGGAGCATCTTATGAAGGAACAAATGCAATCCACAAGGACTCTTCAATTATTAAGAGTTGGGCTATCGGAATTGAACTATACAGAGGATATACAGATATTTCTGATGGAACAACTTTAGCAGATTATGGAGTAAATTCAGATGGTTTAGGCTTAAATGCTGGTTTAGTTAGCTTAGGCGATGGCGGAGTTGCAACTCTTACATTCGATAGACCTATTATTAACGGTGATGGTCCTGATTTTGCAGTTTTTGAAAATGCTTTTGAAGTAGGTGGAACACCTGGTATTTATTTTTTGGAGCTTGCTTTTGTAGAAGTTAGTTCTGATGGTGTGAATTTTGTCAGGTTTCCTGCAATTTCTGCTACAGATCCTACAACTCAAGTTGGAGGATTTGGTGGAATTGACCCTACAGATATTTATAACCTTGCAGGTAAATATGAAACAAACTATGGAACACCTTTTAATCTTGATGATGTTGCCGGGGAAGATAATCTTGATGTAAATAATATCAGATTTGTAAGAATTATTGATGTTGTGGGAAGTATTGATCCAGCTTATGCTTCTTATGATTCTGAAGGCAATATAATTAACGATCCGTACCCAACAGCTTTTGGTTCTTCAGGTTTTGACTTGGATGGTGTTGCTTTAATAAATGGTGGTGCTGAGTATCAACTTGCAGACATGAATGACCTTACTCTTGCATCAGAAAGCTACTGGAATGGCTCTGACGAGACAGGTTTCTTTGAGTCTGGGCTAGCTCATTTTATTAATGAATATAATTCAACATACTCTTCATGGACAGGATTTTCCTACTCAAATATGACAGATAATACCACTGCTGGATCAGGAAATCAGTATAGTTCAATTACTGCTGGTGGTATGAATGCTACAGCTTCTGAAGGAACAAATTTTGCATTAGCATATATTATGTTAGACTGGATGGGTGGAACTTATGATCCTATACCTGTTGAAATGAATTTTACTGATAATGCAGCACATGAAGTAAATGGATTTTATGTGACTAATAGTACGTATACAGCATTGTCAATGGAAAATGGAGATGCTTTTGCAAAACAATTTGGTGGAGTTTCGGGAGATGATCCAGACTGGTTAAAATTAAATATCTGGGGTACTGCTGCAGATAATTCACTAACAGATACTATTGAGTTTTATCTTGCTGATTACAGATTTGCAGATAATACAGAAGATTATATTGTTGAAAATTGGCGTTGGGTTGATCTTAGCTCTTTAGGTGCTGTAAAAGATTTACACTTTAGCATGTTGTCAACAGATGTTGGTGATTATGGAATGAATACACCTGCTTATTTCTGTATGGATAATCTTATCGTTGGTGAGTACGCTCCAGTTGAAAATCCAATCGAAAATATTATCGCTTATGAAAATGATGAAAATATGACAATGGATCTTGATGTTAATTTTGGAGCAGGGGACAATAGTTTAACATACCAAATTTTAGTAAATACTAATCAAGAATCTGTGGAAGCTTCACTTAGTGAATCAAATTTGATTATTGATTTCGTTTCAGAAGGACAATCAAAAATTATTATAAGTGCAGAATATGATGGAAATACAGTTTATGATACAATTATTGTCGGAGTATTGCCTGTATTAAATGAGGAATTCGAAATTGCTAATTTCGAGGATTTAAGTCTTGAAGAAAATTCATTCTGGAATGGTGATGATCAAACTGGAGATTATACAACTGGATTGTCTGTTTTTAATAATATTTACAATTCTGAGTATATGTATTGGAATGGTTTTTCATACTCTAATGTTGATGATACAGAAACATCAGGTATGATGAATCAGTATGCAGCATATACTGGTGCTGGTGTTGATCCTGTTGTTTCAGAAGGTTCTAATTATGGCGTTTGTAGTGCTTTTGGTTCACCAATTATGAGTTTTGCAAACAGTGGATATCATGCAATAGAAGGAGTTCATATTACTAACTCAACTTATGCTGCATTATCCATGCTACACGGCGATGCTTATGCTAAGAAATTTGGTGGTGCTACTGGAAATGATGAAGACTGGTTTAAATTAACAATTACTGGTAAACTTAATGGAGCTGAAGTTGGGACTGTTGATTTTTATCTTGCTGATTATCGTTTTGCAGATAATGATGAAGATTTTATTATTGAAACTTGGCAATGGGTTGACCTTTCGACTTTTGGGCAAGTTGATACTTTAACATTTGCATTATCATCTTCTGATGTTGGTGATTATGGAATGAATACTCCTGCGTATTTTTGTATCGATAATGTAGTATTTACTGATGACGCTCCAGTTCTAGAAAGTGATATTGAGGATATATTAGCATATGATAATGATGAAGATATGATTATTACTCTAAGCGATGTGTTTAGTGATAATGATGATGTTGACGAGAATATTTTTTATTCTGTTAGCTCAAACTCAAACGACGCTACTGCAACAGCAATAATTTCTGGTAATGAATTAACAATAGATTTCCTTGCAGAAGGAACAACAGAAGTTACTGTTGAAGCTAATTCAAATGGACATATTATTTCTGATACTTTTACTGTAACTGTTGATGAATTTGTTTCTGTTGAAGATGTTGTGGTAGATAATGTTTCAGTTTATCCTAACCCTGCTATCGACTATATCAATATTCGTGGAGTTGAAAATGCGACTATTAGTATTTTTGATATGAGTGGAAGATTAGTTCAATCTCAAACAGCAAACAGTAATGTACAGTTTGTTGATATGAGTAAATATAAAGCTGGAATGTACAGTGTTCGCATTGAAACACGTGAAAATACTGTAATTAGAAAGTTTATTAAAGAATAAAGATTTGGATTAATGTTCACCTGTTAACATATGTTATCAGGTGAACATTTTATTATAATTTATATTATGAGTAAGATGAATAATAAGCTTATAAGTCTGATAGTTTTTCAATTAGTTTTTATTGGAATGTTTGCTCAGGGGTCTTTTGCTCCTGCTGCTGGAGAACTTGGATCAACAGCTATCCATAAAGATAGTTCCGTAATAGTTAGTTGGGCAACAAACTGTATTGTTAATCGTGGATATGTTAATATTACTGACACAACAGAAACATATACTCAGGCTGGTGTAACTTCAAATTATGCATTTTTTGGCCATGATACACTTGCAATTGGATATCCGGAAACAAATATGACTTGCGTAAGTCTTGGAGATGGAGGTTATGCAGTGTTAGAGTTTGAACATCCAATTGCAAATGGTGAAGGATATGATTTTGCTGTCTTTGAAAATGGTTTTCAGGTTGCTGAGCCACCATATTTATACTTCTTAGAACTTGCATTTGTTGAAGTTAGTTCCGATGGAGAACACTTTGTGAGATTTCCAGCTATAAGTGAGACAGATACAGAAACTCAAATAGGTGGTTTCGATGAGTTAGACCCTACTTATTTGAATAATTTTGCTGGGAAATACATTGGGGAGTATGGAACACCCTTTGATTTGGAAGAACTTGTAGATAGTGTCGGAATCGATTTAGATAATATTACTCATGTCAAAGTTATTGATGTATGTGGTATTATTGATTCTGAACATTCAACTTATGATTCTGAAGGAAACGTAGTTAATGATCCATGGCCAACAGCATTTTGGTCGTGTGGGTTTGATCTGAATGCTGTAGGAGTAATAAATTCGGCAGGAAATCAGAATGTCCATCAGAACAATATTCTTTCCAATCTTATGGTTTGGCCAAATCCGGTAAAACAAGGAAATAGCTTTAACTTAAAACTTGGAAAAACATCAGGAATAAATAATTGTCATTTAAAAATTACTGATATTTATGGTAAAATAGCTTTAGATAAAGAAATATTAGATACAGAAAATATATCAATAACTAATAATCTGCCATCTGGGATGTATATTTTATCATTGGTATTATCAGATGGTCAAACTTATACTCAAAAGCTAATTGTTAGATGATAAAACGACTATTGATAAATAGTGTTTTACTTTTAAGTCCTCTGGTCTTTTTAGCACAGGGAATCACTGATACTACTTATTTACTGAATCAAGTAGAAATAAAAGCTCAGCGAACTTTAAAAGAAAGATGTATTATTAAAACAGAAATTGATACTCTTTTGATTCAGGAAAGTTTGAACTCTTCTTTATCAGATTTATTATCAAAATACTCACCGGTATTTATTAAAACATACGGTCAAGGTGCACTTGCAACTGCTTCTTTTAGAGGAACTGCAGCTTCACATACTCAGGTTGAGTGGAATGGAATAAATATTAATAGTCCTATGTTAGGGCAGGTTGATTTTTCTCTTATCCCTGTTTATTTTATTGATGAGGTTTCGTTATTTCATGGTGGAAGTTCTTTGCAGAAAAGCAGTGGAGCTTTAGGTGGGAGCGTTGTTATAAATTCAAGACCAGAATGGAAAAAAGGATTTAATGCAGATGTTATTCAATCTGTAGGAAGTTTTAACACTTATCAATCATTTGTTAAATGTAGATTCGGTGCTGATAAAGTAATGTTTGATTTACGTTTATATCACGAACAATCGGAGAATGATTTTGAATTTTATAATACTGCTAACGGACTTTGGAATTATGAGCATCAACAAAATGCTGATTATCGTAAAAATGGTGTTTTATTAAACTCATATTTTAAATTAGGTAGTAAAAATTTTATTTCAGTTAATGCATGGGGGCAAATTTCAAATAGGAATTTACCTACAATTATGTCATACGAAGGAACCGGGCGAGAAGAGTATCAGGATGATGAGGAATTTAGAATTAGTGCTAAATGGAAGTTGTATAAAGGGATTTTTAAATCTGAATTGAATTCAGGTTATTCTCAAACTAAACTAGATTATTATTTGGCAAACAATACTCCTTTAGGCTCATTTATAAGTTTTGATTCTAAAAGCAGTACAAAAAGTTTAAATAATAAATATAACTTTGAATATAAACCAAGAGAAAAGACAATAATTTCAGGTGTCGCAAATCTGAATTATCACGAGGCAAATATCTTTGAGTATGTTGATCTAACTGGATATAATAAAGATAGAATAGAAACTGGAGTTTCTGTTAGTGTACATCATGTTTTTTTCAAAAGACTTTCTGCTTATGGCTTGCTCCGAGGAGAATTTGTTGATGATAGTTTTGCACCTTTAATGCCATCTGTTGGTATTGAATACGATTTGTTGAAAAATCATTCTGTTTTTATAAAATCAAACTTTACAAGAAATTATCACCAGCCTACTTTAAATGATTTATACTGGTTGCCTGGTGGAAACCCCGATTTGCGACCAGAGCAAGGATATACAGGAGACTTGGCGGTTGACTATTTCTTATTAAAGGATAGTACCTTAAGTATTAAAACTGGAGTTGGAGCTTATATGTCTCACATTGATGATTGGATTATTTGGCGACCTGGTGAATTTCGCTTTTGGCAGGCAGAAAATATAAAAAAAGTATTTGCCCGAGGAATAGAATACACATTATCAGTAAATAAGAAATACGGAAAGTTAGATTGTGGTTTTTTTGCTAATTATTCGTACACAAAAACAACCAATCAGGAACAAACTATCCCTGGCGATAATTCTGTTGGTAAACAGTTGATTTATATCCCGGAACATAAAGCGAATGCAATGCTAAATCTTGATTACAAAGGCTTTGAGTTTAATTATTCTTACGCTCTGACAGGAGAACGATTCACAACATCAAGTAACGAGTCAACCAGACATACTTTACCAGCGTATTCAATGCACAATGTTTCTTTTGGTAAAAGGCTTAAGTTATTCAAAAAAGATTTTGAATTGCAGTTTAAAGTGAATAATCTGTTAGATTTAGATTATCAGGCAATACTCTGGCGAGCTATGCCGGGTAGAAATTATCGGGTAATTTTGAAAATTGAATTGTAAATGAGAACAAAACAAAAATATAATTTATATAGGGTAAGTGTTATTATCAGTATGTTTACACTGGTATTGGCATATCTTATTTCGTGTAAGCCAGAACCTATTGTTCCTGTAGAAGAATATAATGAAGGCAATGGTGTATTTATATGTAATGAAGGTAATTTTACTTACGGAAATGCATCTTTGTCGTTTTATAATTCTGACTCATCTGAAGTAAAAAACCAGATATTTTATAATGCAAATAGTTTTCCTTTGGGAGATGTTGTACAATCTATGTCAATATACGATAATAAAGCTTTTATTGTAGTAAATAACTCTGGGAAAATTATGGTAATAAATTCAGATGACTTTTCCCACATTGCTACTATTACTGGTCTTACATCGCCACGATACATTGAATTTATTAATCCTACAAAAGCTTATGTTAGCGATTTGTATAGTCCTTATATTACCATTGTAAACCCATCGACACATGATATTTCAGGAGAGATATTTGTCGGTAATGGAACCGAACAAATGGTGAATATTGGTGGATTTGTTTATGTTACCGGATGGTCATATAACAACAAAGTTTATAAAATAAATTCGCAAACAGATCAGCTCGTTGATTCTATTGAAGTTGCAAAACAGCCCAATAGTATTGTTGCTGATAATGAAAAAAGAATATGGGTTTTATCAGATGGAGGATATCAGGGTACTCCTTTGGGACAGGATACGGCAGCTTTAACTTGCATTAACACTGAGTTATTTACAATTGAGAAGGAGTTCAGATTTTCGAGTCTGGAAACCTCACCAACTGAGCTACACATCAATAAGTATGGTAATATGTTATTTTATATCAATGGCTCTTGGGGAGGAAGTGTAGGTAATCAGAGTGGGATATATAGAATGTACACTGGTGCTGAAACTTTACCAACTGATGCATTGATTCCTGAGGGAAATCAATTGTTTTATGGTCTTGGTGTTGATCCCGAAAATTCAGATATTTATGTTAGTGATGCTATTGACTATATCCAGAAAGGAATAGTTTTTAGATACAATTCTGAAGGAGTAAGACTTGATTCTTTTAAAGTTGATATTATTCCTAGCGCATTTTGTTTTAAATAATTTTAGTAGCTTTTTGATTACTTTTTGTTTTGAGTTTTAAGTACGACTCCTCAGGAATCCAACTTTATTATTGTCATACAATAACATCAATGCCTTTGTATTTTCGTGTATTAGCTCACAAAGAACTGATGTTGATCATGGTAACGAATAAAACATTCATATTCGTTAATATCAAAAAATACTCATGTTTATTCATTCATATTTTACTATTTTTACCAAAAACTTTATCTCATGGAAATTTTAATTGATTCAGCTGTTGAATTGCGGGAGCTTTGTGAATCTGATGCACTTGATATTTTTAATACAATCAACTCTCAAAGAGAATATCTTGGAGAATGGTTACCTTTTGTTGAATTTACAAGAGAATTAAAGTTTACACAGGATTTTGTTGACGCAACATTGTTGTCAATGCACGAAACTTCCGATTTCTTATTTACAATTAGGTGTGATGATAATTTTGCAGGAATTATTGGCTTTAAAGGTACTGATATTCAAAATAAAAGAACTGAAATTGGTTATTGGCTGTCTTATGATTATCAGGGAAAAGGAATTATTACAAAAGCAGTAAATAAACTTACCGAATTTGCATTTGAAGTATTGAATATGAATCGTGTGCAAATAAAAGTTGCTGTAAATAATCATAAAAGTAAAAATATCCCAGAACGACTTGAATTTAAACTCGAAGGTGTTGAAAGGGATGGAGAATTATTATCAGGAGGAGTCTTTACTGATCTCTTTGTCTATAGCAAATTGAAATCAGATGGATAAACTTATAGCTTATATCAAAAGCATTGTAAAATTAAGTCAGGACGAAAAAGAACTAGTTTCAAAATTTGCTGAAATTGAATTTTATGAAAAAATGATTTTGTTCTAGAACAAGGAAAACCTTGTAATAAAATATGATTTGTGAAAAGAGGAATGGTTTTAGTATTTTATTAAAATAATCTTAAAGTAATTGATTTTTTCTTCGATAAAACAAAAAAAGCTTATTTTTGAGTTAGATGAAACAAATGGTAAGAATATTATTCTTTTTTATATTAACTTTAAGTTCGCCAGTTGGTAAGCTTTTCGACATTTTTTCATGGAGTAGTAGTATCGTTAAATCTGAAGTTAGGGTAGTTCGTAAAACTCAAAGTAGTTCCGAAATATGTTACTATAAACTAGAGCTTGAGAAAATTGACAATAAGGCAGAATCTGCAAAGCAATTTTTGATAACAAATAGAATTGCATTAAGTCAGAATATTAAAACTGAATTACGTTTTTTTAATTGTCAAACTGTTTTTGCAAGCATTAAACACCAATTAGACATACAATTCATGAATTTAAAATTGTGTCTGGATGAATATATAATTGCATAGCTTTTAATATGTGATTTTGAATTTATCCAATTATTAATTTTAATATTTTAAAAAATGAATAAAATCGTTTACAGGACAGGAATGCTGTCCTCAATTTTGTGTTTAATATCTTTCGTTGTATGGGTTGTTTCATTTGTTGGAATCGCTGCAACTTCTCCATTATTTATATGGACTAACATGTCAGAATTTATTGACTTTATTTCAACAAATAATCAGACCTTGCAGTATTTAGCAAAGGGATTTATGGTAATCTTTAGCATTTCTTTTTTGATTCTTGCATTTGTCTTAAACGAAATAGTGAAAGAAGAAAGAAAATTGCTTTCAAAACTTGCAATTGCATTTGCAATTATGTTTGCATGTTTATCGTGTTTACATTATTGGGCTCAGATTACTTCTGTAAGATGGGCTATAGAGGAAGAGGTTTATAATGGATTGCAACATTTTATACAGTCATATCCAAGATCTTTTTCTTCTTCAGTTAATATGTTTGCATGGACAGTTTTGTTGGGATTTTCTAACTTGTTGTTTTACTTAGCATTCAGATCAGGTGAAATTGGGCGAACAGTTAGAACAGGCTTTTTAACTGTTGCTATTAGTTGTCTTATTGCAACTTTTGGCTTTTTGACACAAATCGACATAATCACATTTTTGTGTATAAATATTGGCTTAGGATTAGGATTCTTTTTGCTTACAATTTCAATTATAAAGCATTTTATTAATGTAAGATCTTAGATTTTAAAGAAGGAGCAGTTTTTTAGCTGCTCCACTTTTTTTATCTTTACAAAAAAAAGAATTATGCTTATTCTAATTTCTCCTGCAAAATCACTAAGTTTTGAGAAACAAAACATAACAGATATATCTACTAAGCCAGTATTTCACTCTGAAGCCAGCAAGTTGGTAAAGACCCTGAAAGACCTTTCGATAAAAGAAATTCAGGATTTAATGGAAATTAGTTATGATCTGGCTAAATTGAATTACGACAGATATAAAAACTGGAAAGCAAGACCAAAAGAAGATCAAATAAAACAGGCTTTATTGGCTTTTACAGGTGAGGTGTTTCGCGGTATGCAGACAAACAAAATGACAGAGGAAGATTTGCTTTATACTCAAGATCATATGAGAATTCTTTCCGGCCTATATGGAGTTCTTCGTCCTTTGGATGCGATTCAGCCATACAGACTTGAGATGGGAAAAAAATTAAAACATGAAGGATTTAATAATCTTTACCAGTTTTGGGACGATAGAATAACAACAAAAGTTAATTCTGCACTTGATGAATCAAAGACGATTATTAATCTTGCTTCTAATGAGTATTTTAAGTCTCTTAAGACCAAAAAACTTAAAGCAAATGTAATTACTCCAGTTTTTAAAGATTATAAAAACGGGGTTTTAAAAGTAATCACTATATATGCAAAGAATTCACGTGGACAAATGGCTAATTTTATCATTAAAAATAGGATAGAGGAGCCAGAACATCTTAAAGCTTTCGATGTAAATGGTTATCAGTTTGATGCAAATTCCTCAGATGAAAATACCTGGACATTTGTTAGGTAAGTATAATTCGCATTTCTCTATTTTCTAATTAGTTGTGTTGTAATAGTCAGGTAATCAGTTGGTTATTTGTGCTTTGTGTTTTGGGATAGTTTAAAGAAATGTTTGACTTTTTAAGTAATATTCATTATCTTTGTAACGAAAAAAATGTAACGAAAAAAGTGTAACGAAAAAAGTGTAACGAAAAAAGTGTGATAATATGAAAAGTAATTTATTGTCTGATGAGTTTAATCCATTTCCTGTTCTGGACTATATTTCGCCAGAATATTTTTGCGACAGAAAAAATGAGACAAAGGATGTTATTTCTGCATTTGCAAGTGGAAGAAATGTTACTTTGATATCTGTTAGGAGATTGGGAAAAACGGTTTTATTAAAGCATATTTTACATAAATTGTCACGACGAAGAGGGGTTCGTGTGCTTTATATTGATATTTTGCCAACAGAAAATCTGGGAGATTTTATCAAAGCTTTTAGCGAAGCCATAATAAACGACGAGAAAGAAAATCCTAGTTTTTTGGAGAAGATATCAAAACTGATAACTGCAATTAGAGGGAAATTGGTTTTTGATGATTTGTCTGGTGTTCCATCAGTTGAAATAAGTTTGAAGGATGAGCAGGAGGGTGAGTTATCGGTTAAAAAGATATTTGAATATCTTGCAGCACAAAAAGAAAAGTATATTATTGCAATTGACGAGTTTCAACAAATTACAGAATACCCCGAAAAAAATGTTGAAGCCATTCTTCGTACTAATATTCAGCACCAGCATAAGGATAATTTTATCTTTTCTGGTAGTAGTAAGCACACATTGTCTTCAATTTTTAGTGATTACGGAAAACCGTTTTATCAAAGCTCCGATATTCTGGAACTAGGTAGAATCAAAACTGGAGTTTATGCAAGATTTATAAAAAAGCATTTCGAAAGTGCTGGTAAAGAAATTGAGATTGAACTGATAAAAGAGCAAATAGAGACATATCATAATCATACATTTTATGTTCAGTACTTCTTTAATAGACTTTTTGATAAGGTAAATATTAAAGCTGAAGAGGAAGATTTTAAATTTGTGTCTAAACTTATTTTAAAAGAGCGAGAATATGTTTTCTATAATTATCGTAATCTGTTAAGTAGCTTACAGTACAATGTTATGATTGCAATTGCAAAAGAGGGGGGAGTTGCACAGATTAATTCAGGTAAATTTCTAAGTAAATACAAATTAAGTCAACCAAGTTCAGTGACGAGTGCCGTAAAGTCTCTTATCGAAAAAGAAATGATCTATTTCGAAGATGGGAAATATCAAATTTACGATGTGTATTTTGAAAAATGGCTTAGAAAGACATACTAGTCTTTTACAAATTTGCCATTGAAAGTGCTATTTTCTGTTTCAACTTCAATCAGATAAGTGTCTTTAGGTAAATCCTGAATGTTGATTCTTGTTTTGGAATCTAACTTTTGAAGTATTAATGCACCCTTAGTATCAAAAATACTTACTTTTTGCAATTCATCATTAGTAATAATATTCAAATAATTTATTGTAGGATTTGGATAAATTGCAATTTTTTGATTGTCGAATTCGATAAGTCTAGTTGGATTAAGAACAACTATTTCGGATTCATATTCGAAAAAATCATTATCAGTACACCAAGGATTGTTAGCTGTTAAGCTGACTGTGTAGTTCCCAATTGCTGTGTATTCATGATATGGGTTTGTGTCTGTTGAATTATTCCCATCTCCAAAATCCCATAAGTAATTTTGAGCATCAGTCGAAAGATTTGAAAAGTGTACGATTGCATCTGGTAAATATACATGATCTGAATTTATGCTAAAATCAGCAACAGGAAGTCCGTGAATAGTGATGTATGATGTTTCTTCAAGAATATCAGATTCTACGCTACCGTTTGCTGTTAGAGATATGTCGTATATTCCTGCTTCTGAGTATGTTATTGCTGGATTTTCATCAGTGCTACTTGTGGTAGTTGCTCCAGGAAATGTCCATTCATAGTTTTCTGCATTTGTAGAAGTATTCGTAAAAACAATACTTTCCCCAACACAAAAATCCTCTTCAGATATTGTAAATGCAGCTATAGGAGCTGGAATATATTCGAATTTTACTGCATCGAAAGCAATATTTTGACTTGCAGTGCCAGTTCCATCACCTAAGTGAACTTTAAACTCACTAGTTCCATCGAATCTGTATGCCCCAAGATCAACCCATTCATCAGAATAATCTCCTTGGTTTATTTCAACTATATGAAGTCCATCAGCATCAGTAATTTTGTATGGGGCATTTTCTGCATCAGCATAAGTTGATGGTATGTAAGCAGAAACTTCATAGTATCCATGATTTTCAAGTGTAGGAATCCACTCAACCCAACAAATATCATCTGAGCTAGCTTCTGTAATAGTGTACCAGAAATGGTTGTTATATCCGCCGTTGATATCTCTGTAATATCTTTGTGTGCTTCCATCTTCGCTATTGTTCATGACAAATCCGTGATTGTAATAAATATCATCAATAATAGTGTCATTATACTCACTTTCAGTGGCATGTGCTGTCACCGTCCATGCTATGATTCCGTATGTTCCATTGTAATCCAGATTTTGATATCCATTATTATAACCAGGCCAATCGTAATAAACTTTCTGTCCATCATAACTTGGCCAATCGGGAGTGTTTTTGTCGCCGTATGGTTCACTAAAAATTAAAGTATGCTGATTATCAATATAACCTTTTGCAAGAACTAAATGTCCAGAACTTGATAACATTGCACACATAGGTAATGGATAATCAGCATCGATTTCAGCTATGACTCCATCCCATGTAACAGAACTACTCCAAAGTTGAGAAGATTCCATATAGTGATACTCCATATAATTTCTCATTTGAGAATTTGGCGAGCCAAGACCCCACATATATCCGTATCCACCAAAAGCAAGGTCACCACCTGAAGTGTTTTCACTTTCTTCAAAATAAAATTCATTTAATCTGTATCTTTGAGAAACATAAGCACCATAATCGCTAGTGTGAGTTGCGATTTTCGTGACAATCATTGGCCATTTTGGAACAATATTGTAATATGATATTGCCATAATAGCACAAGTTGGAGCACAAGAACCATGTCCGTAATGATCATCATGAGTATCATATACTTGATGTGTGTATGGTACAGTTCCAGGAATTAATGATTCTGATTTTGCTTTACTTATATTAAAAAATGTAATTTCAGGAGCTTCCTTAAACTTATGAATTTCAGTATCTTCTTTTGTTTGCAGATTAAATTTTCTTAAGCTCAAGGAAGAATATGTACTATATAGAATTTCAATTTCGTTTATAAATACTGGTTCCATAGCCAAAATATCATCAGATATTGAGATTTTGGTATGAATCCCGTTTTTGTAGTTACAAGTAAAGATATCTGATTTTATCAAATTTTGATTTTCTGAATTTTGTTTTACAAAAACTATTGTTTCTGAATCAGGAGACCATTTTGGGGCAATCCCATTACCCAAGTTATAGGTTTTTTCTGTTTCTAGTTCGTAAACATAAATCTCACCCGATTGATACATGATTTTTTTGTTGTCAGGAGAGAATTGTGGGTATACACTCATGTTGCCAGACTCAGAAATTGTTAGAGTCTTATGCAAATCAAAAATGGAATATTTTAAAGCTAATTCATCATTTGGAGTGGAAAACACAATGTTATTGTAACCATCAGAGACATCAGCAATATTTGAATAATTCCCTAGTTTGACTTTGATCGAAGCTGTATCATTTATATTGCCATAGAGCCAGTCGCCTTTTGTGAAAAAAACAGAATTTTTAGTAAAACCAACCTGTCCACATAGTTTTGATTCTTCGTCAAGAAAGTGAATCTCTTTATCTTCAAGCGAAATGTATACAGGAGTCTGACCACTATCTTTGATTAGCTTATATCCAACTTTACTCCCATCTGGTGAAACAGTAAAATACCTTCCACATCCTAGAGATGTAACGAGCTCTTGTAGTTCACCATTTTCCAGATAATAAAGAGAACTGCAGTAATTGTCAGTAAAAACATAACCATTTAATGCAGGTTTAAAATTGATATAATATCCATGTTCCTCAACTTGATAAGCGTTAGGTTGGGTGTATTGAGCATTTAAAGTTATGTAAGATATTATTAAGCAGAGTAATGATAGTTGTTTTTTCATGTTGGGGTTATTCGTAAAACCAGTTAATCTTGTTTCTCTAATTTCATTAAACTAACACTTGTTGTCTCGTCTATTGTTGTTGAGTTTTCAAGCCACAGTTCATCTTTCGTTAATTTCAAAATTTTGAATGTTTCTACTTCGTCTTCAAAAGTTATATTTACATTTTCTTTTTTATCATCAAATGCCCATGTCATAGTTTGTGGATAAGGATAAGGAAATCCCATCATACTAAAGTTAATAGTAAAATTACCTGTTCCACCTTTTTCAAAAGTTACAGTTATTGAATTTACGCTAATATCTCCTAAGTCAAAATCAAAACCCATATCAACTGAATCTAAATCCATTTCACCAAGCATTCCTAACATATTGTTAATGTCAATAACTTGACCATCTACTAATGTTTCTTTTACGTCCCATGTGCCAGTTATTCTTTTTGTTGCACTTGTTAATGAAAAAGCTGGTCCTTCTTCGTATTTATTACATGAACTAAAGAAAATTCCTGTTAAGCTGATTGTCATCACTACTAAAAGTGAGATTGCGATGTTCTTATTAGATTTCATAACTTATAAGTTTTTAATGATTATTATAATTTGTTGCTAAATTAGTAAAACTTTATGAATAGCAAGAATACTTAAATTGAAAATTTTAATATTTTATTTAGAAAATAGATTGTTTTGTTGTATTTTTAGAAGATTAAAACATTGAGATATGAAAAATATATTATTAATTCTAGTATTAATTGTTCCCTTAAGTTTTACTTATGCACAAGATGTTGCTGTTCAGTATTGTAAAGGGCAAGTTGATGTGGATGGAATGATGATTGATTTTGTTATTAAAACAGAGCAAAATAAGGGGCAGTATAATTCATTTTTATATTTGCCAGGTAGTTTTATTTACGGGCAAGACATAAAAGAGACAGTTATTACTGATGATAGTTTAAAGTTTATTTCCAGTAAATTAAAAGCAAAGCTTTTTTGTTCTTATGATCAGGGGAATATTGATGCCCAATGGCATCAAGGAGGTCAAATATATGATGTCGATATGGATTTTGTTAATGAAGAGGAAGTCGCATTTTTACAAAGACCACAAACACCTATTGGCCCATTTCCATATATTGAAAAAGACATATGTATAGAGAATACAAAAGGAGGCTCAACTTTATGCGGAACACTTTCGCTACCAGATGATGCTAATGATTATCCATTAGTGATTATGATTACTGGATCTGGAGCACAGGATAGAAATGAAGAAATTGGAGGACATAAACCATTTTTAGTTATTGCTGATCATTTAACAAAGTGTGGTTATGCAGTTTTTAGATATGATGATAGAGGTTTTGGAAAATCAAAAGGAGATATGAGAAATGCAACTTCATATGATTTAATGACTGATGCAACAGCTGTTCTTCATTTTTTTGGAGATTATCCGAATATCGATTCTGAGAATATTGGAATTATTGGACACAGTGAAGGTGGAATGATTGCATGGATGTTAGGAGCAAAGTACCCAAAGGATGTGGCTTATATTATTAGCTTGGCTGGTCCAGGGGTTAATATTCAAGACTTGATGCTAAAGCAAACTATTGATGTGAATATTGCCGCGGGAATTGAGGAAGAGGATTTAGTTTGGATAGCTGAAATGCAAAAGGAAACATATCAGATAGCAATGAATTCGAAAAACTCTATTGAAATACGAGAGCAAATCACAGCTCTGTACGATAAATATGGGGAAAATCTTAGTGATGAAAAGAAAATCGAATATGGGATGTCTGAAGCTAATATTAATGCTGCTGTTATGCAATTGTCTTCGCCTTGGTTAAAATATTTCTTACAGTTTGAACCATCAAAATATTTAAAGAAAATTAAATGCCCTATTCTTGCTTTAAATGGAACAAGAGATGTACAGGTAGATGCTGAGCAAAACCTAAGAGGGATAGAGGAAGCGATTAATCCAAAGAAATGTAAAGAGCTGGAAATTCATAAACTTGAAGGTCTAAATCATCTTTTTCAAGCAGCTGATGATGGAACAGTTCAAGAGTATTTTTATTTGCAGGAAACTTTTTCGATGGATGCGTTAAGAGTAATTGAAGATTTTATGAATCGACACAATTAAATTTATAAATTCTGATTCGTCAATCACTTACATAAAAAAATTGCAAAAACATAATAAAAAATTAAATCTAGCGTTTTATAGGCAAATAAATTAATAAAAATTCAACAGCCTATGCCTGAAAACTACCTTTACTATTACATTTTAAACTCATGCAATAACAACGATTTTGAAGAAAATCTTATAGATTTTAACGAAATTAAAGAGTTTGATAATTTGCTAAATGAGTTGCCGAGTTTTGAACCATCAGATTCGGTTATTGAAAAGATTTTTAAATCGATCTAACAAAAGTTAGAATCTTATTTGTGTTACAAGGGACTGTTTTACAGTCTCTTTTTTTTTATGCTCTGCCTTCGTGTTGGGCAAATTCTTTTTCCAGAATAGTTTTAGAAAGACCGTCAACGAGAATAATCATATAATCATTCTCAGTAATTTTCATGTCATTCTTTGGGTTCTTGTATAGATGATATTTCCCATTTTCTTTACGACTTAAACCCATCAAAATTGCATTGTATTTTTTCTTAAATTCCACAAATGTGTCAAGGTAATTTTTGTTAATATATGGGTTTTTATTGTTTACTTTATACTCAACTAAATCATTATCATTTTCGTTTTGTGCCGATGACATAATATCTTCAGTAAAGTAGGCAACATCAGGTTCGAAATTGTAGCTTGCAACAAGCTTTGAAGCTACTTCCTGATTAGATATTGAAAATGTAACACCAGCAGCTTGAAAAGTATCTTTAAGTTCAGCATTATTTAGCGAAACAATATAGTTTAAATCAGGGTAAACTCTTTTAATGTTTAATAATCTTACAAGTGTTTCTGAATCATCATGGAAATTAATGAAAACACTTGAGGAATCTGTAATGTTTAGTAAATCGTAATTGCTAATATTTGAGTAATCAGAAAATAAAACAAATACATTCTTTTCGCTAAACTTGTTGTATATCAGATCTATATCATTTTTATTGTTTGTTACAATAGCAACTTTTTTACCACTCTCTAAAATCCATTTTGTTACATTCATTGCAAAATTATCCCAACCAATTATAACACAGTGGTCTTTCATTTTTGTTCCCAAATATCCCATTTTTTTATTTTCCATTAGTTGTCTGATTTTATTTGTAAACTGGCTGATTAATGTACCCATTAAAGCGATGCTGCCAAGTACTAAAATGCTCCCCATTATTTTTCCAACAAGACTCGTTGGAACCATATCTCCGTAACCAACTGCGGCTAAAGTTACTATCCCATACCATAAGGAATCGGCAAACGAATTTATTGTAGTATCCGGATTATTTGATTCGGCAAGATAAACAATGAATTGGAAGATAAAAAAGCAGCAGATAATTACTCCTCCCCAGATTATCCAGTTTTTAAAAAGTTTTTTTCTGAGATTTTTCATCTTAATTTGTTTGAATATCAAAAATAGTATTTTTTTGAGCTTGTATATTAATATCTTATAAGTTTTTTGCAATATTGTACATAAATTAAAAACAAAGTATATCTTTGGAATATTAAAAAATGAAAATTATGGGTTTAAGAGATTTAATGTTCAGAGGTTGGTACTGGTACGTAAATAAGGCAGATAAAAATGCTGAGGTGTTGTTTATGAACTATGGTTATCATGACGATAATGAAAAAGTTGAAATGAACGAAAATGATGAGCCTAATAGATATTCGGCTCAGTTATACCATAGATTGGCACGTACTGTTGATTTGAATCAGAAAGATATTGTTGAGATTGGTTGTGGACGCGGAGGCGGACTATCATATATCGCAAATAGATTTAACCCTAAAAGCGCAATTGGTATTGATTTAGATGCAAGAGCTGCAAAATTTGGGAATGAATATTATAAATCTGATATTCTTAAATTTGAACAAGGCGATGCTCAGGATGTAAACCTAAAAGATGAAAGCAAAGATGTTGTTTTTAATGTTGAATCATCTCACAGATATCCACAAATGGATAAATTCCTTTCTGAGGTTTATAGAGTTTTAAAACCAGGAGGATATTTTCTAATCACAGATTTCAGATATCCACACGAAATGGAAGAATATCACGAACAAGTTAAGAAATTTGATTTTAAATTATTCGATGAACAAATAATTAATCCCAATGTTATTTCTGCTCTTGAACATGATACTCCAAGACGCGAAGGTCTGGTAAAAAAGCTTACTCCTAAGATGTTGCATAAAACAGCTCTTAATTTTGCAGGAGTAAAAGGATCTGAGACTTTTAACCAAATTAAAAATGGAGATTATACTTACTTTGTATATTGTTATCAGAAGAACTAACGGATAAAATATTGATTAAATAAAGCAGCGGTGTTAATAGATGTCGCTGTTTTTTTGTTTATAAAGATGGCAGATACTGTTTTGAGAATGTTTTTCCGTATTGGCCCTAACTTGTTTAATTTAGTACTTATTATAAAGTTGTTAGTTGTTTTGAGGAATATATAAATACCATCCAGGTTTTAATATAATGCTATTCTCAATAATATGTTTATCAGGTTTTTTATCATCAGAGAAAAACATAAGAGTATAATCAGAACCATAAAATATTCGAAAATAATTTTCAGGATTTTTAAAATGCCATTCTGATCCAATTTGTTCACTTATTTCGTAAAAATCTTGTGCAACAATAAAGGGATTGCCTTTAGTGAAATAATCAGAGATTTTGCTTTTGGGAATAGTATCCAATATTTCATATTCGTATTCCTCATTTTGTGCCTTAATAATAATTTGACTTTCTTCTTCAGTTAAATATATAAAGAAATAATCTTCTCTAAAATTATTTAAATACCCATAATCGTCAAAAAATGACTTAAATCCTCCTTTTGTTACTCTTATAGTTTTACTATTTTTATAATAAAAATAAGCGTAAATGATTTCGTGACTTTTATTCTTTCTGTAATGCCTTTGAAAACCATTCCCAATTATACTTGCAGACCAACCTTCGAAATAACTTATCCCTACTGAATCAACTGTGTTTACAACCTTATTGAAGAACTCCATTAATTCAGAGTTTTCCATAACTGTTTCTTTAGTGTTTTGAGAATAAATACTAAATGAAAATAGAATTAGTAAGATAAAAGTTAATTTTCGCATGTTTTTATTTAGACTTTATGCTTTTGATGAATATTTTAATTTATCAAAAGCTTTAATAGATGCTAATCTAGCTAAAAAAAGGATTGTATTTCTTTTCATCACCAATTGTTGTGTCAGGTCCATGACCAGGATAGACAACAGTCTTTTCAGGTAAAGTAAAGAGTCTTTTTAAGATGCTGTTCATTAACTGATCGTAATTTCCTTTTGGTAAATCTGTTCTTCCAATACTTTCAAGAAAAAGAACATCGCCAGTAATAACAAAATTGTCTTCTGCATTATAAAATGCAATGCTTCCAGGGGTATGTCCTGGTACTAATATTATTTCTAACTGAGTATCTCCAAATTTTATGATATCGTGGTCTTTTAAATGCTTGTCAGGTTTTGGTGGTTGTTCAATTGCATACCCAAACTGTTTTGCAAGTTGTAAAGAGTTTTCGATTAAAAAGTCATCATCTTTATGAGATAAAATTGGGATTCTAAATCTTGATTCTAAATAGTAATTACCACACACGTGATCCAAATGACCATGCGTGTTTAAAATGTATTTTGGAATTAGATGATTATCGTTCAAAAAATCGTCAATTTGTTTTAAGCCAGTATGAGAGTTTGCTGCACCATCAATAATTACAGCTTCATATGAACTATCATAAAGTATATAACAATTAGTCTGAAAATCATTAAAAACAAATTTTTTAATTTTTGTCATTGTATTATTTTTTAATTTTTAACATGCTTCCATCTGCGATGAGACCACAACCAATATTCGGGCTTGTCTAAAATGTCTCTTTCCAAACGTTCAAAATATATTTTTGTAATTTCGTTTGGTTCACAAATATGGGGATTTTTTATCAATTCTTCAAATTCTAAAGTGTAATAACCACGTTTTGGTTTTGATATTTTCATATATAAAACTGGCATCCCGGTTTTTTTTGCATATCCTTCTGGTCCATGAATACATGCTGTCTCGATTCCTAGAAAGTTTGTCCAGATGGCACGCTCAAGATTAGACGGGCTTTGGTCTGCTGCCATAATTATTGCAACTGGCAATGGTGGTGGAGGATTGAAAATTGATTTTGTTTCCTGAACTGCAACCATTTTCATTCCAAATCTTTTGCGTCTTTTTACTCCGTAATTTTCGCTGTATTTATTTGTTAAAGGAAGGTAAAGTGCTATGGCTTGATGCATTATAGCCTGATCGGTCGCAAGTATTCCGTATTCCCAGTTGCCGTAATGACTGGTTAGGCATAAAACAGATTTTCCTTGTTCAAAGTATTTGTTGGCAACTTCGAAGTTTTTAACAACATATCTCTTTTTTAGAGTTTTCTCATTGATGCTCATTCCTTTGATTGACTCAAGTGTGATATCAGATAAATGACGATAGAATTTTTTGCAAAGTTTTTTGATTTCTGCTTCGGGTTTGCTCGGAAAAGCCTTTTGTAAATTTGAGAAAACTACTTTTTTTCTGTATCCAAATACATGAAATAGAATGAAATACATAAAGTCTGATAAGAGATAAAGCTTCCAGTATGGTGTAATTGCAAACATAGCTACCATTATTCTGAAACTTATAAATTCAAGTGCTTTCATTTATTCCTTATTAAAGTTGACATGCAAAATTAGAAGATTTTTTCTGATTTCAAATTTTTAACAGCAAGTTGGTTATAAATACAGTTTCCTAGCATTATATTGTAGATACTTTTCTTTTATTTTTGCCAATATGAAGAAGTGTTTTTTTATAATTTTAGCATCAGTACTTTTGCTTGCATCATGTACTAAACGTGCCTATATTAGCGAGGAAGTTATTTACTCAGTTGATCATAATACTGAAACTGTAATTGACCCAAATTCAAGTTCATCTGGAAATGTAGCGATAACTGAAGAGAAAGAACTAATAAGCTCGGTAATTGATTATGCGCATACTTTGGAAGGAACTCCATATAAATGGGGTGGAACAACTCCTGCAGGATTTGATTGTAGTGGATTTGTACAGCATGTTTATGCTCACTATGGAATAAAGATACCGCGAATGCCAGCCGATATGGCTGCAATGAGCACAAAAATTGATATTAAAGATGTCAAACCTGGCGATTTGGTGTATTTCAAAGGAAGTAATATCAATTCTTCAAAAATTGGACATGTTGCGCTGGTAATAAGCTCTACAGAAGGTGACTTTAAAATGATTCATGCTACAAGTAAGGGAGTTTTGGTAAACTCTTTTAGTCAATATGATTACTGGAGAACAAGATATTTATTTGCTACTAGGTTTGACAAATCAGATTTGATAAAATAGTAAATAGAATAATTGCTGCACTTGATATAAGTTTATTCTATTTTGAATTTATGAAAAAAACTTATTTTTCATGTTTTATAAAACTTCTTATCTTTGCCCACAAATAATCGGAATACGCTTAGTTTGAAAAATATTATAACAGTAATACTTCTTTTGGCTTGTCTGATTTTTGGAAAAGCTTTGTTCTCTCAAAAAGATACAATTCCGGAAATAACATTACAGGACACACTAATCCAAATCGATACATTAACCAAATGCATACCTGATTCTGTAGAATTAAAAGCATATAATGATTCAATTGAAATAAGATTTGAAATCGATTCATTACGCGAAGTAAGATATGCTTCTTTGGATTCAGTTGCAGAAATTCGTGCCAGATTGATAGATTCAATTATTGACTATGGCAAGACCTTTGTCGGACTTAAATACAAATACGGAGGAATAACACCAGCAGGATTTGACTGTAGTGGTTTTGTATTTCATATTCATCGTCATTTTAATTTGCCTATGGCTCGTGTTCCAAACCAGACAAGTTTAATGGGAGATGTAGTTGATATTGATAGTTTACAGCCCGGTGATCTTGTATACATTCAGACACGTGCAGCTTATGACAATACAATTGGTCATGTTATGATGGTGATTGAAAAAACGAATGATTCTTTTTATGTAATTCATTCGGCCAGTCATGCCGGATTGGTGATTGAAAGGTTTCATGATGCTCCTTATTATGTGTCAAGATATTTGTTCTCGAATCGTATGCCAGATGAATTTTACACTCGCGAGTGGAACGACAGCCTGATGGCAAAATATAAATACAGAAACGAAAGCATTTATAAGGAATATGTAGAACCGAGTATACCAGCAAAACAACCAGAAGGAACAGTTGAGTTGAATTATTCTGTAAAATCAGGAGATGCAGTTAGCCTAATTGCGTCGTGGTATGGTGTAAAAACTGCTGAACTTATGGCATGGAATGGTCTAACATCTTATAATCTTAGACTAGGGCAGGTTCTAAAGGTTTATGTTAAAGATGCGGTACAATCCACTTATAGTAATGTAAATAGCCTGACTTACGATGAGAAACAGCGTCTTGCTGGTGCTCCGACATCTAATTCAAAGCCTGTTGAACAAAAACTCGATCCGAATTGGGAATACTATACTGTTAGGTCAGGGGATAATCCATCTGTAATTGCTTCTAAATATTCTGGAATTAGCTCTGACGATATTATGAAAAATAATGGAATTTCAAATCCTTCTGCTTTAAAAATTGGTCAGAAGCTGAAAATCAAGAAGAAAGGGTAGCCCAATACCCTCAAGTTATTAAAAAATATCTGTAAGCACATTTCTTTTAATAATAAAAAATCTTTTACTTTTGTTGTCGAACTTTGATTGACCAACTGTTATATGACAACTTTAAGACTAGGAATAGATATTGGTTCTACGACCATGAAATTAGTTTGCCTTGATCAGAAAGAGCAAATTATTTATTCTGCTTATCAACGTCATAAAACAGGAGTTTATGCAAGTCTAAAAGAAATACTTTCCGACCTATATGACAAAATTGGAAATTCAAGTGTAAGTATTGTAATAACCGGATCGGTTGGAATGGGAGTTGCAGAGAGTCATTCTTTAAAGTTTTTACAAGAGGTCGTTGCTGCTTCGGAATATACTACAAAAAAGCAAGAACAGGTTCAAACTTTGATTGATATTGGAGGCGAGGATGCCAAGCTGATAGTGTTCAAAAAAGGGAAAAGTCCTTTGATGAGAATGAATGGAAGTTGCGCAGGAGGTACAGGAGCTTTTATTGATCAGATGGCAAACTTATTAGGCATTAGTATTTCTGAGATGGATGAGTTAGCTTATCAGTCAACAAGCAGATATAATATATCTTCACGATGTGGGGTTTTTGCCAAAACTGATATCCAGAACTTAATTAGCCGTAATATCAACAAAGCAGATGTTTGTGCTTCAATATTTTATGCAATTGTTCATCAGACTGTGACAACTCTTTTAAGGGGACTCACAGTGAAATCTAAACTTATGTTTTGCGGTGGTCCGTTTTCATATATAAATTATTTGAGCGAAGCCTTTCTCGATGTTCTCAAGTTAAAAAAAGATGATGTTGTTATTCCTGAATTTGCTGATAAAATTCCTGCATACGGGTGTGCCCTGTACAATAACAGGGGTGATAATATTGTTAGTTTAAAAACTCTTATAGATGAGATAAACAACGCAAGTGAATCTGATTCTGAAAACCCCCAAGAATATCTTCCAAAACTATTTTCTGACAAGGAAAGTTTTGAGCTCTGGAAACAAAACAATAATTCAAATTGTGTTGACCGCATAAAAATTGAAGATACATCAGGAGAACTTTATCTTGGAATAGATTCTGGTTCAACAACTACCAAAATTGTCGTAACAGACAATAACGAAAAAGTAGTTTTTGATTATTACAATAAAAATAATGGTTCTCCTTTAGATGCTGTAAACAAAGGGTTGAATATATTTCACCAAGAAGCATCCAAAAAATCTAAAGACATTGTATTCGGAGGTAGTTGTGTTACAGGGTATGGTGAAGATTTAATTAAAAAAGCTCTCAATATTAATTATGGAATTGTTGAAACCATTGCACATTTTAAAGCAGCTGTAAAGTACAATCCTGAAGTGAGTTTTATTCTTGATATCGGTGGTCAGGATATGAAAGCCATTTTTGTTGAGAACGGGATCATCAAAAAGATGGAAGTTAATGAAGCTTGTTCATCAGGATGTGGTTCATTTATCGAGGGGTTTGCAAACTCGTTGGGTTATAGTAGTCAGGAGTTTGCCGACATGGCCTGTGAAGCTGAAAAACCTTGTGATCTTGGAACACGTTGTACTGTGTTTATGAACTCAAAAGTAAAGCAGTACCTGCGAACAAATGCTACTCCTCATGATATTGCAGCAGGCTTATCTTACTCAGTTATAAAAAACATGCTGCATAAAGTGCTTAAAATAAAAAATATAGATGAGTTAGGTAAAAGCATTTCAGTTCAAGGAGGTACATTCAAAAATCTTTCGGTAGTACGAGCTATGGAAAGCATAACTCAAAAACAGGTAATCTACACTGATATGCCCGAGCTAATGGGGGCTTTAGGCTGTGCTTTACATGCGAAAAAAATGTCAGTAAAGAAAAATGTGAAAAAATCTGTTTCATTGAATAGTCTGTGTACGATTCCTGCATTCACACAAAAGCAAACCAATTGTAATTCATGTGAAAATAAATGTGACATCCGTGTTTATAATTTTGGAGAAAAGCAAAAGTATTACTCAGGAAATAAATGCGAAAAATATTTTTCTAATATTGGAATTACTACCAAATTTGGAGAAAACTCAAGTTCATGGAAAGAACAGTTCACATTTAAAAGAAACGTAAGCCAAAATCCCAAAAATCTAACAATTGGAATCCCACGGATTCTGAATATGTTTGAGAATTACCCATTTTGGCACAAGCTGCTTACATCTTGTGGTTTTAATGTTCAGCCATCCGATTCTTCAACATTTAAAAAATACGAAAACAGTACAAGGACATTGATGTCTGATAATATTTGTTTCCCCGCAAAGCTTGCACATTCACATATCGATAATCTGGTAAAACATAAAGTTGATCGCATTTTTATGCCATATGTAATTTATGAATTTAAAGATGATAAAAATGCTATAAACTCATACAACTGCCCTATTGTAAGTGGATATTCTGACGTTATTAAAAGTGCGATGGATATTGATATTCCGATTGACTCTCCATCAATTTCATTCAAGGATAAAGAGCTGTTAAAAAAAGCATGTCAGCGCTATATTAAAAATCTGTCACCCAGAATATATCAAAAAAGTTTTAATCTGGCTTTCGAACAAGCTATGACAGAATATGACGCTTATAAAATGCAGTTAAAAAAGAAAATGCAAAGCGTCCATAAAAAGGCTGTTGAGGAAAATAAAATGCTTGTGATGCTTGTTGGCAGACCTTATCATCACGACCCGCTTATACAGCATAAAATTGCAGATATTATTTGCAGCTATGGTATTGATGTGATAACTGAAGATATGGTACGTTTTGACAATGAACTGCTAAAAACTCCTCAGGGAACAGTAATGCAATGGCAGTATACCAATAACATTATCAAAGCTGCGAATTGGGTAGCACAGTCAAAAGATAATGTTCACCTTATACAATTAACTTCTTTTGGATGTGGTCCGGATGCATTTATCATAGATGAGATAACTGATGTTTTACGCAGGGCAAATAAAATCCATACAGTACTCAAAGTTGATGATATTACAAATCAAGGCTCACTAAAATTAAGAATCCGTTCATTGATTGAGAGTATAAAAATTAAGGATAGCATTTCTGCTAATGAGCCTGAGAAAGCGATTGTCAACAAGACATTTAATAACGAAGATAAAGAACGAACAATACTTGCACCTTTCTTTTCTGACTTTTATTCTCCATTATTACCGCCTTTATTTAAAATGGCAGGCTACAAAATTGAAATCCTTCCACCAAGTGATAAAATATCGCAGGAATACGGGCTGAAATACGTTAACAATGAAGTTTGTTTTCCAACTACTGTAGTTATTGGAGATATAATCAAAGCATTAAAATCAGAAAAATATAATCCTGACAAAGTTGCAATAGGAATGACTCAAACCGGAGGTCAGTGCAGAGCAACAAATTACCTTGCATTGATAAAAAAATCATTAATTCAGGCAGGATTTCCTAACGTTCCAGTTGTATCTTTAGCAGTTGGTGATGGATTAATTAACGAACAACCGGGCTTTAGCATTGACTGGAAAAAATTAGCAAATAAAACTTTAAATGCTCTTTTCTATTGCGATTCTATAGCAAAACTTTATTATGCTTCATATCCGCGCGAAAAAACTATTGGTGAGGCAAATAGATTAAAAAGTAAATACATTCAATTAGCTGTCGATAATCTGTTAGAGTATAGTACTCGTGATGTTCTGAAATTATTGCAAGAGGCTGTTAATGAGTTTTACAGTATAATTGATATTGATAAAAAAGTTCCAAAAATCGGTATCGTAGGCGAAATATTTGTAAAATTCAACCCTCAGTGTAATCACAATACTATAGATTGGATAAAAGATCAGGGTGTAGAGGTCGTAGTTCCTCCTTTATCGGATTTTGCTATGCAGTTTTTTGTAAACAGAAAAGTTAATTTAGAAAATTTTACTGAGCAAAAGTCGCATAAAATAACGAATGCATTTACAAATGCTATACAATCGTATCTGGAACATAAAATATCAAAATTCAACAAAGTTTGTTCAGAATTTCCTCACTTTATTCCATTTTACAAGATTGATAAAGAAGCTAAAAATGCCAAGCAGCTTGTAAGTCTTTCTGCACAATATGGAGAAGGCTGGTTAATTCCTGGCGAAATAGTTTCGTTCTCGCACAGCAACATAAATCATGTAATAAGCCTTCAGCCTTTTGGTTGTATTGCAAATCAGATTGTTGCAAAAGGTATCGAAAAAAAGGTATTGAAGCTATACCCTGACATGAACTTACTTTACCTAGATTTTGACAATGGCGTAAGTAAAGCCAATGTTCACAACCGTATTCATTTTATGATAAATAATGTGAAATCGACGTAAGATTCTAGTCCCAGAAAGTTTGTCTGAAAGAATGCCAATTCTTTCTTAAGATGAGAAATACAAACTTAAAATGCCCCTTTCACAAAATCAATAGTATTTCATTGAGATACCAAATAATTAAGGCATTTATTTTATCGAATTTCTCAATTATACAAATCATTCGTATATGCAAAATAGTTTATTATCTCTCAAACGACCTTTAAGTATTCTTTTGCAATATTTTAATCATACGTATTAACTAGAAAAATTCAATTAGTAAATGTAATTTTATTATCTTTGTTTATTCCAATCAGAGAGTGGAGAGATATGAAAATTTTTAGAGTAATTGCGATACTTACTTTTGTAAGTGTAAATTCTTTTACGCTGTATTCGCAGGGTAAATTTAAGCCAGAATGTGTTAAAGTTTCTGACGAAACTCATGGATCAAAGGATAAAGCAACCAGATTTGTTTGGGTTCCAAATGAATCCCAAAATACAATAAGTATTAAAGGAGAGTTAGATCAAACATATACATGTTTTGGTATAGGTGTGTTGCCATCAGAAAATATAAGCCCTTTAGATATTTCACTTGAATATAAACTGGGTAAACAAGATTGGACGAAAACAGAAATTGAATATACCCCGGAAGAGATATTAAGAGATGATTTGTATTGGACAAATTTAAACTTTTCAGAAAATTCAAACCCTGAATCAAAAATTGAATTCAGAATAAGTGTGCCTCAAGGAATTAGTATTGATAGTGTTAAGTTACATGTTATTAATATTGATTTTAGTGGAACTGTAAATACACCCAAAAGTGCACCTAAAGCAGGAGCATGTCCTGCATATCCAAGTGTGATAACACGAGCTGTTTGGCTTGATCCGTATTATACTCAACCAGCCTATACTCCAAGTGTTATTTCTTCACATCATATTGTAATTCATCATGGAGCATCACCAAATACATACACCGATGGTGCAGCAGTAGTTCGTTCGTATTGGAATTATCATGTTAATTCAAATGGTTGGTCAGATATTGGTTATAATTATTTAACCGATAAGGACGGAAATATTTATAAAGGAAGAATGAATTCAGATCCACAAAATCAGGATTGTAGAGGAGCTCATGCTGGAGCATCAAATAACGAATCTATTGGTATAAATTTTCTTGGAAACTCTGATGTGACTCTGCCTACAGAAGCACAGTTAGATGCAACAGCTGATTTATTAGGTTGGTGGTTTAATGATAGAGGCTTTGATCCATCATCATCATCAAATATTACTTTACAAAGTGGCGGGACATCATCTATTTCAAGAATTTGTGGTCACAAAGATGTAAATATAGGAGGTACAAGCTGTCCGGGAGGAGCACTATATGCAGATCTTCCTGATTTGAGAAACAGAACTGTTGCCGTAATTAATGCATGTAACTCATTATACACATATGGAACATCTGATGGTGATTTTATTGATGGAGTCCAACTTGATGGAGAAGATGCTGCAGATATTTTCAATACTTCGTCAGGAGCTTTAGATGGTCCATCTTATAACGATTATTCAGGAACTCATTCAGCTGATTTAATCCCCGGTAATTCTTATTCGCTTGTGTTAACAAATGGAGATTATGCTGATGAAACTCTTGCTGCATGGATTGATTATGATGATAATGGCAGTTTCGAAATAGATGAAAAAATCGGAGAAGAATTTAATGTAGATGCAGCGGGTGTTGTGACAATAGATTTTACTGTTCCATTGACAATATCAACAGGAATCATAAAAATGCGTGTACGTTCAGTTTGGTCAGATGTTGACATTAATGCTACAGATGTTTATGCATTTGGAGAGGCCGAGGATTATTCAATAAATATCATAGCTCCTTGTACAACTCCTGGAACTCCAGTAAGCTTATCAACTACTGTAATCGACAATGATGGTGCGACATTTAACTGGTCTACTGGTACTCCTGCAGGTTCAGCAACAGTTGTTTATTATTGGGCTGTTGGATTGGATGGTTCAAATCCAACATATGTTGCAAATTATATAGATAGAGGATTCACAACTTCTACTTCAGTAAGTACAACAGTTGCTCTAGATCCATATACAGATTATGAATGGAGAGTAAAAGCTCATACTTCATGTGATGCGACTCAATCTGCATATTCTTCTCCTGTCGATTTTACAACTAGTTGTATTACACCAGGAGTTCCTCAAACTTTAATATGTTCAGATATTACTAACACCGGAGCAAATTTAAACTGGTCTGCGAATGCAACAGAAGGATCTCCAATAGTGACATATTATTGGGCAATCAATACATCTCCAACTGTTAATTATGAAACAAATTATGTTCAAAGAGGTAGTACAACAGGTACAAATATCGAGATATATTCGCTAAATCCAGGAACAACTTATTACTGGACAGTAAAAGCCGAAACTTCTTGCGGAGTTAGTAGTACATCTTTTTATGCAGCAAATAGTAATTTTTCAACTACTACAGTAGCAGTTGATTTAATTTGGACAGGTGCAACATCAACTGATTGGGCTGTTGCTTCAAACTGGAGCCCTGCACAGATTCCTACAGAAAACGATAATGTTACAATACCAGATGTGAGTTTAGGTTCAAATAGATATCCTATTATTACAGCTGGAGGTTTAAGCATTAATTGCACAACTACATCAAAACGTTGTAAATCTCTTATAATTGATGCCAATGCATCTGTTACAGTTACCTCTACATTAGCTGTTGATATACAAGGAGATTTTGAAATTTTTGGAAATTTTAACCAAGAATGTGGCTCAAACTCAAATTTGTTTCAGATAAATTCTGGGGGAATTGTTACAGTGAAAAACGGAGGAGTATTAAATGTTGGGAGTGATAATTATTCTGTAACACCGACTGGTTCAATTGACCAATATAATGACATCCAGATAAATGGGGGGATTCTTAATATTGAGCCTAATTCTAAGGTGTTTATTATGGATAATTTAATGGTTATGAATAGTGGTATCCTAAACATGGAAGGTGGCGAACTTTGGATTAAGTATTATGGAGATGGTTCTACCAATGGATTAGGCTTTGATGTTTATGCAACAGCAACTATTACAATTAGTGATGGAGATATTTACTTATGCGGTCAGGATGATGGAGCATCTGCAACAATGGCCGATTGGAATAATTCTGCTACGGTTTCAGCTTATGGTGGTACATTTTTTATAATGGATGAACAGTCTTCAGGGACAATAAATAACTCTGGATATTTAAATTTTGGTGGGCATAGAATTAGTAATTTAACAATTAATCGATCAGGAGCAATATCTTATATTAAAGATAATAATCTTAAAGTTAATGGGGATTTTGTAATTAATTCAGGTACAATTAATACAAATACTTTTGACATAAATGTTGCAGGGGATTTACTTAACAATGGAGGAACTCTTACAGCTACAAGTGGAACGATAACTCTTGAAGGAACAAATAACGTAATAGGAGGAAGTACAGGTTCGCAAATGTCATTTAATAATCTTACTGTTGAGGCAGGTGCAAATTATCAATTTAATCCAACATCTGTTACTAATTTTGATGTTAACGGCTCATTTAATTTGAAAAGTAACTCTATTCTGGAAATTGTTGCTGGAAAATTTCTCGATTTATACTCTTCTAGTGTAGAGGGAGAAAGTGTAATCCTTAATGGAACAATAAACTCTGCAAATAATTATGATAATTTACAGGAAATTGATTTTAATAATGATTGTAATATAAGCGGATCAGGTGATATAAATGCTGATATCAGAATTTGGGATAATATTCTAACTATAATAAGTGATTTGCAAATAAGTGGTGATGTCGAAATTTATGATGGGGGCACAACTTCTAGTCAAGGAACTTTAAGTTTTAATTCAAGCGAGGAACTGACAATCTATGGCGATTTTACTAATAATTATGGATTATACGCAAATGCAGGTAAAATTGTATTTGCTGGTAATGGAAAAGAAATTATGGGTGATAGCTACGATAATTATAATGATATGACAATTGCTACAGGAGCAAGTTATACTTTAAATCCTAGTGTGGCAGATATTGATATTGATGGCGACTTTGATCTTCAATCTGGTGCGACTTTGAATATTCCTACAGGTAAATATCTGGATTTTTATTCAACAACCAGTCAGGGAGAGACTGTAGTTTTTGATGGAGATATTATCGCGGTATCGCCTTTTGATGGTACTAGAGAGATAGATTTTAATAATTCTATTGAATTATCAGGCTCTGGAAATTTAAATGCTGATTTACGTATTTTTGACAATACAACTACATTAACTTCTGACTTTGTTCTTGATGGAGATTTTGAAACTTATAACGATTTAACAACATATTTTGGAACATTCTCAATGACAGATCAGGTATTTACTGTAAATGGAGATTTTATAAATAATTATCGTTTTGTAAGAGGTACAGGTACAGTGAAATTCAGTGGTAGCGAAAATCAATTAGTTGATTGTGGATGTAGCAATGCAGATTGTAATTCGACTGCTGAAGATACTGATTATAGACGTTTGAATAAGGTAATCGTTGAGTGTGATGCTGGAAAAACTGTAAAACTTGGAAATTCTCATATGCGTACAAGCGGAGACTTTACTGTGAATTCAGGAACATTTTCAACAGGTGATGTGACAGAAGGATTTAAAATTAATATTTATGGAATAACAACTATAGAAGATGGCGCATATTTTAATGTTGGTAGAAGTGGGCAGTTAAGTGGTGATGTTGCTGACTTTCACGATAACTTAATTGTTCGAGGACAAATAACAACTGACAGAGATATTTTAGATGGTTATGCCGAAGTTCGTTCTTATGCTTCGAGGTTGTATGCAGAAGGTGATAATGATGAGGTTTTTTCTGATGTGCAGGTTTATCTTGATGATGCAACAGAGCAATTAAGTGATTTGTATATTTCCGGAGATTTGATAATTCAGTCTTCCAATGAATTCAAATGTAGTAATCAAAATCATGTATTGACTGTTGGTGGAGATTTGTTTATATATCACAATTTTACACATTATGGAATCGTGAATCTTTACGGTGATTTCAGAGAGAATACTCCGGTAGGATGGGAAGCAGAGGTTTGTGATATCGCATCGAGTACTTTCAATATGTACGGTAATAAGATGATAAATTTCAATCCATCCTCTGGATTTGGAAACTTAAATATAATATCAGGAACACGTTCGATAAACGAAAGCGGTGGTCAAACTCCTTATACAGAATTAGATATTGTTGGGAATCTTACAATCGAAGATGGTGCAACTCTTGATGCCGGAACTGATAGCAAAGATATTGATATTAAAGGTAACTGGATTGTAGAAGGAACAGGGACGTTTGTGCCCGGTACAGAAAAGGTTACATTTAGTTCTTCAAGTGCCGATCAGTACGTTTATATTGATCCATCTGCAACTAACGTGTTTTATCAGCTCGACCTAAATAATTCTTACGGAAATCTGATACTTCAATCTGATTGTGAAGTTTCTCGCCAAATTGATTTATACGATGGAGGAGTTTCATTGTTTAATAATGAGCTTTATCTTAGTGGGGCTACAAACTCTATCAATTCATTTATGGATGGTGGTTCATACAATGGATATATAATAAGCGAATCAGAGGATAATTCAAGTACATTTAAGCGAAATTATGGAACAAGTGGGATGAAGTACTACCCTTTTGCAACAACATCAGGTGAAAGCCTTGCAATGATTATAACCAATAATAATAGTGGTGTAGATAACTTAGGAGATGTAGCAATTGCAACTTATCCAACTGGAAGTGAAAATACTCCTTTACCAAGCTCTCCAGAAGCAATTGATCATTTAACAACAGATGCATTAACAACAGATGTTTATGGGCAAATGGTAGACAGATTTTGGCAAATAGATGCAAGTGGAACAGTTAATGATGTAAATGTTCAGTTTACCTATGTTGACGACTCATGGGATGCATACACAATGACAGCTCAACGCTGGAATGGTAGTGATTGGGATGCAGCACCTGCAACTAGCTCACATAATACAACAAATAACACAGTAACTGTTAGTAATGTAACTGGATTTTCACCTTGGGCTTTGGTTAAGAAAGATTGGCAATTACCAATAGAGTTATTATCCTTCGATGCAAAGCTTCATGAAGATCAGGTTGACCTTAACTGGGTAACTGCAAACGAGTATAATAACGAGTATTTTGAGGTAGAACGTTCACTGAATTTACATAATTTTGAGTTGGTAGGTAAGCTAAATGCTGCCGGATTTTCAAATACAGAATTAGCATATTCTATGATTGATCACAAACCTTATTCAGGAGTTTCATATTATCGTTTAAAACAAATCGATTTTGACGGAACCAGTACATATTCTGACTGGGTAGCAATAGAAATAAAAACTGAAGATAATTCAAACAATATTTACTCAGTTGATGAGGCAGGTTTATCAATAATTAGTGCTTATCCAAACCCTACATGTGATAATGTAAAAGTTCTTTTCATTCATAATAAGGATGAACTTGTGAAATATTCTGTAATTGATTATACTGGACGTTTGCTGACTAATGGCAGATACAAGGCTGTTGATGGTGAGAATGAACTTGAGTTAAACTTTAGAGAATTTAAAGATGGAGTTTATATTGTAGTGCTTAAGTCTAGTTCAAATATTGACCAGATTAAAGTTATAAAGAGGAGGTAGGAGAAATATGAATTTGAATAGAAGAATACGATAATGTTTTTGTCGTGTTCTAAATATTTGTATTTTATCTCGCAATACTAATTCGCTCAACTATCTTGTTTTCTCTATTCTGAATAGAAATAATATACACTCCATCAGTTAATTCACCTAAATCAATCTGTTTTACATTTCCAAATGAGTTTATTAGCCTACCATCAATTGTATAGACAGATACATTTGCAAAATTGCTTGCATCAATATTTACAATTCCTGTAGTTGGATTTGGGTAAACTTCAACTTTATTAGCATCTGTAAGTTCAACCTCTGTAGGATTATCAGTTAAAACAATTTGTTTAATAACTTCAACCTGATTAGTATCGTCAGAATCATCACACATTGTTAGTTTTATAGTATAATTACCTGCAGGAATTCCTTCGGTATTCCATTCGCAGATTTGTGAATTAAATATTTCCGTGTGGATAGTATCGCCAATTTGTACCCATTCATCCGAACCATTTGTTTGGTACGATACAACTAGCCAGTCAAAATCTATTGGGTAATAATCTGATGCTTTTTCTATCCATGCAGAACCTATAATTGGGACCGAGCTTTCAATATATCCAGTTCCATTATTATCTATTCTAAGATACCACATCATAGCATCATCCAAAAATTCTGGCTCTTCAACAAGGTTTGCTTGTAGAATTATCATAATTGCTTTTTCTCTTGCAATGCAACGTCCCATATTTTGACCTCCATAAGCCATTACACCATAAGCATGTCCACTTGAAATAAAATTACAATTCAAATAAGAAAATGCACTGGTCATAACAGATGTGTCTGTTGCGAATAAATATCCACCAGAGCCATCTATTAAGCAATTTTCTGCTGAGCATGAACTATTTCCCATTGTCCCAATTTCTCCAAGAATACAATTGTCTACAATGCCATCTGCTCCATGAAACATATATAAACTCCAGGTGCGAACAAATGTATTAACCAAATGAATATTATGATTACTTAGTGGAGCTGTGAAGTCAACATACTGTGAGCTGTTTACCAAACCAGAAACTTCATAATCAGGTAAATCTTTAAACCATATACCCACTGTTCGTAATTCAGAATCTGTTATAGTTACATTACTGTTAGGTTCGGGCATAATTCCCCACATAATATCAGTACAGTTTGTCATAGAGTAGGAGAAATCAATCCCAGTTACTCCTGTGTCTGAATCATCAAAAGAAAGAGAGGTGATACTTTCCCCATCAGGAAAAATAAAGTCGAGAGTTCCTGTTTCTGGAATGTGATGCCATAGTAAGATTGTTTCTGCATTTTCATAATTTGCAGTGGCATTACCGCACATTACGTATTCGCCTGCTTGATTTGTTGTGTTGATGTTGATAGTTGCAGAAGCGTACATTCCACAAGTGGTGAAACCTTGATTGGTAACATTATCCCAATTTACAATTGCATTATCGGTAATAACAAGGTCATGAGACATCCCAAAGTAGTTTAAAGTGGAATTTGAAATAAATACTTCAGCTGATAAAGCTGCGATAAGAGCTCTTTCATAAATAAATGATTGTGGACATGTGATATGGGAATCTGTTATCCATAGTTTTGCATCATAACCAAAAACTAAAATATCCCCATTTATGGTAGCTGTACAATCTTCAAAAACCAGTTTTCCGTCACCTATTACAGCAATTGTTCCATTCCAATTGTAATCTCCAGTAATATATAATGAATCTGATGGTGTATCACCAACATATAAAGTGTCAGATTTTGTAAATGTTGGAGTGAATTTTAATTCGTTTATTATTTTATTATGTCTATTTATTGTTGTTGTAATTGATGAGGCGTTATTGCTTTCAATATTTTCGAAATCTGAACTAAACTCTTTGGTTAAAGCCAGATTATTGATGTTTTTTACTCCTTGACTTGGAAAGCTATTTTGTGCATTACTGCTGCTTGAGATTAAAATGATTAAATAAACAAAAATGATTCCTATTAGGCTTGAGTGAGTTTTCATGGTTTAGATTTTTTTAAACAATTTGTAATATGTTATAGCAACAAATATAATAAAATGAATATAAAAGTGATATGTATTATTTGAAAATGTATTTTTCTTTAAGTTTAATTATGATAAATTCGGAATGCTTTTTGAAAGATGTATAAATATTTGAAAATTAGGAATTAAAATTTTAAATATAGGATGAAATTAATTATATTGTTCGCATTAAATATTAACTGATTATGAAGAAGACGATTTTATTACTATTGGCTATTGTATGCATGTTTCCAGCATTTTCGCAGGTTGTTGGTGGAGTTCATAATAAACTGGCACAATACTACGAAGAGGAGAGATGGGAAGATTGCAATTTTAAAGCCGACAGGATGATTTTGAAAGAAAAATACAGGAATGATGCTGAAGTTTATCTTTATTTGGCAGCTTCATACAATAAGATTTTTCTTTTGGGACTTGTAGATACAACACTATTGAAAAAGGTTCCTGAATATGCAACTGCATATAAAATGGCTCTGAAGTACTCGGTATATTCAAAGAAAAAGGACAGAAAAGCTGGATTTTATTATCCCGAGAATAATCACATGCTTGAGGAAATTGCTATATCAGGAATTCACTACGTAGATCATTATCTTGAAGTTGGGAAGACACCTAAGGCAAACTCGTATGTACGTAAAATAATGAAAACACATAAAGATTTAAATATTTATTTTCTTCATGGTGTGCTTAGTTCAATGTCTGCTGATCCAGAAACTGCTAAAGAAGTGATGGACTCTGTTTTTAAAACTATGGATGATGTAAAACCATTAGGAATTGAAAATACTGATTTCTTTATGATTGATGCATTTGATCATTATACTCATTATTTAATGGGATTAGAAGAACCTTTGGTTGACAGTGCTAAAAGTATAGCGAATCGTGGTGTAAGATATTTTCCCGATTCAGAACTGCTAAAATGGAATGTCAAGTGGATTGAAAATCCTGAAATAGAAACTCCAAAACCTGAAAATAAATTAAAAGTTAAAGCCTTGGGAAAAATTGCTGTTACTGTTCCAGAGGATGAATACAGCAGAAAAGATGAAGAGGAAGAAGAAGTTTACGAAGAAGACGAATAAAATATGGCAACTATTGGAATTATTGGAGGTACAGGTCTCGAAAAGAGCAATCTTTTAAAAAATCCTGAAAAGAAAAAACTTACTACAAAATTTGGTGATCCTTCATCTGAAATTTTAATGGGGGAGATGTTTGGACACAAACTAGCAATTATTTCCAGACATGGTGCAGAACATACAATCACTCCGACACATGTAAATAACAGAGCAAACTTATCAGCCCTTAAAGAACTTGGTTGTGAATTTATTATTGCAACAACTGCTTGTGGAAGCCTTAAGGAAGAAGTAATGCCAGGAGATTTTGTATTAGCTGACCAATTTATTGATTTTACAAAAAAACGTCAAAATACATTTTTTGATAGTTTTGAACCAGGTCAGATGCAGCATTGTCCAATGGCAGAGCCATATTCAAAAGAAATCGGAGCAAAGATTATTTCTGCTGCTGATAAATTAAATATTAAACTGCATAAAACCGGAACAATTGTTACAATTGAAGGTCCAAGATTTAGCACAAAAGCAGAGTCGAATATGTTTCGAATGTGGGGTTCAGAACTTATTAATATGAGCACTGCTACAGAAACAGCTCTTGCTAATGAAATTGGAATCCCATATTCTGTAATTGCAATATCAACAGATTATGATTGTTGGAAAGATGATGAGGAAGCGGTGTCAATAGAAATTGTTCTTCAGAATTTTAAAAAGAGTGTAGGTACTTTGTTAGAACTTATTTCTGAAACAGTTAGATTGTTTTAATATGAAAAAGGTTGTTAACGTATATGAGGTTGTTAGGATAATTAACAAAAAACCTTTGTTTCTAGCAGAGCATTATCAGAGATTTGTTAGTTCATTAAAGCATTTTGAACTTTGTCCAATTTCATTGCAATATTTTATTGATGAGATATGTAAAGCAATTGAAATAGAACGTATTTCTAATGGAAATATAAGGATTGATACATTCATAGACTCTAAAACGCAGAAATGTGAAATTCACATTAAAGAAATCCCACATCATTATCCTACTCCTGACCAATATGGTGAAGGAGTTAAGACACTTACATACTCTCATGTGCGTTCTAATCCTCAAAAGAAAATATGGTATGCTGAATTAAGAAATGAGATTGACGCAATTATTAAGAAGGAAAACTGTTACGAAGTTCTTTATTATAATGATGATAATTGTTTGACAGAAGGAAGTAGATCAAATTTGTTTTTTATAAAAGATAACAAGCTATATACTCCATTGAATAAGCAGGTATTGCATGGGATTACTCGTCAGAATATAATTAAACTAGCCCAAGAAATGGATATCGAGGTAATAGAAACTAATATTCCTTTGTCTGATCTATCTTTATTTGATTCTGCTTTTATATCAGGAACTTCTCCAAATATTCTACCAGTTAAAATGATTGATGATTTTAAATTAGATATTGAGAATCCTACATTGCGAAGACTAATTGAGCATTTTTATGAGTTGATACAAAGTGATTTGGAAAAATTCAAAGGGTGCATAGAATAGTAATACTATATAGTTTTATTTTACTTACAATTTGTGGATATTCACAGGTATCTACATGGGAAAGATGTGGAGATTGTGATATTGGAATCTTTTATTATAAACAGATAGATACTGTAAATTTTAAAGTCTCTGCCAAAGTAAGGATAAATGCACCATTGTCAGAGGTTTTGAAAATCGTTTCTGATGTCGAAAATTATAATAGTTGGGTGTATAATAGTAAATCTGTTGATCTTATAGAAAAGGAATCTCAATATTCTGGGATTTATTACATGCTGATAAATGCACCTTTTCCGCTAAATGATATTGATGTAATAATGGATTATCAAATAGAATCAAACGATAGCTCATTTACTTTAACACAAAACTGCATCCCAGATTATTATTCTGTCAATAAAAAACTACAAAGAGTGTTACGATACGATGCTGTCTGGAAGTTTAAAAGGATTGATAAAAATACTACAGAGTTGCTTTATATTGTAAAAATGGGAGGTCCTAAAAACTTGCCCGAGTTTATTTTAAAGATTTTCCTTTGTGTGGGGCCAAAATCTACACTTTCCGAGCTTAATGAAAAGTGTTCTCATGTGGTTGATAGTCAGTAGGTTGTTGTGCTTATTTGGTGTTGTAAAACATACTCAAAGTTAAATAATAGTTAAATCATTAAAAATACTTTAATCTTGTGTTGCGTATGTGATAATAAGATGTATTTTTGCGCTCCGATTTTGGAAAATATTTAAAAACGTAAAATTATGGGTTTAGCAACAAAAGAGAAAATTTTCTCAGCAAAATGGTTTAAGGCAGTTTTGTTAATTCTTGCCGGTACTTTTATTATGGCAGCAGCCTATGTTTATTTTATTTCGCCATACAAATTAGCTCCTGGGGGAGTTTATGGTATTGCAATTGTATTTCACCACTTGTTTGGATTACCTACAGGTATGGTAGCTTTGGCAATGGATATTCCATTAACTATAATTGGAATAAAAGTTCTTGGACCTAGATTTGGTTGGAAAACAGTTTTAGGTTTTGTCTCAATGGCTATTTTTGTTGATGTTCTTACATATTTTCAAGGAGATGTCCCTCTTGTAGAAGGTGATGCATTGTTGTCAGCTGTTTTTGGTGGGGTATTGATTGGTCTCGGTCTTGGCCTTGTTTTTAAGTCAAAGGCAACTTCTGGTGGTAGTGATATTATTGCAATGATGATAAACAAATATACTAAAATTCCTTTGGGACAGCTAATGATATATGTAGACTCTGTAATTGTGTTAGTTAGTTTAATTGCTTTTAAAGATTGGAAGATCCCATTGTATAGCTGGATCGTAATTTTTATCACAGGGAAAGTTGTCGATATTGTTCTTCAGGGAACAAGTTATAACAAGGCTCTATACATTATTTCAGACAAATATGACGAGATTAGAAACAAAATAGTTGTAGATGTTAATAGAGGTGGTACTATCTTTAATGGAGAAGGACTTTATAGTTCTAAAGAGAAAAAAATAATATATACAATTGTAACCCGTAGAGAATCTGAGATTCTTAAAGAGTATGTCTATAATATCGATCCGGATGCTTTTATCTCAATTATGAATACACATGAGAATTTGGGACACGGATTTAAACCGCTAAAAGAGTCAGTCACAGACGAATAAAATAGAAGAATTAAATTTAAGTTGTAAAGACTGGTACTAAGCTTACAGGGCAAACGCATCTAATTAAAAATATCGGCAACAAATAATTCCATTTAACATG
>PPCM01000326.1_pt1 | contig 54094 bp, 65 predicted proteins | sample 1555541 | NCBI WGS metagenome assembly PPCM01 (sample SAMN05284479, study PRJNA326546) | Marine sediment metagenome, whole genome shotgun sequencing project. | isolation source: marine sediment | place: Germany: Wadden Sea | collected 2012-09-05
TAGATAGAGAGTGATATTATGAACCATGTAGTTTTATACCATCCTGAGATTCCACAGAATACAGGAAATATTATGAGAACTTGTGCAGCTGCAGACATGACGTTGCATTTGATTGAACCACTAGGGTTTGATTTAGATAAGAAAAATGTTAGAAGAAGTGCCGCTAATTACTTAGAACATGTGAACTATAAAGTCTATAAAGACTGGGAACATTTTTTAAGAGAAAACAACGGTCATTTTTACTTTTTAACTAGATACGGAAAAACAACACCTGATAAAATGGATTATACCAAAACAGATGGTGATGTATATTTGGTATTCGGTTCTGAAAGTAGTGGGATACCTAAGGAAATCTTACGAGGACACCTTGATACTTGTCTAAGATTACCGATGACAGAGAAAGTAAGAAGTTTAAACTTAAGTAATACGGTTGCGATTTTAGCGTACGAAGTATTGAGACAACAAGGATATAATGATTTATTTGATCACGAACCTGAGTCTTTAAAAGGTGAAGACTGGCTACTTAAATAGGGGGGATATTATGGATTCTATACTTCGAAAAGATATCCAAATACAAAGTTATAAACACGATGAATCACTACATAGAATTTGGGAAAAAGCTACTGTAGTTGATCAAAACGACGACCATATTGTTGTTGTTAATAGAAGAACAAAAGTTATAGAAGCCAACGGGCGTTTTTGGCATACAAGAGAGCCTTCTGTAACTTGGTTTTTTAAAGAGAAATGGTTTAATATTATTGGGATAATTAAAAAAGATGAAATTCATTACTACTGTAATATCGCATCACCTTATTTATTGGATGATGAAGGCTTAAAATATATTGATTATGACTTAGATGTAAAAGTATTAGATGATTTTTCTTACAATGTACTAGATAGAAATGAATATAATCGTCATCAAGCGAAGATGAATTATTCACCTAAACTAAAAAAAGTGTTAGAAAAAGAATTGAAGATACTGAAAAAAATGGTTGAGGATCGTGTACCTCCATTTGAACATCAAATTGTTAAGGAATACTACAATAAATACTTGGAGGATTATCAAAATGACAAAAACTAAAGTATTACGACTTTACACATTTTTAAGCGCTTTAATTGGTATTACTGTGTTTATTTTCGCAATGGATTATATTGCTAATTTTACAAAGTGTCAACTTAACTTTTCACAAGTGATTGGAGAGTTTTACGGAACAATCGATAAGGGTATTACAAACATTACTCTAGAAGTTTATATGAATGATTTAGCAATATTTAATTCAATCGGATTAGTGACACTTATTGTCTTAGTCCTAAATGTTATCTTTATGGTAGCGATAGGAAATACAGATAAAGTTGAACATAAACTATTAAGAGACGTATTTCAAATTAACTTTATTGTTTCACTTGTTATGTTTTTGGGAAGTGTATTATTCATCTTTATGATTCCAGATAAAGTAAATGGAGCTATCACAGGACATTTTATCTTTGTGAAAATGCCAGTTATGAGCGATGAAACAAGATATGTAGTTAACGTGTTATATGTAGCAGCAATATTCTATTCAGTATATAACTTCTTGGTTCTATTTAAGACCTTACCAGAATCAGTGACAGAAGTTGATGAAGAAGTTTATGAGCATGAATTTTATACACACTTAGAAGAGACTGAAGAAGAAATAGAAGACGATTTAGACGACTAAATAATAACCCAGTTATCTGGGTTTTATTTTTAATCCACAAGATGTCCACATGTATGTGGTAAAATATATAAAGAGGTGATAATATGGGCAAAAAACGATTTTGGATATTAATAGGTATAGGGAGTTTCGTAGTAATATTTTTGATATTGCTTGGTAATATATTAGACGTAGGAGAAAAACTAAGAGGAGTACATCCATACTTAGAATATGGGTTCTATGGAGTTAGTGTTTTACTTGTTTATTTCTTAATACTCAATCCAATACGAGTAATCGTATTCTCACCGACTTTTACAGTAGATGCGATGCTTAGTGATGATTCACAAAGACATAAAATATATAAAGATGCTGCAAAAGTTTTACTGACAAATGAAAACATCCCCGATGAAGATAAAGAACTATTAAAAAGTTGTATGAGTAATCACGATGACTTGAAACAAGCGTTACAAACGGTCTTCAATACTTCAATTAAAAAGAATATTAACGAAGCCATCGTAAATAACTCGAAAAGTGTATTAATTACGACTGCATTATCTCAAAATGGGAATCTAGATATGTTAAGCGTACTGATAATAAACTTAAAAATGATTCGAGAAATTGTAGAGTTATCTGGATTTAGACCGAGTTATCCTTATTTAGCTAAATTAAGCGTTAATGTTTTAGTAACAAGCTTGATTGCTGAGGGGATCGAGGAAGTTGATGTTACAGAATATATGCCAACGAAAATAAGTGAAACAATTACCGATGTACCATTCTTAAAAACAATCTCATCAAGTATCATAGGTGGGGTAGCAAACAGTATGTTAACATGCCGTGTAGGAGTAGTCACTCAAAAGTACTTATACAATGATAATAAATTATTAAATCGAAAAGAAATAAGAAGAATGGCATACAAAGATTCATTGAAATTAATGCCACAAATTGTTACTGAAGGGTTAACAGTTTTTCCAAAAGGTGTAGCTAGTTTTATTGCTAGACCATTTAAACGACAAGCGAAAAAGCAAGAAAAAAACCAAGGTTAATTACCTTGGTTTTTGTATATTATAAGTGGTACCATCATCTCTTCTGAACTTAATCCAGCGTGATGTGCTTTGTATCCTTTACTATGGTTGAAAATAAACATTTTATTACTAGTAGCTACAGCGATGAAATCACCAAGGAAATCATCCATCATCGGATGTTTCTCTCCACTACCAAGTAATCCAGAGTCTAAGAACTCTGTTTTAGTGTATAACTGATAATCGTTGTTAAATTGTTTGTTAAAGAGTTCCTTAAATAATTCGGTCTTACCCTCTTTAATGAAGAAATTTGCAGTTCTTGGCTCAACTGAAGGTTTTCTCAATAATAGACTAGTTAACTCTTGATACTCATAGAATGGTATTTCCTCGATATCGGTTAAACCGTGGTCTGCGATTACTACAACAAGTGTGTCATTCGTAACGTTTTCAATCAGTTCCTCAAAATCACTATTTAGTTTTTTTATTACGCGATTTACTTCTTTACTTTTAGATCCATGTATATGTGTAGAAATATCGGGTTCTGTCCAATAAAGGTAATTAAATGACTTGTCTGTATTGTGAGTAGTGATTAAGACTTTTTCAACTTCTTCACTAAATGACTTGCTACCACCTTGAATGAAGTCAGGGAAGTAAATCTTGCAGTTTACGTCTTGATTTGCTTCACTAATTTGTGTAAGGATATTTTTGAATCCTAAATACTTTTCTTTAAGATCCTCCTCTTGCGTTTGATCAGTATAGTAATCTTTATTGAGGAAAATGATTAAGTTGGTATCTTCTTTTTTGAAGTACTGTACCCAACCTATATGACCGTTTGAAATCGGAGGTAGTCCCGATAAAACAGCAGTTGTTGCCGCTACTGTTGTTGGAGGAAAAACACTCGTAACTTCATTGTTCATGTATTTTCTCAAAGCATCATCTTTTGACAAATGATTGTTTACTGTACTAACACCCATTCCATCCAACAAAATGTAGATTATGTGGTTGTAGCCGTTACTTAATTCGTCTTCCAATATTTTTATGCTAGGATAATTACTCTTTATCCCGTAATGTTTCAAGAATGTAGTTGAAACATTGAGAATAGAGTTTTTATAGTTTGGTTTCATAGACTAACCCAACTAATTTAAATATGCAATTAGTAATTCGATTGTAGCAGTAATTCCCTCGATGTGAGTTCTTTCCATACCGTGTGAAGCATGAACTCCAGGACCCATTAAAGCACCTCTTATATCGTTTCCGGCTCTAATAGCCGCAGAGACATCAGAACCATAGTACGGATAAATATCAACCGCATGACTAATTTCATTTTCTTTGGCGTTTTTAATTAGTTCATTTGTTAAATTGTAATCGTATGGTCCGCTTGAGTCTTTTGGACAAATGGATACGTCATATTCCGTACAAGTTAAATCATCTCCAATACAACCCATGTCTACAGCAATCATTTCATCCAATTCAGGGATATATGAAGCTCCGTGTCCAACTTCTTCATATGTTGAAATAATGAATTTAATTGTATATTTTGGAGTGATTGAGTTGTCTTTGAGATATTTGATTAATCCAAAAATACTAGCTACGTTAATCTTGTCATCTAAGAATCTAGATTTAACAAAACCACTATCTGTGATTGTCGTTTTAGGATCAATGAAGATAAAGTTTCCAACTTCGATTCCCAATTTTTGGACATCTTCTTTCGTTTTTACAACTTCATCGATGCGAACATACATGTTCTCTGGATTACGTTGTTTCGTTGAAGCGTCTTTGAATACATGAGCAGCAGGACTAGTAGATAAAAATGTCCCAGTGAAATCTTTGTTTTCACGTGTTCTAATTGTGCAATATTCACCATCTAGTGTTGGCCAAATAGGACCACCAATTGTTGTAAACTTGATTTCACCATTTCCTGAGATACTACGAACCATTGCACCGAGTGTATCAACATGAACACTTAAACCAACGGTATAGTCACTAGCACCAGGATATGTAATAATTAAGTTCCCTTTTTTTGTTGTATAAGTATCCAAATCATATTTTTTTGCTTCCTCTTCAATTCTAGGAACAATCTTAATAGGATACCCACTTGGGCTAGGAATTGTTAAAATTTCTTTAGCTAAATCTAAAATATATTCTTTATTCAATTTCACGAATAATCACCTCGCTTTATTATATCACATTATTCGGATTAAAAATTACAAATCTTTCTTTGTATATCTATACAAATTAGTGCGTTATTATGTTAAAATCATTTAGGTTGATAAATAAACCGTGTTATAATAATAATACGAGGTGATATTATGATCGTAGTATTCGGTGGGGCGTTTAACCCTGTGACAAATGGACATATGGAAGTTTGCGATTATATACTTAATAAATTTGAAGACGTTAAGTTTATATTCTTACCAGTAAGCAGCGCTTATACAAAAAGTGATTTAGCTTCTAATTATGACAGATTAAGCATGTTGAGTTTGGCGATTGGAAATCGTGAAAATGTTGTCATTTCCCAGATTGAAATGCGAGATAACGACTTTTTAGGTACATATCAATCCATGCAAAGAATCGAAGATAATTATCAAGATGATGTTTATTTTGTAATAGGTGCAGATAATATTAAAGGTATGGAAAAATGGATAAATGTAGAAGGCTTTTTAAGTGATTTTAAAGTGATCGTTCTAAATCGCAATAATGAAGACGTAAAAACACTAATAAAAGGGAATAATATCTTGAAAAGATTTGAAAGTAGTTTTATAATATATAACGATTTTTCATATAATGTTAGTAGTACACTATTTCGAGAAACATTTGATCGTAAAATGGTTCCTGATAAGGTATTTGAATACATTGTTGATAACGAGTTATATTTAGGAGATGAAGAAGATGTATAAAAATGGTTTTGTGAAAGTAGCTAGTGTTACACCAAAGTTAACAGTTGGAAATCCAAAAAATAATATTTTGGAAATCATTAATATTTTACAGGATATTGATGCAAGTATTGTTGCGTTTCCAGAATTAAGTGTAACTGCATATACTTGCAACGATTTATTCTTTCAAGAAAGTCTATTGAAGAACACTAAAGAAGCAATCAGTTATTTACTAGAGAATAATCCTTATAAAGGAGTTGTTCTTATTGGTGCACCACTAGAAGTAGACGGTGCTTTATACAATTGTTCATTTGTTATCCAAAAGAATCAGATATTAGGGATTGTACCTAAATTCTATTTACCTAATACAAATGAATTTTATGAGAAACGTTGGTTCCAAAGTGGATTTAATATTGTAGAAAACTATACAGAAATAAGCTATCTAGGTAAAAAAGTACCATTTGGTTACCTAGTGTTTAAGGATAAACAAGATAACATGTCTTTTGGAGTTGAAATCTGTGAAGATATGTGGGCTCCATTCTCACCAGGAAATATTTTAAGTTTAAATGGGGCAAGAATCATCTTTAACTTAAGTGCCTCAAATGAGGTTCTAGGAAAAAGAGAAATTAGAAGAAGAGCAATTCTAGAACACACTAGAAGAAATCAAGGTGCTTATGTTTATAGTAGTGCTGGAGTTAATGAATCTACCAGTGAAACGGTCTTCAGTGGACATAACGTTATAGCTCAAAATTCAGAATTATTAATTGAAACAGAAAATTTTAATCAAGAATCTGAAGTGATTTACGGAGATATCGACTTAAATAAAATAGATTTTGCTCGAAGAACTGCTTCAAGTTTTAGAGATAGTCTAAATCGATATCGTCATCCATTCACTGAAGTCTTTGTAGATTTAGAAGAAACAAAGGACTATAGTTTTGTAAAAAAGTTTGATAGCACGCCGTTTGTACCTAAAGTAAACATCCTAAGTGATTTTGAAAAGATATCGGCTTTACAAGAAAATGCATTATTAAAAAGAATTAAACACGTGCGTGCTAAGAGTTTAGTAATTGGTATTAGTGGAGGACTTGATTCAACACTAGCATTACTAATCGCATGTCGCGTTTATGATAACTTAGGATTAAGTAGAAAAGAAATTCTAGGAGTTACTATGCCTGGTCTTCACACATCAAAACATACAAAAGCGAACGCAATGCATATGATGGAAAGCCTTGGAGTAACAATTCTAGATATTGACATTAATAAACACGTAAATGATCATTTTAAACTAATTGGTCATAATGGGATAACCCAAGATATAACATATGAAAATACTCAAGCAAGAGCAAGAACAATGATACTTATGAACTTAGCGAATAAGCATAAAGGCTTGGTGCTTGGAACAGGTGACTTGTCTGAAATGGCACTTGGTTGGTGTACTTATAATGGAGACCAAATGAGTATGTATGGAATCAATGTTGGAATCCCAAAAACATTGGTACGGTTTATGATTTATAATTACGCTCTTCATAAGTTTAATGAAGACGTAAGAGATACGTTAATCAGTATAGTTGATACACCAATAACTCCTGAATTAACCGATAACCAAAAAACAGAAGATACAATTGGAAAATATGAGATTAACGATTTTATTGTTCACCGAGTTCTAAGATATGGGGACAACGAGGCTCGTGTAAGCTGGTTATTACAATTTGTGTTCAATTTAAACAAAGATGATAGTAGTAGATATGCAAGTAACTTTTTCCGTCGTTTTTATTCGCAACAATTCAAACGACAAGCTACACCTGATGGACCTAAAATATTAGATATCAGTGTTAGCCCTAGAGGAGATTTAAGATTACCTAGTGATATTGACTACTTAAAGTAGTATGGAGGAATTTACAGTGAAAAAAAGAGTAGTATTAGGACTAAGTGGAGGAGTAGACAGTAGTGTAGCAGCAGCTTTATTACTTGAACAAGGGTATGAAGTAATTGGATTGTTTATGCGTAACTGGGACTCAACAACAAATAATGATGTTCTAGGTAATCCAACAGTGAACGATGAAGTGTGTAGTCAAGAAGTGGATTATCAAGATGCTGAAAAGGTAGCTAATAAGCTCGGTATTCCTTTATATAGAGTAGATTTTATACAAGAATATTGGGATAATGTGTTTACATATTTCTTAGATGAATACAAAAAAGGTAGAACTCCTAATCCAGATATTCTATGTAACAAATACATCAAATTTGATGCATTTGCAAAACATGCAGAACAGTTTAATCCAGACTTTATCGCAATGGGACATTACGCTAGAGTCGAACATGGAGAACATCCAAAAATGTTAAGAGGTATTGATTCAAACAAAGATCAAACGTACTTTTTAAGTCAACTGACCGAAAAACAACTAAGGAATACTTTATTCCCGGTTGGAGATTTAGATAAAAAAGAAGTTAGAGATATTGCTCATAAATATGATCTAGCTACGATGGATAAAAAAGACAGTACGGGAATTTGTTTCATAGGTGAAAGAGATTTTAACAAATTCCTAAATAATTATTTGCCATCTAAACCTGGGAATATGGTTACTTTAGAAGGTGAAATTATTCACAAACACAGTGGACTGATGTATTATACAATCGGACAAAGAAAAGGATTAGGTATTGGTGGTAGCAATAAGTTTGGAAACGAACCATGGTTTGTTGTCGGGAAAGACCTTGATAAAAATGAATTGATTATTGGGCAAGGATTCCACCATCCAACATTATATAGTGATTCTTGTTTGGTTGAAGAAGTGAATTTAATCAATCTTGATAAGTTTGAAGGAGTAATGGAGTGTACTGCTAAATTTAGATATCGTCAACGTGACCATAATGTTACTGTTGAGTATGTTGGTGACAATCTAGTTGTTAAATTTAAAGAAGATGTAAGAGCTGTTACACCAGGCCAAGCTGCTGTTTTTTATAATGGTGAAGTTTGTCTAGGTGGCGGATTTATTAAAGAAGTATATAAAGATGGTCAAAAAAGAAAATACTAGGAGGAAATCATGAAAGGTATTATAGTATTAGAAAGAAATAACGCACAAGTTGAGTTAGAATTATTTGAGAAAGATGCACCAGGTACAGTTGCAAACTTTAAAAAATTAGCAAACGAAGGATTCTACAATGGATTAAATTTCCATCGTGTAATTCCGGGATTTGTTGCACAAGGTGGTTGCCCTAATGGAACTGGAGCAGGTGGACCAGGATACACAATTAAATGTGAAACTGTTGGAAACCCTAATAAACATGTTGTAGGAGCATTAAGTATGGCACATGCCGGTAAAGATACTGGAGGAAGCCAATTCTTTATTTGTTATGATGCATTCCCACATTTAGATGGAGTACATACAGTATTTGGACAAGTTGTTAAAGGTATGGATAGCGTATTTACTATTAGCCAAGGAGATAAAATTAAAGAAATTATTATCTAAGGGGGAAAACGTATGAAACTAGGAGTAGCATTAGCTGGTGGTGGAGCAAGAGGTGCTTACCAAATAGGTGCTTGGAAAGCACTTATAGAACATGAAGTATTTGAAAAGATTGAAGCTTTTAGTGGGGCTTCAGTAGGTTCTTTGAATGCTGTAATGTTTGCTATGGGTGATTACGACCTAGCTTACAATACATGGATGAGTTTAGAGAAGGATACATTATTTAATTTAGATAAAAATATTCTTAAAAGAATCGCAGATGAAAAAAAGTCGTTTCTTGATCACGGAGTATATTCAACAAGCACATTGGAAAAATTACTCGGTGAGACAGTAGATTTTAATCTTATAAAAGAGAAGGAAGTATACGTTGCAACATCTCACTTAGGAAGTGAGAATAGTACTTTCTTTGATTTGTTTACGATGAACTACAAGCATTTCTTTAAAGAAAATCAACAAATTGAATATGTCAATCTAAATGAAGTTGATGAAGAGGATAAAAAAAGGTATTTGATGGCATCTTGTGCCATTCCAGTTGCCTTCCAACCGATAAAAATTGGTAGTGAAACGTATTATGATGGAGGATTACTTGATAATACACCGTATCAACCACTAATTGATGCAGGTTGTGACAAGATAATCGTTATTGATTTATATACATTCTCAACAATGAGAGTTAAGAAGATAACAGATGCCAGTGTCTATACTTGTTTTCCTAAGAAGAGTTTAAGAGGAATCTTAGATTTTAAGAAGAAACATACAGTAAGACGTTTCGAACTAGGATACTTAGATATGAATAAGTTACTCGAAAAAATTAAAACGGAATTAATATAAGAAATTAAACACCTTCGTACTAACTATATAGACGGAGGTGTTTTTATTATGAAAAAAGTACTGATTTTAAGTTTGTTTTTATTTTTGTATTCATTAAATGCTAACTTCTGTAAAGCGAGTGAGTATTTAAGCTATCAGGAAGTAGAGTTTGATTATGACTGTGTTGAGTTTATAAGAGATTATTCATCACCTGAAGAAGAAGTTCTATACGATTTGGTAAGTGTTAAGTTTTTTGGATGGTCCGCAGCACATGATAATAAGAACGAAAAAGTAAGATATAAAAAAGAAACGTTATACATCATATTAAATGAAGGGGAATCTCCAATAACAGAGACCTTTAGTTTATCAGAACAAGAAGTAATTAAAAGACAATACAGTGTGAGTGGTTCAATTCGTTTAAAAGGAACAGGGAAAGATACAGCCTTTTCAGGATCGTTTGATCAAAGCATTGATAACTCGATTGACAAGACACAGACAACAACAACACTACAAAAATTTGATGTAAAAGTAAACGTTGACCAAGGTACTGAATTATTTGTAGAAGTATTAGGAGAAGGCTTGTTATCAAATGGTGTAGGTAAGTATTTTATTTTCCGAAAGTGTGTAAAAAAAGGGGCATGGGAAGTCTTTTCAGTTCAAACAGAATACTACTCAATAAGAAAAGAACAGATTGAAGGATTTGTAGATCAATATAGTGTGGTTGAAGAAGAACAAGATGAATAAAAGAAATATCGTGTACTTCATTCTTGCTATTGTGATTATTTCCTTAAGTATTTCAATGCTCACAAAAGACGATATTGAAACAAAGATACTTACAAATAAGCAAATCATTAGTACTTATCATACTGATCAAACAGAAGAAGTCATGATAAGTCTTTTGACTACTAATCCAAATAGTTTTTATTTTGACAAAGATTACATCACATTTACGAGTCTGTTTAATGAGAAACAAACAGTATCACTAAAGCTGTCAAACATTAAAATAAGTTATGATGAATACGACTTTCAAGGAGAGACTTATTATCTCGTTGAATGCTTCTTCAATCTTCCTTTTACAGGAACAAATACATACATTAATATGACTGATGTAAATCTTGCTATCGACTATGATAATGGCGAAAGTATCGAACTTTTCGTTGGTGAATTTAATTATTTGTTTGCTGCTTTTAATGATGACGATATATCACTTGGAAATCTAAGTGGGACATATGAATACATTGATGAAGTTGAAACAATTGGAGGGATAAATCTAACACTTAAGAATATTGCAAATAACAATATTAACATCACCAATATCAGGATACTAAGTTCTGATGTTCGAGCCAATTATGGTGAGACCATAGAGCGAGAAGAATGCAATTACTTGAAAACGGTGAATGAATGTTTGTATAAAGAATATAACCCTAACAATTATACGAGTTCAGATCAAACGTTTCTGATTCGTGAAAACAATAGTATTGATTTGTATATTCCATTAAGTTACTTAAATAATACGGATTACTTATATCGTTTCTCAATCATCATAGAATACGAACTGAATGGAGAGGCAAAAGAGTACATTATTGATGATTTTCCTTATATGTCTAAAGGAATTTACATTGAGGAAATGGAGGATAACTATCATGAAGGAATCTTTAGTAATTGACGTAAAGAATTTCATTAAAAGATATCATAAATTAACGGTAGAAGTGAATGATTTGAAGATTACCAATCAAATCACATTGTTGGTCGGGTCTAATGGATGCGGTAAGAGTACTTTATTAAAAGCGATTGCTGGTTTAATTAAATATAATGGAAGCATAACGATAAACAAATCATTTAGTTACATGCCTGAAGAAGTCTACTTTCCAAAAGATGTTCTTCTATTGGATTTTCTTAATTGTCATCAGTTAATTCACGGGTATGATCAAAGTAAACTTATGGATTTGGTTTTTTACTTTAATTTGGATGAGAAACTTAATAGTAATATTGACAGTTTATCCAAAGGGATGCAAGTTAAAGTGAATTTGATTACTGCTCTATCAATAGAGAAAGAAGTGTATATGTTAGATGAACCATTTATAGGACTTGATAAGTTAAGTGTAGAAAAGTTGTTAAAGTACATAAACGGTAGTGATAAGTATTACATCATCACATCACACCAACAAAGTCTATATAAAAATATAGAAGGACATGTAATATCTTTATAAACTGTATTAAACTACACTTGAAACTATTAATATCAAACAAAGTATTCATCATTACTCATGCGTTAATTCTTTTGGTTTCAATCATATTTTTGTTGTTATCCAAAATTTATATGGATGATGCTTATCTTATTTACCACGAAGAATATCTGACACAAAATTACTTGGTAAATGGGCTTTATATATTCAAGATATTTATTATTCTCTTTATCACACTAATGACTATCTATATGTTTTACTTGAATAAATATAACATCTATTTCTATAACGAAAACCATCTAACAATTAACGTCACAAAATACCTAACCTTGTACTTGTTTACCTTGTACTTTTTATCCATTTTATATCTTGTATATTTGGTGATTTTATATCTATACCCTTTTGTCTTGAACGTGTCTACAATATCCATCTATTTATATTTGGTTCTTTTTCTAAGTTACTATCTGATGTTTTTGATTTTGATCAATGAACAAAGGAAGCATTTTATCCTTTATTTTTTACCATTTATCCTATATTTCGTAACGTCCATTTCACAAGAAATTGATGTCGACAAAAAGAATGTATCTGGCTTATCTAAAGGACTATACTTGTTGTTTTATGATTTTAACTTATATGATGTTATTGAACCATACTACTCTATCATGTATTATATATCCATAATGACTGTAATTGGTGTATATATAGTAATTAGCTACAAGAAAAATGATTTAATTACTTAATCTGAAAGTGAAGTTAAAGCTTCACTTTTTTTTGTGCTTTCTTACAATCAACTTGGATTGACAAATGATTGTAAAAAGCATGGTAATATGTTATATTTTAAGTAATGAAAAAATATAGGAGGACATTTCGATGTGCGGAATTGTTGGGTACATAGGTACCGAAGACGCCAGAGGCGTTATTATTAATGGTCTAAGAAGACTAGAGTATCGAGGATATGACTCGGCTGGAATCGCTTTAAGAGACTGTGAAACAGAATCTTTTAGAGTTTTTAAAGATAAAGGTAGAGTAGCTCATTTAGAGAGCATAACTGATTTTAGTTTTGACACTTGCTTAGGTATAGGTCATACAAGATGGGCAACTCATGGAGTCCCAAATCAGGAGAATTCACATCCACAAAGCTCTAATTCAGGCCGTTTTTTTGTTGTTCATAATGGTGTGATCGACAATTATTTGGAACTAAAGAGTTCATATTTAAAAGAATCAACGTTTACAAGTGAAACAGATACTGAGGTTATTGCTCATTTGATTGAAGATTTTAGTTACACGATGAGTGTAGGTGAAGCAATTAGAAAAACAATGAGTTTGTTAGAAGGGTCATATGCATTGGCTATCATTGATACGTATAATCCATTAAAGCTATATGCTTGTAAAAATAAAAGTCCATTATTACTTGGAGTTAGCGATGAAGGAGTAGTAGTCGCATCTGATGTAATGGCATGTATCGGTTATAGTAATCAATATGTTCCACTCATTGATAAAACGTTTATTGAAATTGATGGAGCGAATTACATTATTAAAGATATTATTGGTAAAGAAGTAGAACATGAAGTGAAAGATATTGACGTAGATTATGAAGATATTGAAAAGGGTGAATATGCGCACTTTATGTTAAAAGAAATAAATGAACAACCAGCAGCTATTAGAAGAATCATTACAGAGTATTTTGATGGCGATAAGGTTAAAATGAATAAAGATATTGTGAATAGTTTAAAAGAAAGTGATCATGTTTATATCATTGCAGCAGGAACAAGTATGAACGCAGGTTTTATTGCCCAAGAAATGTTTGAAAAAATGGCGAAAATACCTTCAACAGTTCACATTGCCTCAGAGTTTGCTTATAACATGCCTCTTATTTCTAAGAATCCGTTGTTTATCTTTATTTCACAATCAGGTGAAACAGCAGATTCAAGAGCTGTACTAGTTAACATAAAAGCAAAAGGATACCGTTCTTTAACAGTGACAAACGTTAAATCAAGTACTTTAGCTCGCGAAGCAGATCATTACTTAGAATGTTTTGCAGGTCCAGAAATTGCGGTTGCTTCAACAAAAGCATATACAGCCCAAATTGCGGTATTGAGTATTTTGGCTCACAGTATTAATGGAAAACATCTTGATTTACGTAAAGAACTTAGTAAAGTAGCAGTTTCAATGGAGAGTATCATTGATTCGAAAGACTATTACAAAGACTTGGTATCAGGATATCTAACAAAAAGAAATTGTTTCTATATTGGTAGAGGGTTAGATTACTATACTTGTTTAGAAGCTAGTTTAAAATTAAAAGAAATCAGTTATATCCAAACCGAAGGATTTGCTGCGGGAGAGTTAAAGCATGGAACAATTGCTTTGATTGAAGAGAACACGCCAGTTATCGCAATTATTTCACAAAGAGGATTAAGTAAAAATACAAGATCCAACTTAAATGAAGTAAAGAGTAGAGGAGCGAAAACTCTTGTTATCTCAACAAGAGGAGTTCATGAAAGCACAGATCAAATCGTTGTTGATGATGTATTTGAGTTATTCAGTCCTTTATTGACAGTAATTCCTACGCAGTTCATTGCGTATTATGCAGCCTTAGAACGAGGACATGACATTGATAAACCACGTAACTTAGCAAAAAGTGTTACGGTTGAATAGGAGAATATTATGGGGAAATATTTTGGAACAGATGGAATTCGTGGAGAATTTAATGACTTATTAACTCCTGAGTTAGCATATTTAGTTGGACAAAGCTTAAAAGAAGCATTAAATACGAGTCGTCTTGTAATCGGAATGGATACAAGAGAGTCTGGACAAGTTTTATTAGATAACGTAGTAAAAGGTGCAATTAGTGTTGGAATTGATTGCATGATCGCTGGGGTTGTATCAACTCCGTTAATATCGAATTACTCAAAAAGTAAAAATGTGACAGGAGTAATGATAACAGCGTCACATAATCCGTATATGGATAACGGAATCAAAGTGTTTAACAAAGGAAACAAACTATTGGTTAATGAAGAATTAGCAATTGAAGCAGTGATCGATGGTAATGAGGAAATAAAACCATCAGCAAAACTTGGAGAAATCTATAGTGGAGAAGATGTGTTAGATAGTTACCTTGATTTAATTGAATCACTAGACTTATATCAAACGGACCTAAAAGTTGGATTTGATTCAGCAAACGGTGCGAACTATTTAATTAGTTACGGAATCATGGCTGAACTAGTCGAAGAAGTATTCCAAATTGGTGCTAAACCAAATGGTAAGAATATTAATGATGGAGTAGGTTCTACTCATTTAGAAGCAATCAAAAAACTAGTGAAAGAACAAAACTTGGATTTAGGATTTAGCTTTGATGGTGATGGAGACCGTGTGTTATTAGTAGATAAAGACCAGACAGAGATTGATGGTGATATGCTGATTTATATCATCGCATGTTACTTAAAAGAACTGGGGTTACTAAAAAAAGATACTGTTGTATTAACAAAAATGTCAAATTTAGGAATCATAAAAGCCTTTGAACGTAAAGGAATTAAAGTAGTTCTAACGGATGTTGGAGACAAATATGTTCTTGAAGAGCTGAATAAAAATGACTACAGTATCGGTGGAGAGAACTCAGGACATATTATCCTAAGAGACTTCATTAACACAGGAGATGGGCTTTTGGTAGCCCTATACCTATTAAAAATCCTTACAGATACTAGAAAATCAATTAAAGAATTAACGAAAGACATTCAAATGTGGCCACAACTTCTAGTTAACATTAGAACGAAGAAAAAAGAAGTTTTGGAACATCCTAATGTTGTCAAAGTAATTAATAACATTAAAGACGAACTGAAAGATAACGGAAAAGTATTGGTAAGAGCTTCTGGTACAGAACCGCTAGTAAGAGTAACGTTAAGTTGTGAAACAGAAGAAGAGTTAAACAAAAATATGACATTAATTACAGATGCAATTAATAAAGAGTTGGAGGAATAATATGAAAAATTATGCAATCGTTTTAGCTGCTGGTAAAGGAACTAGAATGAAAACGGAATTACCAAAATGTGCATTTCCTATCCTGAAAAAACCAATGATTAAATACATCTATGAGAATATCAAAAAAAGTATGATTGATGAAACTACTGTTGTAGTAGGATACAAGAAAGAGATCTTAGAAGAAATCCTAGGAAATAGAGTTTCTTACGCAGTTCAAAGCGTCCAACAAGGTACAGGACACGCTGTGAAATGCACAAAAGAACTAATGAGTAAAAAAGAGGGAACTACAATCATAATGCTTGGTGATATGCCATTAATTGATTACAAAGTAATTAATAAAGTAATTAACTATCATAATGACAAAGACAATGATTTAACGGTCTTAACTACGAAGTTTGCTCAACCAAAAGGATATGGTAGAATCGTTCGTAACGAGTATGGAACAATTGAAGCAATTGTTGAACATAATGACTGTACATTTGCACAAAAGAAAATAAATGAAGTTAATACAGGAATATATGTAGTAAACAATAAATTATTGTTTGAAGCAGTAGATAAAATTCAATTGAATGAGAAAAAACAAGAATATTACTTAACAGATATTATCGAAATAATGCGTAAAGACTATAGAGTAGACGCTTATGAGTTATGGGATAATGAAAAAGTAATGGGTGTTAATGATCTTTATTCAATCAGTGTTGCGGAAAGATATTTACGTAATGAAATCAATAAAACACACATGTTAAATGGTGTATCTATGATTAACCCAGATACAATTACAATTGGACATAACGTTAAAATTGAGAACAACGTAACCATTTATCCAAATACAACTTTAACAGGAGATTCTGTTATTAAAAGTGGATCTAATATTGGACCAAACACAGAGGTTCACAATAGCGTGATTCATCACAATGTAAAAGTGAAACATAGTTTGATTTACGATAGTGAAGTGAAATCGGATACAACAGTAGGACCATTTGCTCATTTGCGTAACCGTGCCATTATTGGAGAACATAACCGAATTGGTAACTTCGTTGAAGTTAAAAATTCTACAACAGACTACAATACAAAAGCATCTCATCTTGCATATATTGGAGACGCATCAACAGGTAAAAACGTTAACTTTGGATGCGGTAGTATCACAGTTAACTATGATGGTATCAATAAACACCGTACCGTAATCGGTAATGATGTATTCATCGGATGTAATACGAACTTAGTCGCACCTGTAAAAGTTGGTGACAGAGTATTTATCGCAGCAGGATCAACAGTTACGAAAGATGTTCCATCTGGAGCACTCGCAATTGCTAGAAACAGACAAATTAACAAAGAAGATTACGCTAAAAACTTAATTACAGCAAAAAAAGACACAAAGTAGTTGACATTGAGCCAATTGATGCTATAATTAACATGCAATAAATTGTGGAAAGAAGAGTACCCACTCTCACCTGATTGAACAATCTTTAGGTAGAAGCTACATAAAATCAAATAAAAGATTTTAAGTGTGGGTACATTATGTACACACACTTTTTTATATATGCTTTCCACTAAAATAAAACGGGAGGTGTCGTTTATAAACCGATACAATCAACAACCACCAGCAAAGAGCAAAGATGCGAATCTGGTGAACGAAGGAATTCGTGCTAGAGAAGTAATGGTAATTACGGATACTGGTGAAAAATTAGGAGTTATAAGTACTTACAAAGCCAAAGAAATGGCATATGCTAAGAATCTTGATGTAGTACTAGTAGCCCCAGGTGCTAAACCACCTGTTGCAAAATTTATGGATTATAACAAATTCAAATATGAGCAACAGCGTAAACAACGTGAAGCACGTAGAAACCAAAAAGTGGTTTCATTGAAAGAAATTAGATTATCACCAAAAATTGATGTTCATGATTATGAAACAAAACTTAAAAATGGACGTAAGTTTTTATCAAAAGGTGATAAATTAAAAATTTCTATCCGATTTAGAGGTCGTGAAATGGCTTATACAAATCAAGGTAGAGAAATTATGTTAAAGTTTGCTAAAGATTGCGAAGATCTCGCACAAATCGATGGAAAACCGAAACTAGATGGTCGTAATATGTTTATGACTATGTCACCAATAAAAGAAAAGAAATAAGGAGTGAACAAACATGCCAAAAATGAGAACTCATTCAGGGACTCAAAAAAGAGTTAAGAAAACTGGAACTGGAAAAGTAAAAGTTTCACATTCACAAAGAGGACATTTACTTAGTGCAAAATCAACATCAGCAAAAAGAGCACATAAGAAAGCTAACTTCGTTAGCGCTTCTGACTTGAAAAGAATCAAACAACAAATCGCAAACATTAAATAATTAGAATTTATTAGGAGGAATCAAAATGCCAAGAGTTAAAGGCGGAAACGTAGCTAGAAAAAGACGTAAAAAAGTATTAAAACAAGCCAAAGGTTACTTTGGATCAAAACACTTATTATATAGAACTGCAAATGAACAAGTAATGAAATCTCTAAGATATGCTTATAGAGATAGAAAACAAAGAAAAAGAAACTTCAGAAAATTATGGATTACAAGAATCAATGCAGCATGTAGATTAAATGAATTAACTTATTCAAGATTCATTAATGGATTAACATTAGCTGGAATTGAAGTAAACCGTAAAATGTTAGCAGATATCGCTGTTACAGATCCTAAAGGATTTGCAGACTTATGTGACTTAGCTAAAAAAGGACTTGCTGGAGAAGTAGTAAAACCTGAAGTAGCAAAAGCACCTGTAAAAGAAGAAGTTGTTACTGTAGATTTAGCAAAATTAACAGTTGCTGAATTAAAAGCATTAGCAAAAGAAAAAGGAATTACTGGAATCAGCGCAATGAAAAAAGCTGAATTAGTAGAAGCATTGAAATAAGCAGTTAATTTAACTGCTTTTTTTTTATGGTCAATCGAAATGAGGTAATAGTTATCCACAAGGAGCGTAAGATACATAACCAGATAAAACTTATCTAAAATCACCACATCTAAACAACAAACCACTGTTAAATATACTCACTATCCCTATTGTGAACACATAAAACATGTGCAAAAAGTAAATCCTTGTAAAACTAATATAGTCACCGAATGACACACCAGTGTCAGTGACTATGAAAATGAGTGAAAAAAGTGATAAACGCTTTTTATCATATTAGTATATTTGCCTAAACTAAGCCGATTATACTTATTCAATGTAAAAATCTATGAAAAGGCATAATGATGTAATTAATTTGACTTTAGTGATTAGTTACTATATAATAAAGTTGTCCTAGATGATTGGAAATCACCCTTACTGCGACCCCAACTTAATTTAATAGGGGCCAAGACATGCTCTGTGTGAACGCCTAAGTAATTAGGAATCCTTTTGAGTATTGTAAGAGGCCACCACACTAGTAGAACCGAGGTTCTGCATTGGGTGATTTCCAAACATTTAGGACGCTTTTTTTGTTTAAGGTCAAGTTTGCAAATAAAACTAATTTTTAATTTAAAATAAAATACAAACAATTTACACAAATGTAGTATATACTATTTATAGAGGGAAGAACTGTCTAGACAGCTTGTTTTTTGTGAGATAAAAGAAGTCATAATAAAGAAGAATAATACAGTAAAGGATTACTTCAAAATGTCGTAGTTCACCTAAATACAAATAGTATAATATATAATATGAAAGGATTAAGTGATAAAATGAAAGCAATAAAAAGTTATGGATGGGTTTTACAAATCGTAGGAGCTGCCTTATTAATAGGGTTAGCATTATATTTGGAATTTGCTAACGGGGAAGATATTGTAGTACCTTTTATCGGAGCGTTAATTATCCTAAGTGCAGGTGTTAGACTAGTACCTTTTGTTAAGACACAAAAAAGTGATTTAATTAAAACGATAAACATCATTGAAATTACAATTGATGTTGCAATAGGGTTAGCATTGATTATTATTCAAATTTGGACTGACATTGATTTTGGTGCGGTATTTGGATATTTAATAGGTGTTTACTTAATGTTAAGAGGAGCAGTACACTTTTATGGAGTTTCTGAACAAAAAGAGCAATCAGATGTTCCACTGTACGTTTTCCATGTGTCCGCTTTAATCGTTGGGAGTTATGTATTCTTTAGTGGTGATTTCACACCGGGTGTCTTGATCCATTTGATTTTAGCATTCAGTGTTATTTCTGGAGGATATTTAATCTATTCTGGTTATAAAGGATATAAGAGTTATCGTTATCAAAAAACACTTAGTATGCCTGATAGTGACAATGTAGCAGATCAAGATACAGTCGAAAAAGAACTGCCTGTTACTCACCAACCAGAAGTTGAAAAAGAAGAAAGAATTGAAGAACACGTATCATAAAAAAAAAGGCTACATTGTAGCCTTTTTGATTGCTTAATAACAAAGTTGGTATACTAATTAGACCTATCTAAATGGTTGACTGTTGCGACTCCACCAACTACATTAATTACGTTATAACCCTTACTATCAAGGATGTTTGTAACTAAGGCGCTCCGTTGACCGAGATGACAAATGATATAATATGTCTCATCTTTTTTTAATAAGTCATTAAATCTAGTGATAAGATGACTACTTGGGATGTTGACCGTACTGGTAAATGGATCTTGTTCTACTTCGTCATATTCACGAATATCAATTATCAGTATTTGCGACTTTTTTCGTAATTCTATAAAGTCTTTGGGATTTATGTTCTTCATATTTTCACCACCTATATTTATAATACACTATTTATAATTTTTAACAACTAATATGTATTATATCAAAATCTTAATTTTTGGCTTTACAATTCAATAAAAGTATGTATAATTAATTTGTATATTGAACTATTGGAGGTATAAATATGAACAAACAAATATGCTATAAACTAAACAAAAGCAGTATGTTATATAAACGTATAATGTCTAAAAAAATCGAAGAAATGGATATCACATATTCTCAATTAATGGTCTTAAGAGTTATTAATAATGAGCCTGGTATCACTGCTAAAGAAATCTTAATGATCATGGATTCAGACAAAGCTACTTTATCAGGAATTATTACAAGATTAGAGAAAGCAAACTTTATCTATCGTGTTAAAAATGACAATGATGGACGCGTAAGAAACATTTACTTATCAGAAGGTAGTGAGGACGTTTGTCGTCGCGTAAATCTATTAGAACAAACATGTATGTCAGATATCGCTGATGGATTGTCAGAAGACGAGCTAGCTGAGTTTAATCGTTTGATGGATAAAATCATTGATAATCAAATGGGTAGAATTCAAGAAGTTTAATTACTAGTTGAATAAAAAACAAAATTAGATTATAATAAAAACAAGTAAAAAGGCAAACTTATCGAAAGATAAGGACGCAAAGTTAAAGAACTAAGGACGATTGTCTACGTTGGCTGAACTGCACAAATCATAAGTTACTTTTTAAAGTACCTAAAATAGAATTGTGTAGACAATTCTATTTTTTTTATTTTGTTGGTAATACCAAATCGGTATCCAAATATATATTCCTTAGGGAAGGGATTAAGCCCCCCTTCCCAAACAAAGGAAATGCCCTATTACAGATGATGTAATGCTCTTATATACAGATAAAATTGCCCGTTTTTTCTGTTAGTTAAAAAAATCCTAAAAAAACAGGATTTTTTTAATGGCTTTATGTTATGATATAACTAAGTTAAGAACTAAACATTATTGGAGGAAATCATGGCAAATATATTAAAGGATTTATCAATGTTAAATGGTGTACCTGGAAATGAAAAACAAGTACGTAAATACATGGCAGCAAAAATGGAAGGTTTAGCGGAAATTACTTATGACAACTTAGGAAGCATCATCGGGAAAAAAGTTGGAAATAAAAACGGACCAAAAATCATGGTTGCAGGACATATGGATGAAGTTGGATTCTTGGTTACAAGAATTACAGATGAAGGATATGTGAAATTCACACCTGCTGGTGGATGGTGGGGACAAGTTATGCTTGCCCAACAATTAGATATCACAACAAGTAACGGAGAGTTAGTTCGTGGTGTTATCGGTGCAAAAGCACCTCATATTTTAACAGCAGAAGAACGAGCAAAACCTGTTGATATGAAAACGATGTTTTTAGATATCGGAGTAAAAGACAAAGAAGAAGCAGAAAAACTAGGAATTAAACCAGGTGATATGATCACACCTTATATCGAATACAAAGAATTAGCGAATAAAAAATATTTACTAGGTAAAGCTTGGGATAACCGTGTTGGTTGTGCAGCCGTTATCGACGTTTTAAACAACTTGAAAGAAGAAACACATGATAATGTTTATTATGGTGTTGGGACTGTTCAAGAAGAAGTAGGGTTACGCGGGGCGAGAACATCATCTCATGTTGTTAATCCAGATATCGGAATTGCTTTAGATACTACTATCGCTTATGACTTCCCAGGTGGAAGTAAAGAAACAGTGTTAGGGAACGGTGTTGGAGTAATGTTCAAAGATGGTAGCATGGTTGGACACAAAGGATTAAGAGATTTTGTATTAGATTTATGTGAAAAAAATGATATTAAATATCAGTTAACATATTTAGAACGTGGTGGAACAGATGGTGGAGCAATGCATTTAGCTTGTGATGGTGCGCCTTCAATTGCATTATGTTTACCAGTACGTTATTTACATTCTCATACATCAATCGTTCATAAAGATGATTATGATGCAATGGTACAACTTGTAACGGTTTTAGTTAAAAGCTTAGATTCAGAAGCAGTTAAGAAAATTACATACGAATAAACTAAGGCCGCAAGGCCTTTTGTTTGGAGGTATAATATGCGTGTTATTAGTGGAGAGTTCCGTTCAAGGCTCTTAAAAGAAGTTGAAAGTGATTTAACAAGAGAAACAAAAGATCGTGTAAAAGAGTCATTCTTTAATAGCATTAATAATGCTTGTTATGACGCAACGATTTTAGATTTGTTTGCAGGAAGTGGTTCTTTAGGAATCGAAGCTTTGAGCCGTGGAGCAAAAGAGGCAACTTTTGTTGATTTGTCAAAAGAAGCAATGAAAGCGTTAAGAAGCAATGTTGGAAACTTGAATATTCAATCAAGTTCTACCATTTATCATGAAGATTATCATACATTTTTGAACCATACATACCAAAAATTTGATATAATATTACTTGATCCACCTTATAAAATGGAAATCTTAGATGATATAGTGAAAACGATAGCTCGTAAGAAACTATTGAATGAGGATGGAGTCGTTATTTGTCTCTATAGTAAAACAAATAAACTACTTGAAGAAAATAATGGTATAATAGAGTATAAGAAAAAGACCATTGGAATTACCAATGTGTCGTTTATGAAATGGGGAGTTTAAATGAGTTTAGCAGTTTATCCAGGGAGTTTTGATCCAATTACAAATGGACATATTGATATCGCGAAAAGAGCGTTAGAGGTATTTGAACACTTGACTATTTTGATATCAGTTAATCCATTAAAAAAGACATTGTTCACACCACAAGAGCGTAAAGAGATGGTTGAAAAAGTATTTGAAGATTACCCAAATATTACTGTTGAAATTAGTGAAAATTTAACAGTTATCACTGCAAAAGAACTTGGTGCAACTCATATTGTCCGTGGGTTACGAGCAGTTACAGATTTTGAATATGAATTTCAAATTAACTTAACGAATCGTAAGATCGGTAAAGGAATTGATAGTGTATTCTTTATGACAGATAATAAATACTCATACTTATCAAGTACAACAGTTAAAGAAATCGCAATGTTTAAGGGAGAACTAAGTTGTTTTGTTCCTGACTTTGTAGCCGAAAAATTATTAAGCAAATTTTGATTTATTTGTAAAAAAAACAGACAAAATTTAAATAAAATTAATTTATGGGTGTATTTTATTTTTCTTTTATTTATAAAAATGTTAGTATAAGGTAGGTGATTAATATGAATGATAGAGAACTATTATATGCGGATTTACGCAAACACAACGTAAGAATTACAAAACAAAGAAGAGCAATTATCGATGTTTTGGAAGATTCTCATTTAACAATACAAGAAATTTACTCAGAATTAAAAAAACGTGGTTATAACAATCTTGGGACTGTTTATAACAACATCGATTTTTTATTGGAACATAAAATTGTAACTACTATATTTATTAATGGTAAAAAACACTTTGATTTAACAATTGATGAAGACAGTCATAATGCTGATAGTCATATTCATGTTACTTGTAAAGTGAATAACAACATTATAGAAATTAGTAATAGTAGTATTTTTGAAGATATTAAGCGAAATTCAATATTCAAAGATTTCAAAATTAATAAGCTTCAATTAGTTGTTGAAGGAGTATGTGAACATTTCGACACAGATCAATGCAAAAAAGATGGAAAGTGTTTCATAAATACGTTAGGAAAGGCTAAATAATAGCCTTTTTTTTATTTGTAGGCTTAATTATAAAATTTGTTTATAAGACTATTTATAAAAGTTATGATATTTATTGAAAAGAACAGGTATAGTGATATAATTTTTTGTAGGAGTGGTAGTTATGAACATTACTGATATGAAGAAGCTTGAAGTAAAACAAGTTGTTTCACTAAAAAAACTAAATAAAAAATATACCGAACGCCTAATGGATGTTGGTGTTTATGAGAGTGCAATCGTTACACTTCTAAATATCATTGCCATGGGTAGATTGTATTTGCTAGAAGTAGATGACATTGAAATTTGTATAAGAAGAGAAGATGCTTTATTGATTGAGGTGAAAAACATATGATTTATTTATTAGCAGGAAACCCCAATACCGGTAAAAGCACTTTTTTTAATTCCATGACTATGTCACATGTTCATGTTGGGAACTATAGTGGAGTCACAGTTGAGAAAAGAGTCCATCATATCAAAGGATATGAAGGAGCTAACCTAGTTGATTTACCAGGGACATATAATGTATCACCCTCTGGAGAAGATGAAGGTGTAGTAACGTATTCACTATTAAACGAATCGTATAATGGAATCATCAATATAATTGATTCAACACATTTAAAAAGAAACTTGCATTTATCATTACAATTATTAGAACTCGGTGTTCCTACATTAATGGTATTAAATTTAAAGGATGCTTTAAAAAATAACGGGTATGTAATTGACACGAAAAAGCTATCGAAATTATTAAACGTAAATACGGTTAGTATTAGTGCAAAGGATCGTAACAAAGAAGAAATGGCGTTAGTTACAGATGAATTAAAAGCGTTACAAGCATTTAAAGGCTTAGAACTTGATTATCCACAACCCATTAAATGGGGGATCCAACGAATACATGATTTATTAAGACATGACCGTTTACAAGTGAAGAAAAAATGGTTAGCATTGCAAATTTTGGAAGGTAATGAAGGTATTTTTAGATACTTAGATTTACAAAAAGAAGATAAAATTCGCAAGGTTGTAGAAGAAGTAGAAGCTCGTATCATTGAAGAAGAAATTGCATTGAGTTTAAAAGGAGCAATATTTAATACTAGAAGAGAATATATTAATGACATAGTAGACCAAGTAATGGTTAAAGTGGAAGAGAAAGAACACTCAAAATATTTCAATCAAAAAATAGATCGAATCTTAACTCATCAAGCGTTAGGAATTCCAATATTTTTATTCATTATGTTAATGGTTTATCAAATCAGCTTTGGTAATTTTCTCGGATTAGGGAAATTTTTAACGAATTGGTTTGAAATTTTTATCACGTGGGGAATTGATCATTTATCTAATTTCTTTACGATGCTAGGATTTACTGGATTTGCCCATGGGTTAATTGTTGATGGAATCTTTGCTGGTGTTAGTGGAGTTCTGATATTCCTGCCACAAATTGTTGTGTTATTCTTCTTATTGGCAATTTTAGAAGGAACAGGATATATGGCTCGAGTAGCAATTGTTATGGACCGATTCTTAAGCCGTTTTGGATTTAATGGAAAAAGTATCGTTCCAATCATTACTGGATTTGGATGTACCGTACCTGCAATTATGGCTACCAGAACAATCAGTGATAAAAAAGAGAGATTACTCACAATCGTAACGTTACCGTTTGTTTCATGTAGTGCTCGATTGCCTTTATATGGTGTCTTTGTGTCATTATTCTTTAAGCAGTATCAAGCAATTGTAATCTTGGGTATATATGTATTAGGTATTATTGTAATGCTTGGAAGTGCGAAAATCTTAAACCTATCTTACTTTAAAGGTGAGGGTAGTGATTTCATCCTAGAAGTTCCACCTTACCGAGTACCACAGATTAGAACAATCACATATCAAGCGTTTGAAAAAGCGCATCGTTTTATAAAAAAAGCCGGAACATTTATTTTAGTAGGTAGTATTATTCTATGGTTACTAAGTAATGTTGGTCCAGCTGGTATCGATATCGAACCAGAAGATAGTTTCTTAGGAATTATCGCAGGATTCATTGCACCAATCTTTGATCCGTTAGGGTTTGGAACATGGCAAGCAACGAGTTCGTTAATTAGTGGTTTCTTAGCGAAAGAAGTAGTCGTATCTAGTTTATCCGTTTTATATGGAGTTGGAGGAGTAGCTGCAGCCTTTGAACCATTAAGCGCAATTACAATCTTAGTCTTTGCATCTCTGTATGTACCTTGTATTTCTACAGTGGCAACGATAAGAAGTGAAACAGGTAGTACTAAATGGACAATTTTCAGTGTTGTTTATCCGTTTATTGTTGCTTATGGTGTTGCTTATATAGCAAAACTAATATTTGGGTTATTCTTATAACAAAAAAGATATAAAAAAAAATCATTCTTCCGAATGATTTTTTTGTTCTTTACTAACGATTGAGTTGAAGATATCTTTAATTTTACCTTTTCCTAAGAATGGAATTAGTACTTCTATTCTGAAATCTTTAATTTCGCCTTTGTTCGCTTTATCGTAAAGGGTACCAATTTGTTCTTTGCTTAAGAACGGTAAGATTTGAACCAAATCTCTTGTAGAACCTTTTTTCATTAAATCTTCAAATAATTTATCTGTTGTTTCATCATCTAAGAATGGATATAATTCAACGATTTTCATCCCTTCAACTTCACCGCTCATAACTTTCTCCGCTAATTCACTTAAATCAGCATCGTCTAAAAATGGTAATAATGTTCTTAATTTCATATTGTCCTCCTATTTATTAATATTCTTTCTTGATTTGTTAACTGTTTCTGAATTAATTTAAACTCAAACTCACAATCAGAGTCTTTTACAGTAACAATTACTAAATATCTTTCCTCTACAGTTAAGTATGGCCAAATGTTTTTGATTTTTTGACATAAGTTTCTATTTAATAATGTTAATACATATTGTTTTCTTTCATCTTTGTTTAAAAGGTAGAAGAATGTAGTTAAATCAGTTGTTTCTCCCATTTGACTAAGTAACTTATTAAAGACTATTTCTCGAGGATAGTTTTTAAATAATAATTCATAATCAAATTCGTCAATTTCACTATGATCTAGTAAATAATCAATGGTTAGATTTAATACTTTTGTTAATGTGACTAAAACTTCAACTGCGGGAATACTTTTTCCGTTTTCCCATTTTGATACCGCCTGGTGTGTTACATATAATGCACTAGCGAGTTCGTTTTGAGTCATATTTAATTCTTTTCTTCTGTTAGCTATTTTGTTTCCAATTTTGTTTAAATCTAGCATTTGAACCTCCTTTACAATTCAATGATATCGTGAACTGAACAAATCTACAAGCAACCGTTAGTTGAGTTTGATTTTTCACATAGTCTTCATAAGTTTATTAGTAAACGTGTTATAATATTATAGGTTATGGGAGTGGTTATATGAAAAATATTATTCGAAAAGAAATGTTTGTCTATCTTTACTATATTATACTAAGAATCACCTTATATTCAAAACTTGATTTATCATTTTTGAATATTGGGTTACTATATGATTTTGCATTGATAACATTATTTTTACTATTATTTAATAGATTATTTAAGAGAAATAGCTTAAAGACAATCAGTTACTTGGTTATGATGCTGTTTATGTTCGTCTTAACTGTTGGAAATATCTTGTTTGCAGGGTTCTTTGAGGTATTACTATCACTGACTAACGCACATGCGATAAAATGGCTAATACCGGAAAATGACATTGATTACAATTTAGCAGTACCCCCTGTTTACTTTCCATTGATAATTTCTTTGGTTACATTCACAATATTGATGTTTTTTACGAAACCAACAATCAAGGCGACCAAAAACAGGATATTGATATCTTCTTTGGTTCTTATAATTAATTTAGTGTTCGCACTTGCATTCACAGTCACAGATGAAGAACAAACTTTAGAGTACTATCAAAGCAATGATTACTTATATGAATCGGAGTATAGTAAACAAGTCTTTACTGAAAAATGGGGATTGTTTAATTATCAATTAATTGATTTGGTAAGAGTCAATAACGACGATATTGAAAGTGATAAAGAAGAAGTAGAAAAATATTTCTCAAATTTAGAGGAACACACCGATAACGATTATTCAAATATGTATGAAGGTTATAATGTGATAACCATTTTAGCAGAAACACTGGATACTAGGTTCATTAATCCTATTTTAACACCAAATCTTTATGAGTTAAAAACATCAGGAATGTCTTTTTCGAACTTTTACACGACAGTCTTTCAACATGGTGCCACTTGTAACAGCGAATATATGTCTTTAACGGGATTAAACGCTATTAACACAGATCAACTAAGCGTTAATGCTTGTGACGCTTATAACGAGAATTTGTACCCTTATACATTGCCAACACAATTAGAAGCGATTGGGTATGAATCCTATTATTTTCATGGAGAATATCCAGAACTGTATGATCGTTTCCAAACGATTCCTAATTACGGATTCAATCAAATCTATTTCCAAAAAGATCTAATTGATGACTATCCATTTTATGATGGACATTTAGATAGCCACCTTGTTTATTTTATGGATGAGTTTATTGATTACCAAGAACCGTTTTATGCAAACATCTTAACATACTCTATGCACGGAGCTTATACAAATCCGTTATATGATATACATAAAGAGCAAGTAACAAGAGCTCATCCAGAAGAGACAAATAGTGAAATCATCAACTATATGGAGAAACTGGTAGAATTTGATAACATGCTTGGAGATATCCTTGCAAGGTTAGAAACGGAAGGAGTCCTTGATAATACATTAATCGCAATCTACCCGGATCATTATCCTTATATGATGGATCATGAGTTTTACTTGGATTATTGGGACGTTGATAAATATGAACTTAAACGTCAAGATTTAATCCTTTACGCAACAAATATGACACCATCTATTGTAACGAAAGTTGGAAGTACAGAAGATATTACTCCTACAATTCTAAATTTAGTAAATAAAGACGCCAATTTTGATTATTACACTGGTGTTGATCTTTTCTCTGATCAAGACAATTATGTACTATTTAATGATATGACAATCACTGATGGTGAAAACTATCTGAAACTATATGGTGAATATACAGGAATACCTAGTAATAAAGCCGTTTTGGAGCAGTATTTACCATATGAAATATACAAGTATGAAATAAGTAGAAAAATTAATCATATTGATTATTTTGAAATAAAGTAAAATATATTAAAAAAATGCATAATAGTACTTTACAAACCCTGTTTCTTGTATTATAATAAATAACGCTGAAATAGATGATGTAAAGCAAGTTTTAAACAACTTACTTAGGGGAGATTACGAACTCCCGACCTCACTATTATGCATATTTGATGTTTCGGTAGCTCAGCAGGATAGAGCAATGGCCTTCTAAGCCATCGGTCGGGGGTTCGAATCCCTCCCGGAATGCCATTAAATAGTGAACAAAGCCCTCCAGGGCTTTTTTTATTTTGCCTTTTTTTTAGTTTTTTGTGGAGAGTCCATAGGTCACCCTGCACTGCTATGAAAAAGTGGGACACGTTCCCCCTCCCAAAAGGCAAATAATGTAGTATAATAATACAAAGGAGTTGATAATGTGGTTAATCAGTACAGTGTAGACTTTAAACTAAAGATAGTAAAGATGATTTTGAATGAACATATAACGAAACACGAAATAGAACGTACACATAAGGTAGCTAGGAAAACGCAAAGAGAGTGGGTACGTAAGTACGAAACTGAAGGAGTAAGTGGATTAGTTAGTAAAAGAAAAATAAGAGATAAAATATATACTGATAAAGAAGAAGATTCAGTAGATGCATTGAAGCATGAAATACTCCTTTTGAAAATAGAAATAGAGCGTCTTAAAAGAGGGTATAATAGTGAAGACGTAAAATACATAAAAAAAAACTGATGTGTGGTGCACCGTGTTGTTATGATTTTACGGATTCCAAAATATCAGTTATTCCAAGATCACTTTGAAAATTTCGGTAAGTGATCTTTTTCTTTATCCTTTTTACTCTTTTATATAGGTCATCAATCATAATTTCTTTGTTAGATATTCGTTGAGTTATGGTTGTGAATTTCGCTTTTAATGTGTGATTATATCTATACACAAAGAAATTAAGATAATGCTGTAGGTTTTTAAGTCTATATACGGCATGCTTATACAAGTATCTTTTTATATTACTGTGTAGCGAATCAATTAACTTTGTATTATACTCTCCAGATTGATCTCGTCTTGCGTCGACATTTGGACAATCGAATCTTTTCATCAGACGTTTTTGCGTCGGTCCACCATCATGAATAATCAGTTTAATATTCTCCATATGATTAATGCATAATTCTGTATAGACGTCAGGTTTAACCATTCCTCTTGAAGCTACTTTCGCAATGCATTTTTCCATATAAATTGATTATTGTAACCACACAAAGATGGTTGAATGAAATCCCTCTAATCCCTTTACCGTCAGCTCTATAGAGTTTGTATCTTTTGTCATTGATACGTACAAAAGTCTCATCTATTAGAACTGTACCTTTCAAGATTACTTCTTCTTGATAGTTTCTTAGAGATTCAAATACTAAATATCTATAATATAGCGCAGTTTTAAAACTGATGTTGAGATTTCTCGCAATCACATCAAGTGTTACATCGTCTATCATAAATCCAATAAACTTCTTGAAAATATAATCACTATTTTGAAGTTTACTTGTAGTTGAATCATCTAAGATAAAAGTTCCTAGACAAGACTTACATTTATATCTTTGGATATTATTCTTTGTTCTTCCATGTTTAATAATAGAACTAAATGTTCCACAAAGTGAACAGACTTTTTGAATTGCATAGTACTCCTTAGACCACAAAAGCGAGTACTTCACCCAACCAAGGAAAGTCGCCAAACAACCCAGGGTACAATACTCGCTTTTGCGGTTCCTTTTATAAGTTGTTTGGCACTTATATTATATCATTTTTGATTGAAAAATTATCTTGAAAATAAAAAAACCGATATATGGCACCATTATGCTATCAGTAGATTTCACTAACAACACGGTGCACCACACATCAGAAAAAAAAGAAATCTTGAATTATGAGTACACAGTAGTTCATAAATTTAGATCTAAATTTTATATAAATGAGTTGTGCAAATATATCGGAGTAACAAGAAGCGGATATTATAGATGGTTAAAACGAAAAGAGAATAAAACACAACAAGAAGAAACAAAAGATTACTTAAAATCGTTAATCTTAAACTACCATAAGATGTATCCGACAAAAGGGTATAGGGCGTTACGAAAAGATATAAAAATAGATACAGGATGGGTTGTTTCATATTACTTAATGTATCAATGTTTTATAGAACTAGGAATATACAGTAAAGCTAAGAGGCGAGCCTTTAGAAGACCTAAAGGGATCTCTGATAAGTATCCTAATATTATAGGTGGGAATTGGTCCACTAGTGGACCATTTGAAAAGGTGTGTAGTGATACTACAATGCTTATTCATAACGGAGTAAAGTATGATTGGAACTATCATGTGGATGTTTATAACAATGAGATAGTAGGATCAGATGTAGCTAATTATAAACATTGTAATGGAGTTATGAATCATTTAAGAAGTCTAAAGGATTTTTTGCGTATAAAAGAAGCAAGAGGTTATTCTGATAAACATACAATATTACACAGTGATCAAGGGATAGTATATGCATCTAAGAAGTTTGAAAAAACCCATAAAGACTATCCAATAACAAGAAGTATGAATAGAGCAGGAACCCCGACGGATAATCCAGTCATTGAATCATTAAATGGATGGATAAAAGCAGAACTAAAACACAACTTAAAAATGCATGATTTTACAGATATAAACACAGCAATTGAACTATATATAAATTACTTCAATAATAACAGACCAGCATGGAAACTAAATTACTTAACACCAGTAGAATATAGAACGATTAAAGGATTCAAATAAATATAAAAATATATCTAGATATGATAAAATAAAAGCAACAAGGAAAGTTGCGAGTCACTATTTTTATACCCGAAAGGGGGGGCATGTGTCCTAGAAAATCGTGGCAGTGCAATTTAGTATATCAACTCAATACCATTGTTTTATTGAGAAAGGCTGTATCCCAAGCCTATAATTCAGTTGAGGATTCACAACAGTATATTGAGTGTACATCAATGATTGATGATTTAGAGGAACAAATAGTTAGTAAATTATCAACACAGATTGAAAAATCAGAATTTATTTATCAAAGCATGTAAATATGTTATAATTTTATTAAGGATGGAGAGAAATCTTTGCTACTGTAGTTGTGATAAAAAAAGTAGAACTAGACTACATTATTTTGAAATCCAAATAATGTAGTTTTTTATTACAATGAATACACTAATGATGGAAGGAGAATGCAAATGCTAAATATTGGACTCATTATATTAATATCAATTGACTTTATTTTGTTATCTATAGGTAAAATAATTTTTTATCTTAGAGTATTTAAGGTTGTAAGCTTCAAAGATTTAGTTAGTAGATTCCAAAAGGAACCATCAAATAAAAAGAATCAAGTGATTGAAGATGAAATGGATGAAGATGAAGATGGAGACATTAAGATTAGCTTTTCCAAACAGTTATTCAATGTTCTTAAAAGTGTTTTATTGTTTATTCCATATTTATTGCTGGCAATAACAGTCATTGCGTTTGGAATAGCTATAATATTACTAAGTATTGGAATTCCTACATCTAGTATTTGGGGTACTATTTTGTTAGCTATTTACAAAGGACCATTATATGCTGTTCTATTCTTATTGTTAATGAGACTTATATACTTTATATTTGGACTGTTAATGTTGAAAGTATCAAAGGTTCCTGTAAAAAGAATACAACGAGTACTTATTATGGATACAATTCAGTTTACTATGTTAGCTTTACTGTTGTATTTAGCTGCTTTTGGATATCCAATGGATGTATATAACTTTATTGTGATTCCGTTTGGTTGGGATATAGTTTTAAATAACCTTCTCTCAATATTACTACCTGTGGTATTTTATGCTTTGCTAATTACAAATGTATTTGCATTGTTTATCAGGTTTAGAAATATAGTTACAAAAGATCGTAATAAACATAGGATTATAAGAATCCACCAATTAATCTTTATCTTCATCTCAGCTTGTTATTTTGGGATTCTATATTTAACAGATATTGATTTTAGTTTCATGAGTGAACTTGAAAGAAGTATGTATTTAGAGACATTGGAAGTTGTTAAGTGGATTAACACTTCAGTATTTATTCCATTGTTCTTGTATACGTTAAGTAATTATAGGAAGACCAATACTGTTGTTAGAACGTATAGAAAAAGAACTAGTAGTAGAATGTAAAGGAGTGATTTTATGGACAGAAGTGATCTGAACTCTATGAAAAATGAACTCAGTCAAATATTTGATAAAAAAATAGAGGTTATTAATCAGAATGGGTTCCAAGATAAAAGTCAAATTCCAAGTGGGAAGAAGGTATACAATATAGAAACATCTTTGATGTTTATTGATATTAGAAATTCTACAGTTTTGAATGATTCAATTGGTCGCAAAAATATGGTTAAGATATATAAGATGTATACCAAACTTTGTAAACAAGCTATCAATGATAATAATGGGACAATATTGCAAATAGTAGGTGACGGAATACTTTGTGCTTTTACAAATGATTCTACTGGAAATTCAGGACAAAGAGCTGTTGATGCTGGGATAACTATAAACACCTATATCTCTGAATCAATGAATCCTTTGTTATCTTCAGATTGGGAAATAAGTTGTGGTATGGGTATAAGAACTGGGCATGTGTATGTGACCAGGTTAAAGACCGACAATGGAAGTGAGGTTGCATATCCAAGCGATATCACTAACTATGCATCAAAGTTTTGTAGTTTAGCTCAGAAGGATCAAGTTATATTAGATTCAAAAACATATGAACATTTAGACAAACACCACAGAGGATTCTGTGAAAAACATAATATACTATTGAATAACACATATATCATTAAGGGGGCAAAATGGAAAGTAAAGTAAATAAAGCATTTGATAAAGAAACGTCTTTCAAAACCTTAGATGTTGTTAACTCTTGGATAACAGCAACAGACAATAAAGCATCGATTTTACTAGCATTCGTAGGAATAGTTATTGGATTATCAACTAATGCATATTCGAAAGTATATAACTTATTGATTAATAGTTCAGTTTTTGGATTGATTTTTATATTGTTTTTTAGTGTAATATATTTGACTGTTCTTGGTTTAGTTATTTATCATTTTGTTTCTGTTTTTAGACCTAGAATAAAAAGTGAACAACAAGTGAAGGATAACCTTGTATCCTTTATTGAAATAGCAAATTTGACTGAAACGGATTATTTAAAGTATTCAATGAAAGTAGACAATCGGCAACTGAATGAGATGATTTTATCTCAAATAAATGTTAACTCAAAGATTGCAGTTGTTAAGGTTAAACACTTCAACAGAGCATTAGTATTTGGAGTAGCTTTAATCCCATTAACAATGGTTCTAATGCTAATAACTGGTTAAAATTTGATTTAGAAGGTGAATAATGAAAAAACTTACATATGATAATGAAAATAATATTCTACAGGATTTCAGAGAATCAACAGATAAAGTTTTACCAATTCCACTAACAGAAGAACTTGATAGAGCATTTACTCTTATTAAGTATGAAAAAGCATGGAGAGATTGGATTGATTCTTCAGGGAAAGCAGCACTCCCACCTGATTTTTATAACAATAAAGAAAAAATAATGATGGAGGTTATGCGTTTTGATGACCAACAAACAGTAGATGGAAAGAAACATGCTACCAGATCTAACGAGGCAAAAGTAAGACAAGAAATTAATGAGTCAGGATTATTAGATTCTCTACCTAATATCGAAAGAGTTATGATCAATGTAAATTCAGATTTACCAACTAATGATGATCATAATTTCAAGAGATATCGAGGTAATTTTAATAGAACTGTAGAAAAACATGCTAAGAAGGTTAGTAACTATAAAAGAAATCATCCTAGATTCGAATTGATATTCTTTATTCTAGATGAAACATCTGGGATGTATTTTGAGAATCATGAGGGAAAAGAAGTTGTAAAAGGTGATTCTTATTATTCTAGAGCTCATTGTCATTGGTTAGATGAAGATATGGTAAAAGTAATAAAAGACTGTGGAGCTGATTTCTTTGTATGGTATAAACCTCATAATAGTTTTGAGACACCATTCGGAGTAAATGATGATTTCCCTAAGATAGTTATATATGATATTAGCAAAATGGATTTTGTTACATTAAAGTATGATGAGAAGAAAATGATGAGTTCTGAGATATAAAAATGACGTTCAATGTAGAAAAATAAACTAGATATAGATTGGAAGTGAATGCTATGTTAAGTAAAGAGGAAAAAAGTTTAATAGCAACTGCAAAAGAGATAATCAAGAAAAACTTTGACTCAAATAATTGGTGTCATACAGTTGGATGTGCATTACAAACGAAGAGTGGTAATGTTTACTCTTCTGTTAATGTTGATGCAGATATGAAAAGTGTTTGTGCAGAATATATCGCTGTAGGTATGGCTATTTCTAACGGTGAAAGAGAGTTTGACACTATTGTAGCTGTTTATGGTTAACATAAACAGGAAATAATACCTCCATGTAAATTTTGTAAAGATATGCTGAAAGAGTATGCACCAAAAATTAAAGTTATAATTTCGGATAATAATATTCTTGCACTAGAGGACTTAGAAGAGGAGTCGCTGAATGAATGTTAGAAAAGCAACTGTAGAAGAGTTTAAAAAGCTATGGAATTATTCAAGAACTACTACATATGAATATTTTCTAAAGAACTTATCAAGTGAAAACTTTGAATTTTGGACTGTGGAAAATAATGGTGAGTTAATTGGTGAACTTTATATTGTTTGGGATGCTATTGACAAAGAAGAAGCAGACGGGATTAAAAGAGCTTATTTATGTGCTTTTAGAGTAAAAGAAGAGTATCAAGGAAAAGGTATTGGAAGCAAGCTCATGAAAGGAGTTATTGAAAGAGTAAAAGAAAGAGGATTTATAGAATTGACAATTGGTATTGACAATGATGATTATGAGAAGTTGTTTTCAATGTACAAACATTTTGGATTTGATATTCATATCAAAAAGAAGGATACAGATAATCATTATTTAGATGCAAATGGAAATCCAGTTAAGTACAATGAATCTTATAAACTTATAATGAGTGATTTGTTGGATAGAACCAATGTGCTAGTCTATATCTATAAGAGAAATCCTTTCAAGGTCTTAGTTTTGAGAAGAAATGAATCTCCAGTTGGAATTTGGCAACCAGTTAGCGGAGGAGTAGAACAAGGTGAGGATTTACTTGAAGCTGTTAAACGTGAAGTATTTGAAGAAACTGGAATAACAAAAGCAGGAAAGATAACAGATATGGAATACAGTTTTACCTTTTATGTTCAATCAACTAAGAGAGTCATGATAGACTATTGTTATAGTTTAGAAGTTGAAAATAACACGATAGTGAAAATCTCAAATGAACATGATATGTATCAATGGCTTAGTTATGGTGAAGCAATTGAAATATTCGAGTTTGATGAAAACAAGAAAGTTCTTCAAATGCTATGGAAGGAAGTTGACAAAATATGAACTTAGTTATATTAATTGGTGCACAAGCAGTAGGAAAGATGACAGTAGGTGATGAGTTATCTAAAATAACCGATTTAAAGCTGTTTCATAATCATATGTCGATTGAACTAGCATTAAAACTAGATAACTGGGGAACACCTTTATTTAACGATGTGAATGGCGGAATAAGAGAACTTGTCATGAATTCCTTCATAAAAAATAAGGGAAATCTTATATTTACATTTACTTGGGCATTTGATTTGGAGTCTGATTGGGAATACATGGAAAGTATTAGGGACAAGTTTAAAGGGTTTAAAATACATTATGTAGAATTGGTTTCCAGTATAGATGAGAGATTAAAGCATAATGGAACTGAAAAAAGACTAAAAGAGAAACCTAGTAAAAGAAACCTTGAGTGGTCTAGAAAAGAATTGATTAGTACAAATGAAAAACATAGTCTAGTCTCAAATGAAGGTTAGATTAAATATGATAACTATATTAAGATAGATAATTCAAATTTAACGGCTACTGAAGCAGCAGAATTGATAAAGAAAGTATTCGATTTATAATAAAAGAATAAAACACATGTACGAGGGGAAGTGTTATTTATGGCAAGTAATAAGAGCAAAATAATTCAAAGGTATGGTGACGGTACACGAGAAGAAAATCGCAGTTCTGGTTCACGTAGTGACTATAATATGGAGTATAAGTATACTAAGAGAATTCTCGATAATTACATCAAACATAGTGATTCAGTTTTAGAACTTGGTTGTGGTACTGGATATTATGGTGTATACCTTTCTGATAAATGTTCAAAATATGTAGGAATCGATATTGTACCGGGTAATATTGAAATTTTTAACAAGAAAATTGATGATCTTAATTTACATAATGTTGTAGTTGAAGTTGGTGATGCTACAAACATAGAACTTAGGACCAATAATAAATATGATGTTGTATTAGCCTTAGGTCCTATGTATCATTTGCCACCCGATGAGGTGCAGAAGGTTTTTGAAGAGTGCAATAGATTATGTAAAAAGGATGGCTTGATACTTGTAACGTATATTACAAAAATAGGAGTTTATTTAAACGCATGTCTTAAGAATCCAAATGAATATCCAAACACTCAAAAGAACAATTCTATTTTTAAACAAGGTATTGATGACAGTAGAGATAGTATATATTGGTTCTTTTCACCTGAGGAAATTGAGAATTTAGCAAAAGTGAACAACTTAGAAATAATAGATAATTTAGGTGTAGATTTCACCTTTATTCCAGAATATAATAGTGAAATGTTTGAGAATACTCAAGCTTGGGAAGAACTCGTTGATTTTATGTGTTCGAGTAAATCAAATACAGGGTTTGCTAATCATGCTGTAATGATATGTAGAAAATCATGAGTAGCAACAAAGTATATTTTCCAATACAAGATTGAGGTGGTATTTATGTTTAAGTTTAAGAACTTTGACAATCTGAATGATAATGAGATAAGACTGGTGATCAAAAAAACAACACCTGAGAATCAGCAAAAAGGATATGTTCCTTCATATCTTCTTAGTATTATAGTACATAGAACGAACAAGGAAGTGGGATATATAGATATAAGAATCGGGTATAATAAGGGACTTTACTATGGAGGTCATATTGGATACACTGTTTATGAAGAGCATAGGGGGCACAACTATGCTTTAAAGGCATGTAGGATTATTAAACAAGTTGCAAAACACCATAACATGGAGAAGTTATATGTAACATGTAGTCCCAACAATATTGCATCAAGAAGAACATGTGAGAAGCTGGGTCTAGATTTACTTGAAATTGCGGATTTACCAAAAGATAATGATATGTATCTTGAGGGTCAAAGACAAAAGTGTATATTTCTGTGGAAATTATAGAGAATTTTAAGGTTTTGAACGCAACACCGTACAAAAAGGCCAGAAATTGGAATAAACTCGGTACGGACAAGACATTTGACGGATGCGAACATGACTTAAAGCGATTATTTGCATACTTTATGGAACTAAAACGAACAGTGCATATGAAGATGTTCGTTTTTTATAAAAAAGAGTATCGAAATATGGTATAATTTAGACTTTATTACTATAAGGAGAATATAAATATGGGAGAAAATAGAATGGAAAGACAATTGAAAATAGGAGACTGGGTTACACAATATAAAACAGGATTTTGGCAAGTTTTAGGTTTTCAAAAGTGTTATTGGGAAGAGGATATAAATGAGTTCAAGAAAGGTGACTACAGAGGGGAAATGGTCTTTCTAAAAAAAGCATTTACAAACAAGTTAAAGTTTAGACTTGATGGTGATATGTGTCATGTGAACTGGTGTAAAAAATTATCAGAGAATCAGTTAATGAAGATAAACGATTTTTTTGAAAAAAATCCGGATAAGTTGACTAAGTTTACTGAGTTTATTGCTCAACCTATTAAAACTATAGCAACATGCTACTTTCATTTTAATGAAGATCAAAGAAAATTGTTTTCGGAAATCTTTGATGCACTGAAAAATAAAATCAATTATGATTCCATATTGGAGTTGTTGCAACAAAATAATCTATATGATTGTATGACAAACAGGATATCCTTAGAAGATGATTTTTATTGGGTACAGTTTGTTAATATTAACAATGAGTTAGATGAAAATAATAAACTGTTATACACCTATTCTGACTTGATTAAGCACAGTGATATTTAAAACATCGATTGGAGAGATAAAATGACATATATAATAACTGATTTAAGAAATCAGAATGATGATTATGATATATCAATATATTACACAGATCAAAATCTAGAAGGATTGAAACGAAATGAAAAGGATTTTTATATTGAAAAGTTAGTTGAATTACCTTTAGATTTAGGTCTCTTTAATAGAGTGCTATTACATAGTTTTAAGCAAAATAACTTTAATGAGTATCTAGAAGTAGCAAATAGAAGTATAACAGATTTAGAATTGTTTAAATGTCCATTTGTAGGTGATTTATCGCAGTTGGAACGTTTTCCTAAACTAGAAAGAGTAATCATTTATTGGAATCGAAAACTCAAAAAGATTTGGAACGTAAACAAGAAACTTAAATATTTAAGAATTAATCAATGTAACTCAATAGTAGATTTTTCCTCACTAAGAGATTCTAACATAGAACAACTTATATTAGCTTCATCGGGAGAAGATCTAACTGTAAAGTCTGCGAAACTAAAACTTGATGATAACGAAAATGTATTAAAAATGAATAAGCTTAAGAAACTTACTCTATGGATGAATGAAAAAACCACCACAAGTGAGTTCTTGAGGGAAATCACTAAACTTAGACATCTAGAGGAGTTGATTTTACTAGATGATGCATACACTTTCGAGGAATTTGCCTGGTTGAAATCTAGACTACCTAATTTAGAAGGTATAGATGGTGTACAAAAGTATGGGGACTTCTATTCTGTTATAGGTAAAAGGAAACCGAGAGTTCTATTAGAAAAAGACATTCATCATGTTAACAAGTATAGAGAGGAGTATGAAGAACTTGTCCTTAAATATAGGAAATCTAGTTATTCTGAAAAATAAACTCGAATATAGGAGTGGTTATATGACATCTAAGGAATTAATTGAACAATACAATGAATATATATATAAGAAAACCAAAGGGTTGAGAAAAGACTCAAAGATTGCTTTAGAAGAAATTGTTATAAGTATGAAAAAGAACAGTGATACAATTGATGATTTCTTATATTAAATTTGTGAGTATCATTATGAAATCACCAAAACTGATGTACCATTTTTAATTTCTAAAGAGTTTATTTACGATTATCTAGAAACAGGGTGTACGAAAAGGCAAGAAAATAAAATGAAGTGGATGTTTAAGTTGGCTAGGTCAAATTTTATCAAGTTTATCAAGAATCCTTACTATAAAACATCAAACTTTTTATTAGATTACTTAAAAATATTTAAAGAAGATGAAGAAGTCTTCAATATGCTTAAAAAGTTATACATGAATGAATTGAGTTATGCTACTCATGAAATTGAATATGGGTTGCTATTATCAGAAACTGAGTTCGATGATTTGTTTTTAGAGATTGATTTATTTGAGAGATATTTTAAAGACGGTATTTATTATGATAATGGGCATTTTATAAGAACTGTTAAAGAATATAGGAAAATGATAGAAGAATATACTAATAGAGAAAAAGTTAAGTTGAAGGATATACAATTATAGGAGAATGGTAATGAAAAAGAAGTTTAATGAGACGTACGGTTATGCGGGTAAAGTGTTCTATGAAGTTAAAATAAATGATAAACTTCAGGGATATGAGGAAGTTGTACATATTTTAAGAAGTGATAATAGAGATCCTCTTGAGAAGTTAGAAGAGATTGCTAAGGCAAATGAATCTAGCTACTTAGATACAAATGGAAATGAAGTTGAACTAAAATTGTATAAAGTGAAATCTCTTTATGTTATTCATGAACAAGATGGGAACATTGGAGAAGATTCATTTGAGGTATACTCAAATATAATCCCAGCAACCAAAAAGGAAATTGATGAGTATATGAGGGTTGCATATGACTTGCATGAAGAAGGCAATAGAGAAGTGAATGTTAGTGAAGGAGCCAGAATAGATAAAAACAGAAGGTTATAAGAAATCATCATATAATCAATGGATATATACTATATGTTCAAACATTTGTAAGAGGAGGAAGTTCATGTTAAAAGATGAGAAACTACATGAGTTTAAATGCAGGTTAATTGTTGAGGTGACAGATTCACAACTAATTAAACATCCGCATGTTGAAGATGAACTAGATATGAAAAGAGCATTCTATGAACTAAAGATGGTGAGGGAAAAATTGTTGATTGAGGAGAGAGTCTAAATGGAGTATAAAGATGTACAAAACTATTTAGGAGAACAAGATATTGCTTATCAAGTGCTGAATAAAACAACATCTGAAATGGAAAGGATATGGGAAGAACTATTTGTACCAATGTTATCAACAGAAGATGAAAAATCCATTCATCTATATGATGTGGAAGATATTACTGGTAATTTATGGCATTGTTTTTCTTATAACAAGACACCATGTTTTAAGGCAAAAAAGGCAAGAAACGAATATGATAAACAGACAAATAACGGAAGAATACTTTTCTTTAAATGTTATGAGGAAGATATTGTCATCTATATTCCCAAAGGCGAATTCTTAAGTAGAAGTCACTTAAAGACAATACGAAATAGTTTTCCGTTCATAGACGTGTATGTACTAGATGAAAATTACGAGTGGACATACGTTATTACTCACGAGGATAGCTTAGGACCTTACTTTAGCTATACCTATTTAGGTCGAAGTGATTCTTGACGAAGGTACTTTTTACCTTTGATGTTAGAATTTACATTTTGTAATCTTGAGTTATGATAGAATATTAGATGTTGTTTATATTATTGAATATTTTGTATGTCATTGAACGCAACACATAACGGACAACCTAAGATTTTGAACGCAACACCGCACAAAAGTACTTAAATTTGGAATAAACACGGTACGGACAAGACAGTTAAAAACTCAATAGTTAAGCCATTTAAGGTTTAACTATTTTTTTTTTTTTTCATAGAGTAATAGCCTCTTGCATCATTGTTTATGATATAATGATTGAGAAGGAGATGAAATTATGAAGGACTTTATTTTTGATAATGGTTTAACAATTGCTCTATCTTTAGCGTTGACTATCAGTTTAGTGTTTAACATTAGATTTTACAAAAAGGTATATAAGCAAAGAAATAAATACGGGGATAATACTCAAATAATTAAATAGGGAGGAGATATGTATGGCAAAAAAACCAAATTTTAATCAAGAAAATCAGCATGGAAATAATACTATGATGTTAATTGCTGATCCAGAACTTGTTAAAGAAACACTTAAAGAAACTATGATGGTACTACTTGAGAAAAATCTACCAGAATTGCTTGATTCAGCTAACGAAGAAATGAATAAAAGAATTGATGAATTTCAAGAAAAAGTTACTAAAGCAGTTGTTAGCAAAATCAAAGATGAAGGGTTAGATATAAACAAAATGGCTGAACCAAACACCCAATATGTGATTAATGAAAGCCAGATTAATTATATAAGATATCCAGGTGAGGACAAATTACATGTACTATCTGAACTGCTATCGGAAAAGATTTGTAATAACTCAGATATAAATTATTATGATGTTTATTTAGATGAAACAATAAATGTGATTTCTAAACTTTCACAAGAAGAAATTGATATTCTTACTTTTATCTATTCAGCAGAACGATTATATTTGACATATAGTAATTATGTACCAGGTAGTTTTATAAAGTTATTTGAGTTAAATAGAAAGATTCATAATAGAATAAAGAACAACTATGCCTTGATAAATAGACTACAACATTTAGGTGCAGTTAATAGGTCTATTGGTTCTGTTGATAGAGGAAAAGCATTTATAAAAAACTGTTCATCAATTCTTAACCAAAGAAAGAAAGAAGATTTAGATGACAAATATATTGGTCGAATTATTAAAAATGATGTATTATCAGACTATTTTACATTATTTGGTGTTCATGACGAAGAATATATTAAACTTGCTGAAACAAAGTTGGCACCCAACATAGAATTTGTATGCAACAATCTTAATCCTAATTACAAGAAATATGAGGATTTTATGAAAGATATTGATTTGTTCAAGAATTTCTACCTAACATATGTCGGAGTAATAATTTCAATAATAAACATGAATAATAACTTTGGAACGAATCTAGATTTAAAAGAAACGATTAACGCTTTTAGCAAGGTACAATAACTATTAAATTAGGGTCGTATATGACCTATGTAATTATCTAGAAATAGATGAATAATTTAAGGGAAAGGAGATGAAATTATGTTTGGAAATGCAATAAAAATAGTTGAAGATTGTTTATTTGGGGTGAATGCATATACGAATATCCCGGGTGGAATTAAGTTCAATGGTGGAACAGCAGTTGCAATAAATGACACACAAGTATTAACTTGTGCACATATATTATATGAGAATTCCAATTTTACTGGGACAAGACATACTAATTTTAGAGTAATCAAGGATAGTAATCTTGGCAGTAAATTTGTAAATGCATCTTTAGTAGCAATTGATGTTTCAAAAGATTTGTCTGTATTGGAAATTACTGGAATATCAACAAATGTTATTTTTGACAAAAATCTTCCAGAACAGGGAATTCATGTTGGTTCTCTTGGGTATCCAAATAATGGCTTAAACCAAACTACAAAGTCGTTTGACTACTATAAACGATTTAAAGGGTCTTTTGTTTCGTGTTATCTGAAACAAGATAAAACTGTCTTTACAGACCAAGAAATGTATCCTGGTACAAGTGGTTGTCCTGTTTTTAACATTGAAGGTAACGTAGTAGGTATACATAATAGGAATGAGAACGACCCAAAGAACACAAGCAACAGAATCGATATAGCTTACAATATTTCAATAGTTGAAATAAGAAGTTTTCTTGATGCAAATAGTATTGTTTATACAACTAATTAATTTAGAAACCTTCTAAACCGTCGTTCAGGGGTTCAAATCTCTCCCGGAATGCCAGTAAAAAACTAAATAGTTAAGCCATTTAAGGTTTAACTATTTTTTATTTACTAGAGCAACGACATACAGGGATACAAATTCGATAAAAACTCTTGACAATATGGGGTAGATTAAATATAATGGGTATCAGATTGAGAAAGGAAGACTATGGTCGACCTTTCCTTTTTTTTATATAGTATTTGGGAATATAGTTTGATATAATATTTTCAGGTGATGCTATGAAAGTGTATAAAAATAACAATGATTTGATTCAAGGTTTAGAGGAAAAAGGTCTTACAATTCAGGATAAGAACTATGTGAATGAAATACTGACAGATATTAACTATTTCTTTTTAAAGGGGTATTTCCCTGTATTTACGTATCATTGTGAAGTTGAAAATAAAACTATGTTCAAGAATGGTTATACGATTGAGCATTTGATTTCTTTTTATAATTTCGATAAGAATGTAAAGACAATTATTTTGAGAGAGATTCTTGATATAGAACAGAGAATTAAAAATGCAATGTGTGAGGTTATATCTTCTAGATACGGAATTAAAGATAGTCAATATCTTCGAAGAAATAATTTTGATACGAATAATCAATTCTTAGATATGAATTTGCGTAAAGTTAGACGTCAACGAAGCAATAATGGAAAGAAGCATTCAGCTTATATGTATTACAAACAGAAACATGGATATTTTCCGTTTTGGATACTGTCAAAAGTGTTAACCTTAGGTGCAGTATTAGGCTTGTTCTCTGTAATGAAACCAAGTGATAAAGATTATATATCTAGAATGATTCTACCAGATTTTGCAGAAAAGAAGATTGTTAAAAAATTTACTAATATGTTTACACTAATAGTCGAAGTTAGAAATATTTGTGCTCATGATGATATACTGTATAATTTTAGCACCAAATATGCAGATGTTTGGAAATTGAAAGAACATGATAATTTTGATTTAAATCAATACGATAATAAGGTTATTGGACGAAATGATTTATTCGCAACTATAATTAGTTTGAAATACTTTATGTCAGAAAAAAGATTTGAAAGTTTTATGTCCAAAATTGAGGATGAGCTATCAAAAGTAAATGTAACTATCCCAGAATTAGATTATGATGAATTATTAGAGGTTATTAACTTCCCAGTTAATTATAAGGACTTATCCAAGGATTAAATGTCTTGTAATAAAACCAGGTGTATGATAAAATACTAGTAGATTGAGAAAGGAAGACCATGGTCGACCTTTCCTTTTTTTTACTAGTACACAATGAAAAAGACCTTCTAAGCCATCGGTCGAGGCTTAAAATTCCTCCTGGAATGCCATTTAAGAACAAAAGTAAGCCATTTATGGTTTGCTTTTTTTTATGATTTTATACGGCATTAAGTAATGCAAGATAAGGAATAACTTTAGTTAATGTAAACATGAAAGAGTAAGAAAAGCTTTGTTTGGATATATTTAGTTACTTTAATATAGAATATAATTTCAATTACTTTTGGAGAACTAGTGATTAGCAATTTTGAATTGTTACGAAAAGTGATGAACAGGTTCTTAACATTGTAATAAAATTGTAGTATAATAACAGTAGATAATTCTACTTACTATTATCGAAAAAACAGTGTAATTCAATAGAAAAAGGGAGGGTATTATGACTGGAAAAACAATTGAAGTTAATGTTGAGTTTGATTCGGAAGAAATATATCCAATAAGTAAATGGTATGTTAAACTAAATGGTGAATCTAAATTGCAGTTAGGAGATAATATAATACTAAAAACGACGAGGTTAAGTAATAGACTTGTTGTCTTTGATGGAGATAAACGTTTTAAATTATTAGATTTTAATTTACATGGAAATGTAATATTGACGATACGAATATCTATGAATACTATTAGACTATTAGATTACACTATCAATAATTTTGAGTACTTAGAGGTAGACCAAGATAAACTTTCATTTCAAAATGATCTTCGATTTGATTTAAAATTTGTTATTAACAAGAGAAAAAAACAATATTTATTCATCGACACTGAAGAATTCTTATTCCAATATCATTTCGGAAAAATAGTATCAAGATGTTATAAATATAGTGAGTTAATTTCATATGAGATAGAAATAGACAATGAAGTAATTATTGAAAGAAGTTCAAGTATTATTCAAACAGTAGGTGGTGGTATTTTGTTTGGTGGTGCTGGTGCTATAGCCGGAGCACTGTCTGGTGGTAAAAAAATTTCTCAGAAAAACAAAAAGATTTTTTACTTAAAACTAACAGTAAATGATATAAAAAGACCAGGAGTAATATTTGAGACGAATAATTATGACACAGTTTTTAATTTGTCTCAGACATTAAAGCATATAGATACACAAATAGTAGAAGAAATAAAATAGAACAATGACCTTTTAAGCCCTAGATGGGGTAGTAATGATTTGGAAATTAAAAGGGTGATACAGTAATCCATTTGCGAAATTAACTATTTACTTTGTGGGTAGTTGAGTATAGTTTGTTTTAGGAGGGAAGGGTGTGTATGTTTACAAGGGAGCAACTAACAGTCGGCGATTGGTTGCTATAATGGATATTAATGTGTATACAAATTAATATCATTATTTTCATAAATATAGTATTATCATCTAGTATTAACAGGACACTGAAAAACCATGTCAAAGCAATTATATTAGCATTCATTATTATTGTTGTTATTATTATATTAATATTTGCTACTGAATTCTTTGCCGGTTTTTTAGAAGCATTCCAAGGAGCATAATGAATATTTTTTACAAAAAAAGAGATCTTCTAAGCCATCTGTCGAGGGTTCGAATTCTTCCCGGAATGCCATTAAAGAAATTAATAGTTGAGCCATTGATGGTTTAACTATTTTTTATTTTTCTAGAGCAGCGACCTATAGTACCTTTGCTTATGGTACAATGTTCAATAGGAGATGGTTAAGATGATAATTAATATAGTAACAATAACTAGTATTGTTGCCTTCTATTTAATTTACTTTGGGAAAATGATCTTACAAAGAAAACAAGGAATCATTACAAATCAAATGGCTAAAGGGAATAAGTCTAAAGAACTTGTTATTCAAGAATCAATCATGAGATTAATAACATTAGGGATTATACCTATCGAAATTATCTCAATTATTTTATTATGGACTAAACAACCAGATACTATCAGATATATTGGGATTGTAGTTGAAACTTTTGGAGTATTGATATTTTTTATTTCGATTTATACTATGAGAGATAGTTGGAGAGCAGGTATAACTGAGGAAAAAACTGAGTTAATAACATCTGGAGTATATAGATATAGTAGAAATCCAGCCTTTGTAGGATTCTATCTATTATATGTTGGGATTATACTTTCCTACTTTAATATCTATTTGTTAGTTGTAACTGTTTTAGCTATCCTATCATTGCATCTTCAAATACTAAGTGAAGAGAAATCATTGGTAAAAATGTTTGGATCCAATTATACTGAATACATAAAGAAAGTCAGTAGATATGCCGGTAGAAAAAGATAGTAAAATGACCTTCAGTCAATGGATGTCTCTAGCCGTTTTAAAGTACTCTTTATGAGTGAATTATCAAGATGAATATAACGTTGTGTTGTTTTAATAGATGAATGACCAAGCATAAGTCTAACTGTTTCTAGATCTCCACCGCTCTTTAAGAACCTTGTTGCGAATGCATGTCTCCATTTATGAGTGATACTGAAACACTTAGTTTTGCTTGTTTTTTCATTTTTTGACAAATAATTAGTATAGTATCAGTGTGTAAAATATTTCTTGACTCTAAGTTTATAAGAAAATACTTTGTTATCTTGTTCTTGGCAATATACTCCTCTAGGTATGTTAAAATTTAAATCCCAAGGAAAGTTGTAGGACGCTATTTTTATGTTCTAAAAGGGTGAATTGCGTCCTAGAAAATCGTTGCGGTATAATGTAGTATAATCGATATATCTGGGAGAGTATGAGTGGAGCATTCTAATAATTATTGGCCGATTGTTGAGAAAGAGTTGGTTTAGATTAAAAGAATTCTAAATGACTATACAAAATTTACATCGAGACGATAACTATATGGTATAATTTCAGTTGGAAGAACTGTAACATTTAAAGTAAAGGTGGTAATATTGTTGAATATATTTGTTGGGATTGTGTTTATTGCGATTGGAGTATGGATGATTGCTAATCCAGACCAGTTTTGTAGACTTGAAGATCATTTCCGTATTAAAGGGGAACGTGAATATTCTGATGCCGCAATTTTCTTTATGAGGTTTCGAGGTTTCGTTTTAATCATTGGTGGAATTGTATGTTTTTTTGTACAGTTTTAGAATTTTAGATTAAATTATGGATATTGAAGCAAGCCTGTATGGCTTGCTTGTTGTTTTTAGGAGAATGATTTTGAGATGTACACTATATTATTAAAGACTATGTGCTATAATAGAAAAATAGAATCATTAAAGTGAACGATAGTTTTGTTCGTGTTGAAAGAAGAATAAAACATTACTACTAAAAGGGTGTGACAATTTTGAGTGAAGATATAGTGAAAAAGGTATATACAGAGATGTTTGATGAGGATAACAGGTTATGTAGAAGCAATTCTTCTAATATCGAATTCTTAACAAATAAAAAGTATATTTTAGATGAGTTACATGATGGTGATAAGATTCTTGAATTAGGAGCAGCTACAGGAGTTTATACACTAATGCTAGCAAATCAAGGGTACGACGTGACTGCGCTTGAATATGTGGAGAAGAATTTGGATATCCTTAAATCTAAATTACAGGATGAACATATAGTAAACCCGGTTTTAGGGAATGCATTAGATTTATCGCAGTTTAGTGATGAATCATTTGATGTGGTATTAAATATGGGTCCGTTATATCATTTTCCGAATCCATTAGATCGTGATTTAGTTGTAAAAGAGTCGTTACGTGTACTTAAAAAGGGTGGAACGGCATTCTTTGCATTCATTAATAATGATATGGTTTTTGTGACAGAATCATTGATGTATAATGATCAGTTTTTGAGTAATGATGATAACTATAATATAGAAACGCATAAAGTTTCTGATAACCCATTTACAGTGCTAACTGTTGAATCGATTCGAACGTTAATGAGTGATAATAATTGTAAGGAATATAAGTTTATCGCATCAGATGGGTATGCAGAATTACTTTCAAAGCAAATTGATAACTTATCGCAGTCACAGTTTGAGAACTGGTTAAACTATCATTATTATTCATGTGAGAAGAAAGAGTCACTAAATGCTAGTCATCATTTACTGTATGTTACTAAGAAATAGTTATAGTTATAGAAAAAGCAAATTTTGAGGTGAGAATATGAAAGTTTATGGTATTAATACATGTGGAACTTATAAAAAAGCTATCAAGTTTTTTATTGATAACAATATTGATTTCGAAGCGATTAATTTACGTGAAACAGTTATTACAAAGACGGAAATGGCTAGTTATCATAAACTTAGTGGCTTAGATATTAAGAAATTTTTCAACACATCTGGCAAAGTTTATAAGGAATTAGGAATAAAGGACAAATATCAATTAATGACACAGGAAGAAATATATTCGTTGTTGGTAAATAATCCTATGTTGATTAAAAGACCATTGGTTGTTGATGGTGATTATGTAAGAACAGGATTCAAAGAAGAAGAATATATTAATCAATGGTTACATAATGAATAACGTAAGAGCAATTATTATTTTCGTTGTCTTTGTTTTTGTAGCTGGAATATTGATTTTTGCCTTTAGTAAAGATAATTATGTTGAGATTGAACGTATCAATCAATATGTATTGTATGAGAAAGATGTTGATGTTTGTATTGATAAGGAGTATGAAGGTTATCTTATTGTTTGTGAGAATAAGTATTTACTTAGGAGCGGGTTGTATCGAGTGGGTTTAGTTGATGGTATAGAAGAAGAGCTTGTTCGTTTTGATGAGATTGAAGCATATATTGAGTATGAAGATGCTAATTAAAAAAGACTTAAGAAATTAATCTTAAGTCTTTTGTTTTAGAATCTTTTTAGTACTTCTTTGTTGTAACGTTTACGTTCTTTTTCATCAAGAACTTTTTTACGTAATCTAATAGCGTCCGGTGTGATTTCTACTAATTCATCAATTTCGATGAATTCTAAAGCTTCTTCTAAAGTGAACTTAATTGAATCTTGTAGTTTAATCGCATCATCTGTACCTGAAGATCTAACGTTAGTTAGGTTTTTATTTTTACAAGGATTAACAACTAAGTCATTACTTCTTGAGTTAATTCCAACAATCATACCTGGGTATACTTCAATTGCTGGTTCTACAACCATTTTACCACGTTCAGATAAATTCCAAAGGCTGTAAGACATTGTTTTTCCTTTTTCTTTGGCAATGAATACACCGTTTCTGCGTCCTTCAATATCACCAGCATATGGTTGGAATGAATCGAACGATTTTTCCATTGTTCCTTGCCCTCGTGTAGTATTGATGAATTCGCTACGGTAACCAATTAATCCACGTGTAGGTACAAGATATTCTAGTCTTGTATATCCCATTTCACTGTTCATTGATTGCATAATACCTTTTTTTAGGTTTAATGCGTTAATTACTTGTCCAGAAAATTCATCTGGAGTATTAATGATTGTTTTTTCAAATGGTTCGTGACGTTTATCATTAATCATTTGGAATAATACTTCTGGTTTTGATACACAAAGTTCGAATCCTTCACGACGCATGCTTTCAAGTAAAATAGATAAATGTAATTCACCACGTCCTGATACTTTATATCCTTCAATTCCATCAAGTTCAGTTACTTCTAAACCGATGTTTGTCTCTAATTCTTTTTTTAGACGAGCTCTAATTTGACGAGTAGTAACAAGTTTACCGCTACGTCCAACAAATGGTCCATCATTTACTAAGAAGTTCATTGATAATGTTGGTTTTTCGATTTCTATCATTTCCATTGGTTCTACATGATCAACATTACAAATCGTTTCTCCGATTGAAACATGTGATATTCCTGAGAATGTTACGATATCTCCGGCATATGCGATTTTTTTCTCTGTTCTCATAAGACCTTCGTTAACAAATAATTTTGCGATTTTAACAGGCATTACTTTTGAATCACGTTTGGATATTGAATATGTTTTACCAACTTCCATTGTTCCTCTTGTAATACGTCCAACTCCTAAACGTCCTAAGTAATCATCGTAACCTAAACTTGAGATTTGAACTTTAAGAGGTTCCTCTGAATTATCTGGGTAACTTGGAACAGTTTCTAGTAATAAATTGAATAAAGGCTCTAAATCTGTGCTTTCATCATCCATATCTAGAGTCGCAATTCCATCACGTGCAACCCCGTATACAATTGGGAAGTCACATTGAAGGTCATCCGCACCAAGTTCAACGAATAAATCAAAGCATTCATCTACAACTTCTTCAGCACGTTGATCTTTTTTATCAATCTTATTTATGAATACTATTGGGTGTAACCCTCTATGTAGCGCTTTTTCTAAAACAACTCTTGTTTGAGGCATTGGTCCTTCACTTGAGTCAACTAGTAAAATTACTGTATCAACTGTTTTGATGATACGTTCAACTTCACTTGAGAAATCAGCATGTCCTGGCGTGTCTACAATATTGATTTTTGTTCCATTATGTTCAATAGCACAGTTTTTAGAGTAGATTGTGATTCCACGTTCTCTTTCTAAATCGTTACTATCCATTACTTGTTCAACGACAACTTCGTTTTCTTTAAAGACACCACTTTGTTTTAGTAATGCATCAACTAATGTTGATTTTCCAGCATCTACGTGAGCAATTACAGCAACGTTAATGATATTTTTTTCTCTCATATCTTTCATCTCCTATAAGGTTACAAGTTATTATAGTACATTTTCTACAAAAATAAAGCCCTTCAGTCTTAGAAAAGGCTTTATTTGATTTATTTCTTGTCGTTTGCGAATTGTACTGATGTATTTTTACCATTATATTTAACTTTTCTCATGTCTTTCATAACACGATCGCTAAATCTAGCTGGTGCATTGAAATATGAAAAGCGAGGTCTAATTGCGATATCGTCAATTTCATTATTTCTTAAGTTCGTTTTCTTCATAACAAGTTCTGCAAGTTTTTTTGGTGTTAAACCAGATTGAGATCCAATGTTAATATGGAATCTTACGATGTCCCCATTACTTTTACCTCTACCATTACCGCTACCGTTATTACGGTCATTTCGGCGTTTGTTAGGTTTTGTGTAATCTTCATTGATATCTCCAGAGATTTTCTCTGAATTGTCTTTTTTTGCTAATTTGTTTAGTAATCCTGCGATGATTTCTTCAGGTTGGTTCTCAATTAATAATTCAAGAGCCATATCACTGTAACTAGAATTATCTTCAACAGTAATTGATTCTTTGATGTCAGCTAAATATTTCTCGTTTCTAACCTTCTCAACTTTTTCTTCTGTTGGGATATTTCTTTTTTTCATTGTTGATTTTGTAAATTTAATAATTTGGTTTAATCTGTTCATTTCAGTACGCGATACTAAAGTGAAACTAAAACCTTTTTGACCAATACGTCCTGTACGACCAATTCTATGTACATAGAAATCTGGTTTTTCAGGAACTTCAAAGTTAATAACGGCTTCAACATTTTTAATGTCTAGTCCACGAGCAGCTACATCAGTAGCAACAAGAATGTCTAGAATTCCACTATGGAATTTATTTAAAACATCTAGTCTAGATGTTTGTTGTAAATCACCATGGATTTTGTCTGCGTTATAGCCTTTTTTGTATAACTCTTTTGTAACTTCATCAACTTTTCTTTTCGTGTTACAGAAAATTAAAGTTAGTTTTGGTTGATAAACATGTAGAAGTCTTCCTACTGCTTCAATCTTGTTACCTGGTCTTACTTGATAGTAGTATTGTGTGATGTCTTTGTTACTTTTTTCACTGTGAACCACACTTACTAATTCCGGTTCGTTCATATATTTTTTACTTAGTTTTACTATTGGTTTAGGCATTGTTGCTGAGAAAAGTGTTGTTTGTCTTGTCTCTGGAGTCTCATTAATGATCTTCTCAATGTCCTCGACGAATCCCATGTTTAACATTTCATCGGCTTCATCTAGTACTAAATACTTTAAATTGTTTAAACGAATAAGTTTTCTTCCGATATGATCGATTAATCTACCTGGGGTAGATACGATTATCTGTGGTTTCTTTTTGAGTTGCTGAATTTGTTTCCCAATCGGTTCCCCACCATAAATACTAACTGTTCGCGCACCACTTACGTATTTTCCGATTTTATCAATTTCACCTTTTACTTGAACTACTAATTCACGTGTTGGACATAAAACCAACGCTTGAATTGAATTGTCAGAATAATCAATGTTTGATAAAATTGGTAACGTGAAAGCAGCAGTTTTTCCAGTACCTGTTTGCGA